>Ga0265797_10000115_pt1 | contig 161920 bp, 148 predicted proteins | sample P2T30metagenome_FD_192433 | JGI IMG/M metagenome (GOLD analysis project Ga0265797, IMG submission 192433) | Plant litter microbial communities from East Loma Ridge, Irvine, California - P2 T30 | ecosystem: Environmental > Terrestrial > Plant litter > Unclassified | place: USA: California...
ACGATGGCTTTACCGAAACCGACCTTACCGGTGCGGGCACGATAGCCCTTGGCAGCCAGGACCCTGCTACCTACAGCATCCGCTACTACACCAGTGAGGCAGCAGCAATAGCCGGTGAAGCCACAGGCGCGGGATACATAACCGACCCTACAGCGTTTGTAAACACCCAGGCCCCGGAGCAGACCGTATGGATACGCATCACCAATGAGAGCACGCAGAGCAAATGCTCAGAGATAACAACGGTAACGGTACGCGTAGAAGCACTGCCTAACCCGACAATCAGCACAGCAGATGGCAACTATACCTTGTGCTATAACTTTACCACCGGGGAGCGTGAAAGCGACGCCGTGACACTGGACAGTGGCGTACCGGCAAACGGGCACACCTACGACTGGTACCGCGACGGCGTAGCACTGGCAGATGCCAGCACTACCTCAGGCCGCTACACGGCAACAGAGCCGGGTAACTACACAGTGATCGTGACCAGCCCTACAGGCTGCGTATCACAGCCATCAGCAGTGTTTGAAGTAGTACGCTCAGGACCTGCGGTAGTCATAGGCCAGGGGTATGTGGTAAGCAATGCGTTTAGCAACAGCCAGACCGTAACAGTACTGGTAGAAGGCTATGGCGAATACCAGTACAGCCTGTACCCGGAAGGGCCATGGCAGGAGTCGAATGTATTTACCAATGTATCGAAAGGGACCCATACGGTATACGTAAGGGATGCCAAAACACCAAACGCGTGCGGCAACTTAGAACTAACCGGAGTAAGCATAATTGACTACCCGAACTTCTTTACCCCGAACCAGGATGGATATAACGACACCTGGAACATTGTAGGCCTTGCAGGCACCGATGCGAAGATCTATATCTTCGACCGCTATGGCAAGCTGCTCAAACAGCTGAGCCCGAACAGCGATGCTGCCAACGGTGAAGGATGGGACGGAACTTTCCTTGGTAACCAGCTTCCTGCGGATGACTACTGGTTTACGGTAACATTTACAGAAAATGGTGTAACACGAGAATTTAAATCGCACTTTGCGCTGAAGAGATAATAACATTTTATAATAGCACCAATACTTACATCTAACCAAATAATTATTTATTTATGGAACACACAAATAAGAAGACCGACTTCTTTAAGGGTTTTACAAAGAGTATCTTTATTCTGTTTCTAATTTACTCATCAGTTGCATTTTCTCAAAAAGAATCAGCAAATTGGTATTTTGGAGTTAATGCCGGATTGACTTTTAATTCCGGTTCTCCTATTCCATTATTGGACAGTGCAATGAATGCCCCGGAAGGCACCGCCACAATTTCTGATAAAAGTGGAAATTTATTATTCTATACAAATGGTGTGCAGGTTTACACACGAAACCATACTCAAATGCCCAATGGGACTGGCCTATTAGGCACTGGTACTCCTTCTCAGGCAACGCTTATCGTTCCTAAACCAGGCGACATAAATATTTATTATATTTTTACTGTTTCCGGTCAGGAAAGCAGAGGCCGCGAAGGCTTAAATTATTACGAAGTAAATATGGCACTTAATGGCGGATTAGGAGATGTTACATTAATGAACGGCAAGGCGCTTAATGCAAGCCCGGTAACTCCACCCCTAACTACGCCAGTATCGGAGAAACTTACAGCGGTAAGTCATTTTGACGGAAAACAAATTTGGGTTTTATGCCATAGCGCATCCAATAATAATAATTTTTTGGCTTTTAGAGTTTCTGAAACTGGTGTATCTCCAACTCCGGTAGTTAGTTCAGTAGGTTATACAATAAGTTATAATGTAGATAATAACAATTTTGGCTTAGACCATAATGGTGTGGGATATTTAAAACTTTCACCAGATGGAAAAAAACTGGCTTCTGCTACTATATTAAGTTACGCAAATTCTGCTCCAAGCCTATTAAAATCCGGTTTAGAATTATTCGATTTTAATTCTGCTACAGGTGTCGTATACAACCCGAAAGTTTTAAATCAGCTTAATAATTATAGTACCGAGTTTTCTCCAAATAGTAAAGTGTTATACTCTACAAGTAGTGTGGGCAGTAATGCTGACAGAGTTTATCAATATGATCTCGCAACTAATGATGAAACAGCTATAAAAAACTCACAACTATTAATTGGCAGCCAAATAGGTACATCGGCACTTCAACTCGCTATAGACGGAAAAATTTATGTAGCCAATAATGGTTTTCCCGGTGGCCTACATGTAATTAATAGCCCTAATACATTAGGTGCTATGAGCGATTTCAGGGCGAGGGCCGCAAGTATTGGAGGCAAAGCATCTTTTCTTGGCCTTCCGCAGTTTATAGCTTCATTGTTTCAGGAAAAAATTGCATACGAGGGTATATGCTTCAATAGCCCAACAACCCTTTCTATTGTACCTTACACAAATGTACAAAGTGCTACGTGGAATTTTAACGATCCTGATTCGGGAACTGCAAACACATCAACTGATATCAATCCGGTGCATACTTTTACTAAAGCCGGAACTTATAATGTGTCGGTTACGTTTGTTACAGCAACAGGCACGAACATACAAATTACATCAGAAGTAATAATAAATGCGTTACCAGTGGCAAATAAGCCTCAAGACTTAACAATTTGCACGCTTCAGACAGCAATAAATTTTGATTTATCTACTCAGACATCAACAATTTTAGGAGCGCAACCCAGCACCGATTTCACTGTTACATATCACGCTACACAAACTGATGCTAACAATGCAACTAATGCAATTTCTACTCCTGGTGCCTACTTATCATCAGGTCAGATTATTTATGCCCGTGTAACAAATAATCAATCGGGATGTTTTAGCACTGAAACTTTTAGTCTTATAGTATCGTCACTTCCAAATGTAACACAAATAGGTCCAATTTCAGTTTGCGATACTGATGTCGCTGACGGCTTTACAAATATTGACCTTACAGAACAGGAGAGTGCATTGGTAAATGGACAGACAGGTATAACGGTTAGCTACTATACATCTGAAGCTGATTCTAAAAACGGAACGAACGCTGTGCCAGATGCTACAGCATTTAAAAATACTGTAAATCCGCAGGTAGTATATGTTGCATTATCAAACGCAGCAGGTTGCGATAGCTATACAAGTTTTCAGATAAATGTTTTAGATATCCCGTTAACTCCGGCGGTTCCGAATTTATCTGTTTGTGAAACAGGCAATATGAATAATACTGCTGTTTTTAATTTGACAGAACAGGAAGCGCTTTTACTTGCCGGACAGGCAGGTGTTACTGTAGCTTACTATACTACCGAGGCAGATGCAAAGGCAGGTTTAAACGCCATCTCTACCCCTACTGCCTATACCAATACTTCTAATTCGCAAACAATATATGTTGCACTTACTAATGCGAATGGCTGTAATAGCCATACTACCTTCACGCTTAATGTACTTACAGTTCCGGTAGTTCCTGCTGTACCGGCGATCACGGCATGTAACGTTAACGGTTCAGCAACGTTTAATTTAACCAGCCAGGACGCAGCGCTAATAAATGGTCAGGCAGGTGTAACAGTAACTTATTACACCGATGCAGCTACTACCAATGCGATAACTGTACCCGCAGACTTTACAAGTACAATGAGCCCGCAGACAATTTACGTGGTGCTTAACAATGGCAATTGCTCAGCGGTTGGATCATTTAATATAGAAACTTTAGAGGCTCCGCAACTTGCTGATAACCTTTCTATCGAAGGATGCTCACCATTCGACCTAACAACTGTTATTGCTGAACTGGGCACAGGATTTACTATCGATTATTATACATTAGAGGCTGATGCGTTGGCCGATAGTAATGCTATCACATCTCCTGCAACGTATCCGCTAACAGGAAATCAGGGCACAGTATATATTCGTGCAGAGAATGCTTCAGGATGTTACAATGTTGCTCCCCTTGCCCTTGTTACAGGCAATTGCGAAATACAACGTGGTATTTCACCAGGTGATGGCGATAAAAATAACACTTTCGACCTAAGCGGTTACAATGTTACCAAAATAACCATTTTTAACCGTTACGGTAAAGAAGTGTATAGCAAAAACAACTATAAAAATGAGTGGGGCGGACAGGCATCTAATGGTGATGAACTACCTACAGGCACCTACTTTTACACCTTTAATAGCGCAACCACAGGTAACAAAACAGGCTGGATTTATATAAACAGGCAAAACTAATAGTACCAAACCTATACAGATAATAGATATAATTTTAAGATGAAAAAAATATACTTAGCGGCATTATTGGCATTGTGGGGGCTTGCAGATGTTAGTGCACAGCAGGACCCGCACTACACACAGTACATGTACAATATGAATGTGATTAACCCGGCCTATGCGGGAAGTAAAGAAAACCTTGCGATAGGCTTATTATACCGCAAGCAGTGGGTGGATATCCAGGATTCACCAAGCACGGGAACATTATCCGCGCACAGCCCGGTGGGTAAAAATGTTGGCCTTGGCTTATCAGCGATAACCGACCAGATAGGCCCTGTAAAAGAAACCAATGTATATGCTGATTTCAGCTATACCTTACAATTGGGCGGCGAACACCGTATTGCACTTGGTTTAAAAGCAGGTGCTACGTTTCATGATGTAGGCTTGTTTAACCAGATAGGCAACGGTTATGTGCCGGATGCGGGTGACCCTGCCTTCCAGCAGAACATCAACAACACCTACTTTAATATAGGTACCGGTATTTTCTATTATACCAATAACTACTATGTTGCCTTCTCAGTACCGAATATGCTAAAAAGCAAACACCTTGATTACCGTAATGATGATGGTATCCAGAGGTTTGGATCTGAGGTATCACATTACTTCTTAACAGGAGGGTATGTATTCCAGGTTACCGATAACTTTAAGCTGAAACCATCGTTCATGGTAAAATCATCGTTTGATGTGTCGCCATCGGTAGACGGCTCATTAAATGCACTGTTTTTCGATAAGTTCGAGATCGGGGCAACTTATAGGCTGGATGATAGTTTTGGCGGTATGGTTAACTATGCCATTACCCCTAACTTAAGGATAGGCTATGCGTATGACCATATAACATCAGACCTAAAAGTAACCACCCCGGCATCGCACGAGGTAATGCTGCTATTCGATCTGAACTTCCCGAAAAAAGTATCCCGTTCACCACGTTATTTCTAACCTAAAGCGACATAAAGAACCATAGACATGAAGAATTTATACATTACCCTTAGTTTTATGCTCGCCGTAACGGCCATGAACGCGCAGACCGAAAAGACTGCAGATGCTGATAAGCTGTATGCCCGCCTTGAGTATGTAGACGCGGCAGAGAAATACCTTGACCTTGCAAAAAAAGATAAAGACCCTTATATAGCCCGCCAGCTAGCTGAGAGCTACTACAATATGTTCAACAGCAAAGAAGCCGTGAAATGGTATGCCGAGGCAACCAAGACACAGCAGGATGCCGAGACATATTACCACTACGCCCAAATGCTAAAGGCCGAAGGCAACTATGAAGAAGCCAACAAACAAATGCAGAAGTTCGCTTCACTAGCACCAAATGATGACAGGGCTATAGCTTTCAAGAAAGACCCGAACTACCTGCCAAAGCTGCGTAACCAGACCAAACTGTTTAATGTAAAAGAGCTTGACATTAACGATAAAAAGTACGGGTCGTTCGCGGGTGTATTAGGTAACGACAACACGTTTTACTTTGCAAGCTCACGCAACACGGCAAGAAAGACCGATGGTATTAAAGAAGAACCATTCTTAGACCTTTACCAGTCAACCTACAATGCTAACGGAACATTTAGCGAACCGGTACCGGTAAGTGATGTAAACACCAAATGGCATGATGGCCCGGCGGTAGTAACTGCAGATGGTAACACCATGTACTTTAGCAGCGAGAGCTTTAAAGAAAAAAGGCAGTTCGAAAAAGATAAAGAAAAGAACCTTAAGCTTGGGCAGGTATACCTGTACAAAGCCACAAAGGAAAACGGCAAGTGGAGCAACATTACCCCATTACCTTTTAACGACAAAAAATGGAGTACCGGTAACCCATCGGTTAGCAAAGACGGCAAGACGTTGTACTTCGCATCCGACAGGGAAGGTGGTGTAGGAAGTACTGATATCTGGAAAGTAGAAGTTAAAGACAACAACACTTACGGTGAGCCGGTAAACTTAGGCCCGAAGGTAAATACAGAAGGACGCGAAAGCTTCCCATCAATCACAGATGACAACAAGCTGTACTTCTCCACTGACGGAAGAAAAGGTTTTGGGGCATTGGATGTATATGTAATTGACCTTGACAAAGGTACCGAAGCGATGAACGTAGGCCTTCCGGTAAACACCGGTAAGGATGACTTCGCATTCTCATTCAATAACACTAAAAAAACAGGTTTCTTTTCAAGTAACAAAGATGGTATTGATAAACTGTATCAAGCTAACCCATTATGCGCGGTAGAAGCACTGGTAACCGTTACCGATGCTAAAACAGGCAAAGTGATCAATGGCGCTAAAGTAGCGATACTTGATGAAAAGAATAACGTAATAGAAAGCAAGACTTCAGGGGCAGATGGTAAAGTAGACTACAGTGTAGATTGCGACCGCGCTTACACTATCCAGGCATCAGCTACAGGATATGAAAGCAATACCTTCCCGATAGGCAAAACAGCAGGTGGCCCGGTTAACATTCCGGCAGCACTGAACCCGATCGACAAGATCATTACCGATACCGAAGTAGTGCTTAACGCGATTTACTTTGAGTTCGATAAAAGTAACATCACCAAAGAAGCCGCTTATGAACTTGACAAGTTAGTAGAGGCAATGAAAGCGAAACCGGAGATGGCAATCATGGCCAAATCACATACCGATAGCCGTGGATCTGACCAGTACAACATGAGCCTTTCGAACCGCAGGGCTAAATCTACAGTTCAATACATCATCTCGAAAGGGATAGCTAAAAGCAGAATCTCAGGACAGGGTTATGGCGAGAGCGAGCCTAAAGTAGCTTGTGGCGACAACTGTACTGAAGAGCAGCACGCACAAAACAGAAGAAGTGAGTTTTTGATCGTGAAGAAATAGAGTTTTAGTGTAATTTTTTTTTAGGTTATAATGAAAGCCCGGAATCATAAAGTTTTCGGGCTTTTGCTTTATACACATAACGGTAGCGCCTTCACATTTAAGCAGGTTTTATCTTCCATTATTCGAATTGATAATTTAGTAATAAACATAATTACATTTGTAAGATAATTGGCACTATCTTTGGTTGAAGAATGTAGGTTGAAACTAACAAATTTTTCATGTTAGCTATCGGCTATTTATTTTAAGTTGTCCATCTATTATTTTACAAGTTAATGCTTGTTAGTATAGCCAACTTTATATAATTTTGACGCTCAAATGAAATTGTTACTCAAATTTTTTATAGCACTATATATATTCCTGTCAGGCGGGTACGGTCAGCTGCATGCTGCTACTGCTTATGAGGATTGTTTATGCAGCTCTAAAATATATAATCTCGACGGTACAATTCATTCTGCTCTAACCGTTTCTCTACAAGATACCGATTGCTTAACGTATAAGACTGCCTTATCGCAAAAAGATAAAGCAAACGATAAAATCGACAACTCTGATAATGAGGAGAATGAAGATGAGCAAATAAGCGTTAAAAAACTATCCCCTGCAAACAAGTATTTTACAATCGTTTTTGGAAGTAAAGCACAGGGTTACTCTTACCATGATATTAAAAAAAGCACGCCGTCGCGCAGTTTTTTTACTAATTTCATTTCTCAGCGTTGGTATATTATTTTCCGCGTAATCCGGATTTGATTCAAAATTCTTTTAGGTAACTATTTTACCTAATTTCTACACCCATTATTTAATGCAATATCCTTTATAGCCAGACTAAAAGGACGCGCATGTGTATTCCCTTATACACACTTTTCTTAAGAATTATCAACCAAATCCGTACGGCTTAAAAAGCTATTATTATGAAGAAAATGCTCATGCTATTGGGCTTGTGTGCCTTGTTGTGCAATACAAGCTGCCAGACAGAAAAGAAAGAAAAAGTAGAAGAAACCAAGTATCTTGTTACCAATCCTGTGGTTTTAGACACTGTAATTACTAAAGAATATGTATCGCAGGTTCGTTCTATTCAACATATAGAAATCCGGGCTCAGGAACGCGGGTACTTAGATAAAATTTATGTTGATGAAGGGCAGATGGTTAAAAAAGGACAACTTTTATTCCAGATCATGCCTAAATTATATCAAGCTGATATGCAGAAGGCACAGGCCGAAGCAAACTTTGCAAAAATCGAATTACAAAATACAAAGTCGCTTGCCGACAAAAATGTAGTAGCCCCTAACGAGCTGGCTATGGCCAAAGCAAAACTGGCTAAAGCGCAGGCAGAGCTTTCACTAACTCAGGTTCATTTACAATTTACACAAATAAGGGCACCTTTTGATGGTATCATCGACCGTTTTCATGTAAGGCAGGGAAGCCTTATTGATGAAGGCGATTTGCTAACCGAGCTATCTGACAATAGCCAGATGTGGGTGTACTACAATGTTCCTGAAGCTGAATACCTCGATTATAAAACCAAGCTTAAGGGTGATACTAATATTAACGTAAACCTTTTAATGGCTAATAACGAGTTATTTGAATATCCCGGTGTAGTATCTACAATCGAAGCCGATTTTGATAACGAAACCGGTAACATTTCCTTCAGGGCTACCTTCCCTAACCCGAAAGCGCTTTTAAGGCATGGCGAAACCGGTAACATCGAAATGAAGATACCGTATAAGCACGCTATGATTATTCCTCAAAAAACAACTTTTGAAGTACTAGACAAAAAGTATGTTTATGTAATTGATAAAGATAACAAAGTAAGATCGAGAGAAGTTAAGATAGCGGCCGAACTGCCACACTTATTTATTATTAGTGAAGGTTTGAATACAGGCGACAAAATTCTGCTTGAAGGTTTACGTCTTGTAAAAGAAAATCAGAAAATAGAATACAAAGAAGAGGATGCCAAATATGTTATATCGCATTTAGAGCTTTATGCAGAATAATCGAAATAACTTAAAAAGAAAAAGCAAATGTTTAGTAAATTCATAAATAGACCTGTATTTGCAATTGTAATTTCGGTTATGATTGTATTTATGGGAACCCTCGCAATTGTAAAATTGCCTACATCTCAATTTCCGGATATTGCGCCCACCACAGTAAATATATTTATTGCCTATCCTGGTGCCAGTGCCGATGTATTGGTTAAATCGACCCTTATTACATTAGAGAACTCTATTAATGGTGTTCAGGATATGAGGTATATGGCAACTGATGCCACCAGCGCCGGAGAAGCTACACTACGAATTATTTTTGAACCGGGAACCGACCCTAATCAGGCAGTAATACGGGTTAAGACCAGGGTTGACCAGGTTATGCCGCTATTGCCAGAACTTGTACAGCGCGAAGGGGTTGTTATTACCCCTATACAGCCAAGTATGCTTATGTATGTTAACCTTTATGCTAAAGGTAAAAACATGGATGAGAAATTTTTATACAACTATGCTAACGTTAAAATGCTACCCGAAATCAACAGGATTAAAGGTGTGGCAAGGTCACAAATTTTAGGTAGCAGAACCTATGCCATGCGTATTTGGCTAAACCCTGACCGTATGAGGGCCTACGACGTTTCAGTAGATGAAGTGATGAAAGCCTTAGGCGAGCAAAGCATTGTAGGGCGACCGGGTCGTATTGGCCAGAGTTCCGGCCTTGACGCCCAGTCGTTAGAATATGTATTGACCTATAAAGGCAGGTTTGATGAGCCAAAAGAATATGAAAATGTTATAATACGTGCTAACGCAGATGGCCAGGCAATACGTCTAAAAGATATTGGCCGTGCAGAATTAGGAAGTGAATTTTTTGACATATACTCTAACCTTGATGGTCATCCATCGGCATCCATAGTGCTTAGGCAAAATTATGGCAGTAATGCGAGCGATGTAATTGCTGCTGTTAAAGCCAAGCTTGATGAAATGAAGGAAACCTTCCCTCCGGGGCTTGACTATAAAGTAAGCTATGACGTTTCTAAATTTCTTGATGCATCGATAGAGCAGGTAATTGATACGCTACGCGATGCCTTTATACTTGTGGCTATCGTAGTATTTATATTTTTGGGCGACTGGAGATCGACATTAATCCCTATTCTTGCTGTTCCTGTATCGCTGGTAGGTGCATTTTTTGTAATCCAGTTCTTTGGCATTACCATTAACATGGTTACAATGTTCGCGTTAGTACTTGCAATTGGTATTGTGGTAGATGATGCTATTGTCGTCGTCGAGGCGGTGCACGCCAAGTTTGAAGAGTTTCCGCACATATCGCCTTACCTGGCCGTTAAAAAAGTATTAGGCGAAATTAGTGGTGCTATTATAGCAATTACAGCAGTAATGGTTTCGGTATTCGTACCTGTATCATTCATGTCGGGGCCGGTGGGTACATTCTATCGTCAGTTTTCAATTACTATGGCAAGTTCAATTGTAATTTCCGCAATCATTGCGCTTACACTTACCCCGGTATTGTGCGCCATGTTGTTGAAAAACAATCACGGACAGGAGAAAAAGAAAAATATACTTACCAAAGGCTTAGACCGCTTTAACCGTAGTTTCGATAAGCTTACGGGCAGATACGAAAAATTGCTACGGTTAATAGTAAGCCGACGTGTAGTTACGTTTGTAGTATTGGTTGCTTTTTGTGTGGGTACCTTTGTTGTAAATAAAATTCTTCCTTCAGGGTTTATACCTAGTGAAGATCAAGGTACTATATATGCCATTATCCAGACACCTCCAGGTTCTACACTGGAAACTACAAACCAGGTTTCGCAAAGGCTTCAGAAAATTTGTGAAAAAATCGATGGGGTTGAGTCGGTAACTTCTCTTGCAGGTTATGAGATCATGACAGAAGGCAGGGGTTCTAATGCTGGTACCTGCCTTATTAACTTAAAACCATGGGAAGATAGGAAACATAAGGTTACTGAGGTAATGGAAGAGCTTGAAGAGAAATCTAAAGGACTCGGCGCGAAAATTGAGTTTTTTGAGCCGCCCGCAATTCCCGGTTTTGGTTCATCAGGTGGTTTCTCACTTCGTTTGTTAGATAAAAATACCGCAACTGATTATCAGGATTTTGATAAGATCAATAAAAAATTCCTTGATGATTTGGGCAAACGCCCTGAGCTTGCAGGTCTGTTTACATTCTTCGCAGCTAATTATCCTCAATATGAATTAAAAATAGATAATAACCTTGCAATGCAAAAAGGGGTGTCTATAGGTACGGCAATGGAAAACCTGGATATTTTAATTGGTAGTACGTACGAACAGGGTTTCATTAAGTTCGACCGTTTCTTTAAAGTTTACGTTCAGTCAGATCCTAAATTCAGGAGGCTACCTTCGGATGTATTGAATCTTTTTGTGAAGAACGATCATGGCGAAATGGTACCGTATTCTGCATTTATGAAGCTTGTCAAAACACAAGGCCCTAACGAGATTACGCGTTATAACATGTACAACTCAGCAGCTATTCAGGGCTTGCCTGCTAAAGGATATACCACAGCAGATGCTATACAGGCCGTGCGCGAAGTTGCTAAACAGACACTACCTAAAGGCTATGACATTGCATGGGAAGGTTTATCTTATGATGAGTCTATAAGGGGTAATGAGTCATTATACATCTTCGGAATTGTATTGATGTTCGTGTACTTTGTACTTGCTGCACAGTATGAAAGCTTTATCATTCCGTTCGCTGTAATCCTATCATTACCAGTAGGTATTTTCGGGTCATTCCTTTTATTACAACTTGTGGGACTGGAAAATGACATTTATGCTCAAATCGCGCTCATAATGCTCGTCGGGCTACTCGGTAAAAATGCGGTACTTATTGTAGAATTTGCCGTCCAGAAGCACCATGAGGGTGCCACCATATTTGAAGCTGCGATTGAAGGTGCTAAAGTACGTTTCCGCCCTATCCTTATGACCTCGTTTGCATTTATCGCCGGGTTAATTCCGCTAATGCTTGCCCACGGAGCCGGGGCTATTGGTAACAGAACGCTAGGGTCTGCCGCGCTTGGCGGTATGCTTTTCGGGACCGTATTTGGGGTAATTATTATACCCGGACTGTACTACATATTTGGTACAATAGCAAGCGGCAGGAAACTGATTAAGTTTGAAGATGACAGCTCTTTATCTGAAGACCTCGTTCACTCAATAGATAATTTTTCACATAACGAAGAAGATTATGATGGTCATAAATAGTAAAATATATAAATATATAGCAGTAAGCTGCGTAGCATTAACGTTTACAGCCTGTAAGCTTCCTGAAGTAGTTTCTAAAACAAGTAACTTTGCAACGCCTGCAAATTATAGTGAAGCTGCTAAAGACACAGTAAACATGGCGCAACTGGCAAGGAAAAAGTATTTTACAGATCCTTACCTTAATGCCATTGTAGATTCGGCAATGGTTAATAACCAAGACCTGAATATTACATTACAGGAAATTGAAATTGCCCGAAACGAGGTACGTGCCCGAAAGGGTGAATACCTGCCGTTTGTGGGCGCAGGGGCATCTGCCGGACTCGATAAAGTAGGCCGTTATACTAACATTGGTGCACTTGAAGAGAACCTGCCAATTAAAGAAGGCAAAGCCATGCCAGACCCATTACCTAATTTTATGCTGGGCTTAAACGCAAGTTGGGAGGTAGACATTTGGGGCAAGCTGCACAATGCTAAAAAAGCTGCAATTAGCCGCTACCTTGCTACTGTTGAAGGTAGGAACTTTGTAATTACTAACCTGGTTTCAGAAATTGCATCCTCCTATTACGAATTGCTTGCACTTGATAATCAGTTAGAAATTGTAAAACAAAATATTACAATTCAAACCAACGCATTAGAGATTGTTAAGTATCAAAAACTGGCTACCCGTGTTACAGAACTTGCTGTTAAGCGTTTTGAAGCACAAGTACTTAATACAAAAAGTTTACAGTATGATATTCAGCAGAAAATTGTTGAGGCCGAGAACAGGATCAACTTTCTGGCAGGTAGGTATCCGCAACCTGTTGCGAGAGACCATACTACGTTTAACAACTTAGTGCCAAATACAGTTAGCGCCGGTTTACCATCGCAATTGTTGGCAAACCGCCCTGATATAAAACAGGCAGAATTAAACTTAGCAGCCGCTAAACTCGATGTTAAAGTAGCTAAAGCAAGGTTTTATCCGTCTCTTGGTATATCTGCCGGTATTGGTTACCAAGCTTTCGATCCTAAATATTTACTGAATACTCCAAAGTCATTACTGTATAATATAGCAGGCGATTTAACGGCTCCGTTAATTAACAGGAATGCTATTAAGGCTGCCTATCTTACCGCTAATGCAAAGCAATTACAGGCGCTTTATGATTACCAGCGTATTGTTTTAAATGCTTATATAGAAGTTGCAAACCAAATGGCGAGAGTAAGCAACCTGCAAAAAAGTTACGAGTTTAAAGAGAAAGAGGTAAAAGCACTTACACAGTCTATTGATATTTCAAACGACCTTTTTAGATCTACCCGTGCTGATTATATGGAGGTATTGCTAACACAGCGCGATGCCCTTGAGTCTCGTTTTGACCTTGTTGAAACTAAATTGCAACAAATGAGTGCAAATGTGAGTATATACCGTGCTTTAGGTGGCGGATGGAATTAAGTTAGTCAGTTGTTTTATATTTTCTCGATTGTTGGAAGGCCTTCAAAGTTTATAACTTTGGAGGTTTTTTCTTTTTAACGTTTCAATTTCAAAATCTTTGAATAAAAAAATCGATAACTGATTTGTACGTTGCATAACTTTGTAAAAACTTTTAGTGTGAAGAAGGTCCTGATTATAGATGATGAAGAAAAGCTGCGTAGCCTCATGGCACGCATTATTACCTTAGAAGGTTTTGATGTAATTGAAGCCGGCGACTGCAAATCAGGATTAAAAAAACTGGAGCAAAACAGTATTGATGTTGTTTTGTGCGACGTTAAACTACCTGACGGTAACGGGGTAGATTTAACTGCCATTATCAAACAAAAAGCGCCGCATGCGGAAGTAATTTTGCTAACTGCCTACGGCAATATACCCGATGGTGTTCAGGCAATAAAAAATGGCGCCTTCGATTATATTGTAAAAGGCGACGACAATAATAAGATTATTCCCCTTCTCCACCGGGCCATTGAAAAAAGTGGACTTATACAACGCGTTGCTCAATTGGAATCGCAGCTTGAAACTAAATTTTCTTTTGATGGAATTATTGGCACTTCTAAAAGCATATTGCAAGCCATCGACCTAGCCAAAAAAGTTGCCCCTATAGATACCACTGTGCTCCTAACAGGTGAAACCGGTACTGGTAAAGAGGTTTTTGCAAATGCCATTCATCAGTCGGGTAACCGGAAAAACAATAGTTTTGTAGCGATAAACTGTTCGGCATTTAGCCATGACTTGTTAGAGAGCGAAATGTTTGGCCATATAGCAGGTGCGTTTACCGGAGCCATGAAAGATAAAAAGGGTTTATTTGAAGAAGCAAACAACGGTACTATTTTTTTAGATGAAGTAGGTGAAATGCCGCTTGATCTGCAAGCCAAACTTTTACGGGTTTTAGAGAATGGTGAATATATAAAAGTAGGCGAAAGTAAAATTACAAAGGTTGATGTGCGGATTGTTGCGGCGACTAACCGTAACCTGGCACGCGAAATTGAAGCGGGTCATTTTAGGCAGGATTTATTTTACAGGCTTTCAATATTCCAAATAGAGTTGCCATCATTAAGGCAGCGCATACCCGATATTGAACCCTTAGCAAAATACTTTCTTAAACTATTCAGCCTTAAAACCAATAAAAAAATCGGAGGTCTTTCCGAAGATTTTATACAAATATTGAAACACCACAACTGGCCGGGTAACATACGCGAACTCAAAAACATTATTGAGCGTAGTGTGATACTGGAAAGTACTGCTGCCCTTACGCCAGCCAGCCTTCCGTTTGAAATGCAGCAAATAGCTATAGAAGATACTACAGGAAATGAGCAGAAAGTACTATCAGCATTTTCACTGGCTTCCGCCGAAAAAATTCACATTCAGAAGGTAATGAACCATACAAACGGTAATAAAACGGAGACAGCCCGCCTTCTTAATATTGCCCTTACCACGCTTTACAGAAAACTCGACGAATATAAAATTCAATAAGTTTTAAAAGTCTTAAAGTCGAAGGTGATTTAATCGTAAAGTCCTGCAAGGTTTCCAAAACCTTGTAGGTCTAAATCTTTACAATACTAGAAACCTACAAGGTTTTGGAAACATTGCAGGTGGAGCATAAACATTAAACCCTATCATTTTAAAAGTCCCAACCCTATCAAAACGATAGGGTTTTTTATTTGGCACAAAGCAATATCTATCGTAAAGTGCTACTCTACTAACTGTTAACTCTAACATATAATTACAGGCACATTAATTGGCATTAGGTGTACGAACACAAAATGTATCAACAATGAAAAACACAGTAGTAACGGTTTATGGTAAAGCCGAAAAATTTGCTGATCTCACCATCACTTTCATCATGAAAGGCAATATCCGAAGGGCTAAAAAATGCCTGGATGTAGCCGAGTTGCTTTTTACCACAGGAAGCAAAGAAACCAGAAATGCCATAGGCAATATCTATGTGCATTCTGTTTCAACTTTTATGGAAATGAACCATTGCACAATCGCTAAACTTTTTCCTGATACACTCCGTGCCGAATATGTTAAACAGGTAAATGCTTCGGGAGTATAAATCTATAAATCAAAAAAACATGTTACTAACAATAATTTTAGTTGCAACCGGGATACTCCTATTTGCAGTTTGCTACAAGGCAATAGAATATTTTGATAAAATATAAACCATGGCTGCACTTTTTGTAATCGCACTTTTAGTTTTTGGGTACATATATTATGTACTTATAAAACCTGAGAAATTTTAGTCGCTTAGCGCACAACCTCTAACTCTTAATTATGAACACCGAAATTTTAGGAATTGTAATTGTTTTTATCGTCACGATTGCCCTTGCCATACCGTTTGGCAAGTACATTGCCCGCGTTTACAACGGCGATAAAACAGTTAACGATGGCATTTTTAATCCATTGGAAAAACTACTCTACCGTTTTTGCGGTATTAACCCAACCGAGGAAATGGGTTGGAAACAACATTTAAAAGTACTGCTAACCATTAATTTTGTATGGTTTTTACTAGGCATGGCAGTGCTAATGTGCCAGGGAATGCTGCCTCTAAATCCGGATAATAATCCCGGCATGAGCGCCGACCTTGCTTTTAATACAACAATATCGTTTGTGGTAAACTGCAACCTGCAACATTATAGTGGTGAGAGCGGCCTGAGTTATTTAGGCCAGCTATTTTTAATGTTTTTACAATTTGTATCTGCAGCTACAGGGCTTGCGGCTGGAGCCATACTATTTAATGCGCTTAAAGAGCGTACCAGCGAAAAGCTTGGCAATTTTTATGTGTACTTTATAAAGTCGCTAACACGCATACTTTTACCATTATGTATTATAGTAGCCACATTGTTAGCTTTTAACGGAACACCCATGACGTTTGAGAGCAAACAAAAAATGGTTACCCTGCAAGGTGACACCGTTGATGTTTCTACCGGCCCGGTGGCGGCTTTTACAGCCATTAAACATATAGGCACAAACGGTGGGGGCTTTTTTGGAACTAACTCGGCACACCCGCTGGAAAACCCAAATTACTTTACCAATATGGTCGAGCTTTTTGCGCAGCTTATCGTTCCATTCGCCATGATATTTGCACTGGGCTTTTACCTTAACCGTAAAAAACTGTCGATGATGATTTTTGGGGTAATGACAATTGGCTTCCTTGTATTAGTTATACCAACAGTATCGGCTGAAATGAGCGGCAATCCAGCCCTTGCAAAAATGGGAATAGACACTTCAATAGGTGCCACCGAAGGTAAAGAGGTACGATTTGGTGCAGCAGCCTCCGGATTTTGGAGTATTGCAACCACAGTAATTTCTACCGGCTCAGTTAACTCAATGCACGATAGTGCAATGCCCGTATCTGGTGTTATGCAACTGCTTGCCATGATGGTTAACTGTTTTTACGGTGGTTGTGGTGTAGGCCTGCTTAACTTTTACATCTTTATTATACTCGCTGTGTTTATAAGCGGATTAATGGTAGGCCGGACACCCGAGTTTTTAGGTAAGAAGATAGAAGCGCGAGAGATGAAAATTGCTATGATAATAGCATTGTTTCACACGCTGCTAATACTTACGGGCACGGCACTTTCTACCGCATTTGCAGAATATGGCGCAAGTACATTAAACAATCCCGGGTTCCATGGGTTTAGCGAAATATTGTATGAGTTTACCTCATCATCTGCCAATAATGGTAGTGGTATGGAAGGCTTGGGCGATAACAACCCGTGGTGGAATATTACAACAGGAATAGTGTTATTGCTATCACGTTTTTTACCCATCATTGGCCCTATTGCAATAGCAGGAATACTGGCTTCTAAAAAGCACGTTCCGGAAAGTTCGGGTACACTAAAAACAGATACTTCAACTTTTGGCTTAATGGTTTTTGCCGTGATATTTATTATCGCTGCGCTATCATTCTTCCCGGCCCTTGCCCTTGGCCCTATTGTCGAATATTTTTCACTTGCTTAATCAATCATAGAAAATGAAAACCGAAAATAAATCGCTGTTTCAAAAAGAGCTGGTGCTCGAAGCGCTGAAACAGTCTGTTATAAAGCTTAACCCTAAAAGCCTCATCCGAAACCCAATAATGTTTACGGTAGAGATAGGTACAGCAGTAATGCTGGCCGTTTGTATCTGGATACTTACAGGAGAACAAAGCCAGGGCAGTTTTGCCTACAACTTTGTAATATTCATGGTGCTTTTGTTTACCCTTTTGTTTGCCAATTTTGCCGAGGCCATTGCTGAGGCTCGTGGTAAAGCACAAGCAGATAGCCTGCGTAAAACCCGTGAAGAAACCCCTGCTAAAAAAATTGAACAGGTGGATGGTATCTACCATGATAAAATTACTATGGTAAGCTCTTCATCGTTAATTAAAGGTGATGTATTTGTCTGCGAAGAAGGCGATATTATCCCTACCGATGGAGAAATAATTGAAGGTATTGCCACTATAGATGAAAGTGCCATAACTGGAGAGAGTGCGCCGGTAATAAGAGAGTCAGGTGGAGATAAAAGCTCGGTAACCGGTGGTACAAAAGTACTGTCTGACAGGATAATTGTAAAAGTTACTACAGGGCCGGGCGAAAGTTTTTTAGATAAAATGATTGCTTTGGTTGAAGGGGCTTCGCGCCAAAAAACACCTAACGAAATTGCGCTTACTATACTACTGGCTGGTTTTACGCTTATCTTCATAATAGTATGTGTTACACTTAAGCCATTTGCTGATTTTTCGAACGCGCCTATAACCATTGCTGCTTTTATAGCATTGTTTGTTTGCCTTATTCCCACTACAATTGGCGGACTTTTATCAGCTATTGGTATTGCGGGAATGGACAGGGCGTTGCGTGCCAACGTTATTACAAAATCGGGTAAAGCGGTAGAAACAGCAGGAGATATAGACGTGTTATTGCTTGATAAAACCGGAACGATAACTATAGGTAATCGTAAGGCAACGCACTTTTACCCTGCTGAAGGCGTAGAAGAGAAACACTTTATTGATGCTGCTGTTTTAAGTTCGCTATTAGATGAAACTCCTGAAGGTAAATCGATTATAGAACTGGCGGGTGTTGACCCAAAATTCAGGGCGAAAGATTCTGTTTTTATAAAGTTCACTGCTGAGACAAGAAGCTCCGGTGCAGATATTGGTGACCGAAGGATTCGTAAAGGCGCATCAGATTCTATTAAAAATCTTGTAGAAAAAAATGGTAATCCTTTCCCAAAATCAGTGCTGGATAAAGTTCAGGAAATTGCCGGTAATGGTGGTACGCCACTGGTGGTAAGTGAAAATGAAAAAGTATTGGGAGTGATAGAGCTTCAGGATATTATTAAAACCGGTATACAAGAGCGTTTTGAAAGGCTACGTAAAATGGGTGTTAAAACCGTAATGGTTACGGGTGATAACCCATTAACAGCACGTTTTATTGCCGAAAAAGCCGGTGTTGACGATTTTATTGCCGAGGCCAAGCCTGAGGATAAAATGAACTATATTAAGGAAGAGCAAATGCGTGGCAAGCTGGTAGCCATGATGGGCGACGGTACGAATGATGCCCCTGCCCTTGCGCAGGCCGATGTGGGCGTTGCCATGAACAGTGGCACCCAGGCGGCTAAAGAGGCCGGTAATATGGTTGACCTCGATAATGACCCAACCAAACTTATTGAAATTGTAGAGATAGGTAAACAGTTGCTGATGACGCGCGGTACACTTACTACCTTTAGTATTGCTAATGATGTGGCCAAGTATTTCGCTATTATTCCCGCACTGTTTATTACCGCTATACCGGCACTACAGGGCCTAAACATTATGAACCTTCACAGCCCTGAAAGCGCCATACTATCAGCAGTAATTTTTAACGCAATAGTTATCCCGTTCCTTATACCATTGGCTCTAAAAGGAGTTGCTTACAAACCTATTGGAGCGTCGGCACTGCTTAGGCGTAACCTGCTTATCTATGGCCTTGGTGGTATTATAGTACCTTTTATTGGTATTAAACTTATTGATATTGTTGTTGCATTATTTATCTAATTAGAATAATATGAAAAATTCATTTATACAGGCTATCAAAATGACAGCCGCCTGCCTGGTTTTATTTTCGGGAGTATATACCCTATTAATTTTTGGTGTAGCTCAGGCAGCACCCAACCATGGTAAAGGAGAGACAGTTACCGCTAATGGCAAAATGTACTATAGTAATATTGGCCAGTCGTTTACGGCTAATAAATATTTTAATTCGAGGCCATCTGCCGTAGCGTATAATGCCGCGGGATCGGGAGGTAGTAACAAAGGTCCGTCGAATCCGGAATACTTAGCCGAAGTTCAGAAACGTATTGATACACTGCTTATTGTTAACCCGGATATGAAACGCAGTGAGGTTCCTGCCGACTTAGTTACGGCAAGCGGTAGCGGACTGGACCCGCACATATCATTACTGTCGGCTAAATTCCAAATGAAGCGTATTGCTAAAGAGAGGAATTTAAAAGTAAGCCAGCTTGAAACATTGATAGAGAACCATACCGATAAACCTTTACTAGGATTATTTGGCCCTGAAAAAATCAATGTATTGGAATTGAATATTGCACTTGATAAATTATAACAAGATTAGTCCTGCAAAGTATTAGCTTTGCAGGATTTCAAAACAAATAATATTAAATACAAATGAAAACCAAAATCATAGCAGCGGCGGCACTATTACTTTCTGTGATTACAGCTAATGCGCAAACAGATTCTTTAAAAATACTACCTCCGTCAGATATTAACTATCTAAAATTTAGCGGCTATGTTGAGACCTATTATTCGTATGATTTTAATCAGCCTGAAAGTAACACGCGCCCATCATTTATTTATTCGCATAACCGCCATAATGAAGTAGCTTTAAACCTTGGCTTTATAAAAGCTAATTATGATAATGGGTCGGTTAGAGCTAACCTTGCTTTGATGGCAGGGTCGTATGCTAATGCAAATCTTGCTGCAGAACCGGGCACGCTAAAAAATATCTACGAAGCTAATGCCGGTGTAAAACTATCGCAAAAACACAATTTATGGGTCGATGCGGGCATTTTTGCTTCCCACATCGGCTTCGAGAGTGCCATTGGTAAAGATTGCTGGACACTTACCCGAAGCCTGCTGGCGGAAAATTCCCCTTATTATGAGAGCGGTGCAAAAATATCATACACATCGCCTAGTGGCGAATGGTTTGTAAGCGGGTTGGTACTTAACGGCTGGCAACGCATTCAACGCCCAGACGGTAACAAAACACTTGCATTTGGGCATCAGTTAACCTATAAGCCAAATGCCAAAGTAACGCTTAACAGCAGCTCTTTTATTGGTAATGATAAACCAAATATAGATAAGCGCATGCGCTATTTCCATAACTTGTTTGGGCAGTTTCAGGTAACTGATAAATTTGGCCTTATTGCAGGTTTTGATATTGGTGCCGAGCAAAAAGCTAAGGATAGCAAAAGCTACAACTGCTGGTATACTCCCATAGTAGTTGCTAAATATACTGTTACCAATAGAGCTTCTATTACCGCAAGAGGCGAATATTATGATGATGAAAAAGGTGTTATAATAGCTACAGAAACAGCTAATGGTTTTAAAACTTTTGGTTACTCTCTAAACTTCGATTACAATATCTACAGCAATGTAGTTTGGCGTATTGAGGCAAGAAGCCTTAATAGTAAAGACGAAATTTTCATTAAAAATAGCAGTACAACCGCAAGTAATACTTTTATAACAACTGCATTCGCAATATCTTTTTAATGAGCGACAGGGATAACAATGCACAACATTTTCTTGACCTTATTCAAAAGTCGAGAAAAGGAAAGTTTAAAGTCTACATCGGCATGAGTGCCGGTGTAGGCAAAACTTTTAGAATGCTACAGGAGGCGCATACCCTGCTTCGTAATGGTATAGATGTTAAGGTAGGCTTTGCAGAAACCCATAATCGTAAAGAAACCCACGATTTGCTGGACGGTTTGCCAATAGTGCCACGGCGGTCGTTGTTTTACAAAGGTAAGTATCTTGAAGAAATGGATTTACAGGCCATTATTAACCTGCGCCCGGAAGTTGTTATTGTAGATGAACTTGCCCACACTAATATTGAAGGCAGTAAGAATGAAAAGCGCTGGCAGGATGTTATGGAGATACTTGATGCAGGTATAAATGTTATCAGCGCGCTAAACATTCAGCATATTGAAAGCCTTAATGATGATGTGCGCGAAATTACAGGCGTGGAGGTTAAAGAGCGCATACCTGATAGCGTTCTAAAAGCTGCCGATGAGGTAGTGAATATCGACCTCACAGCAGATGAGCTGATTACCAGACTAAAAGAGGGAAAAATTTATACTGATGATAAAATACCACAAGCACTTAAAAACTTTTTTAAGAGCGACCATATTTTACAGCTTCGGGAACTGGCACTTAAAGAAGTTGCCAGCCAGGTAGAGCGTAAAGTAGAGATGGAAGTTGCCGGTAATACCATTTTTAAGCATGAGCGTTTTATGGCATGCATTAGCAGTAACCACACCACAGCAAAAAAAGTAATACGCAAAACAGCCCGGCTCGCCAATTACTACCATAGCAAATGGTTTGTTTTATATGTAGAGCTGCCTAAAGAAAGCGCAGATTCTATTGCTCTTGATAAACAGCGCCACTTAATAAACAACTTTAAACTGGCGACAGAATTAGGTGCCGAAATTATTAAAGTTAAGAGCAGCACCATTGCAAAAACGATAACACTACAGGCCGATTTAAATAAAATAACTACTATATGTATTGGTAAGCCACACCTATCATTGTTTAAAGTTATTTTATCGACCAACATTTTTAATGAGCTTTTAAATAAGCTATCTTCGAGTGATATAGACCTCATCATCCTATCATAAACCATGAAAATAAAAACGAAATTAACCGTTGCTACCGGATTGCTTTTCATGCTTATCATTACGCTATCGGCACTAGCTGTACGCCAGGTAAATGTGTTGGCACAAGACACAAGTAATATTTTGGTAGCTAACTATCAGTCGCTAAGTTACTCTCGCAATATGTATAAGCTACTCGATAATAGCAGCGAAGAACCCAATGCCCTAGCGAAATTTCAGGCAGACCTCGACAAACAAAAAAGCAATGTTACCGAAGAGGGTGAACAGGAGCTAACGGATGATCTACAGGAGGATTTTGGGCTATTACTGGTCAACCCGTCGGATGCAAGACTTGTTAACAAAGTTCGGAACGACCTTAACAGCATCATGAAGCTTAACATGGATGCAATTAAACGCAAAGCCAATACCGCCGAAAATACGGCTAAGGATTCGATACTGTGGATATCACTAACCAGTTCGTTTTGTTTAATAATTGGTTTTACACTTATTGTAAACCTGCCCGGGTATATTGCAAACCCTATTCGCGACCTTACCGAAAGCATTAAACAAATTGCCGAAAAAAATTATTCACAACGTGTAAAAATTAATGGTAATGATGAGTTTTCAGCACTGTCACGATCGTTTAACAGCATGGCGCAAAAATTACAGGAGTATAGCGATACTAATATTGCCAAACTTATGATTGCCAAAGAGCGCACGGAAACACTAATTAATAATCTGAACGATCCCGTTATTGGACTTGATGAACACAATAATATCCTCTTTATTAACGAAGAGGCCTTAAAAATATCAGGCTTAAAAAGGGAGTCTGCTATTGGCAGGCAGTCACAACAGGTAGCACTGCATAACGATTTAATGCGATCGCTTTTACAGCATTTAACAGCCGAGGAAATTGAGAAACAGGAAACGTTGAAGATTTATGCCAATAATAAAGAAAGCTATTTCGAGAAGCAACTGGTTTCGATAGATATTATACCTACTGGAGAAACCGCACCCAAGCAGATAGGCTCTTTCATTATCTTGAAAAATATCACGCCTTATAAAGAACTCGATTTTGCAAAGACAAACTTTATAGCTACAGTTTCGCATGAGTTTAAGACGCCTATAGCGTCTATGAAAATGAGCCTGCAGCTTTTACAAAATGAACGTACGGGAGTGCTGAATGAGGAACAGCAAAATTTACTTAATGGCATTAATGATGATACCGAACGGTTGCTTAGAACCACAAGCGAGCTACTGAACATTACACAAGTAGAAACAGGTAAAACAAGCTTGGATATCACATCTTGCGATCTTGAAAAATTGATTAGTGAAGCCGTTGAAGGCAATAAGCAACAAGCCCTTTCAAAGCAAATTACTATAAACGCATTGATAAATCCGGGATTGCCTGATGTTTTAGCCGATGCGCAAAAAACCACCTGGATAATATCTAACCTGATTTCAAATGCAATTCGGTATTCCTATGAAAACTCTGTAATAGCCATATTGGCAAAAGAGGATAAAGACACCGTTATACTAACTGTTGAGGATACTGGCGCAGGTATACCTGAAAATTATTTACCAAAGGTTTTTGATAAGTATTTTAGGGTTCCGGGAACGCAAAAAGAAGGTACCGGCCTTGGCCTGGCCATTAGTAAAGAGTTTATGGAGGCACAGGATGCTGCTATTGCGGCACACAGCACACCCGGTGAGGGCAGTGTATTTACACTTAGCTTTAAACGAGCGTATTGATAAAATTAAAGGAAAGCTAGGCTTTTTCGTGTAAAACTAAGAGGGTGAATTGAAACGGCTATGGCTTGCATTATAGCGATTAAATTTAACTATGCATCTTGTCTAAATGAACATTTTTTAAATGAATTGACTAACTTAGTGCCTGCATTATCAAATATTCAATCATGTCATACTGCAGTGCTATAGAAACCATGCCTACCGATAGAAAAGCGTTACACAAAGCGTACCACGACCATCATTACGGTTTCCCGATACATGACGATAACGAATTATTCTGCAGGTTGATAATGGAAATTAACCAGGCTGGATTAAGTTGGGAAATCATCTTAAAAAAAGAAAATAGCTTTAGGCTGGCCTTCGATAATTTTGATATTGGTACTATTGCTGCTTATACTGAAACAGACAGAGAACGCCTTTTAGCCGACCCTGGAATTATTAGAAACAAACTAAAAGTAAACGCAGCGATTGAAAATGCAAAGACCATACAGATATTGCAAAAAGAACATGGTTCGTTTAAAAATTGGCTCGAACTACATCACCCAAAAACTAAAGAAGAATGGGTAAAGCTGTTTAAAAAAACGTTTAAATTTACCGGTGGCGAAATTGTGAATGAGTTTTTTATGAGCATAGGTTACTTGCCGGGCGCACACGCATTAAGCTGCCCTGTAAATCAACAGGCAATAGATGCCGGAGCTTTATGGGCACAGCCTGTTAAGTAACTAATAATAAAATTTAACCTTTATTAAATTTACTAAGTAAGGAGTTACCTTTGCAAAAAATTAGATACAGGTGACTCAACAACGATACATTACGCTTATACTTATTTTAGGATCGTTAACGGCCTTGGGTCCATTTTCTATCGATATGTATTTGCCGGGCTTTAAAGAAATTGCTCTTGATTTAGATACTACCGTTAACAAAGTGTCGCTTTCACTGTCAAGTTATTTTATTGGTATATCGGCTGGGCAGTTATTATACGGCCCGCTACTCGATCGCTTCGGTCGAAAAAATCCGCTATACATAGGGTTGGCAGTTTACATATTAGCTTCATTAGGCTGTGCGCTTTCAACTAATGTAGATATATTCATTGGCTTACGTTTTGTTCAGGCTATAGGCAGTTGCGCAGCAACTGTAGCGGCAATGGCAATGGTTCGCGACCTCTTTCCGGTAGAAGACAGCCCAAAAGTATTTTCGTTATTAATGCTTGTAGTTGGCTTATCGCCTATGCTTGCCCCTACTATAGGTGGCTATGTAATAGCTGGTTTTGGCTGGCATACTATATTTGTTATATTAGCCGTTATGGGTGTTGCTATCTTAATAGCATCTTACGTTGGGTTACCAAATACGCATAAACCCGATGTAACAATATCGCTTAAACCTAAACCTATTATAACGGGCTTTGCCAACGTATTAAAGACACCACAGTTTTATACCTATGCGCTATCGGGCGCAGTAGCATTTTCCGGTTTATTTACCTACGTAGCAGGTTCGCCCCTTGTATTTATGGATATATTTAAGGTGTCCGGCGAAGCTTACGGATGGATTTTCGCATTTATGTCGGTTAGTTTTATCGGCTCCAGCCAGTTGAATTCGGTATTGCTAAAAAAATACAACAGTGAGCAACTTGTATACTTCGGGCTGGCATTGCAATGCTTTGTAAGTATTATATTTTTAGTAGCAGCTATGAATAATCTGTTGGACCTGTACGGAACGATTGCAATGCTATTTCTCTACCTTGGCTGTCTGGGCTTAACCAATCCTAACACAGCGGGATTATCGCTTGCGCCATTTACAAAAAATGCAGGTAGCGCATCTGCGTTGTTAGGGGCGTTACAATTGGGCATGGGCGCTGTAGCCTCTATGGCTGTGGGGGTTTTGGTTAAAGATTCAATGGTGCCAATGGTCGCGATTATGGCGAGTAGCACTATTATAGCGTTGCTGATACTATTAATAGGCCGCAGAAATATTAAAGTACTTGCAGAAGCTAGTGGCGAGACGGTTTTAGCGCACTAACTAATCTGTTAAAATAAGATCTTTATGTTGTAAAATTTTTACCTATACTTTATGATATGCCAATGCATACTTGTTATAATTTAGAGATAATAAACATGCACTATGGAAATCATCGATTCTTTAACCCTAAAAGTTAAACCTACTAAACTTTATTACTATCAGGAAAGCGATATAAATAAGGTTTTTGATACGCTTGAACAAAATCCTGAAAACTACCGCTTGCTGTACCAGCTGCCTACCGGCGGAGGTAAGACTGTAATATTTTCTGAACTTACACGCAGGTATATTGAGCGTTTTGGTAAAAAAGTTACGGTGCTAACCCACCGTACCGAGCTATGCAAACAAACATCGACTACCTTAAAAAACAATGGGGTTAAAAACAAAATAATCAACAGTGCGATTAAAAGGTTATCCCGTAAAGATGACCACAAGTGCTATGTGGCAATGGTTGAAACTCTAAAGAACCGCCTAAAAAACGGCACTGTTAATACCGATGATGTTGGCTTGGTTATTATAGATGAAGCCCATAATAATTCCTTTCAAAAATTGCTGGGCAAGTTTAAAAATGCCTTTGTAATTGGGGTTACTGCAACTCCTTTCAGTTCGGATATTAACCTGCCTATGCACAAAAACTATAACGAACTTATAGTGGGCGAAAACATCAGTACACTTATAGAGAAAGGTTTCCTGGCTAAGCCAAAAACTTTTACGTATGATGTAGAACTTAATACGCTTAAAACCGGTATACATGGTGACTTTACCGTTAGTACATCAGATGAGTTGTACTCCTCGCCTGCTATGCTAAACCTGTTATTAGAGGCCTACGAAGCCAATTCTAAAAATAAAAAAGCGCTGATATTTAATAACGGTATTTTTACTTCACGTAAAGTGTGCCAGATGTTTAACGATGCCGGATATCCCGCAAAACATCTTGACAATAAAACCCCTGCCGCCGAGCGTAAAGAAATTTTAACCTGGTTTAAAAAAACCAAGGGTGCTATATTAAGTTCGGTTTCTATTTTAACTACAGGTTTTGATGAGCCATCGGTACAGACCGTAATATTGAACAGAGCTACAACGTCGGTTACATTATACCACCAGATGATAGGCCGCGGATCGCGTAAATTGCCAAGCAAAAAAACCTTTAACATCATCGATCTTGGAAATAATACTGATCGTTTTGGAGAGTGGCATGAACCGGTAGACTGGAAGCACGTTTTCGAAAATCCGCAGGCGTATTATGAAGGTTTAAGTGCCAGAACAGCAGCAGAACTGGCACACAGCATGCCATCAGAGCTTCGATCTAAATTCCCTAATAGTTTAGAAATTGCATTTGATGTTGAAGCAGAGCACAGAAAAGCCATTCAAAATGAAGAAAAGCCGAAAACGGTTATTATAGAATCCATTCGCCAGCATGCACTAATGTGCATGGAAAACAGTGAATCGATAAGCGAAGCACTGCACTTGGCCGAAGAACTTAATAGCGAGATAGACTGGCGCGTAAAACAATATGCCAAATGCCTTGGTAACGCCACAAAAAGTTATAAAGCGTGGCTAACCGAAGATTACAAAGCACGATTGCAAACACTTATTAAAAAGGTAATGCACAAACGAGAATTGGTGAGAGCCTAAATTATTTATTATGGATATTTCTGAACAACTTATATGGCTGTTTACCCTTGCAATACCCATAGCCTGTATTGCCTGGACGGTTACCCATGAAGAGGTTTTTAGGGAACCACGCGAATATTGTGTGGAACGTAGCAGGAACAGCAGAACTATTTATCAGCGGAAATTCTTCTATTTATTTACCTGCGAGTATTGCTTTAGCCATTACGTAACACTGGCATTCATAATTTTTGCCGATTATAAGCTGCTGTTGTCCGATTGGAGGGGTTATGTAATTGCTGGTTTCGCACTAGTTTTTGTAGCCAATTTATATATGAGCTTAATGGCGCTATTACGCCAATCTATTAAAAAAGAGAAGACAGAAATAAGAGTGTTAGAAAAAGAAGTAAAAAAATAATACTCTACCAATATAATAGGGTTTGTGTTTATTGAATTTTGAATTACCTTTGCAGTATTATTACGCTACATGAACTTTAAAAACCACAATGCGTTAAATCATTATTGCTGTATGCAAATACAGTGGTGTTGCATCAGCGCTTGTGCTCTATCATATTAAACTATATAGCTTAGCCCTTTTACAACACTTGTAAAAGGGCTTATTTTTTACATAAACTCCCCATTGTAAATGATCGAACTTAAAAATATAACAAAGAAATTTTACCAGAAAAATCGTGAGATCACGGCACTTTCTGATGTTTCTTTAAACGTGCCTCCCGGTAAAATTTATGGAGTAATAGGTACATCGGGCGCCGGTAAAAGTACCCTGATACGCTGCGTAAACCTGCTGGAAAAACCAACATCGGGTCAGGTAATTGTAGATGGTAAAAACCTTATTGCGCTAAGCCCTGCACAACTCGCAAAAGAACGCAGGCAGATAGGCATGATATTTCAGCATTTTAATTTGCTTTCCTCGCGTACGGTGTTTGATAATGTCGCCTTTCCGCTTGAATTGGCGGGAACCCCAAAGACAGCTATTAAAGAAAGGGTTTTAGAATTGTTAAGCCTTGTAGGCCTTGCCGAAAAAGCGAATGATTATCCTGCAAGCCTTTCGGGCGGGCAAAAACAACGCGTGGCCATTGCCAGAACATTAGCCAACAATCCTAAAGTTTTGCTGTGCGATGAAGCTACCAGCGCGCTAGACCCTGCTACCACGCAGTCGATATTAAGTTTACTAAAAGACATCAACAAAAGGTTAAACATAACCATATTGCTGATTACACACCAGATGGAAGTGGTTAAGTCTATTTGTGATGAAGTAGCTGTAATAAGCAATGGAAAATTAATTGAGCAGGGAAACATAAGCGAAATTTTTGCTAACCCTAAAGAAACGCTTACGCGCGAGTTTATAGCATCATCATTACATATTGAAGTGCCCGATGTTTACAAACAAAAGCTTAAACCAATTTACACCGAAGGTTCGAGTACGCTTTTAAAACTTGAACTCGATGGGCAATCGGCAGATATGCCTATCATAACCATTGCAGCACAGCAGTTTGGCATAAATGCTAAAATTATCAGCGCGCAAACATCCTATGCGGGCAACACCAACTTCGGGATCTTGATCATCGAGCTTTCAGGCGAAAAACAAAAACAGGACGAAACAATTAAACTGTTTCATGATAACCATATAAAAACTGAAACACTAGGCTATGTCTGAATCTATTATCGAACTCTTATTAAAAGGCACCTGGGAAACCATAGTAATGACCTTTGTATCGGGCTTTTTTGGTTTTGCATTGGGCTTGCCTACAGGTGTATTGCTGTTTTTAACCCGAAAAGGGCAAATATTACAGCATCCTACCTTTAATCGAATCCTGTCAATAATTGTAAACATTTTCAGGTCGATACCATTTATCATCTTAATCGTCTGGATGATTCCTTTCACACGCGCAATCGTGGGTACCTCTATTGGTGTGAGCGCGGCACTGGTACCGTTAAGCATTGGCGCGGCACCATTTATTGCCCGCCTTGTAGAAAACAGTTTGCTTAGCTTACCGTCGGGTTTAATCGAGGCGGCACGTGCACTTGGCGCTACGCCATTTCAAATTGTATACAAAGTATTATTACCGGAAGCATTGCCATCTATTATCAACGCAGCATCAATTACGCTAATTACACTTGTAGGGTATTCGGCAATGGGTGGTGCAGTTGGCGCGGGCGGTTTAGGCCAGGTTGGCTATCAATATGGCTACATTGGCTATGATGCCGTGACCATGAATGCCGTACTTATACTGCTTGTGTTGCTGGTATTTATTATTCAGTTTGCCGGAGATGCCCTTTCTAAACGTTTCGATCACAGATAATAATCAAACTAATAATTCAAAAATAATGAATACCATAGCTAAATTTTTAAACCTTACCGGCGTAATTGTTTTAACGCTAACCCTTGCAAATTGCGGTGATAAAAAAGCAAACGACCCGCACTTTATTAAAGTAGGTGTTGCCAGCGGCCCGGAACTTACCGTTGCAGAAGCAGCTAAAAAAGTTGCCAAAGAAAAATACGGACTTGAAGTAGAGCTTGTTGCATTTAACGATTATGTAATTCCTAACGAGGCATTAAGCCAGGGCGATATTGATGCCAATGCGTTTCAGCACAAACCCTATTTAGATGAACAATCTAAACAAAGGGGCTATAAACTGGCAATAGTGGGCAAAACATTTATCTTTCCGATAGCGGCATATTCTAAAAAGATAAAATCGCTTGCCGAGTTAAAGCCGGAAAGCACCATCATTATCCCTAACGACCCAACTAATGGTGGCAGATCGTTACTACTGCTTCAAAAAAACGGCCTATTAAAACTTAAAGATGGTGTTGGTTTGCTGCCTAAAGTAACTGATATAGTTTCGAACCCAAAGAACTTTAAAATACTGGAGCTGGAAGCACCTCAATTACCACGTGCGCTAGATGACGCCAATGTGAGCATTGCTATTATCAATAATACATTTGCATCTCAGGCAGGGTTAGTACCATCACGCGATGCTTTATTTGTAGAAGATAAAGACTCGCCATACGTAAACCTTGTTGTTACCCGTGAGGACAATAAAAATGCCGAAAACGTAAAGCAATTTGTAAAAGCATACCAGTCGGCAGAAGTTGAGCAGGCAGCTCAAAAAGCGTTTGAAGGCGGTGCTATAAAAGGCTGGTAATTAATTTTATTATTATTTATGATTTTGTTATGAATTCTATTTCATACATTTGCATCATACAATCAGGGACACATATCCCGGTTATTTAAAAAACACATGATATTTAATCAACTACATCATCATCATTTTCAAACTGGCTCTTACGCGAGAAGGAAATGATTTTGTAGTAACCTAACAATATTTTCGAAACCCGTTTGAGTAAAATCAGACGGGTTTTTTGTTTATCAACACTCCCCTCTTTTTTACTCAGGCTTTAAACTAAAAACATGAGTACATTAAAAATTGCGATCCAGAAAAATGGCCGCCTTAGCGAAAAATCGCTTCAGCTACTTAGCGAGTGTGGTATCAAGCTTTCTAACGGAGAGCGCAAATTAAAAACCGTATCTTCTAACTTCCCTATCGAGATCTTGTTTTTAAGGGATGATGATATCCCCCAGTATGTAGAGCAGGGTGTAGCCGATATTGGCATCCTTGGCGAAAATGAAGTTTGGGAAAAAAATAAAGACGTAATTGTAGTAAAAAAACTGGGCTTTGCTAATTGCCGCTTATCCTTAGCTGTGCCTAAAGAAGTGGTATATAACGATATTTCCTATTTCAACAATAAAAAAGTAGCCACCAGTTACCCGGTAATTTTAGATGCCTTTTTTAAACAACAACAACTTAATGTAGAGATTGAAACCATTGGTGGCAGCGTAGAAATTGCTCCCGGGATTGGTTTGGCAGATGCAATTTTTGATATTGTAAGTACTGGTAGCACGCTTCAAATAAACGGACTTAAAGAGGTTGCAGTAGTTACAAAAAGCGAGGCAGTTATGATAAACACCAAATCGCTTGATGCTGAAAAACAGGAGATACTGGACAAGCTTTTGTTCAGGATACAATCTGTTAAAAATGCGGCTGAGAATAAATACATTTTACTGAATGCCCCTAACGAGTCGGTTGAAAAAATAGCACAGATATTACCCGGCATGAAAAGCCCTACGGTACTACCACTTAAGGAACAAGGATGGAGCAGCATACACTCGGTTGTTAAGGAAGACCAGTTTTGGGATATCATTGACCAGCTAAAGGTGCTGGGTGCCGAAGGTATTTTAGTTATCAATGTAGAAAAAATGATTCTTTAAAAGTAAAGGCCATGATACAAAAAATAATAAATCCGCAACCTGACCAATGGGAAAACCTGTGCCAACGCCCGGAACTTCCAACACTTGATTTACAGGAACTGGTACAGCAAGTATTTAGCGATGTAGAAAGAAATGGCGATAGTGCTGTAAAAAAATACACGTCGTTATTTGATGGCGCAGCTATTGACAACATTAAAGTTACCAATGAACAAATTACCGAAGGTGCGCAATCAGTTTCTGAGGAATTAATGCAGGCAATACAATTGGCAAAAGGTAATATTGAGAAATTTCACGCTTCTCAAAAAGAGCAAAAAAAGATCATTGAAACCACTCCGGGAGTAGAATGCTGGAGAGAACCCCGCCCTATCGAAAAAATAGGCATTTACATACCGGGAGGTTCTGCACCATTGTTTTCTACCGTTTTAATGTTGGGCATACCGGCACAAATTGCTGGTTGTGAAGAAGTTATTATGTGCACCCCACCAGATAAAGACGGTATTATTAACCCTGCTATACTTTACGCTGCAAGCATTGTAGGTGTAACGTCAATTTATAAGATAGGTGGGATACAAGCCATTGCCGCGCTAACCTTTGGCACAGATACAATACCTAAAGTATATAAAATATTTGGACCCGGTAATCAGTATGTAGCCGCGGCAAAACAGGAAGCTCTGAAATATGGTGTAGCGACAGATTTACCTGCCGGACCAAGCGAGGTTTTAGTAATAGCCGATGCTAGTGCCAACCCTGAATTTGTAGCTGCCGATTTGCTATCTCAGGCAGAGCACGGTGCCGATAGCCAGGTTATTCTATTATCTGATAGTGAGGCTTTCATTGATGCTACCATTACATCCATCGCGCAGCAGGCAGAAGTTTTGCCCCGAAAAGATATTGTACTTAAATGCCTTAATCACAGTAAAGCGATTGTGTTGCCATCTATAAATGATTGTGTTACCTTTAGTAACCTCTACGCACCTGAGCACTTGATTATTGCATCTGAGAACGCTGATGATTATTGTGATGATGTTACATCGGCAGGATCTGTATTTTTAGGGAATTACAGTTGCGAAAGTGCCGGCGATTATGCCAGTGGAACCAATCACACATTGCCTACTAACGGTTTTGCTAAAAACTATAGCGGTGTATCATTAGATAGTTTTGTTAAGAAAATCACGTTCCAGAAAATCAGCAAGGAGGGATTGCAAAATATAGGTCAAGCTATAGAAATTATGGCTGCCGCCGAACAGCTCGAAGCTCACAAAAACGCAGTTACTATCCGTTTAAAAACGATTGCCAATGTTTAATCTTAATAATATAGTACGACCTAATATACTTTCGCTTGAAGCCTATTCCTCTGCCCGCGATGAGTTTAGTGGTAGCGAAGGTATTTTTCTGGATGCTAACGAAAACCCTTTTGGCGACCTTAACCGTTATCCTGACCCATTTCAGAAAGCAGTTAAGCAAACCGTGAGCGAAGTTAAAGGCGTGCCTGCCCGAAATATATTTTTAGGTAATGGCAGTGATGAGATTATCGACCTGTGTTTTAGGGTTTTTTGCGAACCAGGAAAAGATAAAGCTCTAACTTTTACCCCTACGTATGGCATGTACGAGGTTTCGGCAGCAATAAATAATGTGGAGCTGGTAAAAGTTCCGCTTGATGATACTTTCCAGATTAATATTGCCGCAACTACTCCCCTGCTTGATGACCCGGCATTAAAAATGATTTTTATCTGTTCCCCTAATAACCCTACAGGTAATAGTATTGAAGCAGCCGAATATATCATTCAGAATTTCAATGGCATTGTAGCTGTAGATGAGGCGTATATCGATTTTTCAGGTAACGAATCATTGTTAAAAAAAATTGATCAATACCCAAACCTTATTGTTTTGCAAACGCTAAGCAAAGCTTGGGGATTGGCTGCTGCACGTGTGGGTATTGCGTATGCCAGTGTAGATGTTATTAGTTATTTAAATAAAGTAAAGCCGCCATACAACATCAGTACACCTAACCAAAGCGCTGCTTTGTATGCTTTGCAGGATACCGCCAAGTTTGAATTGCAAAAAAACATCATCCTTAATGAAAAAGAAAAAATGTTGCAGGAACTTAACAGCTTAAGCTATGTTAGTAAAGTATATCCGTCAGATACCAACTTTTTTTTAGTAGAAGTAACCGATGCCAATGGCATTTATGATACGCTCATCAGCAATAAAATTATTATTAGGAACAGACATAAGATAGTAAAAAACTGCCTTCGCATAACCGTTGGCACACCCGATGAAAACGAAGCGTTGCTTACTGCTTTAAAAAATATATCGTTATGAAAAAAGTACTATTTATAGACCGTGATGGCACACTGGTTATAGAACCACTGTTAGATTATCAGCTGGACAGCCTGGAGAAACTGGAATTTTATCCGGGGGTATTTCAGTACCTAAGCCGTATTGTTAAAGAGATGGACTATGAACTGGTTATGGTTACTAACCAGGACGGTTTGGGTACTGATTCTTTCCCCGAAGATACGTTTTGGCCTGCCCAAAATAAAATACTGCAGGCATTTAAAAACGAGGGTATTACTTTTTCTGAAATAATTATCGATAAGAGTTTCCCTTACGAAAATTTGCCTTCACGCAAACCAGGCACTGCCCTGCTTACGCATTATATTAAAGGCAATTATGATTTGGAAAATTCATATGTTATTGGCGATCGCCTAACTGATGTTCAGTTGGCTACGAACCTAAATTGTAAAGCAATTTACATGGGAACCGATGCTAACGAAGCTGACCTAGTTACACAAAGTTGGGAGGAAATTTACAGGTTTTTAAAGTTGGTACCGAGAACAGGATCGGTTATTCGTAAAACAAATGAAACAAATATAGCGGTTACGGTAAACCTTAACGGCAGCGGTAAAAGTAGTATTGATACCGGTTTAGGATTTTTCGATCACATGTTGGAACAAATTAGCCGCCATGGAAATATCGACTTGGACATTAAAGTAAAAGGCGACCTTGAAATTGACGAACACCACACTATTGAAGATACTGCCCTTGCCCTTGGCGATGCGTTTTTAAAAGCGCTGGGCAGCAAAAAAGGGATTGAACGTTATGGCTTTCTATTACCAATGGATGACTGCCTTGCGCAGGTAGGTATTGATTTTGGGGGCAGGCCCTGGCTGGTTTGGGATGCCGAATTTAAGCGTGAAAAAGTGGGCGAAATGCCAACCGAGATGTTCTTGCACTTTTTTAAATCCTTTAGTGATAATGCTAAGTGCAACCTCAACATAAAAGCCGAGGGTACTAATGAGCACCATAAAATAGAGGCGATTTTTAAAGCTTTTGCTAAAGCAATTAAAATGGCGGTGCAACAAACTGATAACTTTAATATACCCAGCACAAAAGGAACGTTATGATAGCAATAGTAAAATACAATGCAGGCAATACCAAATCGGTGGAAAATGCGATTAAGCGTTTGGGTTACGATTGTATTGTGACCGATGATGTGCAGCAACTGCAACAGGCTGATAAAGTTATTTTCCCAGGTGTTGGCGAAGCTGCTTCGGCTATGGAATACCTGAAAGAAAAAGGCCTTGACCAGGTTATTGTAAACCTAAAACAACCGGTTTTGGGAATTTGTTTAGGGCTTCAGTTGCTATGCAAATCATCTGAGGAAAGTAATACTGAAGGACTAGGTATTTTTAATGTTGCGGTAAAAAAATTCCCTCTACTGGATATTGTACCGCATATGGGCTGGAATAATTTCAGCAAAAGCAATACTCCACTTTTTGATGGAGTTATCCAGACTGATAACGTGTACTTTGTACACAGCTACTACGCCGAACTTTCGGGAAACACTATTGCACAATGCGACTACATATTGCCTTTTAGCGCTGCGCTGCAAAAAGACAATTTTTACGCAGTACAATTTCACACCGAAAAATCTGGTACTGTAGGTGAGCAGATACTTAAAAACTTTTTAGCCTTATGAGAATTATCCCTGCCATAGACATTATCGACGGAAAGTGCGTGCGCCTTACTAAGGGCGATTACAGCACCCAAAAAATATACAACCAGAATCCGGTTGAAGCGGCTAAAGAGTTTGAGGCTGCCGGCATACAGTATCTGCACCTGGTAGATTTAGATGGAGCGCGATCAGGATCTATTGTAAACCATAAAGTGCTTAATGACGTTGCAACACAAACAAACCTGATTATTGATTTTGGCGGTGGTGTAAAAAGCGATGCCGATTTAAAAATTGCTTTTGATAATGGCGCTAACCAAATTACTGCCGGTAGTATCGCTGTCAAAAATCCGGAAGAGGTTTATAAATGGATCGCTAAATACGGCACTGAAAAAATTATCTTGGGTGCCGATTGCCTAAATCGTAAAATTGCGATACAGGGCTGGCAGGATAGTACCGATCTGGATGTTATTGACTTTATTAAAAATTATAAAATCAAAGGTATTAGTAACGTAATATGTACTGATATATCTAAAGATGGTATGTTACAAGGTGCGGCTAACGAACTGTACACCGAAATTTTAGACAATGTAAACATCAACCTTATAGCCAGCGGTGGTGTTACCACTATTAATGACGTATTGCAAATGCAGAAAATAGGCTGCGAAGGTGTAATTATAGGCAAAGCTATTTACGAAGGGAATGTTACATTAACCCAATTACGAGAGCTATGCTAAAGAAAAGAATAATACCCTGTTTTGATATTAAAGACGGTCGGGTGGTAAAAGGCATAAACTTTTTAGAACTTCGGGATGCGGGCGACGCTGTAGAAATGGCTTCAGCGTATGCCAAAGCGGGTGCCGATGAACTGGTGTTTTTAGATATTACCGCTACCCAGGAAAACAGAAGAACATTAGTTGACCTTGTAGAAAAAATAGCATCGCAAATAAACATACCGTTTACGGTCGGCGGCGGCATTAATTCGGTTGCCGATGCTGAAAGATTGATTCGCAGTGGTGCCGATAAAATAAGCCTGAATTCCTCAGCAATAAAAAATCCGAAACTTATTTCTGATATTGCCAGCACTTTAGGTACGCAGGCTGTGGTTGTTGCTATTGATACTAAATTTTCAGATGGCAAATGGCAGGTTTTTAGTAATGGTGGGTCTATAGCTACAAATTTAGATACGGTTGCATGGGCACAACAGGCAGAAGCACTTGGAGCTGGTGAAATTTTACTAACATCAATGAATAATGACGGTACCAAGAACGGTTTTGCGCTTGATATCACACGTCAGGTCTGCGATGCTGTAGGTATCCCAGTTATAGCATCGGGTGGAGCGGGTGCCATGAGCCATTTTAGAGATGTGTTTACTCAAACCACCGCTACAGCAGCTTTAGCGGCCAGTGTTTTTCACTATGGCGAAATAGGTATACCGGACTTAAAGAATTATTTAAAGAACGAAAAAATTGCAATACGATGAAATTAGATTTTAATAAAGGCAACGGATTGCTACCAGTGATCATTCAGGATAGTATTACCCTTAAAGTATTAATGCTGGGTTATATGAACGAAGAAGCTTACCTAAAAACTAAAGACGAAGGATTAGTTACCTTTTTTAGCCGCAGCCAAAATGAGTTGTGGACTAAAGGTGCCACGTCCGGCAACTATCTTCATGTTGTTGAGATTTTAGAAGATTGCGATAATGATACACTCCTTATAAAAGCCATACCAGATGGCCCTACCTGCCATACTGGAAGCGAGTCGTGCTTTGGTACAGATTCAGATAAAGGATTTTTGTACAAATTGGAAGCCATAATTGATTCGAAAATTACGAATGATGATCCAATCTCATATACCAATCAGCTTTATACGCGAGGTATAAATAAAGTAGCCCAAAAGGTAGGCGAAGAAGCAGTTGAGCTGGTTATCGAGGCAAAAGATAACGATGATAATTTGTTTAAAAATGAAGCTGCCGATTTGCTCTACCATTACTTAATACTGCTCAGGGCAAAGAACATCAAGCTCGACGAAATTGAAGTTGTGTTAAAACAAAGAAACAAATAATTACAAACGGGACGTTACAAAATAACGTTCCGTTTTTTATTTTAACCATTTGAAAATTAAGTTTTTTTTAAGAACTTGCTAAAAAATTGAGTCAGTGGAAAATCATATTATCTCCATAAGTATATACATACTTAACACAATGGTAACTCATTTTTTACGGTAAGCAAAAGTTGAATAAATATTCATGTTATACATTTGTATGTATTTGAAATACACTATGCATCCAAGCATATTCAACTAGAAAATAATTAATATCATTTTACATTATGAAGGGATTTTTACAATTTAAAGCAACGAAACTATTACTGCTCGTAGTTATGCTACTGGGCTATAATGTATCGTTTGGGCAGTACTCCGGTTCGGGTACTTTTACCAAAATTACATCAGAAGCAGCTTTAACTGATGGCTATTATGTAATTGCATTCGGGAGTTCACAAGCTATGAGTAATTCGCATAATGGGACCTTTTTTGCTCGTACTCCAATTACAGCAGTGAGCGGAACAACAATTTCTAATCCTGAAGCAGCTATTGTTTGGAGGATAGCAACTGATGGAACCGGTAGAACAATTTATAACGAAGCAACGGGAGTTTATGTTTCTTATACAGGAGGCAGTAATAATGTACAGGCAGTAACCTCTGTGATTGCTAATAATCAAAGATGGAATGTAAGTTACAATGGTACAGTATTTTTGTTTGCTAATGCCGCAGTTACTGGAAGACGACTACAGTATAATTCTAATTCAGGAGCAGAACGATTTGCTACTTATACAGGAGGTCAACAAGACTTAACATTGTATAAATTAGCTGCAAGCGCCCCGGTAGTCACTACACCAGTTTCAGGTTCTAAAACGTATACTGCCGCAGGTAGTTATAACATAGCATCTGCAACTACACCGAATGGTACAATTACATCGTACTCGGCAACCCCTTTACCTACAGGAGCAACATTTAATAGTACAAATGGTGTAATATCTTTTCCTGCTAACGCAGTTGCTGCAGGAACTTACTCAATAACAATCAGGGCTACAAATGCTACGGGTACAAGTAACGCCGGTACATTAACGTATACAGTAACTAAAGCTGCCCAAACAATAACTGTTTTTGGTCCAGGTACCGGTACTATAAATAAAATCACCACAGATGATGATTTTAGTGTTGCCACAACCGCTACTTCAGGCCTTGCTGTTACTTATACAAGCAGTAATGCTGCTGTAGCAACAGTATCATCAGACGGGATTGTAGATCTAGTAGGTGAAGGTACAACTACTATAACTGCTTCGCAGGCAGGTAATACAAACTACAATGCTGCACCAACATTAACCCGATCGTTAGTAGTTAGCCCAGCGCCATCGCTGTTGGTAACACCAACAGCAATTTTAGGCCTTGATTATATTCAGGGTGCGGGGCCATCAACTCCTGCCGCACAATTAACCGAAATTACAGGTTCAAACTTAAGTGCTGCTTCAGGAAACATAACAGTATCTACATCAGGTACTCCGGGTGCTGCTAACTTTGAGGTTTCAACCCAATCCAATCAGGGCTTTGATGCTTCTATCTTATATCCTTATACAGGAACTTCATTTACCAATAGCAATCCTGCAATATTCGTAAGATTAAAAAGCGGACTTGATGTAGGACTTTATACGGGTACTATTACATTAACGGGCGGTGGAGCCTCTACTACTTTTACAGTATCTGGTGAAGTTAAAGACGCTTCTACAATATTAACCACAGAAACTACATACGGACCGTATTGCTTTGGCCCATCAAACACCATTCAGGTGCAGTACGTGCCACAAGGAACGTTTGATATAGAGAATGGCGATTTTTATGTACAACGATCTGATGCTGCAGGTGTTTTCCCAAATACTTTAACTAATATTATAGGTTTCCCCAATGGCGATGTAAGTCCGATTGAAGCAACTTTACCTGCTAACCTACCTACTGGTAATTACAGAGTAAGGGTGGTATATTTTAATGGTATTGGTAATGTTTTTGTACCAAGTAGTAACAATAGCGGAAGTGACATTTTAATAAATGCGCTGCCTACTTTAGCCAGTGTAACAATTACCCCTGCATGTGCTGGTAATAACGCTGCTATAAACCTTAATGGGCTTCTTATTAATGGCACATTTACGGTAAGCTATACTGTAGATAACGGGCCGGTACAAAATACAACTGTTACTGCAGATATAACTGGTGTAGCAAGTTTTGTTTTACCAATAACTGCGGCAAATAATGGTAAGGTAGTTACTATATCCGCGTTACAAAGCACTGCTGCACCAAGTTGTGCTGCAGAATTTACTACTAACAACACCGTTACAATTATATTGTTAACAAATGAGTGGAAAGGTACTGTAAGTACTAACTGGAATGATGCTGCTAACTGGTCATGCGGTACGGTACCTACAACGGTGGTAGATGTTGTTATTACAGCGTCTGACAATAACCCAGTTATAACTACCGGTACTGCTAATGCGCACAACCTTACTATAAACAGTAGTGCTACATTAATAGTAAACACAGGTACTACACTTTATGTAGATAATATACTTACCACTACAGGTAACCTTACAATAAATAACAATGGAGCTCTTTTACAAAGTGTAGCAACGGTAAATAACACAAATACGGGTAACGTTACTGTGATAAAAAACACTAACCCACTTTACAGATTAGATTACACAATGTGGTCGTCTCCGGTATCTGGTTTAACACTTGGTAATTTCTCTCCTGAAACATCACCAGTACGTTTTTACGAATACAAATATGGTGCTGACCCAGTAACAGGTATAGAATCAGAAAGCTATTTTGCTGTAGATCCTTCAACAACATTTGCACCTGCAAAAAGCTACCTTGTACGTATGCCAAATACAAGCGCAGTAGAAGGTTACAATACAGGAGAAACCGCTATACCTTTTAACGCGAACTTTGCTGGTACTCCTAACAATGGTACTATCACTACGGCGCTTTCTACCTCAGGTAATAAATACACAGCAATTGGTAATCCTTACGCATCTCCTATTAATGTGGCTGATTTCTTTAATCAAAATGCAGGTAACATAGATACTACATCAGGTATATATATGTGGAGAAAAAAGAATGACAACAGCGCATCTACGTATGCTACGCTTAACCTTACTACATTTGTTGAAAATAAAGCTACAGGTGGTGGAGAAGATCAAAAACCATTTTTTACAGGTAACAGTAATTCGTGGATATTATCCGCAGGACAAGGCTTCTTGGTAAGAAGTGCAGATGGCGTAGCAACTCCGGTGGCTACCTTTAATAACAGTATGAGAAGACCAGCACCTGAAAGCGGCAACCAGCCAATTTTAAAACCAGGTACAATGCCAGCTTCGCGTTTTTGGTTAAACCTTACTAATAATAATGGTGCTTTCAGCCAAATTGCTGTAGCTTATATGGATAACGCTACTGAAGGCCTTGATTATGGTTATGATGCTGCACAACTTGCAAGTGGTGAGTCGGCTTCTTTATACTCAATCGTTGCCAACGCTAAGCTTGCGATACAAGCAAGACCTGCGTTTAACGCTACAGATGTTGTGCCGGTAGGCTTTGTTGCAAACAATGCAGGCAACTATACTTTAGAGTTAGATCATGCTGACGGCTTATTCACATCTAACCAGGAAATATTTGTAAAAGATAACCTGCTTAACACTGTTCATAACATTAAAGAAGGCAACTATACTTTTACAACAGAAAAAGGTGCGTTTGCTAACAGGTTTGAAATTGTGTATTCTAAATCTACTCTGGATATAAATAATCCGGAATTGGATGCAAATACTGTAATAGTTTACAAGCAAGGTAACACTATAAATATAAATTCTGCTTCTGCACTTATTAATAACGTTGCAGTATACGATGTTCGTGGAGCACGACTTTACAACGCTACAGATATTAATGCTAATGAAACTTTGATTAATGGCATAGCAGCACAACAACAGGTTTTAATTATAGAAGTATCTACAGAGAAAGGTAGAGTAAGCAAGAAAATTATTTTCTAATACTTAGTTACTATTTAAATAAGGCCTCTTGCTTAAATGCAGGAGGCTTTTATATTTTTACGCAATAAAATTATTTAAAAAAATCTTTAATGTAAAGTTAATGTTAAGAAGGTGACAGCATTATTGCTTAAACTGCACAAATGCAAAATATTACCTTAAAATCAAAACATAAATTATTGAGGATTATAAATATTTATGTGATAAAATCTATACATATTTAGCTATATAATAGATAATTTATCAATAAGCTTAATTAAATATATTTATCACGGTACCTGACTGTAAACATGATTTTTGTAACGATAAAAAATTATATTTGCCTCCGCTTTATCCCCCGATAAACCATAATTTAATTAAAGCTTTCTATTTTATGCAAAAACTATTACATTTTAATTTTTCGAAATTATTTGTGCTCGCATTATTGATGTTGGGTATTAGTAATTCATTCGGACAGACATTTTACGATATGTCTTCCGGAAGTTATTCTCAGGATTTTTCATCAATTACGGATTGGACTGATAATTATGCTTCAGGAATTGGATCTTCAAACTTTAAAAAAGCTGTCACGGTAAGCTCTTCTTCAGTAAACAACGCTAATGTTTTTGGTACTGGAAGTGCGGGAGGTGTTCAGCGAGGTGACCAAAACCTCGTTTTATTAGCTACAGGAAGTACGAATACCAGTGCTGCTACCGATTTACTTCTAAATTTTTCAAATGCAAATGCGGGTACTATTTCATTAAAGTGGAATAAAGTATTAAATGGATCTGCCGGTACTCCTGCCAGGACTTCTGATTTTAAAATTCAGTACAGCACTAATAATGGTGCTACCTTTGCTGACTTGACTGGGTATACAATTCCGAGAGTATCGAATAATGCGACTCCGGAATCAGGATCATTTACTAACATCCAGTTGCCTGCAGCGGTTAATAAAGCATCTCAGGTTGTTATTAGGTTTTACCTATGGGGCAATAATAACTTAAGCGGCAGTGGAAACAGGCCAAAAATTGCCATCGACGATATTATTATTACCGGTGCTTCTACCGCAACGGCTGCCCCTGTAGTAACTGCTTCAGCTCAAACTGCGACTGTGGGCTCATCGTTCTCTTATCAAATAGCGGCAACAAACAGCCCTACCAGTTATGCATTCACAGGTACTTTACCTACAGGGTTGAACTTAAACACGACTACCGGTTTAATATCTGGCACTCCAAGTGTTGCCGGAGAATTTTCCGCATCGGTTACTGCAACAAATAGCATTGGTACCAGCGAAGCGGCTACCATTTCATTTACAGTAGCAAAAGGAAACCAAACTATAAACTTTGGAGCTATTGCAAGCAAACAATATGGTGATGCTAGTTTTACATTAGCAGCAAGTTCATCATCTGCACTACCTCTAACCTACTCAAGTTCGAATACTGCTGTCGCGACAGTTAGCGGTATTACAGTGACTGTAGTGGGTATAGGAAACGCAACAATTACAGCATCTCAGGAAGGTAACCCAAATTACAATGCTGCTATAAGTGTAGACCAGGTTTTAAATGTTACACCAAAAAGTGTGACAATAACTACAGGTAGCATAACTGCTAATAGCAAAACGTATGATTCTACTAATGTCGCAACGTTATCGGGCACGCCTACCTTATCTGGTGTTTTAGCTTCAGATGTTAATAATGTTTCTATCGCAGGCACGCCTACAGCGACTTTCAATAATGTTACTGCAGGTACCGGAAGGACCGTTACAGTTACAGGATATACCCTAACAGGTGACGCGTCGGGCAATTATACATTAGTGCAACCTGTTGGCTTAACAGCTTCTATCGCAAAAGCCCCGGTAACAATTTCAGGCGCTGCAGTTGCAGATAAAATTTATGATAAAACAGCCGCCGCTACATTAACGGCAGGAACTTTAGAAGGAGTTTTTAGTGCAGATGCAGCAAACGTATCGGCTAGTGCTACATTTAGCCAGGCAAATGCAGGCGAAAATTTACCGGTAACAATTATATTAACAGGTACAAAGGCTGCAAATTACATGTTTACGCAGCCTGCAATTACAGCAACAATTAATAAGGCGCCACAAACAATAACGTTTAATGCACTGGCGGGTACAACTTCTGCAACTGCATCAATCAATTTAACGGCCACAGCTTCATCAGGGCTAACTATAACTTACACAAGTTCGAATACAGGCGTAGCTACCATATCAGGTAGCCGAGCTACTATTACAGGTGAAGGTAGTACTACCATTACGGCCTCTCAGGCCGGCAATGCTAATTATTTACCCGCGACTAATGTGTCTCAGGTATTAAATGTTGACCGTGCAACTGTGGCACTGGCCAACTGGAATTTTAACAACATTGCTACCGGTACTCAGGTAGATACCAGAAACGCTACACTAACTAATACCAATATTACAACTGCCGTATTAACCCGTGGCACATTGGCACCATGGTCAGCCGGTGGAAAATCTTTCAGGACTGCCGGTTTTGGTAATGACGGTATTTCTACTGATAACCAGGATTATTTTCAAACAAAATTAGCGCCTAAGGCAGGTTATAAGATATCTGTATCTAAAATAAATGCAATGTTTGGCGGTAGCGATTCTTTTATCAAAACACCTGGAGCGACAGTTCAATTTGCTTATAGCTTAGATGGTATTAACTTTAAGCTTATCGGGTTGCCAATTACACAGGAATTTGGTACTACCCCGGAGATACCGGAAATAAGCACAGGTAACATTGCCGAACTACAAAACATTACTGGTGGTACAACTGTTACTTTTAGGTTATATGCGTCAGGACAGAGCACAACAGGTACTTTTGGATTTACTTCTCCGGACAACAATGACTTAGGTTTAGCTTTTGCAGGATATGTATCTGTATTTGACCCTACAGTGTGGACCGAAACAGGTTGGTCTAAAGGAGCTCCTACCGCAAATACGGAAGCCGTTATAGCGTATGAGTACAACACTCGCTCGAGTGGAGATATTACCGCTAAAGCTTTATATATTAACAGCGGGGCAAGTGTAAATGTTGCCACAGGAACAACCGTTAGCATTACCGAAAACTTTGCCAACAATGCATTACAGTCAGGTTTTGTAGTAGAAAACAACGGCGCATTAGTTCAAACTAACGAAAATTTAAACACCGGTAGTGGTATAAGGGTTATAAAAAATACTAACCCATTATACAGGTTAGATTACACAATGTGGTCGTCGCCGGTTACAGGTCAGACTCTTGGCGATTTTTCACCGGAAACAGCTCCAAATCGTTTTTATGAGTATAAATATTCGGTTAATAATCAAAATGAACTTAAAGAGGGTTATTATGCTGTAAGTCCGACAGCTCCATTCTTACCGGCAAAAAGTTACTTAATACGTATGCCTAATGAAAGTACTGTAGATGGTTACAATGCTGGGAACACACCTATTGTGTTTAATGGTTCATTTAGGGGCGCAGCAAACAATGGTACAATTACCACTGCTTTATCTACCGAAGCTAATAAGTATACTGCGATAGGTAATCCTTATGCTTCGCCAATTAATCTATCAGATTTCTTTAACGCTAATGCGAGTGTTCTTGATAAAGATTCAGGGCTTTATTTTTGGAGAAAAAAGAATAACAACAGTGCAAGTACCTATGCGGTTTTCAGCTTAGCCGGATTTGTAGCCAATAATGCTACAGGTGGTGGTGCAGAGCAAAAAGATTTATTAACTGCTGGCGACAGCAGCACATGGATGTTATCTCAAGGCCAGGGCTTTATTGTAAAAACATCGGCTACAACGGGAGCTAATCCGTTTGTAACTTTTACAAACAGCATGAGAAGGCCTGCTAACGCAAATGTTGGCTTTCTACGTCCTGGCAATACAACACCAGTATCGCGCCTGTGGTTAAATATAACAGGAGATAACGCAGCATTTAGCCAAACTGCAATTGCTTATATCGATGGAGCCACTAAAGGGCTTGATTATGGTTATGATGCTAAACAGTTTGCAGTAGATAATGCTATTGCACTATACTCTACGGCAGCAAACAGCAACCTTAGCATTCAGGCAAGGCCAGCATTTGATGCTACAGATGTTGTATCTATAGGCTATGTTGCAAACCATGCCGGTACATTTACAATAGCATTAGATCACGTTGACGGAATTTTTAGTACAGACCAGGATATATATATTAAGGATAATGTATTAGGCCAAACTAAAAATATTAAAGAAGGTGCATATACATTTAGTACAGATGCAGGTACTTTCGAAAAAAGATTTGAAGTAGTTTACGCTAAAACAACTCTTGGTAATGACAACCCAGAACTTACAGCTAACAATGTTGTTGTATTTAAACATGGTAACAATATTAATGTAAGTGGATCGGCTCAAATTACAGGAGTAACTGTATATGATGTACGTGGCCGCAAATTATACAGCCAGGATAATATTAATGCCAAACAAACTATTGTTAATGGCCTTACGGTACAACAGCAGGTACTTATTATAGAGGTTAGTACTGCGAAAGGAAAAGTATCTAAGAAAATTATTTTCTAATATCTTTTATGGTGTTTTAACACCTGATTAAAATTTAAAAATCCCCGATAAATTAATTTTTATCGGGGATTTTTTCATTGTTAAAGAACTGTCTTTCGTCGACAAAAGTTACATTTTCAACGATCAATTTTTTTATTCAAAATGCACCACCCTGATACTGAAGTTACTTTGTCATCTAAAATAATGGGAAATTATGATGACAAAACGACTCTTAAGTGCTTGTACCGCACTTATTTTTACCGGATTTATGTTTACCGGCAACCGGGCGGTTGCACAGGTAACGAAGGTTTTTGCCACAACGGTGAGCAATTCCTACCATAGTACTGGAGGAGTAATCGGTGGCCGCGCGCTCAATACTGCTGAAAAAGCAGCGATAACAGATTCTGATCTAAGCACTAGTGCCAGATTTACATCTTCTTCTTTAACCTCAGCAATTACAACTACCGGTTATGTGGAGTTACAATATCCAGCAAATATCCCCGCTAACACTATTACCTACATTAAGTTTAATATCCAGTCAGCTGCTGTGTTGCAGAACCTTTTGGGTGGTGGTTTAGGCAATACATTAAATAGTTTGTTAAGCGGTTTGCTTGGAGCTCAGGGCATTAGTGTAGAGGCGAGGAATGCAGCGGGTACAACTGTTCTTACTACAACTTCTGATTTTAATCAGCCTGCTGCCCGAATAGTAAGGGATAGCGCCGGAAACTACTATCTTGCAGTTAGACCAAGCGCAGATTACAGAAATGTTAGAATTACAAATACTGTGGCCGGAGCATTAGGAATTGGTACCGTATGGATGGATGTTTTTGGAGGTTTTTATGAAACCGGTAATGGTACTAATTGCGCAACTGGAAGCTACGCAAGCTATAACGGAAATGCAGAAGGTTTGCTTGCAGTAAATATTGCACCGGTACCTGCAGTACAAAATGCTATTGATAATAATCTAACCACTTCAACTCCATTAAATTTGGGGGCTGTTAATGCAGCAAATAGTTACGTTGAAGAAATTGTATATTTTAGCGGTTCTTCATCAGCGTCTGATAAATATAATTTTAGGATTGGTATGGATGCGGCCTTGCTTAATTTAAATTTGTTAAGCCCTGGCATACAAATTTTAGGTTATCTGGGTACGAGTCCTACACCTGTTTACAACGTATATTTAAACGATAGCCAATTTTTAGCACTTAATCTCAATCTTGGTGTAGCGGCAGGACAGCCAATCGCATTTCAGGTTTCACCAAATACAGCGATAGACAGAATTGCAATTAGGGTAAATGGTGGCGTAAACGTAAATTTACTTAATCAGGGGATACAATTATACGAAGTATCAAAAGGTAGCTTTGGTGTTACTGTTACCGGTGGTAATACATTTGCAGTAGGCCAAACGGCAATATTAGGTACAGCTATTTCAGGTTGCACAAGCCCATCGTATACTTATTCCTGGACAGGAACCGGAGGATTTACCTCTACATCTGCCACTCCTTCAATACCAACTTCTACACCGGGTATATACACATACAACGTTACAGTAACTAACGAGTTTGGTATAAGACAAACGGCAACAACTACTATAGCTGTTATTGAGCCCGGCACTATAGCGGGAGCTCAAACTGTTTGTACGGGTGATACCCCGGGAAATCTTACATTGAGTAATAACTCGGCAAGTGTTATCAGATGGGAAAAATCAACAGATCCAACCTTTTCTGCAAGTGTCACTACTATAGCTAACAACAGTACGACACTTCCTGGTTCAGCTATAGGCGCAATATCTACTACCACTTATGTTAGGGCGGTAACGCAACTTACCGACTATGCTGTTGTAAACTCACCAGCTGTTGCGTTAACTGTAAAATCTACTACCTGGAATGGATCTTCATGGAGTAACAATGCTCCGGATATTGCAACCACAGCATTTATAACAGGAAACTTTAATGCAACTGCTGATTTAACGGCTTGTAGCCTTGAGGTATCCGGCAATGCTGTTGTTAGCTTCCCGGCAGGAAGAATTGTAACGTTAGAGAAACACATAAAAGTTGCTAGTGGCAGTAGCGTTACGTTTGAAAATAACGCACACCTTGTACAAAGAAGAGACAGTGCTGTAAACGAAGGCAACATTGTTGTAAAAAGAAATAGTTCAGATCTTTTCAGGTTAGATTATACCTTATGGTCATCGCCTGTTTCACCACAAACATTATTGTCTTTCTCTCCTAATACCGCTCCAACACGTTACTACCAGTATCGTTTTGACTATGATGCTCCAACTAACTCAAATACTGAGGGATACTATGCTGTAAATCCGTCAACAACAACATTTGGGCTTGCTACCAGCTACCTTATCCGTATGCCAAATACTGATTTAACCCCGGGTTATAACGAAGGTACTGCTATGATGACTTACAAAGGCCAGTTTACTGGAGTACCAAACAATGGTGTTATTATTAAGCCATTTTCTACACAGGGTAACCGCATAACCTCTACTGGTAACCCTTACCCATCGCCTATTAGCGTATTAGATTTTTACGCTGCGAATACAGCATCTATAGATCCTGCTTCGGCGCTTTACTTCTGGAGGAAAAAAAACAACAACAGTGCCAGTACTTATGCTACGTTAACTAAGGTTGCCTATGTGTATAACATGGCAATAAATGGTAACCCTGGCGAAGCACAATACGGCGGCGAACAGTGGGATTCGTTTTTTAATGGGTCTGCACCAAGCACATGGGTTATCAATCCCGGACAAGGGTTTTTAGTTCAGGCTAAGTTAGGCGTTGGAAATCCCGTTATTACATTTAACAATGCAATGCGTAGGAGCAATGTAAATAATCAGTTTTTCAGGCCACAACAAAGCGATTTATCTCGTGTATGGTTAAATCTTACCGGCAACAATGCATTTAGCCAAATTGCCCTTGCTTATACAAGTGAAGCCACATTAGGATTAGATGCAGGATATGATGGTAAAGTGCTTATTGGAGACGATGCCGCGAGCTTATTCTCTACAGCAGAAGATACTAAATTAACAATTCAGGCAAGGCCTTCATTTAATGATACGGATGTTGTTTCTTTAGGCTATAGCGTGAAAAACGCAGGCGATTACACAATAAGCATAAATCGTAAAGATGGAGTTTTTGTAAAGGGACAAAATGTGTATGTAAAAGATAATCAGCTAGGACTTGTACATAACTTAAGCGATAGTGACTATAAATTTAGCAGCCAAGCAGGCGAGTTTACTAACAGATTACAAGTAGTTTACTCTGCGAAAGAAGCATTAGGTACAGAAAACCCTGTATTAGAAGCTAACAGTGTTGTAGTTTACCAACAAGAGAATACAATTAATATTAACTCTGGCACTACAGATATTACAAGTGTAGCGGTTTATGATATACGCGGAAGAAAGTTATTTAACAATAACAATATTAATGCTTCTCAAACATCGATTACAGGATTACAAGCTCAGCACCAGGTTTTAATTGTTGAAGTAAATACCCTTAAAGGTAAGGTAAGTAAAAAGATAGTATTCTAAATTCAATCCCCTCTATTTTGAAGTCCCTGTCGCTGTTGCGGCGGGGATTTTTTTATCTCGTTCGGCTAAACACATATTAACACACTAATTTATCATATTATATATCAGTAGATTAAGCTCTGCCTAAAATTTTGATAAAATATATTTAGCAAAAATAAATCCATTTAAATCTTTACTACGTATATGATATCAGGAAAAAACAATGGAATATAGCATTAAAGCAAAAAGCCATTTAAATTAAAGTAAGGTGTGGTTTAATGGCTTCCCTCTTCTTTTGTAAAAAAGGAGAGGGTTTTTTATTTTGTTAATGTTCAATATTGCTTACCTATATATATAACAGTAGAGCCGGACATATGCCCGGCTCTATTATTATAAGTACTATAAGTACTTAGTCTATCCTTGTTATTTTCGCGCCTAAGGCAATAAGCCTTTCATCAATACGCTCGTAACCACGGTCTATCTGGTCGCTGTTTTGTATAACGCTTGTACCTTTGGCGCTTAGTGCCGCAATAAGTAACGATATACCCGCCCTGATATCTGGCGACGACATAGGGATACCTTTTAATTTCGATTTAAAATCTAAACCTATTACGGTAGCACGGTGCGGATCGCAAAGTATAATTTTTGCTCCCATATCAATTAACCTGTCAACAAAAAACAGACGGCTTTCAAACATTTTTTGATGAATAAGTACCTCTCCTCTTGCTTGTGTAGCAACGGTTAAAACTATACTTAAAAGGTCGGGTGTAAAGCCCGGCCACGGTGCGTCTGCAACCGTTAATATAGAGCCATCAATGTAATTCTGAATTTCATAACCATCAGTATGAGCAGGTATAAAAATATCATCTCCCCTACGCTCTAAAGTAATTCCCAGTTTACGGAAGGTAGATGGTATTACACCCAAGTTATCCCAGCTAACATCTTTAATAGTAATTTCGCTCTGAGTCATAGCAGCAAGACCAATCCAGCTACCAATTTCAACCATATCAGGTAAAATACGGTGCTCGCAACCATTCATAGTATCTACGCCTTCAATTTCTATAAGGTTAGAACCTATTCCTGTAATTTTTGCACCCATGCTGTTTAGCATTTTGCATAACTGTTGCAGGTAAGGCTCGCAAGCGGCATTGTATATTGTAGTTTTACCTTCGGCAAGTACAGCAGCCATAACAATGTTTGCCGTACCGGTTACAGATGCTTCATCAAGCAGCATGTATGCTCCCTTAAGCCTATCGGCTTCTACGCCATAAAAATGATCTTCTTCGTTATATCTAAATTTAGCCCCCAGATTAATAAAACCTTCAAAATGGGTATCTAACCTTCTACGTCCAATTTTATCGCCACCCGGTTTAGGGATGTACCCTTTACCAAAACGCGCTAACAATGGGCCTACAATCATGATAGATCCCCTTAAAGCGGCGCCTTCTGTTTTAAACGCTTCAGATTCCAGATAAGAAAGGTTAACCTCATCCGCCTGAAATGAATACGAGCCGTGAGCAAGTTTTTCTACCTTTACCCCAAGGTTGCGCAACAGGCTTATAAGCTTGTTTACATCTATAATATCGGGTATATTATTAATGGTTACTTTTTCGGCAGTAAGCAATACGGTACAAAGTACCTGTAATGCTTCATTTTTGGCTCCTTGTGGCTTAATTTCGCCTTTTAGCGGCGCCCCGCCTTCAATTTTAAATGTTCCCATGCAGCGTTTTAAAAATTAGGGTTTTCGGTTGTTATTTTGATTGTTATTTCGTGGGTTACTACCCAATCTTTGCATTTTTTGTTTTGGGTTAATAGCAAACTGAGTTTTATTGCTCAATTTTCTGTTAACCTTCATTAAATCGATAGATGTAGACAGCTCCTCATCCGTAGCGGTCAGGTTAATCCTTCCGCCGGATAGTTCATAAAGATGGCCAAATATTACATCATCCTTTACCGTATCTTTATTCCAGCTTAAAAACGATTTTTTCATATGATTGGCGATCACTATAATAAGTGCGCTTTTCATATCGCCATCGTCCCAACTGTTAGCAACATCAATCATGTATTTAATGTTGTTACCGTAAAAACGATACTTAGGAAAATTTTGCGGATACTTAAGCGAGCCGGGCTTTAATACCAGGATTTCGCGCGAAGGTATTGGGTAAGGTGAATCAACATCAAGTTTAAAATCTGACATGATGAATATCTGATCCCAAAGCTTGTGCTGGAAATCGGGTACATCACGCAAGTGCGGATTAAGGCTACCCATTACCGTTATAATATATCGCGCTGCCTTATTGCGTTCTTCCTTCTCTGGCAGTGCTACTGCCTGCTCTATAAGCTTTTGCAGATGACGCCCGTATTCCGGAATAATAAGATGCTCCCTTTCGGCATTATATTCAAGAAAATTTACAGCTTCTTCCGAATTGTACATTCTGTATGGTATTAAATTATAGTGATATGATGCCCTCTATAGTAGATAGCTGCACATATTTATCGATGATAGATTGCGCATCTGCCATTGTAACATTTATAGAAACGCTGGTATATTTGCCTGTTTTAGACTGTGTAGTATCAATTACGGCACCCAATCCGTTAAAAGCATTTTCAATCTCTGTTACTTTGTCAGCTTCCGTAGGCACAATAAATTTAAACAAATATTCTGACGGCCAAGTGGTTGAGCCTGATAGTTCCTCTTTTAAGCGCGCGTAAAACTCTTCTGTTTTCTTATCCATTCGTCATTAAAATAAAAGCAAATATACATTATCCGCTGCTAACTTTATTAAAAAATAGTAAGCGCGTCCATTTTAAAGCAGCCATTTAAAAAATAACAAATTTACAAGCAACCTAATAGCATAAACTGCATCTGTAAATAAGATAGGTTTAGGTTATAATTTTTGTTTTAGTAGGCCGCCGTAGTGATGTTCGGCGGCTTTACATTTTAAATATCATTAAGAATACAATACATATCGCTGCAATTGCAATTAGCATATAACTGTAGTATACAATTTTAGTAATAAAAGTTTTGTGACCAAATAGCCTGATAACAAAATACAGGGCCGATCCCATAATGAAGTTTAGAAAAATCCAAATTAAAAATATACGGTTGTACTGAGAATTTACAGAGGCGTAGAAAGCACTTACTGATGTATATAATAAGAAACTGAATATAGGCAGCCATATAAGATACAACCCTACAAGCACATGATATGCAATATGTTTAACGTCGAAATTTTTCATTTAAAAAATTATGGTCCATCGTTATAACGTATTTTGCTTGATATTATTGAGGCAGCAGTAAACGCAAGATGCTAAAATATAATTAAAATGGTGCTAAGTTTAAGCTAATTAAATCATATGTAAATGTTAGCTGATGTGATTTATTTAACTACTAAGAACTTTATATTATTTTACAATTTCTTAAAGTAAAACTCAATGTTACATCGATTTTTATGACAACTTGTCAAAATATTTAGTTTATGAATACCGTCAAATTCATCTTTTAATTGCTAATAAAGGATGCATGCATACATTAACAAAATATTTGCATTCAACTGAAATTCAGCACTGTTAAAATTTTAATTATATAAATAAATAAATGTAAGTTTGCTAAATATTACCAATTTAATTACCATCATTGCTCCCCAGCAGTACCCAACGTTCAAATAAAATATTAATTTACCAATGTTTCCCCGAAATGAAATTAAGAGATCTAAAAACCTGGATTGATAAGCTCTCGGAAGAAGAGCTCGAAAAAGAACTTTTGTATAACTCTATGGATTATGGTATTTCTGGACCATTAGGAGAAATTACCCATAGCGATGACAACTTGTACTATGTAGGAGATGAGCCTGTTTTACTTCACACTACCGAAGAATTAAAACAACGTGGCTTTACTGATAAACAAATTGCAGAACTTGATATAGAAATTCCGCAGGGATGTTACTACGTCGAACTAAGCAATGAGTTTAGTATACTGGAACGTTTTGTAGGCTAAAATCCATTTTAATTTGTCATTGCAGCATTCTTAACACTATGTTAGGCAACGCCGGGTATTATATTTAATACATTAGCATTTAAATAGCAATGCTGCAATGATAAAAAATATTCTTACCATTACCTTAAACCCTACTGTAGATAAAAGTACTACTGTAGAAAACATTAAACCAGAAAAAAAACTTCGCTGTACCCAACCAAAGTTCGAACCGGGCGGTGGCGGTATTAATGTTTCTCGAGGGCTTGCAAGGCTCAATGTAAATTCTGTCGCTCTTTTTTTATCGGGTGGTCGAACCGGCGAATTGCTGGAGCAACTGCTTGAAGATGAAAATGTAAGCGTTAACCCAGTTAAGGTTGCTGCAGAAACCCGTGAAAATTTTATTGTTGTAGATACCTCGCATAATGAGCAATACCGTTTTGGTATGCCGGGCGAAGACATTACTAACGATGAAGTTAATAATCTCACCAAAATAATAAACAACCTAACTCCCACCCCAGAGATTGTAATAATAAGCGGCAGCCTTCCACCGGGTATAGAGCCTGCTTTTATGCGCACACTTGTTAAAGACCTTAAGGCTAAAGGTGCAAAGGTAATTGCAGACACATCTGGCGATGCTTTAACCGAAGTACTTAAAGAAGGTGTTTACCTTTTAAAACCCAACTTAGGCGAATTAAGTGCACTTACCGGCCGCGGGGAACTTGATAATGAAAGTGCAGATGAAGCAGCCCAACAACTTATAGACGAAGGCAAAGCAGAAATTGTGGTGGTATCACTTGGCCCGCAAGGTGCATATTTAGTGAGTAAAGATGAGTCAGTTCATGTTCCGGCACCATCTGTAAAAAAACTAAGTACTGTAGGCGCCGGCGATAGTATGGTAGCTGGCATGGTTGCTATAATGGCAAATGGCGGTAGTCAGCTCGATATGGCACGTATGGGTGTAGCCTGCGGTAGCGCTGCCACTATGAGCAACGGTACCGGGTTATTTACTAAAGATAATGCGGAAAGACTATTTAGATGGCTATCTAAGAAATAGGCAAGTTTTAAATTGGCAATCTAATTTTAAAAATTTATCATCTATGTCTATTATCTAACATCTTTCTTCAAATTACCAAATCATCAAATCATCAAACCTGAATTTATGACTTACAATAATGCAAAAGACGCCTTTGAAGAACTAAAAAACTTTGAAGGTAAAGCCGATTTTAAAGGTGAAGAAATAAAAATAGAATACTTTGTATTGCTGCCTAAAGATGATGTAGCCAACTATAACCTTGAAGCATTTATGGAGAAATATAATTCCAGCGACAGCTTTGAAGTTGAAGGAGACCACGATGCATCTTATACTATCCTCGGCATCAATGCCACAGAGATGAAATACTCTAACGATACTGATTATTTTATGCAACTACTGGTTTGGTAGTAAATGTGGATTTGATGATTTGGTAATGTGGTAATTTGATTGTTAACTGTTAGGCGATTGGACTATGCGATATTTATTATTGCTTACTTCTTATTCTGTTTATCAAATCCCTGTTCGTATTTCGGTTTATCAGGGCAATTAATTACCCCGTTAAATTTGGCTTTAGAGGCATTACTTTAACACTATTATTAAAGTTTTTGGAGTAACTTTAAACCTATGGAAACAAACAGAAAAAAAGGTTTTATATTTAAGCAATATGAGGCTCCTAACGTGTCTCCGTTTGACAAACTCTTCGAAATTTTTACCGAATTAATTACCCATACCTCCGGCGACCTTGATGAAGCACTCGACTGGCTGCGTGAACTGGATAAAGAATACTCACTTACCGATAAAAATTATACAATTGATGACTTTATCGAAGACCTTAAAAAGAAAGGTTACATTAAAGATGAAGTGAAAGACGACGGCACGGGCGGGCTTGCCATTACGGCTAAAACCGAACGATCAATTCGCCAACAGGCATTAGACCAGATTTTTGGCAATCTTAAAAAAAGCGGAGCGGGCAATCACCGTACTAAACATTCGGGTAGTGGTGATGAGCATACCGGCGAATTTAGGGAGTACAATTTTGGCGATGGTTTAGACCGTATTTCGCTTACCGAAAGTTTAAAAAACGCACAGATCAATAACGGCGTTGAAAGCTTTATGCTTACAGAGAACGATTTGGTGGTAGAAGATTCGCGCTTTAAAGCACAGATGAGTACGGTACTAATGATAGATATTAGCCACAGTATGATTTTGTATGGCGAAGACCGCATTACCCCGGCTAAAAAAGTGGCTATGGCACTTGCAGAGCTTATTACTACCCGCTACCCTAAAGATACAATCGACATCCTTGTTTTTGGTAATGATGCGTGGCCTATTGCCATTAAGGATTTACCGCACCTCCAAGTAGGACCTTACCATACCAATACTGTGGCGGGGCTTCAGCTTGCTATGGATTTATTGCGCCGAAAGCGTAATACCAACAAGCAAATTTTTATGATTACCGACGGTAAACCAAGTTGCGTTAAAGAAAAAGATGGTTCGTATTACATGAACAGCAACGGCCTCGACGAGTATATTACCGATAAGTGTTATACTATGGCAGCACAGGCGCGCAAGCTGCATATACCTATCACTACTTTTATGATTGCTAACGACCCCTACCTCCAACGTTTTGTAAATGCGTTTACAGAGGCTAATCAGGGCAAGGCGTTTTACACCGGACTTAAAGGCCTGGGCGAAATGATTTTTGAGGATTATGAAACGAACAGGAAAAAAAGGGTTAAGTAAGAGGATTTGAAGATTTGGTAATTTGATAATTCGGAGAAGTATATTAGATGATATACATCAGATAAGAGATTAAATAATAATACACTACAGAAATTAGAGATGGACATACAGAATATAAAAACATTAGGTGCCTTAAAAAAGGCAGGGTACGAAAGTAAAGGCATTAAAGATGAATTGCGTAATAACCTTCGTGCTAAAATAAGCAAAGGCGAAACAGTTTTTGAAGGGGTTTGGGGTTTTGAAAATACCGTGATCCCGGAATTAGAACGTGCTATATTATCACGTCACAATATTAACCTGTTAGGTCTACGCGGCCAGGCTAAAACAAGGCTGGCGCGCCTTATGGTTAATTTGCTGGACGAGTACATTCCGTTTGTGGAGGGTTCTGAAATTAACGACGACCCGCTTAAACCAATATCACGTTTTGCAAAAGACCTGATTGCCGAAAAAGGCGACGACACCCCTATTACCTGGCTACACCGCAGTGAGCGCTTTTACGAAAAACTGGCTACGCCAGATGTTACTGTGGCCGACCTTATTGGTGACATTGACCCTATTAAGGCCGCTAACCTTAAACTATCGTATGCAGATGACAGAGTGATTCATTTTGGTATGATTCCGCGTGCTAATCGCTGCATATTTGTTATTAATGAACTACCCGATTTACAGGCACGTATACAGGTAGCGCTGTTTAATATTTTACAGGAAGGTGATATTCAAATACGCGGGTTTAAAGTGCGCATGCATTTAGACCTTCAGTTTATTTTTACTGCTAACCCAGAAGACTACACCAATCGTGGAAGCATTGTTACGCCGCTTAAAGACAGGATTGGGTCGCAAATACTTACACATTACCCTGATACCGTTAAAATTGCCCGCACTATTACAGAGCAGGAAGCGAACCTTGACGGACGCCAAAGCGAAGTTATTCACGTGCCATCTCTTGCAAAAGATTTGTTAGAGCAAATTGGCTTTGAGGCTCGTGAAAGTGAATTCATCGACTATAAAAGTGGTGTTAGTGCCCGGATGAGTATTACGGCATTTGAAAACCTTTTAAGTACTGCGGAACGCAGGGCTTTACGCAGCGGTGCTGAAAAAACTAGCGTAAGGCTGACTGATTTTATGGGTATCATTCCAGCCATTACAGGTAAGGTAGAATTGGTTTATGAAGGTGAGCAGGAAGGTGCTGCAGTAGTTGCAGAACACTTAATTGGCAATGCTATTAAAACTTTTTTCCCTGACTTTTTCCCGAAAATAGAAAAGCTTGAGAAGCATAACGAGAAAAGCCCTTACCAGGAGTTATATGATTGGTTTTTTAACGAAAGCGGTTTTGAACTTCTTGATGACGCGACCGATGATGAGTACAGAAAACAATTGGACGCTGTAATTCCGCTAAAACAGTTGATGCAACAATACCAGCCTGATGTTCCGGCAGAAGACCAGTATTTTATGAAGGAATTTATACTTTGGGGATTAACAGAGTTTAAAAAGCTAAGTAAAGATCGATTTACGGAAGGCTACGAGTTTAAAGATATTTACGGAAGCTACATTAGCAAATTATAATATCTGATTTTATAAGCATTAAAAAAGCCTGTTCATATGAACAGGCTTTTTCGCTTTTAAGCTAATTTATCTTATAAGTTATTTAGGGCATCCATATCTTCCTTCGATAATTGTACATCTGCAGTTTTCATGTTTTGCTCTAAATGCGCCACTTTAGATGTACCCGGTATAAGCAAAATATTATCGGAATGGTGCAACAACCAGCTTAAAGCAACCTGCTGAATAGTAGCATTATATTTATCGGCAATATTTTTAAGCACTTCAGTCCCCTGGTCGTTACCACCACTTAACGGGTACCACGGAATAAATGCAATGTTATTCTCTTTGCAATACTCCAGCACATCCTCCCACTTGCGATTATCAACACTGTACATGTTTTGTACCGATACCACCTCAAAATACTGCTGTGCTTTTTTGATATCCTCTACACCAACTTCAGATAAGCCAATGTGTTTTATTTTACCCTCCTGTTGTGCCCGTTTTAAAAACTCGAAAGTTTCCTCTGCAGGGACATTGGGGTCAATACGGTGCAGTTGATATAAGTCAATCTGATCGAGTTTAAGGCGTTTAAGGCTTCCTTCAAGCGCCTCTTTTAAATGCTCCGGGCTCGAGTCCACCGGCCATTGATTAGGACCGGTTCTTAACAAGCCGCCTTTAGTACCAATAAGCAGCCCGTCAGGGTAAGGGTATAATGCTTCGGCAATAAGCTCTTCAGATACATTTGGCCCATAGCTATCGGCAGTATCAATAAAGTTAACACCAAGCTCTACCGCACGCTTCAATACACGTATTGCCTCATCCCTATCTTCGGGCTCGCCCCAAATACCGCTACCTGTAATACGCATGGCACCATAACCCAAACGGTTAATAGTAAGGTCGCCGCCTATTTTAAATGTCTTTTTTATATCTGTAGTCATTGTAATTATATTAAATTGTTTATTTTAAGGGAACCTTTTAATAGTGTAATACTGTTTTAGTGTCATTAGTTATCATAAGAGTCATACTCATACTATGGCTAAAGAGGCAGAGTATTTTGTTGGATACTATGTTTGGCAGAAGCAGGCTTTTCAGTTTCCTGTCTACAGGAGATTGTAAGTGCGAGCGAAACAGCGGCAAACACCAATATCATTTTCATAGTAATGATTTAGAAAGTGCTAACCAAGTTAAGAAATTTGGCAACACTATACTGTTGTAAAAAAGTTAACATAAAATTGTAATTACATGTATTCTTTACCGGATTTTACAACAAAAAACAATGCATAAATTATGGTTTATTATTTATAATGCCCAGTATCATTATGTTTACAATTCAATCGTTACAGTACTGGTGTTATCATAAAATTATGATTTAAAATTTAATAATTTATTGGCTTTTCATTGTTATAAATTAAGAGACATTAGTAGCATCTTTGTAAAACAAAACCACCAAAAAACATTCGCCATGAAAAACATTGACTTAGCTACCATCAAAAGTTTTATCCTTACCAATGCCCTTTCTGAAAACGTAATGCTTATGCTTCACCCATCTAACTTTGATAAGTTAGTTGCTAAAGGCAGAAAAAAAGTAAAATCGCTTTGCATATCAGGCATCAATATTATTGCTGATAACAATAACGAAGTAAACGAAGGCGAAATAGATGTACTTGAAGTAAAATTCAACTAAAACACAATCAACATTCTAGCACTTTTAATTGTGTAAAAATATAAAAGGCATAAGCTCACCGCTTATGCCTTTTATATTTTGTGGAATAAAATAAACTATTTTCTTTCTATCTCTCTTAAGTTTTCCATCTTCTTAAGTTCAAGGAAACCTTTAATCCCTTCAAAATGTTCTTTTACGCGTTTGTTACCAAACTCGAATACCTTGGTAACCAATCCATCTAAAAAGTCCCTGTCGTGCGATACCAGCACTAAGGTACCATCAAACGCATTAAGGGCATCTTTTATAATATCTTTTGTTTTCATATCAAGGTGGTTGGTAGGCTCATCCAGAATAAGCAGGTTAACAGGCTCAAGCAATAACTTTATCATAGCCAAGCGCGTTTTCTCACCACCCGATAGTACTTTTACTTTTTTAGTAGTATCATCACCACTAAACATAAATGCACCCAATATATTTTTTATCTGTGTACGAATATCTCCTTCGGCAATACGGTCGATGGTTTCAAAAACAGTAATATCTTCATCAAGCATCGACGCTTGGTTTTGGGCAAAGTAACCTATCTTCACATTATGCCCCAGTTCCAGTTTACCCTCAAAGTCAATCTCGCCCATGATAGCTTTAACCATGGTCGATTTACCTTCTCCATTTCTACCCACAAAAGCAAGTTTCTGGCCACGCTCTATTACCATATCGGCATTATTAAACACTACATGATCCCCGTATTTTTTTGTAAGTTCGTTAACCACAACAGGGTATTGGCCGGACCGTGGTGATGTTGGGAATTTAAGGCGCAGTGCCGATGTATCTACCTCATCTACCTCTATAAGTTCCATTTTTTCGAGCATTCGCACGCGAGACTGTACTTGTTCGGTTTTAGAAAAAGTACCCCTAAAACGTTCAATAAACGCCTGATTTTCGGAAATTAATTTTTGCTGCTCTTCATAGGCCTTTTGCTGGTGGGCTCGGCGGTCTTTTCTAAGTTCAAGGTAATGAGAATATTTAGCTTTGTAATCGTAAATACGCCCCATAGTAACCTCTATAGTACGGGTAGTAATATTATCTACAAAAGCCCTGTCGTGGCTAATTACCATAACAGCTTTTGCACTGTTTATTAAAAAATCTTCCAGCCACTGTATACTCTCAATATCCATGTGATTGGTAGGCTCATCGAGTAAAATCAGATCGGGTTTTTGAAGCAGTATTTTAGCAAGTTCGATACGCATGCGCCATCCCCCACTAAATTCAGATGTCGGCCTATTGAAATCCTCTCGTGTAAAACCAATACCTAAAAGAACTTTCTCCACCTCTGCCTCGTAGTTAATTTCTTCTATCGAATAAAACTTCTCACTAAGTTCTGATACCTTTTCGATAATCTTATAATACTCATCCGATTCATAATCGGTACGCACGGTAAGTTCATCGTTAAGGGCATCAATTTCTGCCTTCATTTTAAAGATGCTTTCAAATGCCTTAGATGTTTCTTCAAACACTGTTGCATTATCCTTCGATAACAAATGCTGTGGAAGGTAAGCAATCATAGTACCTTTAGGCGACGAAATATTACCGGTAGAAGGCTTAGTAGCACCGGCTATAATTTTTAACAGGGTCGACTTTCCGGCACCGTTTTTACCCATCAGGGCTATTTTGTCGGTATCGTTTATAGAGAACGAAACATCGCTAAAAAGTGTGGTACCGCCAAACTGTACCGAAACTGCATCTACTGTAATCATGAAGTAATTTTTTGAAGCCGCAAAGATAGAATAATTAAGCAATTAAATGTTTGCAGGGATATTAAGTTAAACTTGTTTTAAAGCATACCATTTTGTACATTTAATGTAACCAAAATTGCGCCATCATGAAAAAGTGGGTTAGATCTGGCCTTGTATGGGCCGGAATATTATACGTAATTACCATGGTAATTTTCCCGATGATAGATCATGAAAGTTTTGACCTGGAAAAGTTATTGTTAGGCTTGCCTCTATGGGCATTAATTGGCTTAATTATAGGCTACTTATTTGAGAAAAAGAAAAATACCAAAAAACGAACATCTAAATAAGTTATTAGCATTTAACAAAAAAGAACAAATTCTCTGATTAGAAAATTTGTCCTTTTTAATTAACAATGCATATTGCAATTACTCACCCATTTTAAAAGCCTCAATAATAGGATCGGCTTTTGCCATGTTATATTCTTCAACGAAAACTTCAACTGCCATACCTGCCTGGCCAAAACCGGAGGTACGTGCTGCCTGTATGTTATTTTTAACTACAACACCTATCCCAGCTGCCTCAATACGTGATTGTAAAGCCATTGCTAAAATTTCGCTGCCAGAAAATATTTTCTTTAATCCCATGTTGTATCTTTAAATTATTCAGTTTCGTTTGTAGTATCTTCAGTTTCAGTTTCAACGTCATCTTCTTCTTCATCGTCCTCGTCTTCTTCCTCTTCAAATTCGAAAAAGTTAGGTTCAATCATCATTCGGTCGGCCAATGCCTCTACCCTGTCAGATATCTGGGTTGTAAAAAACAAGCGCTGCATTTTTAAAACCCCTTCGCTCATACGGGCAATGCGGGTATCATGACGAAGTTTTAATATTTCGTATGCATCATCAATTATAAACATTTTAAGCTGGTTAACATCAAACCCTGCCGACGAGAACATATCGCTCAGCCTGTTTGGTGTACCTACTAAAACATCTATACCCAATGATATTTGATTTTTATCGTAATCAAGGTCGCCTTTTTCATGCACTCCATACACCCTGAGATCCGTAAACTTGCCGAATTTTTTAAACAAATCCTGAACCTCCTGTACCTTTTCTTTCGTCTGTACAATTATCAAAGCACGCGGCGACTCTTCAAATTCTTTTTCAAGACGCTGAATAACATTAATTACAATTGCAGTAGTCTTTCCCTCTTCTCTAGGAGCTGAAATCACACAATCTGCACCACTCTTTAGCGTCCCGAAAGTTGCCTTCTGCAGGCTGGTGGGTTGGGTAAACCCTGCCTCTTCAAGCGCCTGGGAAAGATCTGGGTTTATTTTTTTTAAAAACATATTTTTATTTTAATGCCACGAATTACACAAATTAACCCAAATTTATATTAGCTATAAGCCTTTATATTGATATCAAATTTCTGTAATTTGTGGCAAAGATACTATTTACAGTTATACTAAGCTAATGAACCCCTAATTGTATATTGCCTTTACTGCCGAATTATTTTCATAATTTATTTTTACTTCTCTTTTTCGTAAATCAGAGAGAAAATAAACATTTTGAAAATTCCCTTTTATTTTATCATCCCATCTGATAAATTCGATATTGCGGTCAAACTCTTCCATTTTTAAAGAATCACTAGTAATAATGGTGTTAAAACGACCATCTATACGAATTACCTTTACGGTTTTGTTTTCGTTAAAAACCAAATATCCTTCAACAAGACCATCAAAACCGCTATAGGTTATTGTAATACATTGTTTAGGCAACAATTTTACATCATCAAAGTCGCCGTAATATAACCAAATTTTGTTTCCCTTATCTACACGCGTGATTGTGACACCATTATAAGTATAATGAATAAAGCGCTCTTTGTCTTCACATGAAATGAGCGTTAAAAATAAAACTACAATTAAAAATTTCTTCATGCTTCGGAAAGATACTATTTACTGGCAAACAACCTTACGTCGGTTTCAGATATTTCGCTGCTTCCAAGTATAATAAGGCGTTCTACCACATTGCGAAGTTCGCGAATGTTACCTGTCCAGTCGTACTCCTGTAAAAGGCGCACCGCCTCTAACGAAAAGCGCTTTTGGGCTGTACCCTGTTCGCTGGCAATTTTCTCTGCAAAATGTTCTATTAGTATCGGAATATCATCTCTACGGTCATTAAGCGCCGGAACCTTTACCAATATAACAGCAAGGCGGTGGTACAAATCTTCACGGAAACGACCCTCCGCTATTTCCTTTTTAAGGTCTTTATTAGTAGCAGCAATAACACGCACATCTACCCTTATATCTCTTTCTGCTCCAACACGCTGAATCATATTTTCCTGTAGTGCACGTAGTACTTTGGCCTGCGCGGGCATACTCATATCGCCTATTTCATCTAAAAAGATGGTTCCCTTATCGGCGGCTTCAAACTTACCAGCACGATCTTTAACCGCGCTTGTAAAGGCACCTTTAACGTGACCGAACAATTCACTCTCAATTAACTCCGATGGAATTGCCGCACAGTTAACCTCTATAAACGGAGCTGCGGCACGTTCACTCTTTTCATGTAGCCAGTGCGCGACTAGTTCTTTACCTGTACCGTTAGGCCCGGTAATTAGCACACGTGCATCTGTAGGGGCAACTTTTTCTATAATTTGCTTAATATGGTTAATAGGTTCGCTATCGCCTACCATCTCGTAGCTTTTGCTTACCTTCTTTTTAAGCATTTTATTTTCTACCACAAGTATTTTCCGATCAAGAGCGTTACGTACTGTGTTTAGTAAACGGTTTAAATCTGGCGGTTTAGATATGTAATCAAACGCACCCAGGCGCATGGTATTAATAGCGGTTTCTAAATCGCCATGCCCGGATATCATTACAAAAGGTATTTCGGGCTTCACCTTTTTAACGGCTTCCAGCACCTCAACACCATCCATTTTTGGCATTTTTATATCGCACAGTACAAGGTCGTAATCTTCATTTTTTATTTTATCGAAACCCTGTTGACCGTCTTCAGCTTCGTCAACAGTATATGTGTCATTTTCTTCTCTAAGTATCTTACCTAAAACGCGGCGTATTGCAGCCTCATCTTCTATAACTAATATTTTTGGCATCGGATTGTATTTTTTATGAGCGATTTGTGGTTGCTTTTAAAATTATTGAATAAAAGTAAGCATAGCAACTACTATAAATAACTTTTAACTAAACAATCTAAAGAATGCTAAAATACAATATTTACAACCCTATTAAATTATAATTCTAACGGCAGCTGTAAATCATTAAAACACAGCTAAAATCGTTAAACAAATAATAAAAAACTTTCATTTTAAATGAAAGTAAAAATCATCAAAACCACCAAGTAGGATACAGCTAATACATTAAAAAACAATAATTTAAAATCTGGAAAACTAAATTAAGCGTAAATGTGTGTATAAACAAGTAAAGTCTGACACCTTTATAATCTGCTCGCAAACTACTTTTCTATCACAAATAAATGATAAGTTTTAAGATGTTAAACAAAACACATGCAATTTTAATTACTTTTGTTTAACGTTATAACAAAAACAATGAACAATCAAAAAAACGTTTTTACAATAAAAGATCTTGAAAACCTTTCGGGGATAAAAGCACATACCATTAGAATCTGGGAAAAGCGTTATAACGTTCTGGAACCTATGCGTACAGATACAAACATTAGAGTATATAATACCCATAACCTTCAAAAGCTTTTAAACATCTGTACCTTACACTCCTTTGGCTACAAGATATCTACCATCGCAAAAATATCCGATGAGAAACTGCCGGTTATGGTACGCGAAATACTTTCGAGCAAAACGATTAACAGCCACGTGTTAAGCAACTTTAAACTGGCAATGATGAATTTTGACCAGCCGCTTTTTCTAAACACCTATAATAGCCTGCTTAACGAAAAACCATTTAGGGAGATATTTTACGAGTGCTTTATCCCGCTATTAGAAGAGATCGGCATGCTTTGGCAGACGGACACCATAACACCTGCGCATGAGCACTTTATAAGCAATCTTATCAAACAAAAAATTATTGCTAATACCGAAAAACTACACTTGCACCCACCGGTAAAAACAGACCGTATATATGTACTATATTTACCAGAAGGCGAAATTCATGAAATAGGATTGATGCTGCTAAATTATGAATTACTATTAAACGGCAACCGAACTATTTACCTAGGCGAAAGTGTACCGATGAACGATATAAAAGACATTAAGTCCTATTTCGACAACATAACGTATATTACATACATAACGGTAGAACCAGCTAACGGAGAAGTTAATCGCTACGTTGAACGTTTTAGCAATGAGATAATTACTGACGATCATACGCAGCTTTATATTTTTGGCCGACTAGCGGCGAGCGTGAGCAAATCATTACAGAGTGAGGCTGTAAGGACATTCGAAAAAACGAAAGATTTTATAGAGATGTTGTAATTAACAGAAATTTAAAATCATTTTGTTTAACTTTTTACTACTTTTGATGAACATGAAAAACATTAGCCAGAATAAACGAAATATTGCTGTTATCGGTTCAGGGTTTTCATCGCTCGCAGCAGCATGCTACCTTGCGAAAGAAGGCAATTCTGTTACTATTTACGAGAAAAACCCAACGATTGGCGGACGTGCAAGACAATTTATAAAAGACGATTTTACATTTGATATGGGCCCGACGTGGTATTGGATGCCCGATGTATTCGAACGTTTCTTTGCCGATTTTAATAAAACTCCGCAAGACTATTACTCCCTTATAAAACTATCGCCGGCATACCGTGTGTATTTTGGAGAGAACGACTATACCAACATTGCCGATAATCCCGAAGCTATAGCTAAAACGTTTGAGGCGATAGAACCGGGCAGCGGCGCCGTGCTTATGGACTTTATAGATGAAGCCCGAAGCAATTATGATATTGCTATTAAAAATTTAGTGTACCGCCCGGGAGAATCGGCCTTAGAACTGGTTACCCCGCAAACTATTACAAGGGTGAGTCAATTTTTAGGGAATATATCAAAAGACATCCGCAAGCGGTTTAAAAATAAAAAACTGGTTCAGATATTAGAATTCCCGGTGTTGTTCCTCGGCGCTAAGCCCAGCGATACACCATCGTTTTACAGCTTTATGAACTACGCCGATTTCGGCCTTGGCACCTGGCACCCTAAAAATGGAATGTACAGTGTAGTGCAGGGCATGGCAAAATTAGCGACAGAACTTGGTGTTACAATAGTTGCCAATGCAAACGTTACTAAAATAGGCGTTGATAACGGCACTGCTGATTACCTTGAAATAGATGGCAAAATAATAACTGCCGATACTATTGTATGCGGTGCAGATTACCATCATGGTGAAACACTGCTTGATAAAGAACATCGTGCTTATTCTGAAAAATATTGGGAGAAGAAAACCTTTGCCCCATCATCGTTACTATTTTATGTAGGATTTAATAAGCGCATTAAAAATGTAGAACATCACACCTTGTTTTTCGATACGGATTTTGATGTGCATGCCCGCGATATTTACGATAATCCGCGTTGGCCGGACGAACCTTTGTTTTACGCAAGCTTCCCGTCTATAACCGATGAAGATGCTGCGCCGGAAGGGAAAGAAGCTGGAATATTCCTTATCCCATTGGCACCGGGAATTGAAGATACGCCTGAGCTTAGAGAAAAATACTTTGACAAAATACTTACCCGCCTCGAAAAACTTACCAATCAGGATGTAAGGCAGGATATTCTATTTAAAGAATCTTATTGTCTTAATGACTTTGTTAAAGATTATAACTCTTATAAAGGCAATGCATACGGTTTAGCTAACACTTTAATGCAAACCGCATTTTTAAGACCAAAACTTAAGAGTAGTAAGGTTAAAAATTTGTATTTTACAGGCCAGCTTACAGTGCCTGGTCCGGGCGTGCCACCAGCTTTAATTTCAGGCAAGCTGGTTGCCGGATTGATAGAAAAACAAACATATAAAGCAGCAAATAAAACTGTAACTCCTACTGTATGAAGTCTATTTTCGATGATATTTCTTTCGCTTGCAGCCGTAGTGTAACTAAGGCCTACAGCACCTCGTTTTCGCTGGCGGTAAAAATGCTGTCACCGCGCATACGGCAGGATATTTATAATATTTACGGTTTTGTTCGCCTTGCAGATGAAATTGTAGATACGTTTCATGATTATGATAAAGAACAACTTTTTTCACTTTTTGAGCAGGACCTTGAAAATGCATTAGTACATGGTATAAGCCTTAACCCGGTGCTTAATGCGTTTCAGCATACAGTTAAACAATATAATATTCCGCAAAGTATGATCGATGCTTTTATGAAAAGCATGAAACAGGATTTATATGTAAAAGATTATACAACTTTTGCTGAGTACAACGAGTACATTTATGGCAGTGCTGACGTTGTTGGCCTAATGTGCCTTAAAGTTTTTGTAGCTAATGATGATGCCCGCTATGACAAATTAAAAGATCCGGCAATGCGATTGGGGTCTGCATTTCAAAAGATAAATTTTTTACGCGACCTAAAAGCTGATATGGAGGGATTGGAACGGAATTATTTCCCGACTCTTAACCTTACCGAAATGAACGATGCTACCAAAAGAGCTATCGTAGAAGAAATTGAAGCCGACCTTCACGAAGGATATACAGGTATTAAACAATTACCTGCCGAGGCTAAATTTGGAGTGTACACCGCTTATGTTTATTACAAGAAGCTACTGACTAAATTAAAAAACACACCACCGCTTGAAATTAAAAACACACGCATACGTGTACCTGACTATCAGAAAATTGGCTTATTGGCCAAGTGCTACGTTAATTACCATTTAAAATTTATTTAAACTATTGCTATGTGGCTATATATATTAGTTTTCTTTCTAACGTTTTTCATGATGGAATTTATGGCCTGGTTCACGCATAAATATGTAATGCATGGCTTTCTATGGCACCTGCATGCAGATCATCATCGCAAGGACCACGACTCCTGGTTTGAACGTAACGATACCTTTTTTATATTTTATGCCGTTATAAGCATAGGGTTCTTCCTGTTGTGGCAAAACGGTATTTTAGATATTGGCCTGGCCATTGGCCTGGGCATTTTCGCCTACGGACTTACGTATTTTTTAGTCCACGATATTTTTATACACCAACGTTTTAAAATTTTTCGTAATGCTACCAGCCGTTATGGTAAAGCGGTACGCCGTGCGCATAAAATGCATCATAAGCACTTAGGTAAAGGTGATGGCGAATGCTTTGGTATGCTGTTGTTTCCGTTGAAGTATTTTAAGAAGTAGCTATGCTAACTTACCAGATATAATCTTTAAATAAAAATCCCCTGCAATTCATATTACAGGGGATTTACGTTATAAGCAATTGTGGATTACATTTTGCTTTTCATCATCATTTGCTTAAGCGGTTTTAGTTGCTCAATATTCATTTCTGATTTTTGAAGCAGGCTTACAATAGTCATCACGTTATTTGGTGTCATATCTTTACCCACAACACGTACAACTCCAAAACCATTATCGGCTTCGTTTACAAAAACCACAAATTCGTCTATGTTTTGCCCCTCACCTTTAGTATTAACTGATGCGCCCATTGTGCCGTTGTTAAACTTTATCAGTTCGTCATAATGATCTGTTTTCAAAAGCGTCTTTACAATTGTCTTTTCCTTTTCATACTCGGCATTGTTTTTACCGTTTAATTTAAAGGCAAGCACATTAATATTATGTAATGATGCAAGAGCCGTTTTTTCTTCTGCAGAAAGCGTTAGCTTACTCGTATTTATTATCGACGGTGCAATATCAACCTTCATAAAATCTTTAACCTCAGATTTTTCTACAAAGTACTTTTGCAGGGTAGGCTCGCTGTTGCACGATGTTAGCAGTAATGCTATTATCGCTAAAATGGTTAGTGTGTATTTCATACCTAATTACTTTTTAGATGCTTTTTTAATAGCGTTACCACCTGGAAGGCTCATTTTATCGGTTAATACAGATAGCTCGCTAAGGTCGAAATTACCGGTAAGCGACATTACGACAGTACTGTCTTTAGGTCCCCCGCCTTCAATAAACATAAGCATTTCTTTAATTGAAGATGTTGTAGCGCCCGACTTTACAAATATCTTAATCGCTTTACCATCTTCTGTTACGCGCATAAGTTCGTCAAGCGGATGCGATTTAAGGTAATTGTCAACCGTAGATTTCATATCCTTGCTAATCTTGCCACTTTCGGTAGTAAATACCTTAAGGCTTTCCAGTTTTTTAACCAGGTTAATGTACTGTTGCGCGTTCTTATCTTTAGGGTCCATTTTCATTTCACCCATTAACTGAAACATTTTTTTGTTTACAATTACTGTGTTGATTGCCGGGTTGTCTTCGTACTTATCAAAGGCAGTAGTCTGGGCAAAAAACACCGATGGTAATAGCGTAAATAAAAAGGCTATAAATAAATTTTTCATGGTACAAAGTTTAAATTTTTTGTTTTTAGTGATAGTGATTTTTTTCATGATAAATACTTTTTGATTGATGATTATTCTTTAAAAATTGTTTGGCGTGCTTCTTCATACTGCCCAATGCAGTTAATGCTTTTAACACCTACATTTACGTTTTTAGAAATCATGTTAAGCGCTTTCTGCGTTTCTAAAAAAGCCTTCTCAGGGCTATCATATGTACCCAAATCCTGTTCTGCAGGTTTGTTATTAAGGTATGTAAACATGCCAGCCATTAGCACAACACTCGCCGCAACCGACATCCATTTACCTACAGACCTTTTATTTTTTAATGGTAAGGTTTTATTATACTCCCGCGTTGCTTCATTACTAAAATACCCAAACATAGATTTGTACTGCTCCAGGTGTGGTACAACATCAGACGATGCAAAATAGGCTTTAATCTCTTTTTCTTCGGCTATACTTGTCTCTGCTTCAAAATATTTCTCCAGTAGTTGTTCAATTCTTTTCAATTCCATAGCTGTGTGTTTTTGTCAATTGTTCCCTCAATGTCTTTCTTGCCCGCGATAATGCCACCCTAACGGCGGTTTCGTTCATATCCATTACCCTGGCAATTTCCTCAAATTCATATTGTTCAATATCCCGCATTTGCATAATCAGCTTTTGCTGCTCCGGCAGGCTCGCCATAATTTTTTCGGCCCACTCTAAGCTGTCTCTATCTTCGGTTTGCTGTAGTAATCCTGCCTGCCTGTCGGTATAATTGGAATGTACAATCCGCATTTCGCTCGCCTGTTTGCTTTTAAGGCGGTCCAGGCTGTAATTTTTTGTCATGGTCATTGCCAGCGCCTCAACACTCGAATAGGCAGCAAGCTTCTCGCGGCTGTTCCACAACTTAACCAGTACCTCTTGTGTGGCATCTTCCGCTTCCTCCGTACTTATCAGCAGCCTGCGGGCGAGCCGAAAAATGCGGTCTTTAAACGGGGAGATGGTCTTTATAAACTCCGCCTGGTTCATTTTTAATTGGTTGTTTAGTATTGGTTTGTTTAATGAAGACGAATAGTAGCAATTTTTGTAACACAGATATTAAAAATAATTTAAATTTACGTTTAAATAAAAACTGCTACATGAAAAAGATAACCCTAATGGTATTTGCGCTGGTAATGGGGGCGATAACCCTGCAAAGCTGCGAAGACCTGGATGATAATGCCGTACCGGTAAACGATTTTATATGGAAAGGCTTGAACCTGTACTATTTATGGCAGGCCGATGTACCTAACCTGGCCGACGATAAGTTTAAAGATCAGGCACAATTAAATAGTTTTTTAGAGTCGTACTCTTCGCCAAACACGCTTTTTGCAGACCTTTTGTATAAACGTGGGGAAGTAGACAGATTCAGTGTTTTATTTTCAGATTACCGCGTGTTAGAAAATGCGTTACAGGGTGTTTCTAAAAGTAATGGTGCAGAATTTGGCCTTTTATACACAGATGCATCGCAAACTAATGTATTTGGTTATGTGCGTTATGTATTGCCAAACAGCGATGCAGATAATGAAGGTGTTAAACGTGGTGACATTTTTTATGCAGTAAATAATACACAACTTAACGCGAGCAATTATCAGTCGCTTTTAGGTAACGAAAGCTACACGCTAAACCTGGCCGATTACAACAACGGCGTTATTACACCTAATGGCCGCAACGTATCGCTTACTAAAAAAGAATATGCCGAAAATCCGGTTTTGGTTAATACCACATATACATCGGGCAGCCATAAAATAGGATACCTAATGTATAATGGCTTTTACAGTAACTATGATAGTGAGCTTAATGCTGCTTTTGGTAAATTAAAATCTGATGGTGTTACCGACTTAGTTTTAGATTTGCGATACAATGGTGGCGGAAGTGTTCGTACGGCAACCTATCTTGCCAGTATGATTACAGGCCAGTTTAGTGGACAGCTGTTTGCGAAAGAGCAATGGAATACCAAGCTTGAAAAGTACTACCAAGAAAATAACCCGGATGCATTACAGGATTTATTTACAGATAAATTTGCTAACGGTAGCGCTGTTAACAGCCTTAACCTTAACAAGGTATATGTTATAACTACAGGATCTACAGCATCGGCTAGTGAACTGGTTATTAATTGCCTTAAACCTTATATTGAAGTTGTACAAATAGGTACTACTACTGTAGGGAAAAATGTAGGGTCGGTTACGTTATATGACTCTCCTAATTTTTCGAGTAAAGGCCGTAGTGGCAGCCATAGGTATGCAATGCAGCCAATTGTGCTTAAAGTTATAAATAAGGACGGCTTTGGCGATTACACCGGTGGTTTAGACCCTACCATTAGGCTGGAAGAAGATTATGGCAACCTTGGCGTTTTGGGGGATCCGGCAGAGCCGTTATACGCAGCGGCATTAGCCAACATAACAGCAGCAGGAAGACAGCAATTGCGCCAACCGTCAAACAGCCACAAACTATTTAAAGACTCTAAAAATATGCGCCGCTTTGGTACCGAAATGTACAGGGATGACATGCCCGACGGATCGTTAGGCCTAATAAAGACATTACAATAACATTAATTATAAGAAACAAAAAAGGTTGCCATGTTGGGCAACCTTTTTTGTTATGCTAATATGAGGATTAGCGTTATATTATTTTTCTACATGTACCAAACAATCCTGAAGTTCAGGACGGGCAGTTGTAAAATTGTAAAGCCAGTCTATTAACTGTTCCAGTTCGTACGGCAACAATGTTTTTATGGCTTTTTCTACTTCTTTACAAAAAAGTGTGGGGTCGAAACTCATATTCTCCAACACTGTTTTTGTATAGCTAAACATAGATGCGGGCATGGTTTTTATTTTATTATTATGATTAAATTGGTGATTATTGCGATGGTAAATGTAATCGATATAGTGACACCAAAATCAAAATAAAATCATAAATACATAGTTAAATTTTAAATATGCTAATTTTTTAAGAAATTTTATAATTTAATACCGCGCAGCATTTCTCTTTTTCCGGGTGGCCCCGGATGCTTAGATGTTGTGAAACCCGCTACTCTCATATTGTTTTTAATAATTGATCGGCACGCATAGGTTACTAAAATGCCACCCGGCTTCAACGCTGCATACATACGTTTAAATATGTCTTCGCTCCATAAATGAGGCTGCGAGGGGTAGCCAAAAGCATCAAAATAAATCAAATCGTACTTATCCACATCAATTATTTCTTCAAAAAGCTGCTTTCTCTTCGTAAGTATGAACGTCTCGCTTAGCTCTATACTTTGTTCCCAATAGGCAGAATGCATGGTTTTAAATACATCATTATAACGTTCCGCATCAAGTTCATCAACATAATTCAGCAATAAGCTTTCCTCCTGTTTTATTGGGTAAGCCTCTACGCCGGTATAATTAATATGCTGGTTATTTTTAACCGATTCTAAAAAAGTGATGAAGGCATTTAGGCCCGTACCAAATCCAATCTCTAAAATTGAAATAGGTTTATCTTTAATTAGGTAAAGTCCATTTTGGATAAAAACGTGCTCGGCCTCCTGTATCGCTCCAAATTTAGAATGATAGGTTTCCTGCATTTCGGGTAAAAATATCGTAACCGATCCGTCTTCTGTAGTAATAAATTCTCGTTTCAAATTATTTAATATATAATTTTTTAATACGTGGTATGGGGCCTTCGCACTTACCTTCGTGGCAGGCAATACAACTGCTCACGGCATTATTAAAATGTTTTTTTGCATTTGCCGGGTCATTATAAATAAGCTCTTGAGCATTTATAAATTTTTCGGCCTCATCTTTAAAAAAGGCATCGTTATCATCTTCATCCGTCATGGCTGCCGAATGTATTGCTACAATATGGTTAGGAAACTCGCCCACACTTTCTCCTGCAATAATGCGCTGTTTTAACTGAGAGTTCTCAATATACATTTGTTCCATTAGCGCTGCCATCGGGCTCATGGTATACATTTCAAATTCTTTTTGCTCCGCTTTCTTGCAACTTGCAACAGAATCCTGCTCTGCAGTAGTTATAGCAGAAGTTTTGCGTTCGCATCCTGCAACCAGCACTGCAATTGATACGACAGTTATAACAATAAATCTCATTACTTACTTATTAAAACACCATCCGCTAAAAAGCCATATGTGGTTTCGGGTTCGGTAATTTTATTTATTTCTTCCTCAGATTTACCACCATCTTTAGCATAATGCCTTAATTGAGCCACCGTGCGTTCGCTTACAAAGGCTTTTCCGCTCACTACCGCTTCCTGCCCATCTGCATTTAGCGGAACAAAAAATGCGTAATCTTTAAACTTTACAAAAGCTTCCTTCTGCTCAGGCAATTGAAGCATCATCCAGCAACCCTTCTTTTTACAGACGTCATTAATTTTTGTTTTAAAAGTTACGTTTACACTGTCTCCCGGTTTGAGGTTCTTATATTTATTATAAACCTGCTCCTTACTAATCGCTTTCTCGGCAGATATTTTATCACCATAAGAAGCGTAGGCTAAAGTTGGCGCATTCGCAGGTTTCCCGCTGCTTTGCGACTTATCAAGTGCCGTAGTTTTTACAATAGGTTCGTTAGTATCAACAGGCTCAGCAATGCTTGTTATAGTATCAGTATCCACCCTAACAGTATCTTTGCGGCCTTCAATAACCGTCTCTTCACTTTTTACGTGAGTTTCTTTTTTATTGCAGGCTGTAAGTAACAGAACGGCAATTGCTATCACTATATAATTTTTCATTTTATAACTATCGTTAAGTTGTATGTTACAAAAATATACAGAATATTATAACGTTACAACGTAAACTTTAATTATATCTCTTTGTTTCAGCCATTTAATTTTTTAATTTTCAATTTTATTTGCTAAAAAGCCCTTTAAGATGATTTTTTAGTAAATTTGCAATAACACGACTATTCATTTTAATACTACTACATCCAGATGAGCGAAAACCCAACTTATGCAATTACAGTAAACAAGGCTGAAGTATCTAAGATAGGACAGGTTGATTTTGAAAATCTGCCTTTCGGAAGTATTTTTACCGATCATATGCTGTATTGCGACTTTAAAGATGGCGGGTGGGGCACACCGGTTATTACACCTTATGCTCCTATACCTATGGATCCTTCATCGAGGGTTTTTCATTACGGGCAGGCAATTTTTGAAGGCATGAAAGCCTACAAAGACGAGCAGGACCAGATTTGGCTTTTCAGGCCCGATCAAAATTTTATCCGTTTTAATAAATCAGCAGCCAGGCTCGCAATGCCTGAAGTGCCTGAAGAGGTTTTTATGGAGGGGTTAAAACAGCTTATCAACATCGATAAGGACTGGGTAAAAAAAGGCAAAGGCAACTCTTTATACCTACGCCCTTTTATGATAGCTACAGGTCATGGTGTTATAGCAGCGCCCTCATCTCAATACCGATTCATGATTATTTTATCGCCTGCTAAATCTTACTATCAGGGAGAAGTTAAAGTACTTATCGCGGAGCATTTTAGCCGTGCAGCAAATGGAGGTATAGGTGCAGCTAAAGCAGCAGGTAACTATTCAGCGCAATTTTACCCTACAAAGCTTGCTAACGATTTAGGCTTTCAGCAGGTTATATGGACTGATGATGCTACGCACACCAAGCTTGAAGAGGCGGGTACTATGAACGTGTTTTTTAAAATAAACGATACCCTTTATACGGCACCTACCAGCGAAAGGATACTTGACGGTGTAACCCGTAAAAGTATTTTAGAACTTGCAGAGCGTGAAAATATTAAAGTAGAGGTACGATCTGTATTGGTGGAAGAACTTATAACAGCCGCTAATGATGGGTCGCTTCAGGAAATTTTTGGTGCGGGCACCGCCGCGGTAGTTAACCCGATTATAGGATTCAGCTATAAAGAAACCTACTATGAGCTTCCTAAACAGGAGAACCCAATAGCATTGCAAATTAAAGACAAGCTAACAAATATACAGCACAAACTTGCAGATGATACTTTTGGATGGACAGTTAAAGTTTAATACAGCTTACCGTTACAGTATACAGTGATTATACTGACATAAAAATCCCCGTCTTAATATAAGACTGGGATTTTTTTTGAGAACTGCGACTGCTACCGTAGACTATTTAATTATCTCCGTAAAATCAGGTTTAGAATAATTAGGCCCCTTTAGCACTTTACCGTCTTCACGGTATATTGGCAAACCGTTTTCTCCCAGTTTGCTCATGTTACTGCGCTGTATCTCGTTAAAAACTTCTTCTATTTTAAATTGTAAACCATGCTCTAAAATTGTCCCGCATAGTATGTACAGCATATCGCCAAGGGCATCGGCAACCTCAACAATGTCATTGTTTTGCACTGCCTCCAGATATTCTTCGTTTTCTTCTTTCATTAAATTATAGCGCAACAGGTTGACTGCCTCGCCAAGGCTTGCCTTTGGTGTATTACTAACACCCAAACCAAACGATTTATGAAATGCCTGCACTGCTTCTAACTGATTTTTCATTACTTATAAATTTACCGGCTAAAAATAGCTAAAAATAAGAGCGCATTATTGTAGCTTTGCAAAAAATATTTAACATGTTTAGTACCGGCCAACTTGTTTTTGCAGTGCTTTTTATAATCGTTTTTGTTGCAGTATTAATATCTATGTACCGCAAGGATTTAGCACTGCATAAAAAATATTACAAAGGCAGTTACCGTATATTACTTGCATTTTTAGCTTTTATAGCGATACTATTTGTAATCAAGTACTTCACCAAAGATACTGCTTAACTAAAAATTCATAATTAAATACACACCACCGTCGGGTATTTTTTTTTCGTCTAAGTTTCTCACTTTGGTTTCCTGTTTAAAGCAGTATTCCACCACACCTAGCAAATCCTCTTGAATATAGGCAGGCAATAAAAAGATGTAAAATGTATTTATTAGTTAAAAGAATATTTTTTATCGCATGCCTTACCTTAGTAGGCACTGCTTATTCTCAATTTAAACCGCAGCTTGTGTTGGCCGAAGAGCAACTTATTAGTGAGCAGTTTGAGGCCGCAGCCAAAACCCTTAAATCGGTCGACACCCTGATTTTAAATAAACCTAACAAAGCTTTATACACCTACCTTAAAGGCCGTAGTTACGAGTCTACCACAAAAAAGCACCGTGCTTTTTCCTGCTACCTTACTGCAAAAAAATTATTTAAGGAGGTAGATAGCCTTGATAGGGCTATGGATATAAATCTTGATATTGCTTACTTAATTGGTAATCAAGACAAAAACACAACTGATTACTCAAAGTACATTAACGAATATCTTGCGTATGCAATTTCTACGAACAACCCGGAAAAATTATTTACAGGCTATTCTTCCCTCGCCGCGATTAAACAAAGGCAAAATAAACCCCTTGAAAGTATAAAGAATTATAAAAAAAGTCTTGAACTTTTACCAAGGATAAATAATAAAAATTTAGAATCGGCAATCTATAATAATCTGGCTGCACTTTATACCGAGCAATTAAACAAACCGGACTCCGGTTTATATTATCTAAAAAAAGATTTAGCAGTAATTAAAGAACTCGGTAATAGCCCTAACGATTTCTATTTTAACTACCTCAACCAAGCCTCGTCTTATTATCACCTAAAAAATTACAAAAAAGCAATCGAGACTATTCATAAAGCCGATAAACTTGATATTAAAGACGAAACTATAAAATATAAAGAAATGCTGTATAGTGTTATACATCATTATTATAAAAGCGATGGCGACTACAAGAACGCATACGACTATCTTTTGCTCGATAAAAAATTTGTAGACAGTATTAATGTAACGGCTCAAAATATAGCCATAAGCGATATAAACACTAAATATCAAACCCTTGAAAAAGAACTTGAAAACTATGTTTTAAAAGGCGATATTAAAACCAACAAGATCTTTTTGTACGCTGTAATTGGCCTTCTGGTTGCTAGTTTACTAATCGTATTTTTAATTTTTAAGAACTCAAGGCGTAAAGATAAAATTACACAACAGGAAAAATTAATCGAACAGCAAAGGTTTGAAAAAACACTTAAAGATTATGAGCTAAGCAGTATTGATATGATGCTGGAAGGGCAGGAAAAAGAACGCCAGCGTATAGCTAACGATCTTCATGACAACCTTGGCAGTATGCTCGCTACGCTAAAGCTTAATTTCGAAAACCTGAAACTTCGAAAAAATGAAACCAGCGAAAACAATAAGTTGTATGATAAAACTGACGAACTTATAGACGAAGCTTACCAAAAGGTACGACGATTAGCCCATGCAAAAAATGCCGGGGTATTTGCAAACGAAAGCCTTATCCCTGCTATTAAAAAGCTCGCTAATAAAATATCTATACCCGGTAAACTACAAATAGAAGTTATTCCTTTCGGATTTTCAGACAGGCTGGATAATACTTTAGAGTTTACTATTTTTAGAAGTATACAAGAGCTTTCCACAAATATTATAAAACATGCTAAAGCTACAGAAGCTACAATACACCTAACCAATCATGTTGATAATATTAATATAATAATTGAGGATAATGGTGTAGGTATGGATACCGGAGCTACCGCATTTGATGATGGAATGGGGTTGGATAATATTCGAAAAAAAATTGAGCAACTTAATGGGAATTTTACAATAGATTCTACAAAAGGCCGGGGAACTACCATTATAATTGATTTACCGTTATGATAAATATTGTTATCGCCGAAGATCATCAATCGCTTATAGATGGTATTAAGATTTTTTTGGATTACGAAGATGATGTAACGGTTGTGGGCGAAGCCAATAATGGTGAACAACTAATTGATGTGGTTAGAAAAACCAAACCAGATATAGTACTTACGGACATTAGAATGCCCAAAATGGATGGGACTACCGCTGCCCGGCTTATAAAACGCGAGTTTCCTGATATAAAAATTATCGCTTTTAGTATGTTCGAACAGGACGAAGCTATGCTGCAAATGCAGGCTGCGGGAGCATCAGGATATATACTTAAAAATTCGTCTTTAAAAGCAGTGCTGGCTGCTATAAAAACCGTGATGGCAGGTCAAACTTACTTTGACGAATCACTTAATAGTGGCGTTGATGGTGCAGATACCGAAATACCATTAAGTAAGAGAGAAATAGAGATTGTAAAACTTATTGGCGAAGGCAAAACATCGCAGGATATTGCAGATGCTTTATTTATTGGCAAAACAACGGTTGATACCCATCGCAAAAACATTCTTAAAAAGCTTAATCTCCACGGTAAAAGCGAATTACTTAGATACTCGATGGAAAAAAAGTATGACTTTTAACGCCATATTATTTACAAGATATTTAAAAAAATACCCATTAATGGGTATTTTTTCGTGTTAAATTATTACGCACATTTGCAAAACAAAAGCTTAGCCATTGGGATAAGTAAACTGAATTCGATTTTAGTTATTTTTGTAGTTGGTTTAGGACAAAGAAAATACCCTTCGGGGTATTTTTTGTTTATAGGGCATAACAACACATAAACTATAATTAGTAATTGTTAGTAACATGCATATGTATAAAAAACTTGATTAGTAATTTACCATAAATAGTTATATTTTTACGCTTCAAAATGTTTTCTGATAAATGAAAATTGTTAAATATATATTCTTACTCCTGGTTTTGGCTTCTATAGCCACCACAGTGTTTATTGCTACCCAGGATGGAAAATACGACATTAAGAAAGAAAAAATAATAAACATATCTAAACCAGCTCTTTATAGTTATTTAAACGATTATAAAAACTGGGAAAACCTGGGCATTTTTGCAAGCGCAGATACTACTGCTGCCTACAGCTATTCTGAAAATACTGCCGGTAAAGGAGCATTTATTTCATGGATAAAAAATGGTGCAAGCGGTAAAATCACAACGGTAAATAGTGTTGCAAGCGATTCTATTCGTCAGAAAGCGAATGTCGAAGATCTGGATTCCGACATCTTGTGGGCTTTTAAAGATACTTTAAACAGCACTAAAGTAACTGTAAGGCTAAAAGGTAAACTAACATTTACAGAAAAAGCATACGCCCTATTTAAAGGCGGTGTTGATAATAAAATAGAAGGCTCGCTTGAAAAAGGCCTTAACAATCTTAACGATTTTCTGGTAAAAGAATTAAAAGTATATAACATAGAGGCCAAAGGTGTTGTAAGTAAAACCGGCGTGTTTTATTTAGGCCATACGGTTACCGGACCTTTTGAAAACGCAAGTAAAAACTCTTCGGCTGTTTTTAACAGACTTACAAATTTCACTTCAGAGAATAAAATTGTACTTACAGGTGCGCCGTTTATCATTTATAAAATTATTGATAGGCAAAAACAAACGGCAACTTATACTTATGCACTACCCATACGTGATGAAATGTTTACCGCACCCGGCAGCGATTTTGAAGGCGGAAAGCTTTTAGCTTTTAATGCGTTTAAAACATCCTTAAGGGGAGATCATTCCCATTTGCCTAAAGCATGGCAGGAAGCCCGCAAAAACATTAGTGAAAAAGCATTACAGGAAAACACAACCGGATTATATGTAGAGATATATTCTAAAACTGCGGGACAAACACGCAGGCCTTCAGGTTTTGTGACCGATTTGTATATCCCTATAGGTGCCCCACAAGTTGCAACACCATCTGAAAGTACCAACCCTAATGCTGCTATAACTGCTATAATATCAGAAACTGTTGCAAGAGCGACAACTACTGTAAAACCAGCTGCAAATAACAAGCCTGCTGTGAGTACTAATACATCTAATTCAAAACCCGCATCTACCAGTGGTACGACTAAGCCTGCGGTAATTAAACCGGCAGCTGTCAAACCGGCTACTACAACGACAACTAAGCCCGCAGCTACAACTGCAAAGCCTGTAACCACAAGTACGACAGCGCCTGCAAGTAAACCCGCGGCGGCAACAACTACTAAAACTACCACTACCAAACCGGTAGCTAAGCCAGCGTCAACCTCCAAGCCCGCCACGACCACTACAACAGTTAAGCCTGTGGTAAAGCCTAAGCCAAAACCTGCCGAAACAGATGACGAATCGATAAACCCGCCTAGGGCCTAAACAAAAAACCTGCATGATATGCAGGTTTTTTTATTTGTCAATTTATTTTCTTAGCAGATGCGTAATAACCGTTTCGGCAGAATGCAGCCCGAAAAGTGCGGGCATCCAGCTGTTAGTTCCGAAAAACGACTTTTTGAAGTTTTTACCATCGGTTAGTTTTAAACTTTCGTGATCTGGTTTCTCAATAGAATATACAACTTTCACTCCTTTAGAAATACCTTCTTTCTTCAACCGCTTACGAACCGTTTTTGCAAGCGGACAATATTCTGTTTTACTAATATCGTTTACACGCACCTTAGCAGCCTCATATTTGCCGCCTGCACCCATATTGCTTATTATCTTTACCTTTTTACGTTTAGCCGACATGATTAGGTTTAGCTTAGGCGTAACGCTGTCTATACAATCAAGTACGTAGTCATATTCATTCGTCACCAGTTCGTAGGCACGCTCCGGCGATAAAAATTCTTCAATACGTATAAGGTTCAGCTCCGGGTTAATATCCATTAACCTGTCACCTACAATTTTTACCTTGGGCTGGCCAACGGTGCTGTGCAGCGCCGGCATCTGGCGGTTAACATTTGTAATGTCTACCACATCCCCGTCAACAATTGTCATGGTGCCCACACCTGCCCTGGCAATAAATTCGGCTGCGAAAGAGCCTACGCCCCCAAGCCCCACCACCATAACATGCGATTGCTTTAATTTTTCAAGCCCTTCTTTTTTAAATAAAAGTTCGGCACGCTCCGTCCATTCAGCCATTCTTAAAAATGTTTTTAAAATTTTTGCTTACATTTATTTTCAACTCCTCCATATCCACATTTCGCGCCGATGCCGCCTTAGCATACACGTCAACTATCGTCTCGTCGATCATATCTGTTTCTAACAAGAAACGATCATCGGGCACATTGGCAAATACATCGCTCAACTCCGGATTGCGCAACAGGTACTTACCAAACGACAGGTAAAAACCATTATCAAGTAATTGTTTAGCCACCTGCGCGTTTTTGCTAAAGCCATGTACAATCATCGGCACATCGGGTTGTATCTTGTTTTTAATCTCGACCAACTCCTGAAAAGCCGCAACAAGGTGCAAAATTACGGGTTTTTGATATTGTTTTGCAAGTAGTAATTGTTTTTCGAAAATTTCAATTTGTATATTTAACGATGTCTCAATACGTTTATCGAGTCCGCATTCGCCAAGAGCCAGGCAACCGGGTTGTTGCAAACGTTCTTCGATTATTGCCAAATGCTCTTCAACCTTATCAACATCTATATGCCACGGATGAATGCCAGTAGAAAAATACGGTACATCGATAGCCTCGTAAGGATATCGGTTTACAATTTCGAAAACATAATGATTACCAGATGGGGAGTGTGTATGGAGGTTGTAGAGCATAAGTTTAGATTAAGAAACATATAATATTATTGGTCAATATGATCCCACACACCTTCGTCTTTAAGAGTTTTAACTTGTTCTTTTAAAGTAAAACGCTTTTCAGGAGCACCATACGATAATTCTCCATCTGCCTCTACTGTAAAATAAAGCTTGTTATCACAATACATTGGTTTCAATATTTCTGTAATTATATTGGCCTTAGCTAAAGTAATGAGATATTCTGGCTTTGTTGTCTGAATGGTATCCTCATCATATTCCCAATTATACTCCCTATCTACCTGTAGTGTATCATATGATAAAATAACCTGATTCCTGACAATTTTATAAGTGCCTCTTAAAAACGATTCTTCAGATTCGCAAGGACACAAGGTTATGAAATTTTCTGCATCTAAAAATAAAATAGTCCATGAACAACAATCACATTCTGCAACAGGCTCGCATGTTTTAGAATCGAACTTAGGCCCAAAAAAGTAATTGGTGCCACTAAGGTTAAAGCTTTCGGGTTTGTAAGTTTCTTTTTTAGGAGAGATGCTAATTTTTTCTTCCGGTCTCGAATTACATGAAAACAGTATTACGATAAGAAATAGATACGAAACAGACTTCATAATAATTGAGGGGGATTAAAGCTATAAATATAAAAAATGCCCAACACACTACTGCATTAGGCATCAAATATAAACTTAAATTTTCTTTACGATATCACACCGCTGCCGATAAGCTCATCGCCTATGTGCCATGCAGCAAACTGACCTTCGGCAATGGCACTTTGAGCTTCTTCAAACGAAATGTACATACCTGTATCAAACTTGTGCAATGTAGCTTTCTGCAATGGCTGGCGGTAACGAATACGCACCATAACATCCATAGTTTCGCCATCTTTTAATTGCAAGTCTTTGCGTACCCAGTGTATTTCATTTTCCTGAATAAACAATGCCTTGCGGAAAAGCCCAGGGTGGTTTTGCCCCTGCCCTGTATATATGCTATTTGTTTCAACATCTGTAGCTATAATAAACAACGGCTCTTTAGTACCGCCTACATTAAGCCCCTTACGCTGACCTATAGTATAATAGTGTGCGCCCTGATGTTTGCCTACTACCTTACCCATCTCCGGTTGGTAGCTTATATTTTTAGCCTGATAAGCCAGTTGTTCTTTTACCGATGTAAATTGTGGAGTGTTGATGTTGTATGTATCCTGATCGGCACCTACTTCAAAAATTAATCCCTCTTTAGGTTGTAATTGCTGCTGTAAAAATTCAGGCAGGCGCACTTTGCCAATAAAACAAAGGCCTTGTGAATCTTTTTTCTCGGCAGTAACTAATTCCATTTTAGCTGCAATTTCACGTACTTGCGGTTTAAGCAGTTCTCCAATCGGGAACAACGCTTTAGCCAACTGCTCCTGAGATAACTGACATAAAAAGTACGACTGGTCTTTATTATCATCGGCACCTGCAAGCAATTGATGTACCTCTTTGCCATCTACCTCTATAGTTGCTTTACGGCAATAATGGCCGGTAGCAACATAATCAGCACCCAGGCTAAGGGCAATTTTCATAAAAACATCAAACTTTATTTCGCGGTTGCACAACACATCCGGATTAGGCGTACGGCCTTTTTCGTATTCGTTAAACATATAGTCAACAATACGCTCTTTATATTCTTCACTTAAATCAACTGTCTGGAACGGGATCCCCAATTTTTCGGCAACAAGCAAAGCATCGTTGCTATCTTCAAGCCATGGGCATTCGTTAGATATAGTTACGGTATCATCGTGCCAGTTTTTCATAAAAAGGCCTATAACATCATATCCCTGCTCTTTAAGCAAGTAGGCTGCTACGCTACTATCAACACCACCTGAAAGTCCTACTACAACGCGTTTCATTATATTGTATTCCTTAAATATTTATGCAAAAGTACAACAAAAATTAATTCGCCACCTTTTTACGGCCCGCAGCTTTACGGGCACTAATATCCATATTGATTTCTTTAACCGGTTTGCCTTTTGCGTAAAACTTCCAGATGCCCACTTTTAATCCGTTTTTGTATTGCCCTTGCGATACTATATTATTATCAGCATCCCGATATATTGCGGTGCCGTGGTAGTTGTCATTTTTATAAGTCGCTTCTTCAAGCACTACACCTTTCTCAGTATATTTTTTGTATGGCCCTTCTTTAACTCCGTTTATGTAATTGGTTTCTTCTGCAACAGCACCTTTATCGTAAAATACTTTTCGTGTACCGGTGAGCTTACCATCTATATAACGCTCTGTAGACATTAATGCCTTTGAGTTATGTTTATAGTATTTCCATTCGCCTTCCGGTAAACGGTTTACCTCTCTTCCCTCGCTTACTTTGTTTCCTTTCGGGTCGAAAAAAGTGGTATAGCACGAACCGTCTTTATCAAAAACACGGGTAGCCTTTAGAGTAGATTTTTCATCTTCTTCAAAAAATTTAAATGTTCCGGTTTCTTTACCATGATCAAAAGTTCCTTCGTAGCGCGGCTTCTTAGATTTTTCGTAAGTTCCTTTCCATAGTCCGTGGCGTTTACCGGCAGCATCATTTTTATTTACATCCTGAGCCAATGCAACTGCGTTTACAAATATTAGTAGTGCTATAAGCGAAATCTTTTTTATCATTGTTAGTCTTTTGTTTTAAAACCTGAAATAACTTTTTTTATTGTTTCAAAAAGTACGCCAATGTTAATGGTGTACGGGCCTCGCCCCCAACCCCTCTCCAAAGGAGAGGGGATCGTGGACAGATATATATATATATATATATATATATTTCTTACTAAGTGCAGCTGCCCCCTCTCCTTTGGAGAGGGCTGGGGTGAGGCAAAAAAAAGCACCCCGAAGAGTGCTTTAGTCAATTTATTTGCTTGTTTTGTTTTTTTGCTGCTCTTGTGCCTGTTCCATCATTTCCTGCATTTTTCGCTGAAAACGGCCTTGTGTTTTAGGCTTGGTTTTATTTTCCTGGATCAGGGCATGTATCTTATCTTCTTTTACAATATGGTTTTTAATTACATACATAATACCTATTGTAATAAGGTTAGATATAAAATAGTACAAACTTAGTCCGGATGCGTACTCGTTAAAGAATATAAGCATCATTACTGGCGATACGTATATCATTATTTTCATGATCTTGCCCATATCCGGCATACCCTCTTGTGGTGGTGCAGACATTGCCTGGTCGCCTGTTGTCATTTTCATGTAAAAGAAAATAGCTATAGCTGCAAGAATAGGGAAAATACTAATGTGGTCTCCATAAAACGGTATTTTAACACCTTTAGGGAAATGGTACACTACATCATATGATGAAAGGTCGGTAGCCCAAAGGAAGCTTTTTTGCCTTAAGTCAAAAAACGAAGGGAAAAACTGGAATAAAGCATAAAATACCGGGATTTGCATCAACGCTGGTGCACAACCTGCCATAGGGTTTACACCGGCTTTAGAATACAGCTTCATGGTTTCCTGCTGTTTTTTCATCGGGTCTTTTTTGTACTTCTCGTTTATTTCCTGAATTTCAGGACGGATGACCTTCATTTTTGCCGATGACATAAACGACTTGTACGTGATAGGCGACATTACCAGTTTGATTAAAACTGTAAAAATAATAATTGCCACACCGTAAGGCATAAAGCCGGCAAGAAGTGTAAATAACGGAATAAATATGTACCTGTTTATCCAGCCGAAGATACCCCAGCCTAACGGAAGGATCTCATCTAAATTACGGTCGTAACTGTTTAGTATTTTATAATCTGACGGGCCAAAATACCAGTTCATATTATAATTAAGTTCGCCGCCTTTGTATGCTAATGGCATTTTAGCGGTAAACTTTTTAGTAAATACCACACTGTCTTTTTGTTCGGTCACAAGATCTTCAGATGCAAGTTCTGCAGATTTAAATGGTGTCTCTGTTAAAAGTACCGATGTAAAAAAGTGCTGCTTAAATGCTACGTAAGTAACATCTTTAACATCATTCTCAGAATCGTTTTTACCCGGGCTAAGGTTATTATCCTTACCATCTTCGTACTCGTATACAAGGTTAGTATACTTATCTTCATAAGATACACTCTTCTCATTTCTGTAGGCTTTAAGGCTCCACTCTAAATCCATCGGCTTAGAAGCATCTACAACCTGAGAAAGCCCTTGCGAACGAATAGAGAAATCAAGCATATAATCTTTAGGCTTAAGTACATAGCGGTACTCTAAAAACTGGTTTGCACCTGCTTTTAGCCTTAAAGTAATAACCTGGTTTGCACCTTCTTTAGTAACAACCGGTTCAAAAAACAAATCTCTTGTATTAAGTATACGATTGTCTTTTGTTTTAAACTGAAGGTTAAAGTCGGCATTGTTGCCTTTTATTAACTCAACTCTTTGGTTAGAGCCTTTTTCAAATTGCTCAAAACTATTAAGGTTTGCCTCTGTAATGTAACCGCCTTTGTTAGAAAAGCGCAGTGTAAGCAACTCATTTTTAACTTCGGTAATAGCACCGGCTTTAGCAGATGGTAAAGATGCACTGTAGGCAAATGCGCCAAGCGAACTTTTTAAGGTTGCTACACGTGCCGAATCGCTTACAGTAGAATCTATTTGTACAGCAGCCGTTTTTTGTTCGGGTATCTGTTTTTTAACAGCTTTATCTATCTGCTCTTCTTTCGCTTTACTTTCCGCCTCTGTTTTGGCGCTCTGGTTATAGAACATCCATAACAGTAACACTATTATTAAGCCAAAGCCTATAATGGTTTTTAAGTCTAACTTTTTCTCTTCCATTTAGTTGTAAAAAATTGATTCACTTTAAGCGTTCCGGATCATCCCGAAACTATATTTTATGCCTGCGCATTGTTTACTTTCTTCTGCACTGCTGCTTTTACAAAGCTAACAAACAGCGGGTGCGGATTTTGTACTGTACTTTTATATTCAGGATGATACTGTACACCTATGAAAAACGGGTGCTTGTCAGCAGCCAGCTCTATAATTTCAACAAGGCCGGTATCCGGGTTTACACCGGTAGTTTTAAGCCCTGCTTTTGTAAGCTCCTCCAGATAAGCGCTATTAAACTCGTAACGATGACGGTGACGCTCCATTATCTCCTCTTTACCTCCGTAAATCGAACTTGCCAGAGAGCCTGCTTCAAGCGCGCATTTCCATGCACCAAGGCGCATAGTACCACCTTTATCTGTAACCGTTTTTTGCTCTTCCATAATGTTAATAACTGGGTAAGCAGTGTGCTCATTCATTTCTGTTGAGTTAGCATCCTTCCACCCTACTACATTACGCGAATATTCTATAACCGCCATTTGCATACCAAGGCAAATTCCTAAAAACGGAATGTTGTTTTCCCTGGCAAAACGAACGGTTTCAATCTTACCTTCTATTCCACGGCCGCCAAATCCCGGCGCCACAAGTATACCATCTAATCCTGACAGCTTATCGGCAGCATTCTCTTTATCAAGATATTCTGAATGAACACTTATAACATTCACTTTAGTCTCGTTAGCCGAACCTGCATGTATAAATGCTTCTAAAATAGATTTGTATGAATCCTGCAACTCTACATATTTACCTACAAGGCCAATATTTACGGTATGCTTAGGATTTTTAAGCCTGAATAAAAACTCGTTCCACTGTTTAAGGTTAGGCGTGTTTTTTTCAGGAAGTTCTAATTGTTTTAATGCCACCCTGTCCAATCCTTCTTCAAGCATTAAATTAGGCACATCGTATATTGTAGAAGCATCGATAGACTGTATTACAGCCTCGCGTTTTACGTTACAAAACTGCGCCAATTTCTGCCTTAAGTCAGATGATATTTCATGCTCTGTACGGCACACAAGAATATCAGCCTTAATACCACTCTCCATTAACGTTTTAACCGAGTGCTGCGTAGGTTTGGTTTTAAGCTCGCCCGCAGCGGCAAGATAAGGCACAAGGGTAAGGTGAATAACAATACTGTTACTTTCTCCTAAATCCCAAACTAATTGCCTAACCGATTCAATATATGGTAATGACTCTATATCGCCCACTGTACCACCAATCTCGGTAATTACAATATCATAATCGCCGGTGTGGCCTAAAAGCTGCATGCGCTCTTTAATCTCGTTAGTAATGTGCGGAACAACCTGTACCGTTTTACCAAGAAATTCGCCTCTTCTTTCTTTTTCAATAACCGATAGGTATACCCTTCCGGTAGTAACATTATTTGCCTGAGATGTAGGCACATTTAAAAAACGCTCGTAGTGGCCAAGGTCAAGATCGGTCTCGGCACCATCGTCAGTAACATAGCATTCGCCGTGTTCGTAAGGGTTTAAAGTCCCGGGATCTACATTTATATACGGGTCAAACTTTTGTATTGTTGTCCTGTAGCCCCTTGCCTGCAATAGTTTTGCCAGCGAAGCCGCTATAATTCCTTTACCAAGGGAAGATGTAACACCTCCGGTAACAAAAATATACTTTGTTTGATTCATTATAATTCTCCTGTTGTTGTTGTGTTGTTGTAGTAAAAAACGTGGCAAAAGTACAAAAATTAATTAACCTGTAAAGCGAATTACAGATGTATCAATTTATTAATATAACAATTTATAGGTTAGAGGGTTGTAACCTAATAAAAGCCATATGGGCTTAAACGTATGCGCTTGCTAAAAGAAAATGGTTTAACGTAGCCGAGTGATTGCTACGTTAAACCATCAATTATTTAATTATCTTATTATTTTTTGGCTTAGGATATTGCCGTTGTATATTCCGTACTAAATTTTCGAGCCCGTTAAGCTTTAGCTCGTACACTAACTGTAACTGCTTGCCCAGGGTACCTGCAGGAAAACCTTTATTACTATACCAAACCACATAATATTCGGGCAATTCAATTAAGTATTTACCTTCATATTTACCAAATGGCATTTTAGTATGGGCCAGTGTTATAAGAAATTGCTGTTGTTCGTCCAAAGAAAGTTTATTTGGTAATTTGTGGATTTGACAATTTGAAAATATTACCAGTTAAAAGTAATATCCTTATCCATATCCGGGTGCAGGCTTTGGTGTACCGGGCACGTTAAAGCAGTACGCTCCAGTATTGTTCTTGATTTTTCATCGGCATTACTTTTCATATGAAAAGCTACATTAATACCGGATATTTTACGCGGCGAAGCCTGCATAGTTTTGGTTACCTCTGCAGTAGACCCATCCATGTTAACACCCATTTCGCGTGCCTTAATTCCCATAACAGTAAGCATACAGCTTGCAAGTGCATTGGCAACAGTATCGGTTGGCGAGAACGCCTCGCCTTTGCCGTTGTTATCTACCGGAGCATCAGATATTATTTCGCTGCCCGACTGTAAGTGTATTGATGAAGTTCTTAAATCTCCTAAATAAGTTACTTTAGATGTCATAATTTTATGGTGCTTGTTGTACGGCAGGGCCATCAGTATACTGCATAATGTAAACGCCGGTATTATAATTACCGCCGTTTAAAGCAGTGTATGAAAATTTATTTTCTACTTCATCAGATGCCTTTGTTGCCATCACTGTTTTAATATCTTCTTGTTGAAAAAGGCGCAATATCATATCAAACGTTACATCAAAACCACGGGTTGCATATTGTGTAGGCTGGTAGCCATTCTTCTGCCTGAATATTTTTTCGAACAATTGCGACTCCGGCGTATCAGCATCGTTTGTTATAGATGGGTACATCATTTTAAGCTTTATAAGTCTTGCTAATGGCACCTCATCATTATCTAATTTTTCGTTTTTATCCAGCACCGCCAACTGAATGGTATTATCTACCATCGCTTCTTCCAGCATTTTAGTTACACCAGTTACTGTGGTAAGCGTCTCGGTATCTAAAATTACATAATTGGTTTTGTCTTTAGATAGTAGGGCATGTATACCATTGCCGGTAATACCGCCTTCTAAAATACGAACTTCAGGATAATTAGCTTTGATAAACTGTTTTGAACTTGCCTTTTTAGAATCGACAATTGCTATTACATTACCATTTTTAGAACGTAGGTAATTCAACATTGCTTTACGCATGGCCTCGTCTGACGGGATAGAATGATAAAGGTTGTTGTAAGCCTGTCCGCTCTCTTTTGCCATCGGCGATACTACTACCGCATTTGGAAACATTGCCGCGGCACTTTCTGCATTCGACTGAAAAAACGGACCCACTATGGCATTTACGCCGGAAAGGCTGCTTTTCAATGATGCAATTTCTGATGATCGTGAAGTTTCCTTAGCATCAAGTATGCTTACTTTAAGCGGCAAGCCAAGTGTTTTTGCCGAGTCGATGGCTATCATAGCACCCGCGTAAAAATCGAGCGTAAGGTTTAAAAATTTATCACCTTGTAGCAGCTTGCTCTTTTCTTCAGCGTTATCGAGCCTGTACATATTAAAAGGTAGCAACAAGGCTAAACTTTTCGATTCAGATTTTTTTAGTGTAGATGAAAGATTGGTTATTTGTGCTTTAGCTCCTGGTGCTCCCGAACCCGAAGAAATTCCTAAATGAAGCAACATTCCTTCTTTAAGGCCGCCCTCTTTCAACTCAGGATTTAAAGCTATCAATTGCTCTTCAGATATATTGTTATCTTTAGAAATGCTGTATATAGTTTCTTTCGACTTAACTGTGTATAAATCGTTTACGCCTTGCGGAGCTGAAATCACATTAGCCGTGGTTGCAGCAGCTTCTTTAGCAGTTTCAGGTATTTTAGCCTCTGCAATAACCGCGTTTTTAGCCAATTTAAGTTTGAAGCCTAACGGTAACGTATCTTTTACTTCAGGGTTTAACTCCTCCAGCAATTGTAGACTCATGCCGTATTTTTTGGATATGCTATATTTAGTATCGCCTGTGGCAACGGTGTGAAACAGGTATGATGGCTCATTTTTTCTATTCTCTTGTCTTTCGGCAGTTTTTGCCTGAGCGGCAACGCCACTGCCCTTTATAGGAATAACTAAACTTTGACCTGTTTTTAGTCCACCCCTTAATGCTTCAACATTCGCTTTTTCAAGGTCGGCTACTGTTACACCGTATCTTTTAGCAATGCTAAATAAAGTTTCCTTTGCAAGAACGGTGTGTGAGCTGTTGGCTACTTTAGTAGGCTTTTCCTGTACCGGAGTATTTGCAGGTAAAGGTTTTATAGGCGCAGTAGGTATTAGCAATATTCTCTCCAGCTTTAAGCCGTTTTTAGCATCGGGGTTAAGCCTGTAGATATCGTAAGGTGTAATTTGATATTTCTTTGCAATAGTAGTTACGGTTTCGCCTTTCTCTACTTTATGCTTTTTTAAATTTTGTGCATAAGCAGACGTTGTAAACAGTGCCAGCGAAAAAAATACGATTACAAGAAATTTCATATATATAAACTTTTAATAACAAATTAAGCCGCTACAAAGTTAGTTTTTGTAACGGCTTATCGTATAAATATACTGCTTAATTTTACGTTAAATCAAAAAAATTACTCGCTATAAACGCGATTAGCTTCCATATAAATTTTAACGTCTGCTACATCACGGTGCGATTCTTTAGGCTTATGCGCTATTTTTTTTGAAGATGGGATAGTAAGCATTGTGTTTGAGTTGATACCCTTAACGGCATCCGGATTCAGGTCGTAAATATCCTGAGGGGTAACCCTGTATTTACGCGCGATAAGCATTACGGTTTCGCCCATGGCTACTTTATGTGCAATACTATTATCTGATTTAGCAGGCACGTTTGTATCCTGTGCATTTGCAATATAAACAGAACCTAATATCAATAATGTTACAATAAATAATTTCTTCATCATCTTCCTTCTATTAACATGTAATTATTAAAAGAATAAAGATAAAAATATTTATTTAATTTATGATTAATTTAAGTTAAAATTTAATTGCAAAATATTGACATGTAGCTAGCTATAATTTATTTTTGTTAAATGCTAAACATTGCCTAGCGCTGGCAACGACCATTTATTCCATACCACTAATAATCGGGCTGTAATAATAATACCTGATGTTGCAAGATATAAAACATCTTCCGGAACATTTAGGCTGCGAAGCAAAAAGAAAACTCCACCACCGGCAATGCAAATAGTAGCATAAATTTCTTTTCGGAATATCACAGGTATCTCATTACATAATATATCACGAAGCACCCCGCCAAAGCAGGCCGTAATTGTACCAAGAGCAATACAAATTATTGGGTGTAAATTTATGGCAATACCTTTCTCTAAGCCTATCAAAGTAAATACCCCTAACCCAATAGTATCAAATAAAAATAGCGATATCCTAAGCTTATCCAGCTTTTTCCTGAAAATTACCGCAATAAAAAATCCAAGGCTTATCATATATACATAGGTAAGGTCCTGCATCCATACTACGGGAGTACGGCCAATAAGTACATCGCGCAGTGTCCCACCGCCAATTGCAGTTGCAAAAGCAATTACATACACCCCAAATGGGTCCATTTTTTTACTCATCGCCGTTAAAACGCCGGATATAGCAAAAGCTATAGTACCAAAAATATCGAGAAAGTGGAACATTACATGTTTTGTGTATAGTAATTATAATCTTTTAAAACAGTATCTATAAAAGCAGTAGCATTTTGGCTTACCGATTTTATACCTGTAACTGCCTCAATTTTGTGTTGTAGCTTCTGTATCATTTCAAAATCAGTCTGGTTGTAGCTGCTTTCATACGTTTCCTTTATAATACGTACATCGTTATCAGACAATTTTATAACTAATGGATATTGAGGCACATAATTACTGCCTATCTCTCTTAATATAGTGTGGTTTATGTTTATGTTATTTTTGAGGCTTATTACAGCGGTTCCTGCCGCCATATCGCCAAAACGTTGTGTTTTCTTGTTTACAATTAAGGTTATAAGTCCTATTATACCCATTATATAGGTTACCTCAACAATCCTGAATATCCAACGGATTAAGTAGTCTCCAAAACTCGCCTGGTAACCGTCGATTTTTATTACTTTAATTTGTAAGATTCGCTTACCTATCGTTTGGCCATCCATCATACTTTCGAGTACAAGAGCATAAAACATTATAGGTAAAAATGCAAGGCCATAAATTGCCCTGCTGGTCCAGACATCAGTTTCTTCAAGGTAATCATCGATATCTAAAATTGGGAAAATTACAAATTGAACTACAATTGTAAATGCCAAAATAATAACAACATCTATTAAATATGCCAGCACCCGCTGCCCCACCGAAGCAGTATTGAAATTAATGTTAACATTTTGTGTAGTCGTTATAGATAGTTGCGACATATTTTTATATTTTAGCTTTTGTATGAGAGAGGTAGCATTTATAAAACAAAATAAAGAAAAATGGCTTGAATTCGAACAGGCTATTTTTGGTAAAGCTAAAAAAAATCCTGATGAATTGGCAAGTTTGTACATTCATTTGGTTAATGATCTTTCTTATGCTCAAACTTACTACCCTAAAAGCAAGTCGGTTATCTATTTAAATAATCTTGCTGCGCTCACCTATCAAAAAATTTACAAAACTAAAAGGGAAGAAAGTAACCGCTTAGTTTATTTTTTTAAGACAGAGGTGCCACTAATAGTTTATCAGAACAGGCGTTACATTCTCTACTCTTTTTTATTGTTTTTTGTATTTACTGCCGTAGGAGTGCTCTCGGCAATGCATGATGTAAACTTTGTTAGGCTGATAATGGGCGACGATTATGTAAACATGACGCTTGAAAATATAGAAAAAGGTAATCCTGTAGCCGTTTACAAGGGTGGACAAGGATGGTCTAGCGCTGTGGGCATAACACTAAATAATTTAAAGGTTGGTACAGTATCGTTTCTATTAGGTCTATTTGCAGGCATAGGCACAGCATATTCACTGTTTCAAAACTCTGTTATGCTGGGTTCGTTTCAGTATTTCTTTTATGAGCATAAAGTATTCTGGACGAGTGTACGTGGTATATGGCTGCATGGCTCTATGGAGATTTTCGCAATGATTATTGAGGCAGCCGCAGGGTTTATCTTTGGCGCAGGCATACTTTTCCCGAAAACCTATTCGAGAATAACTTCTCTAAAAAATGGTTTTAAAAACGGACTTAAAATATGGGCCAGCACCCTGCCTTTTACTTTCGCAGCCGGAATGATAGAGGGCTTCTTAACCCGTTACTCTATGGATATGCCTATCGCACTAAGCATTTTTATAATTTTATTTACGTTAGGTGCTATAACATACTATTACTTAATTTATCCATTTATAGTTAATAAAAAATACAGGCAGTCCAACCCTATGCCCGTTTAATTAGATATACATACCAACCAACATTGAAAAAATTATTACTCTATATATTACTACTATGCAGCCCCGCACTTCTCATCGCACAGCCGGTGCAGGATTCTATTGTTCAAATTCATGATACCGTGGCTGTAGCCGAGACGGTAACCTATCATCCTAAATATACCGCGCGCAGTTTTAAGACCGATTTTAAAAGTAGTTACAAGGATGATAAATTTAATTACAACGAGGCCACCGAGGATAAATCGATGTGGGATCGTTTTTGGGAACGGGTAGCTAAGTTTTTTGACGACCTGTTTGGCAAAGACAGGGAAACCCATGTTAACGGCAACTGGATAGATGCTGTAATCAAGGCATTGGCGATAGTTGTTATTCTGGCTGTGGTTTATTTTATTACAAGAGCCGTTTTACATAAAGAAAGCTACTGGATTTTTGGCCGCTCGCGCAAAGGCATTACAGTACAGGATACCGAGGCAGAAAACATACTTGTTATGGATTTAGAGCAGCTTATACAACAAACCAAAACAGCCGGAGACTACAGGCTGGCAGTACGTTACTATTATTTATCGCTGCTTAAAAAATTGTCTTTCAGGGAAATTATTACCTGGCACTGGGATAAAACCAATACCGATTATCTTTATGAAATTAAAGACAGCAATTTGAAAAGAGATTTCGAATACCTGTCTTATGTATATGACCATAGCTGGTATGGCGATTTCCCAGTTGATGAAAAAGCATTTGCGAAGGCCGAAAGGGCTTTTCTTAAAACCATAAATACACTATAAGATGAAAAATAACAAAACTCTTATAGTTTTTATAGTACTCGCTGTAATTGCCCTTGGCTTAAAAGTGTATAATGACGCGACTGAACCTGACCCTATTGACTGGAGCCCTACATATGCCACCGGAGATAAAATACCTTTAGGCCTTTATATTTTCGACCATGAAGCTAAAAACTTATTTAAAGGAGATACCATAGAAAAGTTCAGGAAAACGCCTTACGAGTTTTTCGACGAACTGTATGATTACGATAATGAAAAGTATAAACGTAACGGAACATTTATATCTATTGGTGAAGGGGGTTATCTTGATGATGAGTCGGCTACAGAACTGCTTAGTTTTGCCGCTTACGGTAATAGCGTGTTTATAAGCGCAAAATATTTTCCGCCCAAAATACTCGATACTTTAAAAATACAGACGAATGAGAGCAGCCTCCGTATTGACTCTTTACAGTTAGGCCTGAATAACACATCAAAAAAATATTGGCTTGATAAAGGTATTGGCCAGGTTTATTTTGACAGCCTTGTTCCTAACGATACCTTAAAAGTTTTGGGTACACAACAGGCACTCGGTAAATCAAAGCCTAACTATATATCGGCAAAATTTGGCAATGGCTTTATTTTGCTTCACACACAGCCCGCTGTATTTAGTAATTATCACTTGTTAAAAGGCGACCATTACAAGTATACCGAAAAACTTGTGGAGCATATTGAACCCGGAACTATCTTTTGGCAAAACGGTAGTGTACGCCTTGGGCCTGGCGAGTCGTCATCAAAGCTGCGTTATATTATGCAGCAACCGGCATTAAGGGCAGCGTGGCAACTGGGTTTATTAGGTTTATTATTCTTTATGTTTTTTAATGCACGAAGAAAGCAACGCATTATTCCGGAAATCACACCAATGCGAAATACAACCATAGATTTTGCGAAAACCATAGGTAACCTTTACTATCAGGAAGGAAACCACCATACCATAATCGAAAAGAAAGTTATCTATCTTTTAGAAAAAATACGTACCGATTATCTTATTGACACCAGCTCGCTTGACGATGATTTTATAGAAAAGCTGCATTTAAAAACAGGCAAGCCATTTGAAGATATTCAAAAAGCAGTACGTTTAATTAACAAACACCGCCGTGAGCTTCAAAGCACCGAAGCTGATGTAATAGCAATAAACAAAGCCATAGAAAAATTAAGTTTATGACAGAATTTGAAAATACAAATCCGGAAAACCAATTACCACAAAATCAACTTCCGGAAGCAGATAGTTTAGAAAACACTACAGATGCAACTCCCGCACCAACACCCGATGCCGATAGTGAAAACATAAAATTTGGCAGCCGGTTAGATCTTTCGGCCTTACAGCAAAGTATTGTAGCTGTAAAAGAGCAACTAAGCAGTGTAATTGTAGGTCAGCATAAAATGATAGACCAATTACTGGTCGCCATATTATCTAACGGGCATGTATTGTTAGAGGGAGTTCCCGGTGTGGCGAAAACCATTACCGCGAAGCTACTATCTAAAACATTGTCGCTGGATTTTAGCCGTATACAGTTCACGCCCGATTTGATGCCGTCGGATATATTGGGTACATCGGTATTCGATCTTTCTAAATCGCAGTTCAACTTTAAAAAAGGTCCTATTTTTTCAAACTTTGTTTTGATTGATGAGATAAACCGTGCCCCTGCTAAAACGCAGGCGGCTCTATTCGAGGTTATGGAAGAGCGCCAGATTACTGTTGAAGGTGCCACCTATCAAATGGAAGCACCATTTTTAGTAATCGCTACACAAAACCCAATTGAGCAAGAGGGTACTTACAGATTACCTGAAGCACAATTAGACCGTTTTTTGTTTAAAATAACTATTGGTTACCCGGATCTTGCTGAGGAGATTACAATACTACAACGTGAAAATGCTTTACAAAATCAAGGCAAGCTAGATAATATTGTAAATGTCCTTTCGCAGTCACAAATTGTAAGCTATCAGGCAATAGTTAAGCAAATTGTAATCGAACCTCAGCTTATAGAGTACATTGCAAAAATCGTTTCTAATACAAGAGAAAATGCATTCCTTTATTTAGGAGCATCACCAAGGGCATCTATTGCAATACTTAACGCTGCAAAAGGGTACGCTGCACTTAGGGGCCGTGATTTTGTAACGCCCGATGATATTAAAGACTCTGCTGTACCGGTACTGCAACACCGAGTAATGGTTGCGCCGGAGCGTGAAATGGAGGGCTTAACCAGCGAGCAGATCATCAGGCAGATTATAGATACTGTAGAAATTCCACGTTAATGAAGTGGCTAAAAAGCATATACCTTAACAACCTTACCTTTTATGTTTTTTTAGGCATACTGGTACTTTTTGTTGTGGCTTATATTTACCCCTCTATTTACGCTGCAACCTGGTTTATATTTTACGTTTACCTCGGCTTTATAGTTATTGATTTTATATTATTATTTGCGACCAATCAACGTTTTACAGGGCTGCGGCAAGCACCCGAAAAACTATCTAATGGCGATGAAAACCCAGTAACCATTCGTTTAGAAAATGGCTATGGTTTTCAGGTACGTTTAAAGGTAATTGATGAAATTCCATTTCAGTTCCAGGTGCGTAATTTTAGCGTAAACCGTACTGTGGCTCCCGGAGCCACAGATGCATTTGAGTATTCACTACGCCCTACAGAACGCGGTGAATATTTTTTTGGCAAACTTAATATATATGTATCGTCACCACTTCGGCTGGTAGCAAGGCGTTTTTCTTTTGGCGACGGCCAAATGGTTCCAACTTATCCGTCCTACATTCAGCTACGCAAGTATGATATGATGGCGTTTTCTAACCGTTTGTTCGAATATGGTCTTAAAAAAATAAGGCGTATAGGCCACACCATGGAGTTTGAGCAAATTAAGGAATATGTTTCCGGAGATGATATCAGGACCATAAACTGGAAAGCAACTGCAAAGAAAAATCAGTTAATGGTAAATCAGTTTCAGGACGAACGTTCGCAAAGCGTTTACATGGCTATAGATAAAGGCCGCGTTATGAAAATGCCTTTCAACGGCCTTAGCCTACTCGACTATGCTATAAACAGCACACTGGTTTTAAGCAATGTAATACTTAAAAAGCAGGATAAGGCAGGTATGTTCAGCTTTTCTAAGAAAGTAGAAAACCGTGTTTTTGCCGAAAGGCGTGCCGGACAAATGCAGAAAATTCTGGAAACACTTTACAATATTAAAACTGACTTTTTCGAGAGTGATTTTGGACGCCTTTATGCCGATATTAAGAAAAATGTTACCCAGCGAAGCTTAATAATTTTATATACTAACTTTGAAACACTCGACGGACTTAAGCGCCAATTACCCTACCTAAAAGGCATTGCAAAAAACCACTTACTGGTTGTTGTGTTTTTTGAGAATGTAGAGTTAGAACAGCTAATCGATAAAAAAGCAGGGAATATTCAGGAAATTTATGACCAAGTTATTGCCGAAAAGTTTGCCTTCGAAAAGAGGCTTATTGTAAACGAGCTATTAAAATATGGTATTTATTCGGTACTTACAAAACCGGAAAACCTTACCATAGATAGCATTAACAAATACCTTGAAGTTAAAGCCAGGGGAATATTATAATTGTATCGCATTCTAACAATAAATAATTTATTGCAGCATGAAAATAGCAAACTTTATAAAAGTACTGGCATTCTTTTTTGTTTTATGCTCTTGTAAAAAAGATAAGGTGATTGTAGAAGACAAAATAGTCAAAACCGATTCGGTTACTACTCCGGTTACTGCTTTCACAACCCAATCCATTATTAAACATATTATCGAAAGTAAAAAGCAGGTTCAGGCCAAGTTGCCATCTTTAAGCCATGACGAAGCCAATGCTCTTTATTTAAAACTTAAGATAGAAAATGACACTTTGATCACTAAACTAATGGGTTTAGAGAGCGATATTTTAGATAATTACTATACTTATTTTACAACCGAAGATGGCAAAGAGAAAACTCCACCTGATTCTATTGCTAAAAAAGTAAAATTATTAAATACCGCACAATTAGAACTGTGGTCTATCGGCGAGGGTTATATCGATATTCGACTGGCACCTGATTATTATTATGCTCTATTTAAAAATTATGTATCTGACGATTATAAACAATATTTAGGCTTAATAGCAAAAGAAGAAGAGGTTTTGTATTCGGCGGATGCCGGGCTGGTAATCTCGTTTAACGATCTGGGTAAGCGCGTAATTAACTGGGAAAACTTCATTACCAAAAATCCTTACAGTAAATTATTTCCTCAAGCATTGCAAATTTATAGAGGCTACCAGTATGATTACTTATTGGGTTTGGATAACACTGGTACATTTGAAAACAACGCTTTTTATCCGGAAAATATAGCAGAGTTTAAACAATTTATTGCACAACATCCTAAAAGTAAAACCGTTGCTTTAATAAATGCCGCATTATCTTTTTCGGGTACCAAAGATGAACTGCATGCTTTTATTGAGAAAGAACAACAGCAGCTTATCGATAAAATTACTGTAGATGCTACTCCTGATTACCAATAGTAAAATTGCGCAACATAATGTAACTTTGCCGCTTTGTAATTTGCAATATTGGTACATACATGAAACAAATAACCAGCCCTCAAAACCCTTTTATAAAACAACTCGCGCAATTGCAGGATAAAGCAAAAGCACGCAGGCAAACTGGTACATTTTTAATTGAGGGTCAGCGTGAATTACAACTGGCACGCAAGGGCGGTTACGAAATTGAAACGGCTTTTTTTGTACCATCGCTTATATCAGAATCGGAAGTTAAGACGCTTACCGGCAGGCAAACCGAACTGATAGAAATAAGTACTGATGTTTACCAGAAACTCGCCTACCGCGATACTACCGAGGGTGTTATTGCAGTAGCTATTAGCAAAAGCTTAGGCCTGGAGGATTTAAAATTAGGTGATAATCCGCTTATATTAGTGGCAGAGGCTACAGAAAAACCCGGTAATATTGGTGCAATGCTGCGTACTGCAGATGCTGCTAATGTAGATGCCGTTATTATAGCCAACCCTAAAGGCGATTTGTATAACCCGAATATTGTAAGATCGAGTGTGGGGTGCCTGTTTACTAATCAAATTGCTACAGGTACTACAAAAGAGGTTATTGCTTACCTAAAATCGAAAAACATAAATATATACTGCGCTACTCTGCAGGATTCTGCCCATTACCATGAGCAGGATTATAATTTACCTACAGCCCTTGTTGTGGGTACAGAAGCTACCGGGCTTACACAGCCGTGGCGTGAAGCTTCCACTCAAAATATTATTATACCCATGCAGGGCGAAATCGACTCGATGAATGTTTCGGTAGCTGCTGCTATATTGTTGTTTGAGGCAAAACGCCAAAGAGGATTTGCATTATAATTATACAATGAAACTACTTACCTACATCCTGCTTTTATTCGCTTTGCCTGCCCTCGCTCAGGAGGTTAAGACTATATCATGGAATGAAGCTAAGATAAACGACCGGATAGCGCTCACGATAACTAAAGCGGAGTTTGACAAACGCTACAAAAAAGCTGATAGCGTTGCAGCACCTCGCATTAACGAACCCTGTGCCACCGAAGATGAAGCCAATGTGAAAATGCTCTTCTATAAAGGCATAAAGTTTGAAATGGACAATGGCATTCTCAATTTCAGGAGCGTAAACTTTGCAAGGCGTAAGGGTATGTACTTTTCTATCGATGGTGATTGGTTCGACCATACTACAACCCTGAAAAGCTTTAAAAAAACATATACCGAAGCAGCAAACTACATTGAAGATTTTGAAAATGAAGATGGCGAAACCATGGAAATGATAACGTTGCTACCCGAAAAAACCGAGGATAGGTATGAGTGGCGTTTCTTTTTTGACGATGGTAAACTGCATTCAATAGAATGTGTATTTACATGTGATTAATGGCAGAAACTAAAACATATCATAATCCTATCAACGGCGAAACTACCACTATTTTAGAAAGTTCTGCACAAACAAATGGCGCATATACTTTTTTTGAAGTTACCTTAAATGCCGGTGGTGGTAACCCGTTACATTACCACAAAGGTTTCACCGAAGAGTTTTTTGCTATAAGTGGAAAATTCGGTTTACAAAAAGGAAATCAGATTATTTACCTGCAGCCCGGTGAAAGCGCATTAGTTCCCATTGGAGTATACCATCGTTTCTTTAACGATACTGATATACCAATTACTTTCAGGGTAAAACTTACTAAAGGACAGCCCAGTTTCGAGAATTTTTTGAAGTCAATGTTTGGCCTTGTAAATGATGGGCAGACGATAACCAAAAACCAAATCCCTAAAAACATTTATCATATTGCGGTGATGTTTGTTTGGGGTGATACCCATTTAACGAACCCGTTTTTCAGAGTGTTTTCTCCTTTAGTTAAAGTGTTTTATAAAAAAGCAGTTGCGTTGGGTATTGAGCAAAAGTTGCTGAATACGTATTGCATTTAAACAGCATTAAGCCCTTTTCTGCACATAGGATATCGGCATAAGTTTTGCTTATTAAACAATCAAACAATATGATTACGCATATTGCATTCCAGGTTTAATTTCATTACTTTTAATGCAGATGTTACACTTATGATAGAAATTGATATAGAACAGGAAAATAAAGCAATAGCCAAAGAATACAAGGAATTGCTGCGAATAAGCTACCAAACACTTACCGAGGAAGACAAGAAGCTGATACGCAAGGCTTTTGACGTTGCTGTTGATGCCCATAAAGATCAGCGTCGTAAATCGGGTGAAGCTTATATTTTTCACCCTATTGCTGTGGCAAAAATTGTAGCGTCGGAAATTGGTCTGGGGGCAACCTCTATCGCCTCTGCCCTATTGCATGATGTGGTTGAAGATACAGATATTACCGTTGAGGATATTTTACGCATGTTTAATCCTAAAGTGGCGCAGATTGTTGAGGGACTTACCAAAATCGCTCAGGTTAAAACAGACCAGGAGATATCGATGCAGGCAGAGAATTTCCGCAAGATGTTACTTACTCTTAATGATGATGTGCGTGTAATTTTGATAAAGATTGCCGACAGGTTGCACAACATGCAAACAATGGAGAGCATGGTTGATTATAAACAAGCTAAAATAGCAAGTGAGACCCTATACATCTATGCTCCGCTTGCCCATCGCCTTGGCTTGTACAACATAAAAAATGAACTTGAAGACCTTGGCCTTAAATATACCGAGCCCGCAGTGTATCATGACATTGTAGGCAAGATGAAGGAAACCAAGCAGGAACAGGATGCCTATATTAAAGCCATAAGTGATGTGCTAAAAACATCGCTGGATATTGAGGGTATTGAGTATAGTATTAAGGGCAGGCCAAAATCTATCTATTCTATTCGTCGTAAAATGCTGGCACAGGGTGTAAGTTTCGACGAGGTGTACGATAAATTCGCTTTGCGTATAATTTATAAATCAAACCCGCACGACGAGAAGTTTATAGCCTGGAAAATATATTCGATAGTTACAGATCATTACCGCCCAAGCCCCAGCAGGCTGAGGGACTGGATATCATCGCCTAAAAGTACTGGGTACGAGGCACTGCACATAACCGTAATGGGGCCAAAAGGCCGCTGGGTCGAAGTTCAGGTACGAAGCGAACGTATGGACGAGGTAGCCGAAAAAGGTTACGCCGCCCACTATAAATACAAACAAGGCGCTAATACTGAGGAGCATGGGCTGGAAACCTGGCTTAACCTGCTTAAAGAAGCGCTGGAAAATTCATCGGGTAACGCGGTAGATTTTGTTGAAGATTTTAAACTGAATCTGTATGCCAAAGAAATTTATGTTTTTACTCCAAAGGGCGAAATAAAATCGTTGCCTAAAGGTGCAACATCGCTGGATTTTGCCTTTAGCATCCACTCAGAAATTGGCATTCGTACACGTGGTACGCGTGTAAATGGTAAACTGGTTCCATTAAACCATGTGCTTAACAGCGGCGACCAGGTAGAGGTTATAACCTCTCAAAACCAAAAGCCCAATTCGCACTGGCTCGATTATGTTACCACTGCCCGAGCCAAGAATAAAATTAAAAACGTACTTAACGAGGATACTAAAAAAATTGCAGAAGATGGCCGTGAGCTGCTTACCCGTAAATTACGCCACCTTAAAATTACCCTTAACGAGGCTACCATAAATGAACTGGTTAATTACTTAAAACTTAAAACCAGTCTCGACCTGTTTTACCGTGTAGGTGTAGGTACAATTGATAATCAGCAGCTTAAAGATTACGCCGCGCTGAAGAGCAATACCTTTATGAACTTTTTTAAAGGCAAAATTAAGCGTGCGCCTAGTGTACCTCAGGAACAGGTTCATAAAGATGAGATTAGCAGAAACTATGACCTTTTGGTTTTTGGTAAAAACGAAGATAAACTCGATTATAAACTGGCCAGTTGTTGTAACCCAATTCCGGGAGATGATGTATTTGGTTTTGTAACCATTAACGAGGGGATAAAAATTCACAAAAGGGACTGCCCTAATGCTATTAGGCTGCAAAGTAACTATGCCTACCGTATTATGCCTGCTAAGTGGATTGATTCCAGTCAGGAAGAGTTTAAGGCTACCCTTAAAATTACGGGTATGGATTCGCTTGGGCTTACTAACGAGCTTACAAAGGTGGTATCCAGCAATATGCAGGTTAATATACAAAGCATTTCGCTTAGCGGTAATGCCGGTATTTTTAACGGCCAGCTTACTGTAGTGGTTCAAAACAATAACCTGCTTAAAAAACTTATCGAAGCCATTAAAAAAATTGACGGTATCGAGAAGGTTACAAGAATTTATAATAATTAGCATGAATGTTAAGTCGATGGCATTCAATACATGATCGTCTTAAACTTTATGATTTTGAATTGTTGTTAAAACTTTCACTTAAAAGAAATTAGGCTTATCTTTGTACATTGATTCATAAAACTATGGAAAATAATAAAAATCAGGATATTGTAAAAAATGTGTTTACAAAATTCCTTGAAGATAAAGGCCACAGGAAAACCCCCGAGCGTTACGCTATACTCCAGGAAATTTATAACAGCCTGGAACATTTTGATATAGAATCGCTGTATATCAAAATGAAAAACAAAAACTACCGTGTAAGCCGTGCAACGCTTTATAACACGATAGAGTTACTACTGGAGAGTGGATTGGTTAGACGCCACCAGTTTGGCCAAAATCAGGCACATTACGAAAAATCATACTTTGATAAGCAACACGACCATATTATTATGACCGATACCGGCGAAGTAATAGAGTTTTGCGACCCAAGGATACAAAGCATCAAAAAAACTATCGAAGAGATTTTTGGTATTGAAATTCATAATCATTCTTTATACCTTTACGGCAATAAAAAAGTAGTGGCTCCTGTAGAGCCCGCTATTGAAAGCGCCGAAAGTTAATAGGGCTGAACAAACAGCAACGGCAAACCAACCCTGAGTAAGGATTGGTTTTTTGTTTTTTTATGATAATAACAAACGAACATTTACTGCAAACATAAACAACAAACTAAAAAAGGAATGACCGTAGATTTATTGCTAGGATTACAATGGGGCGACGAAGGCAAAGGAAAAATTGTTGACGTACTTACCTCTAAATATGATATTATTGCACGTTTTCAGGGAGGCCCAAATGCTGGGCATACTTTAGAATTTGATGGCATAAAACACGTTTTGAGAACCATACCATCCGGTATATTCCACAAAAATTCAGTTAACATAATTGGTAATGGCGTTGTTATGGACCCTGTAGTTTTTCAGAAAGAACTGGAAGGCCTGGAGAAATTTAACATCGACATTAAATCGCGCCTGCTAATTTCGCGCAAAGCACACCTAATTTTGCCTACGCACCGCCTGCTGGATGCAGCAAGCGAAGCCTCTAAAGGTAAAGCAAAAATAGGCTCTACCCTTAAAGGTATTGGCCCTACTTATATGGATAAAACCGGCAGGAACGGTTTACGTGTAGGCGACCTTGAACTTGATAACTTTAAAGATCTTTACCGTGCTCTTGCCGATAAGCACCAGGCAATGATTGCATTTTACGACGTTGCTTTAGAATATGACTTAGAAGAACTTGAAACTGAATTTTTTGCCGCGGTAGAAGTGCTTAAAACACTTACTTTTATTGATAGTGAAGAATACCTTAACCAGGCTATGAAAGCTGGTAAAACTATTCTTGCAGAAGGTGCACAGGGATCATTACTGGATATCGATTTTGGTACGTACCCATTTGTAACATCATCAAACACGACTGCTGCCGGTGCATGTACCGGCCTTGGTATTGCCCCTAACAAAGTTAAAGATGTATACGGTATATTTAAGGCATACACAACCCGTGTGGGTAGTGGCCCTTTCCCTACCGAACTTTTTGACGAAGATGGCGCAACTATGGCGCGCGTAGGTAACGAATTCGGATCTGTTACAGGCCGTGCAAGGCGTTGTGGGTGGTTAGACCTTGTTGCGCTTAAGTACGCAGTTCAGGTTAATGGTGTAACACAATTATATATGATGAAGGGCGACGTACTATCGGGCTTCCAAACCCTGAAAGTATGTACGGCTTACAAATATAAAGGTGTTGAAACCAACTATTTCCCGTACAATATTGAACCGGAGAATGTTGAACCTATTTTTGTTGAGAAAAAAGGCTGGGCGGCAGACCTGACAGGTATGACAGAATTTGACCAGCTACCAATAGAGTTTAAAGACTACATCTCTTTTATCGAAGAACAACTTGAAGTGCCTATTAAAGTTATATCTGTTGGGCCGGACAGGACCCAGACAATAACTAAATAAGCTAACTTACCGATAATTGAAAATGCTGCTATGGTTACATAGCAGCATTTCTATTTTAGACACTTATTATTGCTTAATAACTTTTTGAGTATGCATACTTTTATCTGTGGTAATTTTTACAATATAAATACCTGTAGAATAATCACTCAAATCAAGTTGTATAGCCGGCTCTTTAGTTGTTACTAACTTAATTTGCTTACCATAAATATCATATACCTCTATACTACTTATAGTATATTGCGCTTTTATAGTAAGTATATTGCGAACCGGATTAGGATATACTACAATACTATTTGTTGCAGAAAAACTATCTGTATCAAGAAATTCTGTTGCTGTTGCAACCCAGCTTGATGCGAGGGCGTTATCTAAGGTAACATTCGTAAGCTGTAAAAAATTGCCGTTACCATCGGCATTTGGCCATGGTGCAGTATCAGAATAATTAACCTGATCGATAACATTACCAAAGCCATCAGCTAATACCAAATTCTGACTACTATTTGATAAACGGCGCTGAAACTGGCCAAAAGCATTTACTTGATATTTAGCTTTAAAAACTTCCGGATTACTAACAATATATAACATATCATTTGCTGCTACTGATGAACCAGCCGGAAACTGGTATGATACTCCCAGCTCTTTTAGATAAATGCCTGTAAGATTTACAGTATTACTACCAATATTTTTTATAGCGATAAATTCCTGGTCATCGCTATTTGTAAATTCTGCCGAGACAGCTGGATTATAATTTATCTTACTAATAACTAATGGTGGTGTCGCAACGTTATTGCAACCTGAAAAGCTTCCAATATTACTATTAATCCAGGCAATCCTTTCTTTAATAAAATTTTTTACATTTTTAACTTGTTGTGCATGGTTACCAACTGTATTCCAGGTTTGCTGCTCGCGCACGGCAGCCTCGGTTATTGTTGCTACAATAGTATCAATATATGCATCAACATAATCATAATTCAATGGCTGTCCTTTTGAGGTAACATCATACCAACGCTTTGCTAGATAGCACTTAAAATTATCCTGATCAAAAAGATCTTTCCAAAATTTAGAGCCATCATTATCATTATTATCAAATTGCCATACATTGATTTTACTACGGGTGCCAAACGCATCGCGACCATAAGTAAGATTAAAATCCCAGATAGGACCTGCCCTTAATTTACCCCCCTTATCTTTATGAAAAAAGGTGCTTTTTTGATAGGAGTCTACATTTGAAGCATATTCACTCATAATTACAAAATCAACAAAAGTGGGCACGTCAATAATAGATGGGAACCCGGTGGCAAAATCAGCATTTTTATTACGTGCTAGCGTTTCCAAATCAGTAAACTGCTTTTTTATATAATCATTTTGAGCTGGCGTTACATCTTCCGGTTTTGGCAATTCATGTATGTATTGAACCTGCTCTATCGGATCGTTAGCGTACGAATCCATTAACCACGCAATAGGGTCGCCACCCGTAGTTTTATCGGCCTTTGTAATATAACCGCCAGTAATTGCCGCGCCATCGGCAGCATTTTTATCTATGGCTTCAATATTAACTCTGTCTGCATCGTCTTTAATTTTTTCCTGTAAAATGTATAACCCTTTATACACGCCGTTAAGTACCATTTCGCAATATTGCGTACGCACAGTGTAATACCCAATCGATCGCGATAAATTATATGATAAATAATCTCTTAACAACGACGGATCATAAGCCAGCCCGTTAAGTATCCAGTCATTTTGTTTGGGCATACCCATAATGCTTACCTTTTTTTTGGTAGTAGTGTTATCTTCATACGTTGTCCAACCGTATTGTTTTTTCGGCAGGTCTTGTGATGTAGACCCTCGCAACTCAATTTTTATTCGCCCGGAATAGTTTAAATAATCCTTGTTATCAGCGTCGGTTATAAAATTTCGGGAGCCATCTTTATGGTAAATAATTTTCATGCTTGCAGATACTTTAGGGTCATCGGGTATTGCTAAAGGTTTACCTGTTGCCGGATCTATATCTGTAGTAATTAGGACTATGGGAAGGTTACTGCTAGTAAAATTTACCTGACAGTATGCCGACACCTGCACCAGCAAGAAAAAAGTAAATAAGTATTTGAGAACTCTTTTATTCGGGTTAAGTGGTAATTTTAAAGCCATAGTACGTGAATTATTGATTTCGTAAATATAAATTAATTTACCAATCACACTACTATAAAAGCGATAATAGTTTAACAATTTATTAATATAAATACAGATATTACATTTTACACATAATTTATGCTACCAATAAAATATGAAAGCCCCAACAATTGTTGGAGCTTTTTATATGTATTACCGAAACCAATGAAGCATTGCGCTACAATCTTCCCTTATTTACTCAGGTACATTTTACGGCGCGAGTACAGCTCGTAAAACTGGTCGTCTTTTAGGTCATCAATAAACAAAATGCTTTCGCCTGTTGATTTCATTTCTGGGCCTAGTTGTTTGTTTACACCCGGGAATTTACTAAAAGAGAAAACAGGTTGTTTGATCGCGAAGCCTTTTAGCTGCGGGTTAAACGTAAAGTCTTTCACTTTTTTAGCACCCAGCATTACCTTAGTAGCATAGTTTACATAAGGTTCGCCGTATGCCTTAGCAATAAACGGAACCGTACGTGATGCCCTTGGGTTAGCCTCTATAATGTAAACAATATCATCCTTAATAGCAAACTGTATGTTTATAAGCCCCACAGTTTTAAGTGCCAGTGCTATACGTTTAGTATGGTCTTTAATTTGCTGCATCACAAACTCACCAAGGTTAAATGGCGGCAATGTAGCGTTACTGTCGCCACTGTGCACACCACAAGGCTCTATATGCTCCATTATACCTATAATGTATACATCTTCACCGTCGCAAATTGCATCTGCTTCTGCTTCGATGGCACCATCAAGGTAATGGTCTAACAATAGTTTATTGCCCGGTATACTTTTAAGCAAGTCAATAATATGGTCTTCAAGCTCTTGTTTGTTAATTACAATTTTCATTCCCTGTCCGCCCAACACGTAAGATGGTCTTACCAGTAAAGGGAAGTCTAACGTTTCGGCAAGTTTAGTTGCTTCTTCAGCGCTTTCAGCAATACCAAACTGTGGGAATGGAATGCCAAGCTCAGTAAGCAGGTCAGAGAAACGGCCCCTGTCTTCTGCTAAATCCAGTGCATCAAAGCTGGTTCCTATAATTTTTATGCCGTAACGGTCAAGTTTCTCGGCAAGCTTAAGGGCGGTTTGCCCACCAAGCTGCACAATAACACCTTCAGGTTTTTCGTGACGGATGATATCGTAAATATGCTCCCAAAATACCGGCTCAAAGTACAGCTTATCGGCTGTATCAAAATCGGTAGAAACCGTTTCAGGGTTACAGTTAATCATAATAGTTTCGTAACCGCATTCAGCCGCAGCAAGTACGCCGTGCACGCAAGAGTAGTCGAACTCAATACCCTGCCCTATTCGGTTAGGACCAGAACCCAGTACAATTACTTTTTTCTTATCAGATACGATACTTTCGTTATGAACGTATTTTGTACCGTCGGCCCTCTGGATTTCAGCTTCAAAGGTTGAATAGTAGTAAGGTGTTTTGGCTTCAAACTCCGCGGCGCAGGTATCTACCAGTTTATAAACACGTTTTACGCCAAGCTCTTCGCGCTTGTTGTAGACATCGCTTTCTAAACAGCCCACCATATGTGCAATTTGCCTGTCGGCGAAACCTTTCTGTTTGGCTTCAAGTAAAATTTCTTTTGGAAGAGTATCTATCTTAAAAGTAGACACTTCGCGCTCAAGGCTATAAAGCTCCTCATATTGTTTTAGGAACCACATATCTATTTTTGTAATTTCGTGAATACGGCTTAATGGTATGCCCATTTGTATCGCATCATAAATTACAAACACACGGTCCCAGCTTGCATGGGTAAGCTTGTCTATTATCTGTTCGTAGTTGGTATATCCTTTACCATCGGCGCCAAGCCCGTTACGTTTAATTTCTAACGACTGTGTGGCTTTGTGCAACGCCTCCTGAAACGAGCGGCCTATACCCATAACCTCGCCTACTGATTTCATTTGAAGGCCAAGAGTACGGTCGGCACCCTCAAACTTATCAAAGTTCCAGCGCGGTATTTTTACAATAACATAATCTAAAGTAGGCTCGAATAAAGCCGAAGTTGATTTGGTGATCTGGTTTTGTAATTCGTCAAGATTATAACCAAGTGCCAGCTTAGAAGCTATTTTAGCAATTGGATAACCTGTAGCTTTTGATGCTAAAGCAGATGAACGCGACACACGAGGGTTAATCTCGATAGCAACGATATCTTCTTTCTCATCCGGGCTTACGGCAAACTGAACGTTACATCCGCCGGCAAAATTACCTATGCTGCGCATCATTAGTATTGCCATATCCCTCATCCTCTGAAAGGTGGTATCGCTAAGCGTCATTGCAGGCGCTACAGTAATACTATCTCCGGTATGAATACCCATTGGGTCCATATTTTCGATAGAGCAAATTATCACTACGTTATCGTTCTGGTCGCGTAGTAACTCAAGTTCGTATTCTTTCCAACCTAAAAGAGCCTTATCAATAAGTACCTCATGTATAGGCGACATCTCAAGACCATAGGTAAGCAGGTCGTCAAAATCTTCTTTACGGTGCACAAAAGCAGCCCCTGTACCTCCCAGCGTAAACGACGGGCGAATTACCAGCGGGAAACCAAACTCCTGCGCGATCTCTTTACCTTTAAGAAAAGAGTTAGCCGTTTTAGCTGGTGCGGCAGGTATACCTATACGCTCCAGCAATTGTTTAAATTGCTCCCTATCCTCTGTAATATTAATAGCGTTAACATCTACCCCAATAAGGCGTACGTTAAAATCGGCCCAAATACCTTTTTCTTCTGCCTCAAGGCAAAGGTTAAGTGCCGTCTGGCCGCCCATAGTTGGCAAAACAGCATCTATATTTGGGTGTGCTTTAAGTATTTCGATTATCGATTTAGTAGTTAGCGGCTTTAGGTACACATGGTCGGCCATGCTTGGGTCGGTCATAATAGTTGCCGGGTTCGAGTTGATAAGGATAACCTCAATCCCCTCTTCCCGTATAGATCGTGCCGCTTGCGAGCCGGCATAATCAAATTCGCAGGCCTGGCCAATTACAATAGGACCCGAACCGATAATTAAAACAGATTTGATGGAAGTGTCTTTAGGCATGTGTTTGTGTTGTAGTTGTGTTTAGTATTCCCGTTATTGACGGGTGTGCAAATTTATGCTTTTATTTTCAAAAAAATTCCCCGTAAACCCGTAGCAGCCAGGAAGGGGAAAAATATTTTTGGCTTGGGTATAAAAAAAGGCGTTACTAAAAATAAGTAACACCTTTATATATGTTTAATATAAACATTATTTTTTGTGGCGAGGTTCGCTAGAAACTGTTAGTTTATGCCTTCCTTTAGCCCTTCTGCGAGCAAGCACCTTTCTTCCGTTGGCAGAAGCCATCCTGTCCATAAAACCGTGCTTATTTCTTCTTTTTCTCTTCGATGGTTGAAACGTTCTCTTACTCATTGATTTGTATCTTTAAATCTTGTTGAAATATCTTATCTTGCGATTTGGGGATATAGCTATCCCAAAACCGAGTGCAAATATACAAAGGTTTTTTTTTTACACAAGTAGTTTTTAAAAAAATATTTTTTTATCATAATTTACTACCTTTGCAGCGCTAATTATATAACCTTATTATGTTTAATAAAAATCTTAAACTGGTACTTACCGCCCTGATTGTTATAACAGCCGTATGGCAGTTTACCGAAAGCAATATTGGTAACGGCATATTCTTGATACTATTATCGCTGATATTTGTTTTACTATACTTTAAAAACGAAATTATATTACTGGCGTTTCTTAAACTTAGAAAACAAGATTTTGATGGAGCCAATAAACTTTTAGATAAGATAAAAGACCCGCATACTGCCCTTGTGCGCAAACAAGAAGGCTATTATAACTACCTTAAAGGTTTAATGCTATCGCAAACTAACCTTACACAGGCAGAGAAATTCCTGAAAAAAGCGGTAGAGCTTGGACTGAACCTCGACCAGGATATGGCAATGGCTAAACTTAACCTTGCCGGTATTGCCATAAGCAAAGGCCGCAAGATGGAAGCTGAAAAACTTCTTACCGAAGTTAAAAAACTCGATAAGCAAAACATGCTGAAAGAACAGGTTACCATGATGAAAGCCAATTTGAAAAAAGGGCCTGTTACCCAAATGAGAAGATATTAATAAAGACCGCCTGATGGCGGTTTTTTATTTTATGGATGTTGTGTGATGTACTGTACAATAGTATAATAAAAAACCTGCTCATATTCTAAAATATAAGCAGGCATTAAATATTGTGGTGTAGTATTAAAGTACTTTTTGCAGGTAAATGGTTTTGCCATTAGTGTGTACGTGCTCTATATATTCGGTAGCTTTAAATGCACGATAGTAAAACATATACGGTTTAAGGTTCGGTACCACACTGCCTAACGATATTATAAAATCTTTTAGGTTAGTGCCATATACAATAACCTTGTTCCCTTCCTGTGCTACATACAGGTTGTCTAAATGTCTCTTCATGCTGCAAAAGTAAATAAATTAACTAAGCATCTGTATATAATTTCATGAGTTGCTCACAATAGCTATGTCTTTGCTTAACCTGCAAAGTTGATTTATGTTTATAACTTATAACGAGCAATCAAAACCTGAACCCTTAAGTCATTAATTTTACATCACCAATAATTAAATTATGCAGTCACAAAGCTTGAAACTCATCGGACTTAAACTCAACACTAAAACATCAAACAATAATGGTAACGCCGCCACAGATTGTGGTGGTTTATGGCAGCATTTTATAAGTGAAGATGTAGCCAATAAAATTACCAACAAATTATCTAACGATATATATGCTGTCTACTTTGATTATGATGGCGACCACACGCAACCCTATTCTTTTTTTATTGGATACCCCGTTAATCCCGACAACGAAGTACCCCAGGGGTTAGCTACAATAACCATTCCAACGCAGCAATATACAACCATAACCGCAAAAGGTATAATGCCTGATTGTGTTGCCGATGCGTGGTATGGCATTTGGCAATCTGACATTAACCGAGCTTATGGTTATGACTTTGAAGTTTACAACGAATTAAGTGCCGACTGGCAAAACGCGGTTGTCGCTATTTGTATTTCAGTAAAATAATTATGGCCCAGAATATTTTGTTTGTATGTTCTGCTAACAAAGAGCGATCTAAAACTGCCGAAGATTACTTCAGCATACTATATCCTGATATCCATTTCAACTCGTGCGGTACAAATATCAAACTTTGCGAAAAAGAAGGTACCAGTCCGCTTAATGAAGATTTTTTAGCATGGGCCGATGTAATTTTAGTAATGGAAAACAAACATGCTAAGCTTGTTAAAGAGTTTTCTAAAAATAAACATGGTGGTAAAATAGTTATACTTTCGATAGAAGATAAATACACCTATTACCAAAAGGAATTAATAGAACTCCTAATTAAAAAGACAGCTAAATATTTTTAATCATTTTGTATTACAATATAATAAGGCCACAATCTAGTTGTGGCCTTTTTTTGTATGATCTATAATTATTAAAATCAATGTTTAATAACCCGATACAGGAATCTCAACTATATAACTTTTACCCACAGCAACATCCAGCTTACGGTCGCGCATCCAGGGGTTGTGTATTTTTAAAATTTTGTAATTAATACCCTGCTCTTTAGCAAACACAGCTAAATCTGGTATAGACGCTGTAACCGGAACATTTTTAACCGGAATTAATGGGTACAATTCCGCAGGCTGTACGGTAAAGTTATACAGTGTTGGGTGCTGCATAATTTCTTTTAATGCAAGTATCCTAAAAACGTAGCGGGCAGTTTCATCAGTCAGTAGTAAATCGTAGTAACTATTTACACCCTGAAAAGTAATTTGCTTATTAACGCCACCAAAGCCGCCGTTGTAAGATGCTGCCGCCAGCGTCCATGACCCGAACTTAGCATATGCCGACTTTAAATATTTACACGCCGCCTCGGTAGATTTCGCCAGGTGGTAGCGTTCATCAACCACATCATTAATTTCAAGTCCGCGCTCTTTACCTGTATCCGGCATAAATTGCCAAACACCCCTTGCCCCTGCCGGAGATACCACATTTACAAGTCCGCTCTCTATAACAGCCAGATATTTAAAATCATCCGGAATGCCATTGCGTTTTAAAATTGGCTCGATAATAGGGAATGCCCTATTGGCCCTTTTTATAATTAATAAAGTAGATGCGTCGAGGTTTGCGTTAACCAGCAATTCCCTGTCTAACCGCTCACGAACATCAGATAATTGCAACGGTGCTTTTTCTCCCGCAAAATCAATTTCGGTTGGGAAATGCCTTCCTTTCGCTGTAACTTTTTCAGGGTCATTTTTATCAGTAACTGTATGTACCATTACACCGCTTACTAATAACATCGAAGCAATCATGCTCGTCTTTTTAATCCATTCCATAACAGGTATCTATTTTATCTTGTTAATGATTTTATATCTTATTTACTGCATATAATTCGCGGCAGGTTCTCGTTAAACCATTTCGACTTGTTGATAATCATAATATGCTTACCACCTTTTACCGCAATATAGTCTTTTAAATATTTAGGGGGGAAAACCTCATCGGCATCTCCATGAATGTGTATTACACTATCATCTGGTTCGCACCTGTCCCACAATATAATTGTTTTAAACGCCCAGTCGAGGTATTTCTTATCCCTGACCGACATAAATTTTTCGTACAAATTAAGCCTTTTTGTAATCATATTATTGCCAAATGCAACTTTACCCAACCAGTCGACACGCTGCATCAGGCTGGTGGGGAACACCTTATAAGCATGTGTCATTCTGGCAAACCGCATCCTCCTCGGGAACTCGGCATTGCAGCGTACACTCGATATTATAATTACTTTGCGGGCCTTTACAACCTTAGCCATTTCCTGTACAATAACCCCGCCAAACGAAACTCCTATCAAAACCGGGTTATCGTGTTTTACATCTTCTGCGAGCCGCTTTACGTAATCTCTTATGGGCTCGTTATCTAACGGTGCCTGCCACTCTAAAAAATAGCATTCAACAATATCAGGCGACAGTGTTATGTTTTCAAATATTTTAGGGCTTGCGGCCAGTCCCGGCATAAAGTATACGGGTATTTTATCCATCTTGTTAGTTTTAACGCGCCCCAAAGGCCTACAGTCAATTTTTATTCCGAAATTTGTATAAAATTAAAGTTTTTATCCACAAATAACGGGCAAACTTTTAATTTGTCAAATAAATTATGAGAACAAGACTATTCCCTAAAAGCGAACGCGGCACAGCTAACCATGGCTGGCTACAGGCTAATTTTTCATTTTCTTTTGGAAATTACTACAACCCCGATAACGTGCAATTCGGCATGCTGCGTGTATTGAACGACGATACAATTGCCGCCGGAATGGGTTTTGGCACCCATCCGCACGATAATATGGAGATTATAACCATACCGCTTGAGGGCGGGCTCACACACCGCGATAGTCTGGGTAATGAGGCTACCGTAAGTTTTGGCGAGGTGCAGGTAATGAGTGCCGGTACAGGGGTTCAGCACTCTGAAATGAATGCCAGTGCATCCGACCGTGCCAAAACCTTACAGTTATGGATTTTTCCGGAAGTAATGAACGTAACTCCACGTTACAGCCAAAAAAGTTTTGACATTGAAGGCAATCGCAACAAATTAGTAACCGTAGTTTCGCCGGAAGATAAAAATGATGGCAACGCGTTATGGATACACCAGCAGGCATTTTTACACCTTGGTATTTTTGATGCCGGCCAGGCTATTGAGTATGATGTTAAGATACCGGGAAATGGTGTTTACCTATTTTTGATTGAAGGCGAACTTGAAATCGACGGGCAGGTAGTAAATGAGCGTGATGCCTTTGGCGCTGTAGAATTTGATACCCTGCCAATTAGTACCCGCACTCCATCAAAGATTTTAATTATCGAAGTACCAATGCAATTTAATGAAAGCTATGGAAATTAAAGACAACGCATTTTCGAGGCAGTTTGAGACCACCTTCGAAGGTAAAATGATATCGATAGAATATTCTGTACAAGAGCGCAAGCTATTTCTTACCCGTATAAACGTACCGGAAGGTATTGAAGAAGAGCCTATAGTATCTGACTTTTTAAAAGAAATTATAGCGATAGCCGAAGAAAAAAGATGGCGGGTAGTACCTACTCACCCTAAAGTGGCGGCATTTTTCAGAAAAAATCCGAGGTATAAGGATATGCTTCCTCCGGGAATACGATTATAATTACACAAATCCATATAAATACTATGCAAAGTTTAAAAGGAAAAAATGCGCTGGTTACCGGCGCAGGTAAAGGTATTGGTAAAGCGGTTGCACTTGCACTTGCTGCCGAAGGTACTAACGTAATACTATTGGCGCGCACTACTGCCGATCTTGAAATACTCGCTAAAGAAGTTGAAGCTCTTGGCGTTAAAGCCCTTGTATTAACGGCAGATATCAGCGACATAAATTCTGTAAATAAGGCAGTAACCAACGCTCTGGATGATTTCGGAACAATTGATATATTAATAAACAATGCCGGCATTGGTAAGTTTGGCAAATTTTTAGACCTGTCGCCGGAAGAGTTTGAGAACATTATTAAAATTAATTTATTTGGTACTTATTATGCAACCCGTGCGGTATTGCCAAATATGATTGCCCGACAAAGTGGCGATATCATTAATATATCGTCTACAGCCGGCCTGCGCGGTGCAGCCGCCACAAGTGCATATAGTGCTTCTAAGTTTGCGATAATGGGATTAACCGAATCGCTTATGCAGGAAGTGCGTAAACACAACATTCGTGTCACTGCCCTAACACCAAGCACTGTTGCTACAGATATGGCTAAAGATCTTAATCTTACCGATGGCAACCCAGATAAAGTTATGCAGCCAGAAGATGTAGCCGAGCTTATTATAGCTCAATTAAAACTCAATAAAAGAGTGTTTATTAAAGATAGCGGTATCTGGAGTACCGATCCGTAATACAAAATACTATAAGGTAAATAGATAAATCATATATTCGCAGCCGAAATCAAATAACCATTATGAAAAAATTTATCTATTCAGTCGCCACCCTACTTACCATTGGGTTCACCGCACAAGCCCAGGAAATTAAATACGGAATTAAAGCCGGCCTAAATCTTGCCGACTGGGGCATGGATGCTGAAAATACCAATGTGAGGCCTGGATTAAATGTAGGACTGCTCGCTGAAATTAAATTGACAGAAAATTTTGCCATTCAACCCGAGGTTGTATATTCTCAGCAGGGAACAGAATTGGAAGTAAAATATTGGACAGGCAATATTGTTGGGGCTAAAGAAACGTATACCTCAAAAACTGATTATATTAATATACCAATAGCTGCAAAATATTACATATTTGAAGGTTTAAACATACAGGCAGGTCCTCAAATTGGTTTTTTAGTTAGCGCAAAAGAGAAAGCCGAATACTCTGGTTTTGAAGGCAGGCCTAATGAAGAAATTGATGCTAAAGATGCCTATAAAAAAGTTGATTTTAGCATTTTAGGTGGCATAGGTTACGATTTGCCTTTAGGCATATTTGTTCAGGCACGTTACACCTACGGACTTACTAACATTAATGATGATAGAGAAACATCTGATGTCGAACTATCAAATAATGTAATCTCATTCTCCTTAGGATATAAGTTCTAACGCCAGTTACTATAATTTGATAAAAATAAAAACCCGAAATAGTTTCGGGTTTTTATTTTTATCTTACTGTAATATTATGCAAACAAACTCTCGAAAGCGCTTGAAATTTTATCAAGCAAACCCGGATTTGTAAATTCAGCCTTAACCAGTCCGTCCTCATCAATGCTTACAAGTATAACTTCCTGCAACGTATTCACTAATTCCGGATTCCACGGCATTTTAATTTTTACGTAATTTTCTGTAAAACCCGTAATGTACCCTTCCCTGTTTTCTCCTTCAAACAAAACTGTGCGGGTACTACCAAGCTGGCTCTCGTAAAAAGCACGGCGCTTTTTAACTGATAGCCCTCTTAGCATTTTACTGCGTTTGCTACGCACGTTAAGTGCTACAGCACCTGGCATAGTCGCAGCGGCAGTATTATCGCGTTCACTATAGGTAAACACATGCAGGTACGAAATATCCATTTCGTTAAGGTAGTTGTAGGTTTCTAAAAAGTGCTCATCCGTTTCACCGGGGAAGCCTACTATAACATCTACCCCAATGCAGGCATGCGGCATCACTTCACGTATTTTATTTACACGCTCTGTATATACCTCTCGCAGGTAACGCCTGCGCATTAACTTTAAAATATCATTGCTTCCACTTTGTAACGGAATATGAAAATGCGGAACAAAAGTGCGGCTTTGTGATACAAACTCTATCGTTTCATTCTTTAGCAAATTAGGCTCTATAGATGATATACGCAAACGCTCTATACCCTCTACTTTATCTAATTCCTGTACCAGCTCATAAAACGTGTGCTCGTGCTTTTTGTTACCAAATTCGCCTTTGCCATAATCGCCTATATTCACACCGGTAAGCACAATTTCTTTAATATTTTGTGCAGATATCTCTTTAGCATTATCCAGCACATTTTGCAAGGTATCACTACGTGAAATGCCTCGTGCTAACGGGATTGTACAGTATGTACATTTATAATCGCATCCATCCTGTACCTTTAAAAACGCACGGGTACGGTCGCCTATAGAGTAGCTGCCTACATAAAAATCAGCCTCAGATATTTCGCACGAGTGCACCTCGCCCATATCGTTTTTACTCAGGTCGTTTATGTAATCAGTAATTTTAAATTTTTCGGTAGCGCCTAAAACTAAATCCACACCATCAACGGCGGCAAGTTCTTCTGGCTTTAATTGTGCATAGCAGCCTACTGCAGCTACAAATGCCTTATCGTTATGCTTAAGTGCTTTTCGCACAATTTGTTTAAACTGCTTGTCGGCGTTTTCTGTAACCGAGCAAGTATTAATAACATATATATCGGCAACCTCTTCAAAGTCAACACGGTCGAAACCCTCTTCCTGAAAATTGCGCGCAATGGTAGATGTCTCCGAAAAATTCAGTTTACATCCCAGTGTATAAAAAGCGACTTTTTTTCTTGCTTCCATAATCATCCCTAAAGCCTTATAAATAAGCCTGCAAAGTTACAAACAAAATGTGATTTAAAAAATTGTAGTTTTTTAAGTTTAGATGTAGCCATTAAATTTAACCGCATTACTATTTACGCTAAATACAATATCTTTATACCGGTTATTTCAGGGTTATCCTGAATTTAAAAAGATATTAAAAACTATGCGCTTACTTTATAAATATCTGCAGCTAACTACGCTACTATTACTTTTCGCATCCTGCGCAAATAAGTCAGAATCAGGCAGCGGTAAACTTGTATTCAGATACAATGAAAATGCTGCTGTAAATTCACTCGACCCGGCATTTGCGAAAATACGTCCGTCAATTTGGGTATGTAACCAGCTGTATAACGGCTTAGTGCAGCTGGATGACAGCCTAAATATTAAACCCGATATTGCCAAGTCATGGACAATTTCTCCTGACGGTAAAACCTATACGTTTATATTACGAAACGATGTGCGTTTTCATAAAAGCGGCCTTTTTGGCAAAGACAGTACCCGGACAGTTACTGCTCAGGATTTTAACTATAGCCTTAATCGTTTACTCGATGAAAAAGTTGCGGCTCCCGGCCGATGGATTTTACAAAACGTAGAAAATTTTAAGGCGGTAAACGATACCGTTTTTCAAATAAACCTCAACAAAATATTCCCTGCTTTTTTAGGACTGCTAACTATGAAATATGCATCGGTAGTGCCTCATGAAGCTTTTGATAAGCCCGGGTATGATTTCCGTTCGAAACCAATAGGCACCGGCCCGTTCCAATTTAAAATTTGGGAAGAAAATGTAAAACTGGTACTGCGAAAAAACCCCTTATATTTTGAAAAAGACGAAAATGGAGAACAACTGCCCTATCTTGAAGCCGTAGCAATTACTTTTTTGCCTGACAAGCAAAGTGGTTTTTTGCAATTTTTACAAGGCAAGCTCGATTTTGTTTCAGGATTAGACCCATCATATAAGGATGAAATTCTCACCCCAAAAGGAGAACTGGCACCTAAGTATCGCGACAGTGTAAAAATGATAACCGGCCCTTACCTTAATACTGAATATATGGGCTTTCGCGTGGACGGTACTGATAAACCTGTAAAAGATAAACGTATCCGTCAGGCATTAAACTATGGTTTCGACCGTGCCAAGATGATTTTATTTCTACGAAACGGTATGGGAACTCCCGCTACAAATGGCATGATTCCGGATGGTTTGCCGGGCTTTGGCGCAAAGGGCTATAATTATAATCCGGCGAAAGCACGTGAATTAGTCGCTGAATATAAAAAGCAGAGCGGCGATAACAGCCTGGTAATACAAATGAGCACCAGCGCATCATACCTTGATATTGCTGAATACCTGCAACGCGAGTGGCAAAAGATTGGCCTGAATGTAGAGGTGGATGTAAACCCTCCAAGTACACTAGCACAATCTATATCTAACGGGAAAGTAAGCTTTTTTAAAGCGAGCTGGATTGCCGATTACCCCGATGCAGAGAATTATCTATCGTTATTTTACAGCAACAACTTTTCGCCGGGAGGTCCTGATTATACCCATTTTAAAAATACTGAATTTGACAAATTATACGAGGCTGCCTTTCTGGAAACTGATGATAAAAAGCGCCAGGAACTGTACAAAAGTATGGATGCGTTAGTAATGGAAGAAGCTCCGGTTATTCCGCTATTTTATGATAAGGCGTCAAGATTTACCCGAAGCAATGTTACAGGTTTAGGTATTAACCCTCTGAATTTGCTGGTTTTAAAACGGGTAAAAAAGAATTGATTTTTACACAGCTTGGTCATTGCGAGGAGGAACGACGAAGCAATCTAAATCATTCATAGATTGCCTCGCTCCATTGCATCCCGCTCGCAGTGACAGGACGATAATTCCTAAATGTTTCCAGAATTGAATTGTTCCTTGCCCGCCTAATAAGTATATTTGAGGTATACGACAAACAACAGGAATATGAAAATCCTTATTGTGGAAGATGAGCAGGGACTTAGAGAAGTAATCAGGGAATCGCTGGAAAAGGAAAAGTATATAATAGAAACGGCTTACGATTACATTTCGGGCATCGAAAAAATAGGGACGTATGACTATGATTGTGTACTTATAGACATCATGCTGCCTAATGGCAGCGGTTTAGACCTGGTTCGCGAACTTAAAAAACTTAACAAGAAAGAAGCCGTAATTATCATATCTGCCAAAGATAGTGTAGACGATAAGGTGAGCGGGCTCGACCTGGGTGCAGATGATTACCTTGCCAAGCCTTTCCATTTAGCTGAACTTCACGCACGCATAAAATCTGCTATTAGGCGCAATAGCCACGATGGCGATACCCACATAACTTTAGAGAACATACGGCTTTCGCCTGAGCTAAGATCGGTTACTGTAAATGGCAATGATCTTACTTTGAACCGCAAAGAATTCGACCTGCTGTATTACTTTATGATTAATCCTAACAGGCTGGTAAATAAAACAGCCCTGGCAGAATCTGTCTGGGGAGACTATATCGATCAGGCAGACAACCTCGATTTTGTGTATTCACAAATTAAAAACCTTCGGAAAAAACTTAAGGATGCCGGTGCTGAAGCAGATATTCAGGCAGTTTACGGAATGGGTTATAAAATTGTCACAGCCCCCTAACCCCCGAAGGGGGAATTACCATCCATAATTCTAACATTTACATGAAAACTATTTCCTCTACAAAAAGCATATCGCTGCAAACGTATACATCAAGGTATTTAATTGTAGCGTTATTGGTTGTTATAGCCGTATGGGCAGGGCTTTTTTATGCAGTAATATTAGATGAGGTATACGATAATATAGATGACGGACTTAAAAACTCGAAGATACTTATAGTTAGAGAATCTTTTGCTAACCCAAAGGTGCTTAATACGCCGGAATTTGGTATTAATCAATTTAAGATAAGGTCATTACCAAAAGGTACTTACGATTTTTCGGATAGGTTTACCAGCAGTTTTGAATTTTCGGAATATGATAACGAAGACCAGCCGATACGCATTTTGCAAAGTGTTTTTAACGATCCGCACGGTAACCCTCACAAAATAACTATTCGCGCCAGCATGGTTGAGGAAGATGAATTGCTGGAAGACCTGCTTACTGCTTTGGTAGCGCTTTATGTTATGATGGTAGTAAGTATCGTGCTGCTTAATCGCTTGATACTTCGTAAGGTCTGGAAATCATTTTATCAATTGCTTAATAGCCTTAAAAAATACAAGTTGGGTACAGGGAAAGGTTTTACCGCGCCAACATCAGTAGTAACAGAATTTGATGTTTTGGGCCGAGAACTTGAAGACTTACTAACCCGCAGCGAGGCTATTTACTCGAGCCAGAAACAATTTATAGAAAATGCATCGCACGAACTGCAAACCCCGTTAGCTATTAGCCTGAATAAACTAGAGTTGTTTGCTGAGAACAATACATTGCCTGATGAACAAATGATGGAATTAAGTAAAATAAGCGATACCCTTAATCGGTTAGTCAGGCTTAATAAATCGCTGCTGATGCTGAGCAAAATTGAGAACCGGCAGTATGCCGATGAAGAGAATGTAAACTTTAACGAGCTGGTAAAACAGCTTACCGAAGATTTCTCCGACCTCGCAGAATTTAAAGGCATCAAACTTAATTTTGTTTCACAAGAATCATTGCGTTACCCAATGAATAAAGGGTTGGCAGCTACCCTAATTACCAATCTGGTTAAAAATGCATTAGTACATAATCATGTCGGCGGCCAAGTAAACATAGTAACTATGCATAATACTATATTAGTACAAAACACAGGAAGCGAGATGGCTTTAAACGAAAAGCAAATTTTCGACCGATTTTATCGAGATTCTGTTAACGACCAGTCTACAGGTTTAGGGTTGTCTATTGTACGGTCTATTGCAAATACGTATCAGCTTTCGGTGAAGTATGCATTCACTGGCAACCATAATTTTACCATACAGTTCCCAAATAAGTAAAATTTATTTTGATTCCTAATTGTTTCCAGATTCAGGTTATAAACTTGTACTATAATTTAAAAACAAGGTACTATGAAAACTACAATCGGATACTCAAAAACACTTTTCTTAACCGTAGCTTCAATGCTATGCTTTGCCTGTAATGCTCAAAAAAGAAACATACCGTTAACGCAGCTGCCTGCAAATGCACAATCATTTATCAAAACAAATTTTCCTAATCAGGCCACTACCTATATTATAGAGGATCAGGATATTATTGAGACTGAATACAAAGTTTTATTTAGCAGCGGTGTAGAGGTTGAATTTGATGACAAAGGTAATTGGGAAGAAATTGAAGCCAACAACACTATATTACCTAACACTATTTACCCAACAGCAATAGCCGATTATGTAGCAAAAAACTATAAAGGCCATACAGTAGATAAATTTGAGAAAAAACGCGCCGGCTTCAACCTGGAATTTACTAACGACCTGGAATTAGAGTTTGATGCCAGCGGTAAATTTTTGAGGATAGACAATTAGACAGTTATAGTTTTCAGTCGCAGTTTAAAAGTAATACAGAACTGTAAACTGCGACTGTAAACTACTATTTATTACGTTTAGCTTTACGATAATCCCACGGTGGTGTAGGATTTGCATCTGCCCAAAGACCTACCTTATTTTTTCGGGCATTAGCTTCAATATCGCCCATTTCTTCACTTTTAGAGTATTGCTTATAATGCCATGCAAAGCCCGATTTTACGAGGGCTTCGTTTACGTTTACACCATTATCAGTCACTACGGTGCCAATAAGCCGACCATAACGGTCGCGTTTTTCATCGCACGTTACGGTAACTGTTTTACCAAAGCATAGATCGGATGCGTATTGCTTGGCATTGTTACCAAACGCCTGCGACTTTTCAGGGCAATCAATATCGGCAAGGCGCACACGTTCGGCTTGTCCGTCGTATAAAATTTCATACGTATCACCGTCTTTTACACCTACAACCTTACCGGTAAAAACAGTAAGCTTGCGCAGGTTTGTCCGTTTTTTAGGTGCCCTGTATTTTTTCGCTTTTTTTGCGGGAGCCTCTGTTCGAGGATGTTCTACCGGCGGCTTAACATCCGCATCTTTAACCCAATAATTATAATACAGCGCAATTACTAAAAGTAATATAAGGGTAGCAACACTGTACTTAGGCTTTTGCCGTCTTTGTTGTTTTGCCATAAGTTATATACTCCGCAGCTTTTCGGTTTGCTGGTATACTTCGCTTAATATAGCTTCATCCTCTGGGGTAAATTCTACCTCACGGCGGGCCATAACTATGCGCGCAGTGTCAAATGCTTTTTTAACATCGTAAGTTGCCATACCGGCGGCGCCACCCCATGAAAAACTAGGCACAAAATTGCGCGGAAAGCCACTGCCAAAAATATTAGCGCAAACTCCCACAACAGTACCTGTATTAAACATGGTATTAATACCACTTTTACTATGGTCGCCCATCATTAAGCCACAAAATTGAAGTCCGGTTTTTACAAAGCTTGTTTTTTCGTAACTCCATAACTTAACTTCTTCGTAATTATTTTTAAGGTTGGAGTTATTAGTATCGGCACCTAAATTGCACCATTCGCCTAGAACCGAATTGCCTAGAAAGCCATCGTGCCCTTTGTTAGAATAGCCGAATAATACCGAGTTGCTCACCTCGCCACCTATCCTGCTATGTGGGCCCACCGTGGTAGCGCCATACACTTTAGTTGCAAGCTTTACAACTGCTTCTTCGCACAAGGCGAACGGACCGCGAATTACAGAATTCTCCATGATCTCGCTGTTTTTGCCAATGTATATTGGCCCGGTTGATGCGTTAAGTGTAACAAACTGCAGCTTTGCGCCTTCTTCAATAAATATATTTTCAGGACAAATTGTATTTACACTTGCAGGAATAGGCTGCGATATTCGGTCTTCAGTAAGGAGTTCAAAATCTTCACGCAGGGCGGCATCATTCTTTTGAAAGATATCCCAAACGTGTTCAATTTTTATCCCGCTTTCATTATACTCTATAATTTCATAAGTATCAAAATCAACATCTTCCTGGTCATCTGTACTATAAAAAGCCACAACCTCATCACCGCTAAAAATAGCCTGGTTTACCTCGAGTGCCATAACCATTTCTGCAAGCACCTCGTTAGGCAAATAAGCAGCGTTAATCATTACATTCTCTTCCAACTCCACCATCGGATATTTATCTGCTAAATATTCCTCTGTAATTGTGGTAGTGGTAGAACCCAGGTATTTTTCCCATTTTTCGCGAATGGTTAATATGCCTATACGAATATCGGCAACGGGGCGGGTAAAAGTAAACGGCAAAAGGGCATCGCGCACAGGGCCATCAAACAGAATGTAGTTCATATCTTTACTTATAAAGTTGAAAGTTTCAAGGTATCAAAGTTACAAAAAAGGTTCTTAGGTTCTGAGAATCTTAGGGGCTTAGTTTCTTGAGAATAGCTACAACGACACACTTATTAGACCTCACCCCCAACCCCTCTCCAAAGGAGAGGGGAGCCTGGAATGGGTATATTATAGAAATAATGACATACTATCCAAGAAACTTTCACAAGTTTAGTAGCTGCCCCCTCTCCTTTGGAGAGGGCTGGGGTGAGGCCAAAAAAAAGCCCTCCGTTTCCGGAAGGCTTTGTATATAATTGTAACAAAAGACTACTCTTCTTCAGTAGAAGTAGTTTCTTTGCTAAATTTAGCATATTTAGTTTTAAATTTGTCGATACGTCCTGCAGTATCGATAAGTTTAGATTTACCAGTGTAAAAAGGGTGAGAAGTTCTAGAAATCTCCATTTTCACTACAGGATATTCAACTCCTTCGTGTGTAATTGTTTCTTTTGTATCAGCAGTAGATTTAGTAATAAAAACTTCTTCGTTAGACATGTCTTTAAAAGCTACTAATCTGTAATTTTCCGGGTGAACACCTTTTTTCATCTTGTAAATTTTTTTATTGTTTGGCTGCAGGTTGCTTTGCGGCTTTCGGGTTAAGGAAAGGTATAAACGCCTTACAGCTTTTTGTTTTAAACTTTAATTCAGGGTGCAAAAGTACAACTATTTTTGTAATATCAAATAGTTAGCCCTATTTTTTTTGTTGTAACACAATTACATTTTTGACTACTCATTGTACTGGAATTAGTATATTTGTCAATTATAATCAAACCAATTAAACCATGAATGAAATAGTAAAGAAAAACGGAATAAGCTTTGGCGTTCTACTGGGGGTAATTTCAGTAATTTCAACCGTAGTAATCTATGTAACCAATCCTGAAAATTTTGTTAACATTTGGGTTGGCTTAGGCATTTTCTTTTTAAATATTATACTTGGTATCGTAGCTGTATCTAAAACTAAAAAGTCGTTAGGCGGTTTCATTACCTTTAAAGAAGCTTTTACGGTTTACTTCATTACCATGGCTATTAGCTCGCTTATAGGTATAACATTTATGTTTATCCTGTTTAATTTTATAGACCCATCTATTAAAGATACTATTATGGATGCAACTATTAAAATGAGTGTAAACATGATGCAAAAAGCCGGATTAAAAACGGAAGACATCCGAAAATCTCTGGACGCGATGAAAGAATCTGATAATTTTAGCTTGGTTAACCAGCTTAAATCGTTCTTTGTAGGTTTACTAATTCACACAATAATTGGACTGATAGTGGCCGCTGCTATAAAAAAAGAAAATCCTAATGCGTTTGTATCTTCAGCAGAATAAAACAAAAGAGGCTCAGAACAATATTAAATGAATATATCTATAGTTATACCCCTTTTAAACGAAGAGGAATCCCTTAACGAACTACATCAGTGGATTGTAAGAGTAATGGCTGAAAATAATTTTAGCTACGAAGTTATTTTTATTGATGATGGCAGCACTGATGCGTCATGGGCCATTATACAACAACTATCTGTACAAAACCCTAATGTAAAGGGCATACGCTTTTTACGTAATTACGGGAAATCGCAGGCGCTGCATGCCGGTTTTGCTAAAGCACAGGGCGATGTTATTATTACTATGGATGCCGATTTGCAGGACAGCCCCGAAGAAATTCCGGGTCTTTACGGCATGATCGTTAATGATGGTTACGATTTGGTTTCGGGCTGGAAGAAGAAACGTTATGACTCGGTCGTTGCTAAAAATTTGCCATCTAAGTTATTTAATTGGGCGGCTAGAAAAACATCGGGTGTAACACTTAATGATTTTAATTGCGGATTAAAATCCTACCGAAAAGAAGTTGTAAAAAACATAGAGGTTTCCGGCGAAATGCACCGCTACATTCCGGTACTTGCAAAAAACGCAGGTTATAGTAAAATAGGCGAAAAAGTAGTATTACACCAGGCACGCAAATACGGCACTACTAAGTTTGGTATGGAGCGTTTTGTAAACGGTTTTCTCGATCTTATTACAATATGGTTCCTATCACGTTTTGGTAAAAGGCCCATGCACCTGTTTGGCGCGCTGGGTGTGGTAATGTTTATGATAGGGTTATTATCTGCAGCCTATATAGGCATAAACAAATTATACAAACTGGCTGTGCATGAGCCTGCTATATTAGTTACTAACAACCCCTGGTTTTATATTGCGCTCGCTACTATGATTATTGGTACGCAGCTATTTTTAGCCGGATTTTTAGGCGAGATAATTCTTCGTACAAAAAACAACGAAGAACGCTATAAAATCAGCGAAACTTTATAAATTTAACCTGACAAACATTAATAAAAAAGAAGAAGAATGGAAATAGAAAAATCTATACTTGATAAAGTAAACGTGTGGCTAACCCCGGTTTTTGACGCGGATACCCAAACTGCCGTAAAAGAATTACTAACAGCATCGCCTAAAGAACTGGAGGACAGTTTTTACCGTAACCTCGAGTTTGGTACAGGTGGTATGCGTGGCATAATGGGCCCTGGCACAAACCGTATTAACAAATATACGTTAGGCAAAGCTACACAAGGTCTTTCTGATTATCTTAAATCGCAGTTTCGTGGCGAGCAGGAACTTAAAGTTGCTATAGCTTATGATTGCCGTAATAATAGTGACACATTATCTAAAGTAGTAGCTGATGTTTTCTCGGCTAACGGTATCAAAGTATTTTTATTTTCTGAGCTTCGCCCAACTCCAGAGCTTTCATTTGCTGTAAAAATGCTTAACTGCCATGCAGGTATAGTACTTACAGCATCGCACAACCCGCCGGAATATAATGGTTACAAAGTATACTGGCAAGATGGTGGCCAATTAGTACCACCACATGATAAAGCACTTATACAAGTTATTGAGGCTTTAGAGTACAGCCAGATTAAATTTGAGGCTAACGACAGCCTAATTGAATATATTGATGATGCAGTTGATGATGCATTTATAAAATCGTCGTTACTTAACGCATCATTCAACACGCCTTTTAATGATAAAGAGGCACTTAAAATTGTTTATACTCCCCTGCACGGTACATCGGTTAAGTTAATACCAGATCTTTTAGAAGATGCAGGTTATAGCAATGTCCACATTGTTGCAGAGCAGGCAGTCCCTAATGGTAACTTCCCAACTGTAAAATCACCTAACCCGGAAGAGCCGGAAGCATTATCGATGGCTGTTAAACTGGCTGACGAACTTGATGCTGATATTGTTATTGGTACCGACCCGGATGCTGACAGACTTGGTGTTGCCGTACGTAATGGCAATGGTATAATGACGCTGCTTAACGGTAACCAGACTATGGTTTTAATGACCGAGTTTTTACTTAACGAATGGAAGAAACAAGGTAAGATAGATGGTAAGCAATTTATTGGTTCTACTATTGTATCTACCCCAATGATGCAGGAACTCGCTACCGAATATGGTATTGAATGCAAAGTAGGGCTTACAGGTTTTAAATGGATCGCTAAAATGATTGTCGATTTCCCTGAGCAGGAATTTATAGGCGGTGGCGAAGAGAGCTTCGGCTTTATGGTAGGCGATGCAGTGCGCGATAAAGACGCTGTTACCTCTACCCTACTGCTTTGCGAAATTGCGGCACAAGCTAAAGCTAACGCAAGTTCATTATATCAGGAACTTTTAAAACTGTATGTAAAATATGGTTTCTACAAAGAATACCTTATTTCTATTACCAAAAAAGGTATGGAAGGTGCTGCAGAGATAAAACAAATGATGGTGGATATGCGCGAAACACCTCGCAAAGAAATTAACGGCCAGCGCGTGGTTATGCTGGAAGATTATCAATCATCTGTAGCTAAAAATTTATTAACCGGCGAAGAGGAAACTATCGATATGCCTAAAAGCGATGTGCTTATTTACTACCTTGAAGATGGTACTAAAATATGCGCACGCCCAAGTGGTACAGAGCCTAAAATTAAATTTTACTTTAGCGTAAACGATACCCTGGATGACGTTCATAACTTTAAAGAAGTTGAAACGGCTTTAGATGAAAAGATTAAGAACATTATACAGGAAATGGACCTGAATTAATTAAATGAGTGATTATAGAAAAATAGCGGAGTTTGCGAAACCTTATAAAAAGTATATATTTTTAAATATATTTTTCAATATCCTTGGGGCATTTTTCAGCACCATATCGCTAATTGCGCTTATACCCGTTCTTAAGGTAATTTTTGAAGATAACGAGCAAGTTTATAAAGAACCTGTTTATGAGGGACTTTTACATCTAAAAAGTTATTCTCAGGAATATCTTAATTACATACTAACTACACAAATACATTTGCACGGTACTTTTACCGTGCTTATGTATATTATTGGGGTTATCATTGCAATATTTTTACTTAAAAACCTCACCAGCTACCTTGCACTCTATTTTATAACCTATTTGCGTAATGGCCTTATCAAAGATGTTAGGGAGGCAATGTATGCTAAATTGGTACGGCTACCCGCATCTTATTTTTCGGCAACTACAAAAGGTGATGTTATAGCACGTATTACTACCGATGTTAATGAGATAAGCAGCTCGCTACAAAACATTCTCGAAATGATTGTTAAAGAGCCGCTTACCATAATCTTCACCCTTGGTGTTATGCTTGTGCTTAGCGTTAAGCTTACTTTATTTGTATTTATATTTATACCTATTGCAGGCTTTTTAGTTTCCCAGGTTGGCAAAACCCTTAAAAAGAAGTCGATGATGCTGCAACGCGAACAGGGTCAGGTATTATCCATACTTGAAGAAACTGTAGGCGGCCTCAAAATTATCAAGTCGTTTACCGCAGAGGCTATCTTCGGTAAAAAATTTAATGCTACAAGCGACAGGCTATTTGAACACAGTAACACCGTTGCGAACAGGCAAAACCTGGCTTCGCCTATGAGCGAATTTTTAGGCATCATGGTAATTGGCGTATTGCTGGTATATGGTGGCTACCTGGTTTTTGTTGATAAAAATATGGAGGCCGGATTCTTTTTAGGCTACATAGTTATGGCATACAACATACTAACTCCCGCCAAAGATATTTCTAAAGCAAGCTACGGACTTAAACGTGGTACCGCTTCGGCAGAACGTATCGTGCAGATATTAGAAGCTGATACCGTTATTGATGATAAACCTGAAGCACTGATTAAACAATCGTTTGATAGTGGGATCAGTATTGAGAACATCAACTTTGCCTACGTAAAAGAAAATGTACTGCATGATTTTTCGCTTCATGTACCTAAAGGAAAAACAGTAGCACTTGTAGGGCAGTCCGGTTCCGGCAAGAGTACAATCGCGAACCTGCTTACCCGTTTTTACGATGTTCAGGAAGGTGCCATAAAAATAGATGGTATCGATGTGAGAGATTACTCTTTAAAATCGTTGCGTGGCATGATTGGCCTTGTAACCCAAAACAGTATCTTGTTTAATGACACCATTCGAAATAACATGACTGTAGGTAAGCCAGACGCTACCGATGAAGAAATAATTGCCGCGTTAAAGGTGGCGAATGCTTACGAATTTGTTATGGATAAACCAGATGGGCTCGATACTAACATTGGCGACAATGGGGGCTTACTTTCGGGTGGACAGCAACAACGCCTTAGTATTGCCCGCGCCGTACTTAAAAACCCTCCGATAATGATATTAGACGAGGCTACATCGGCTCTGGATACCGAGAGTGAAAGGCTGGTACAACAGGCACTAGATAACATGATGCAGAACCGAACCTCAATTGTTATAGCCCACAGGTTATCTACCATTCAAAAGGCAGATAATATTGTAGTGATGCAAAAAGGTCGCATTGTAGAACAGGGTACGCACGACGAACTTATAGCACATAACGGCACCTACCATAAACTGGTAATGATGCAAAGTTTTGAATAATTTTGGCGGTTTAATAAATCGTTAAATACAATAATAATATTTGGTTAAGGATAGCTGCATTTTTTGCAGCTATTTTTTTATACTGTATCTTTAACTTTTAAACCAAATGATTATATGCCTGTAAAAGCCATTATATACGACCTTGATAATACCGTTTTTCCGGTAAGCGCCATTGGCGAAAAACTTTTTGGACCTGTATTCGAACTTATTGCCGAAAGCGGCCAGCATAATGACGATCTTGAGGCTATTAAATATGCAACCATGCGGACGCCGTTTAGGGTCGTAGCTAAGCAATTTAACTTTAGCAAAGAGCTTACCCAAAAAACAGTTGATATTCAGCATACACTTACGTATGATGAACCAATAGCTACCTTTGAAGATTATCCTGAAATTAAAAATATTAATGCCGAACGCTTTTTAGTTACCACCGGCTTTAAAAATATGCAGATGAGCAAAATAAAATCGTTAGGCATTGAGGCTGATTTTAAAGAAGTTCACGTTGTAAATCCGGTTGAAACAAGTAAGAAGGCGGTATTTGCTGAAATTTTAAAACGCTACAATTACACACCCGGAGAAGTGTTGGTAGTGGGAGATGACCCTGAAAGCGAGATTGCAGCCGCACGAGCCCTTAATATACGTACTGTACTGTACGATAAGCAGGATGCTTTTGACGTTACTCATGCCGATTATAAAATTACCCATTTTACACAATTATTGGATATTTACAACAACGCTTAACGTACCCGCTGACTATGTTTGTATCTACCGACGCTATTACTATACCAGATCCGGACACTATTGTATGGAAATACCTGGACCTGTCTAAATTTTTAGACCTGTTGTTTTGCAGGCAGATGTTCATGTCCAGGTCGGATAAATTTGAAGACCAATATGAGGGCACGTTTAGCGAACCTACCTATGAAGAGATCAGGCGCCTGTCTGAAAACAACCCCGACTTTTTAGACTACTACAAGCGCCACCGTAAAAATGTAGTAATCAGCAGCTGGCATATCAATGAATATGAGTCGTATGCTATGTGGCAGATTTTCACCAAGAATAACGAGGGTTTAGCCATACAAAGCACAATACAGCGCATGAAGGATGCTATGCAGCCAGAAAATCGCTACGAGCAGTATATTGGAGAGGTGAAGTATATCGACTATAAAAAAGAATATATCCCTTTTGATAATACCTTTTTCCCATTTTTGTTTAAACGCAAAAGTTTTCAATACGAGCGCGAAGTACGCATAGTATCTGATTTAACAGAGCATCATGTAAACATCAATGAGGGGGCAAAAGTTAATGTAGATATCAACACGTTAATCGAAAAAATATACATTCACCCCAAATCAGAAAACTGGTATAAAAATTTGGTTATTCAACTAATGAAACAGCTTGGATTTGACTTCCAGATTGAAAAATCAGATTTAGAGAGCGATATTTTGATATAAATAACGTATCGAGATAGCTTAGTGCTTAAGTTTTTCTACCTGAGCTGTTATTTCATTTTCCAGCCCGTCGCTAAAACCTTCAATTACCTTCGCTATATTGCCTTTAGCATCTATAACAAAAATGGTAGGAATTGGAGTTACATGAAATTCTTTGCTGAGATCTTTTCCGTTTATGTAAACAGGATAAGGTAACTTATATTTATTTGAAAACTTAGCTGCCGTATCTTTTCCCTTATCCACACATACCGATACAACCACCACATCTGTATTTTTATACTTTGCGTGTATACGGCTTACGGTAGGTACAGCGAGAATGCAAGCACCGCAATTACCCCAAAAATCCATTATAACAACTTTGCCTTTCAAATCTTTATCTAACAAATAATTACCCTTCAAATCCTCTAAAGTCCACCCCGGAGCCTTTGCTCCTACAGATAACGGAGGCTGCGGTTTTTCGCTAACACTTTTATTATATTCATCTACCGTCATGAATCCTACGGGAATAACAGTGCTCGTTCTATCAGTTTTTTGTGGCTTATTGAATTCATAATCATAATACCAGTTTCTACAATCAACGCGTATAACCTCTTCGCTGGTATAATCTCCTTTCTCAACAAAACCCAGCATATGGCTCTCTGCATACACCGGAAGGCTAGTAGCTTTGTTAAGATAAATATCATATTTATTATACGAGCTTTTTCCGTTTATCAGCGTATCACGTTCCCAAATTTGTACATGACTGCAGCCTTTGGTTGATATCAAGGTGTCTTTAAGCAACTTTATTTTTTCAGGACTCTTACTTACATTATTAACTATTTCTATTAGTTTAAATAAGGGTATCGAATTAGAATAATTACCGGAATACTTATAGTTATCACCTTTAGGATAATATTTTGAGACTAAATTAAGAGATAATAATTTACTACCATCAAAAATATCCCGAGTACTGCGATTGACCAATTCAAACTGTAGGTGATGAAGAGGGACACCCGATGTTTGATATGTTTTAATTGTATCGGCACTCTCACCAAAAATGCCGTCGTTTTTGGTTACGGACGTGTAACTTACATTTTTGTAAGAAGCTACCGTTTTCAAGAATTTTTGCAATACAGTCGACTGTGCTACTACATTACCCGAGAAAATGAATACTACAGATAGTATTAAAAACAACTCTTTCTTCATAACCTCTTTTGTGATGTTGAATACCCTAACAAGATACTACTCTACAGGCTTATAATCTGTAACAGCCCATATTGGTGACATAAGATCAGTATAATGATAGTGAACGATGTCGTTTTTATCAAAAGCACCATTTTTATTAATATCTTCTATCGTGCGAAAGTATACACGGTTAAGGTCGTAAATAACATTCCAGTCGATAAGTTCCTGCACATTATCTGATAATTTTTTAAAGTTGGTGCCATTAATATTACTCACATAAAGCGATTTAATGTCATTGGCGTCTACCTTACCATCAAGGTTTGTATCGGCATCTACAAGGGTGTAAATAAGTATTTGCTTTTTAGTCTTTTCAGCAATTGTATTAAGGTACGTTGCCGTTTGTATTTGTATTTTCTGTGCAGTTAAAGGTCGTAAGGCGGTAGAATCAACATGTTGAAATTTAAGGTTCTCGAAATAGCCTGTAATTTCGAAACGATTATAATTTGATATAGCATAACTAACCGAATTATTTGTACGGCTAGTGCCGTAACTGCGGTTGCTGTCATCATAAATACGAATGTCGCCCACCGGATGAATAAGGTATTTTGTACCTTCCATATGCACCGGTAAATCTGCCACTTTTATCTGGGTAGAATCAGCCTTTTTAGGCTGAACTTTATCAGCACGAGTGCCTTCATAAATTACTTTAGGCTGGGGTTTTTCTTCCTTGCAACTTACAAAAAATGTTGCGGTAAAAGCAAGTGCTATTAAGGCGGCTTTTTTCATGGGTATTGATAGATGTATCTCAAAAATACGCAAAATGTTTTAATATTATATCCTTGCGGTTAGCTTAATACTAAATACGCGGCTGGTTAAATAGTTAGGTATACCATACTGCTGCTTGGTGTAGGCATCACGCACCCAGGTATTAGTAATAGAGTTCTGGTTATCAAACAAGTTGAATATTTCTACTCCTAAGGCAAGCTCGTTAAAGGCAGACATCCAGCTTTCCGGTTTTGGTCGGATGGTATTATCCGCAAAAACATATGAAAATCCAGCATCAGCACGACGGTAATCATTCAATCGCGACTGGTATTGGTACGAATCAGCATATGATGGCGATCCACCAGGCAAACCTGTATTATACACCAAATTCAGATACATTTTCAGGCTCGGAATGTTAGGTACATAGTCCTGAAAAAGCACAGCTACCTTAAGTCGCTGATCTGTTGGGCGGGCAATGTAGCCGCGGCCGTTAATATTCTCTTCGGTTTTCATGTAACCCAGCGTTACCCAGGATTCTGCTCCCGGAACAAACTCACCATTCATACGTACATCAACACCATAGGCATAAGCAACGGCATCATTATTGGCGCGGTAACGTATACGCACATTTTCGATGGTATACGTGTTTACATCATCCATTTTTTTATAGTAGACTTCAGATACCAATTTAAAAGGCCTGTTCCAAAGTTTAAAACTATAGTCATTACCCGCAACAATATGTACCGATTGTTGTGCTTTTACGTTAGGCCTTACCTGCCCTAGCGAGTCACGCAATTCTCTGTAAAACGGTGGTTGATGGTACAAACCTCCTGATAGGCGGAAAAGCATATCCATATCCCAGTTGGGTTTTATGGCAAACTGTGCACGCGGGCTTACAGTAACCTGGCTTTTGCCGTCGGCACCGTCTGTAATGTCAACCTGCCATTGATGCGCCCGTAAACCGGCATTCATAAATACTTCGCTACTGCCCCAATTGCTCCTGCGGCTCCATTGCGCGTAGCCCGAAAAACGGTTTATAGTTACAAAATTTAAAGCACGCACATTATTGTAAGGCACTATTGGCCCGGTGTACGAATTGTAAGGCTGGTCGTTACCTGCGCCTGCTAAATCTACAACTGGTGGCCTGATTGAAAACCCTGCCGAATCTATTACCTCCCACTCTACAAGTCGGTCGCGAATATCTTCACGGGTATATTTTACACCCCATTCTACATTGTTCTTATCCATTTTGTGGAAACCTTTAACCTCTGCATTGGCAATAAGTGCGTCAAGGTTGTTACGGGCATGGTTAAGCTGAGCACCCACCGCACGGGCAAATTGTATTTTACCAAAGTTATCAGACCCAATATTGGTATCAACATCACCCAACGCATATTGCGCCTGGATATCAAAATATTCCTGCTCCTGCGTATGGTACACCGACCCGATAAACTTCAAAGCAAAATTATCGTTTACCTGATACTTAGACGTCAAAGCTCCAAAATAGGTTTTGTATTCGTCTTTTTCCTGACCGTCATAAATTATCTGTAAGGCAATTGGGTCTGATATCGTCCCGAAATTTGTCTGCCTAGTTAATGGTTGGTAATGATATTTGTTTTGAGATATATTACCTATAAAATTAAACTCCCATTTTTTGTTGGGGTTAAAATTTATCATTGTTTGCACATCGGCAAACGTAGGTTTAAAATTTGTTTCCGTTTGCTGGCTGTTAACAAACAAACTGTTATCGCGGTAGCGCGCGCCTACAATTCCGCTCCATCTTTTATCTTTAGAAACACCATCCAGCGTAAGGCTTCCGCCGAGAAAACTTGCCTCTAACGCCGCTGCATTTTTAGTTGGCCTGCGGTATTTAATATCTAAAACAGAAGATAATTTATCACCATACTTGGCCTGAAAACCTCCTGCCGAAAATTCGATATTAGATACCATAGCACTGTTGGTAAAACTTAAACCTTCCTGCTGACCCGAGCGGATAAGGAAAGGCCTGTAAATCTCTACATCTTCTACATACACAAGGTTCTCATCAAAGTTACCACCGCGCACATTGTATCCTGTACTGAGTTCGTTATTGCTATTAACACCACCTAATGATTTTAGTATATTCTCTACACCGGCATTTGGGCCCACCATTTTTAAAACAATATCAGCAGGTATTACAGTTACACCCTCTACCCGCTTCCTGCCGGTATCTGAATCAATAATTACTTCCGCCATTTGCTGTACACCGGGCGTAAAGGCAAAGTTGAATTCAAGATTTTCGTTGTAGTTCATGTTCACATCTACAAACAACCCCTGAAAACTAAGGTGCGAAAACCAAATGGTTACTTTTTGCCCTACAGGCGTATCAATTTTGTAAAAACCGGTTGGATCAGATGTCGTTTCTACCCTGTTACCACGGTCATCGTCATAATATACAAATACACCCTCTAATGGTTTATGCTGCTCATCTAATGCTACCCCGTATACAAATGGGCGCCGCTGTGCAAATGCAACTGTGCTTATTACTATTAATATAAGGGTAATTAATTTATTTATTGTTTTCAACAGGGGTTGTGTTTTGTGTTCTGAAAAAATGAGTTTCAAAGGTAGTAGAATTTCCAACGGCATCTGTAACTGTTACTTTTAAATCGTTACGGCCATCAGCTACAATACCATCGCTAAAATTATGGTATATAAGTCGGGTTTTATAATCGTAATGCATCAATATCCATTTACCGTTTAACCACGCATCAAAAGTTGCTATACCACTTAAGTCGTCGCTTATTTTACAGCCAATTGTTTTGGTAGCGTTTAATGACTCACCCTCAGTAAAACTCATCCCAAAAATTTTGGGTGCGGTAGTATCTTTAGCAAGTTTAAATTTGCCAAGTGTTTTTACTTTGGCCATGAGCTTGCCATCTTCCATATAACTATTGTTGTAGCTAATGCGCTTATCGCTAAATCCTGCTATAAAGGTTTTCTGTAAATCGTCTTTGCTAATACCGGCAACATCAAATGATACTGTGATGGCGGTATGTACGGGTACACTTGGGTTATGTAGGTATAGTATCGAATCTTTAACATCAAAATCCATGTAAAAATCTTCGTAAAAAGCTTTGGCAGGTATAAACACCGATACGTTGTTTTTAGTGTAGTTATTATCGTTAGCTGCCTTTACATAATAAGGCGTAATATGCTTAGCATCTGAAGCTACAACAGTTGCGTCAGAATATTCTATACTACCGTTAACTAAAGTTTTATTACCATGAAAATCGCTCACTTCTATCCTAAAATTTTTAATAGTGTCCGGCACAATAGGAAACTGGCCATTTTTACTATTATGTTTTAACAACGACAGTGCAAAAGGAGTTTTAATAAACAACTTTTGAAAACGCTGGCCTGTATTATAATAACGAGGATAATCGATAAAATTGTTTACAAAGCGTGATTCGTCGAAAGCAAATTTATCGAACGTGTAGCTAAAGTAAGGGCTGCCATTAAAAAATGTCTCGGCTTTATAAATACCATTATTACCCGAGCTGCCAGTAGATTTATCTGTAGCATTAATCGCAAAGCCAATCTTTCCTCTGGCGGTAACTTTATCTGCTATATACGTTCCGTCCTTCTGAAGTTTTAAACTAATAAGCACTGGCTTTTTAGACTCGTTAACCATAGCATCTTCGCTTAACGGATACGCCACAATACCATATATAGTAGGTGGTTTTGTGTCTTTCATTTTCTTATTGAGTCCAAAAAGCAATGGGTTAAGAATAACCTCGGTTTTAGTATCTCTATATTCAAAATGCAAATGTGGCCCACCAGATCCGCCAGAATTACCTGAATAAGCCACTACCTGCCCCTGCGTAACCGGAAGTTCGCCCGCTTTAGGAAATAGCTCTATATCGAACGACTTTTTTTCGTATTGTTTTCTGCGCACATAATCCTCGACACCTGGTCCGTAAGCAGATAAATGTCCATATAATGTGGTAAAACCATTTGGATGGTCGATATATAATGCTGTACCATAGCCGTAGCTTGATACTTTTATACGTGATATGTAGCCTGCCGCTGCTGCCATTACCGGGTAACCCTCTTTTTGATTGGTACGATAATCCAACCCTGCGTGAAAATGATTAGTACGTAGCTCGCCAAAAGTGCCCGATGGGTGCACCGGCAAATTTATGGGTGATATAAAGTAATCCTGAGGATAAGGGCTTTGCGCCCACGCCGTTAAGCTAAATAAAACAAATAGTAAGCAAAATCTCATAGGGCTAAAATATGAAAAAGCGCTAAAAACTACAAGGCTTTAGCATAAAGTTATAACTATTTGCAATGCAATTTATTACGGTAATTTCAAAAAATATCGAACTTTTTTTGTATAGCTATTGTTTCTCAATAAAGTAATCTTAACTTTGTAAAATCATGTAATGAATTTAGCTGTCATGGGCGGAATAACCGAAATAGTTGATTCTCTTGAAAGTAAGCTTGTAAAGCTTGCCCACAAACTTAATGACCTGCAAAGGGCAAAAGGTGAACTGGAACAGGAGGTATTGCAATCGGCTTCGCTTGTAAGCAGGCAGGCAGACGAAATTGAATTGTTGAAAAAACAAAACGAATCGCTGAAGATAGCTAACTCATTATTGGGCAGTGACGACAACAAGAGAGAAACGAAACTCAAAATAAATTCATTGATCCGGGAAATTGATTATTGCATAGCACAACTTTCTAATTAACGCCGGAAAGTATGGATGATAAACTGAAAATAAAAATATCGATTGCAGACAGGGTATACCCCCTAACGGTAGATCCGTCTCAGGAGGAAGGGCTTAGAAGCGCTTCTAAAAAAATCGATGCGATGATTAAACAGTTTGAAGAAAACTATGCTGTAAGAGATAAACAGGATGTACTGGCTATGTGCGCGTTGCAATTTGCAGCAAAGGCAGAGCAAAAGGTGATAGACCGTAGTGCAGAACTGGATGAAGCACAGCTACGACTGGAACAAATGAGCGAAAAACTGAGCGACCTTCTTAAATAACAATACAAATACGTTCTTTAAAATACGTCAATAATACTGCCTACATTAGTACTTTTTTGATAAACTCAACGCCAATTCTTTAAAATGGGTAAATCGTCGCTACTATAGCAAGCTGCCCTGAGCAGATCCTTGAACAGCGGGTTAGCCCAAAACTTGTCTTATCGAGTTTATACAATTACCACTGATGTAGGCTTTTTTTATATACATTAAAACCAAACTATGGAAACAACACTAATTATAATTTTCGCCCTGGTAGGGGGCTTCGGTATAGGTTTCGCTATCGCCAAATTTTTAGAAAAGAAAAGTGCCTCGAGCCTTACATATGCTGCTAAAAAAGAAGCTGAAGCTATTATTAAAAATGCTACAAATGAGGGTGAAGCCCTTAAAAAAGATAAATTACTACAGGCAAAGGAGAAGTTTTTAGAACTTAAAGCTGAGCACGAACAGGTTATTTTAGGTAAAGACAAAAAAATTGCTGAAGCAGAAGCAAGGCAAAAAGAGGCTGATAAAAGAACCCGCGATAAAGAGTCGCAGGTATCTGGTGAATTAGCTAAGGCAAAAAAAGCCGCTGAAGATGCCGAAGCAAAAATTGCGGAGTATACTGCACGCGTTGAAGTTCTTGATAAAAAACAAGAAGAGATAGACAGGCTGCATAAAAGCCAGGTTGAGCAGCTTGAAGTAATTTCTGGCCTATCGGCAGAGGAGGCTAAAAATCAGCTGGTAGAAAGCCTTAAAGCCGAAGCTAAAACAAGCGCCATGGCTCACATACAGGAAACTATTGAAGAATCTAAACTTACTGCAGCGCAGGAAGCTAAAAAAATAATCATCAACACCATTCAGCGTGTTGGTACCGAAGAAGCCGTTGAAAACTGTGTATCGGTATTCAATATTGAATCGGATGACGTTAAAGGACGTATTATTGGCCGTGAGGGCCGTAACATTCGTGCCATTGAAGCCGCTACTGGTGTAGAAATTATTGTAGATGATACCCCTGAGGCAATTATACTATCGTGTTTCGACCCGGTACGTAGAGAAATTGCCCGCCTTGCGCTGCACAAACTTGTTACAGATGGCAGGATTCACCCGGCTCGTATTGAAGAGGTAGTTGCTAAAACTACTAAACAAATTGAAGACGAAATTATTGAGGTAGGTAAGCGTACGGTAATAGACCTTGGTATACATGGTCTTCACCCTGAACTTATAAAAATTGTAGGAAGGATGAAGTATCGTTCTTCTTATGGGCAAAACCTGCTGCAACACTCGCGCGAAGTATCTAAGCTTTGTGGTATAATGGCTGCAGAACTTGGCCTTAACGTTAAGCTTGCTAAAAGAGCCGGTTTACTACACGATATTGGTAAAGTACCAGATGCTGAGAGCGATTTACCTCACGCGTTACTAGGTATGCAATGGGCTGAGAAATTTGGTGAAAAAGAAGAAGTTTGCAACGCTATTGGTGCACACCACGACGAGATTGAAATGAAATCGTTACTGTCTCCTATTATACAGGTTTGTGATGCAATATCAGGCGCAAGGCCGGGTGCAAGGAGGCAAGTATTAGATTCGTACATACAGCGATTAAAAGATCTTGAGGATATTGCCTATGGCTTCGGTGGGGTTAAAAGTGCCTATGCAATACAGGCTGGCCGTGAGCTGCGTGTTATTGTAGAGAGCGAAAAAGTGAGCGACGAAGCTGCTGCGAACCTTTCGTTTGAAATATCACATAAAATACAGACGGAAATGACCTATCCTGGTCAGGTTAAAATTACCGTAATTAGAGAAACGAGAGCAGTTAATATTGCAAAATAAATTCAGTTTACTGGGTTTAGATTTATATATAAAAAGAAATGCTGCCAATTGGCAGCATTTCTTTTTATATGAATACGATTTTGATTAATTATCACCAATAATAAATATCTTATCAAGGTCTTCTTTACAAATAGGCTTTAAAAAATAATCTTTAACAATATCGCTATACCCTTTCGCTTTATTAATATCTACCTCGTCATTAGATGAGCTTATCATGTATATTGTCGACGAGTTAGGTAACAACGCCTTTAGCTTAGTATACTCTTCTAAAAATTGCCAGCCATTCATTATAGGCATATTTACGTCGAGTAATATCAAATCGGGCATCTCCTCTCCTTTTTCCCTTTTTATTTTTATAGCTTCTATAGCATCATGACCGTTATTAAAAAAAGTAGAATTTATTTCGATGCCATTTTGCTTAAACAGGTTTTTTAATAAAAAATGATAAATCCTGTCATCATCAATAACATACATGCTGTTAATCTTCTTCATTAAAATAAACTTTAAAAGTTGTACCCTTATTAACCTCACTGGTAACCTCTATTTTGCCACCCATTGCCTCTACCTGATTTTTAGTAATAAACAAACCAATACCCCTGGAGTTTTGATTTTTATGAAATGTTTTATACATACCAAACAGAGAGTTTTTATGCTTCTTCAAATCAATTCCTAAGCCATTATCTGATATCGATAAAACTTTTTTCCCATCTTCAATACTAAAATCATACGATATTACCGGCTTCCTTTCAAAACTTGAATATTTAATAGCATTGGTAGTGAAGTTAAGCAATATACTCTCTAAATATGCGGGGTTATAGTCTACACTAACATCAAGCGGAATATTTATTTCTATTGTAACGCCATGCTTAGTAATCTCATTGTGCAAAATGGTAAGGATGTTTTTTAAGTAATGCCTAAGATTAAGTTTTTCCTTTACATTTTTTATCTCTGTCTGAATTTCTACTAATTCTTTAAGATGGCCTATAGTAACGCTTAACCCATCAGATATACCTTCAAGATGCTCCAGCATTTCTTCACGCTCGTCTTCATCTGCATTTTTAAACAAGTCGAGCAACATCTTTAAGTTACTTGCATGCGAACGCAAATTGTGCGATACTATATGTGCAAAATTACTAAGCCTGTTATTTTGATCGCCTATAATATTAACTGTATTGCCTAACTGAATTTCCTTTTCCTTAGTTTGGGTTATATCTCTTAAAGTTCCAATTACGCGCGCAGGTTTATTTTCCGCATTAAAACTTGAAGTCTTTCCCTTACTTAATACCCAACGATATTTACCACTATCTGTACGAATACGATACACGTTATCATAATAAGCGGTTTTTCTATCTAAATGCTTTTGGCGTACAATCATGTAATTTTTGTAATCATCCGGGTGTATCCTTTCCAGCCAAAAAGAGAATGGAACAACAGCTTCTTTTTCTTCCCTACCTATTATCTTCATTAATTGTGCCGATAAATATATAGAGCTATTTATTATATCAAAGTCCCAAACTCCTTCGGAGGAGGCCTTCATTGCAAATTCAAATCGTTCTTCGGATAATTTTAGATTTTGTTGTTGCTGCTTAAAGTCGGTAATATCGCTTACACGCGAATAAAAATAGACGGATTTTTTAGGCCCTTTTTCCGGCTTACCTGTAATACGCATCCACCGTAAACCTTTTTCAGGTAATTCTACCCTAAATTCATGATCGTAGCGTACTAATTTTCGTTTAGATAACTCAAGCTTTTTAATAAACATACCGCGATCTTCTGGCAAGATACGGTCATTTAAAAATAAATCCGGATTATTTTTAAATGTTTCGGCAGAAAGCTCATAAAGCTCGTTAACCGACTCACTACAAAAAATTACTGAGAATTTTCCGTCTATAAACACCGCCTTAAATATAAGGTCGGGCACTTCGTCCAGCATCTTTTTATAAAAGGTGCCTATATTTTGTTCATCGTTATTTTCGAGCATTGTAAATGGGGGCTAAAATACACATGCAAAAATACTGTTACTTATAAAATAAAAAAGATATTTATGATGAAAATTACACTATTAATGAAAAATCACCGCCTAGGATGATAAGTATTTATAACATGGTTCAAAAATTTACGATCTAAATGCATGTAAATCTCCGTTGTTGTAATCGATTCATGCCCTAACATTAACTGTATCGACCTTAAATCAGCGCCATTTTCGAGCAAATGTGTAGCAAACGAATGCCTGAAAGTGTGCGGACTGATAATTTTTTCGAGCCCTATAGCCAATGCTAACCGCTTAATAATCGTAAATATCATTGCCCTTGTAAGCCCACTGCCTCGGCGGTTTAAAAACAAGGTGTCCTCATGTCCTTTATTTATTTTGAGTTTAGAGCGGCTGTAAGTAATATATTCATTAATAATTTTTTGAGTAAAAAAACCTATCGGTACAAAACGCTGCTTGTTACCTTTACCTGTAATTTTAATAAATCCCTCATCAAAAAACAGATCCGATAATTTAAGGGTTACCAGCTCTGTAACACGTAAACCGCAACTATATAGTGTTTCGAGCATTGCACGATTGCGCTGTGCCTCATCTTTTGCATCGCCAATAGCGTTAATAAGAGCATCAATTTCATCCGTTGTTAAGGTATCCGGCAATTTTCGTCCTGTTTTAGGAACCTCAATAAGCTCTAAAGGCATATCAGACCGATAGTCTTCGAATACTAAATAGTTAAAAAAACTCTTAAGACCGGAGATTAATCGTGCACGCGAACGCGGATTTAAATCGGGAGCCAAATGATAAATAAAGTCCTGTAGTATATCCTCCGTAATATTTACAGGTGAGACATTAATATCGTTACCTACCAGATAATCAGTGAGCCTTTGTATATCAAAAACGTAATTTACTATAGAATTAGCTGCTAAGCCTCGCTCTATCTTAAGGTACGATTTGTAGTCATTTACATATTTAACCCAACTTTTCATACGGTTAAAGTTTTGTGAATTAAGAATTCCTTTGGAAAAGTACTGCTTTTAAAGGTATAATTTTGAACTCACAAAACTAAAACTATTTAAAGATGAAACTATTTAAATTATTTACAATTGGTGCTTTTATGATTGGCGCCGTAGCGGTAACAAATGCGCAAGACAATGGTAGCAATGCACAATCTATGGCGGTAAGCTATGGTATTAAAGGTGGTGTTAACCTTGCGACTATTAATGGTGACATTGATAGCCCAGACTCACGCACAAGCTTTCACGCAGGTGTATTTGCTGAATTTCCTATTGAGCATATCTTCTCAATACAGGTAGAAGCATTATATTCTGGCCAAGGTGCTCAGTTTGACTTTAGAGGTAGCGATGGCGATAAAGCAGAGCTTCAATTAGACTACATCAATGTACCTGTACTTGCTAAATTTTACCTTTTTAAAGGATTTAGTATTGAAGCTGGACCACAGTTTAGTTTCCTTGTAAATGATGAAATTGACTTTAACCCAAACTCTAATGACGGAGATCAGCCATCACCATTAAGAGATGAGCTAAAAACGTTTGAATTTGGTGTTGCAGGTGGTGTAACTTTTCAAACTGATATGGGATTATTTGCAACTGCAAGATACAACCAAGGTATTACAGATATCGCTGATGACTTGAATATCCAAAACTCTGTATTTCAATTAGGAGTGGGGTACAAATTCTAAAACATCCTCAAAGAAAACATAAAGGCTGCCTTAACGGGCAGCCTTACTTGTTTGATAACATTAATTTATCCTATCGTAATATAACATTAGTTACAACTTCGCGGCCAAGCTCTACGTTAATCATTTTTATTATCTTATCCTTACCATAACTTAATTCTTCACGCAATACTGCCGATGTAAGTTCTACATACAACGTTGTACCCCGCAACATGATTTCTCGGGTATAATTATTAACACCATTTCCCATGAGGTTTTTCCAGGCATCGCGCACATTTATCTTATCCATGCCGGGCTGCAACTTGTTAACCTGCATAAACTCTTTAAGCACATCGCCAATAGAATTATTATCGTTAAGCCGTTTTGCCATTATTTTAAAGTAAAAGGTATTGGTTTTTTGTAATGATATTCCATATCGTGACTGTTTTTAAGCACAAGTTTATCCTCACTTAGCGCAGTAATTTCTTCTTTCCAGGTAGCATAATTAGTTTTGTAAGTAATATAAAACTTATCTTTCTCCTCACTAACTGTAATTGCTTCAGATAAGTCATCAACCAGATATTTGCCATCCAGCTGGGGCATCACTTTTTTTCGAAATCCTGATTTTCCCTTTAATTGAAAAAAATCGATAGTCGGGTTTATGCTGTATTCTTTCTCTTTATCATCTGAAGTTACTACTTTTTCAATCTCCCAATAGCCATTTAATTTATCCAGATCATTTTTATCAACTTTATCAGAACAAGATAACAGGACAAGAGAAGTAAAAAGTAGTAGCGTGATATTTTTCATTTTAATATATTATGCAACAAATTTAGGTATTAAACATTTATAAAAAATGATAATACCTAAATACAATTATATTAAATTAACGGACGGTTTAATTGATTACTTAAAAAAAGAATCTACGAATTCGTGTTTGTTAAATACCTGCAGGTCTTCAATACCCTCTCCTACACCTATGTATTTAACCGGTATTTTAAACTGGTCCGATATACCAATTACCACCCCACCTTTAGCAGTACCATCAAGTTTAGTAACTGCGAGACAGGTTACCTCTGTAGCGGCTGTAAACTGCTTAGCCTGCTCAAAGGCATTTTGCCCGGTAGATCCATCCAGAACCAGCAATACATCGTGAGGTGCGTCGTCTATTACTTTTTGCATTACCCTTTTTACTTTGGTAAGCTCATTCATCAAATTAATTTTGTTGTGTAAGCGCCCAGCAGTATCGATAATAACAACATCTGCATTTTGGCTAACGGCGCTCTGCAAGGTATCAAACGCTACAGATGCCGGGTCACTACCCATTTGCTGCCTTACAATAGGCACACCTACCCTATCTGCCCAAATTTGTAACTGGTCTATTGCTGCTGCCCTAAAGGTATCGGCAGCACCAAGAACAACGCTATGGCCTGCTTTTTTAAACTGATATGCCAGTTTACCAATAGTTGTAGTTTTACCTACCCCATTAACACCTACTACCATTAAAATATAAGGGCGTTTATTTGCAGGGATTTCAAACTCTGTTGCTTCTCCCGAATTGGTTTCGGATAGCAGCCCACCAATTTCATCTCGCAAAATTTGGTTAAGCTCGCCGGTACCAAGGTATTTATCTCGTGAAACACGATCTTCAATACGCTCAATAATTTTAAGTGTAGTATTTACCCCAACATCTGAGGCTACCAGAATTTCTTCAAGATTATCGAGTACCTCATCATCTACTTTTGATTTACCGGCTACTGCTTTTGATAATTTTGAGAAGAAAGAAGTTTTAGTTTTTTCAAGCCCCTTATCAAGGGTTTCTTTCTTTTCGGATGAAAATATTTTTTTAAAGAAATTCATATCTGTAAAATATAGTCTAAGATTTTTCCGATGGTAAATATAAAAAATAAAAAAGCTACTTTCTTAACTGAAAGTAGCTTTTCTATATATGTTTATGGAATATTATTTCTTCTTAAGAAAAGTATCCACTTCTTCTGGAGTCATAACGCTTTCAACAAAAGTATAAGCACCTGTTTTAGGCGACTTTACCATCTTGATTGCTTTTGTTAACCTTTTTGAAGATGTCTGTAACGATGCTACGGTTTTCTTTGCCATGACCTAATTATTTAATTTCTTTATGTACAGTCACTCGCTTCAAAATTGGATTAAATTTTTTAATCTCTAATCTGTCAGGAGTATTTTTTTTGTTCTTAGTTGTGATATACCTTGAAGTACCCGGAACGCCTGAAGCTTTATGCTCAGTACATTCTAAAATCACTTGTATTCTGTTACCTTTCTTTGCCATCGTGCTATATATTTATAAGGTTGGATTATTTAATAAACCCGTTAGCTTTTGCTTCTTTTAAAACAGCAGCTATACCATTTTTGTTAATTGTTTTGATAGTAGAAGCAGCTACCCTAAGAGTGATCCATCTGTCTTCTTCAGGAAGATAGAAACGCTTCTTCACTAAGTTTACACTAAACTTTCTCTTAGTTTTGTTCATTGCGTGGGAAACGTTATTTCCAACCATCGCTCTTTTACCTGTAAGGGCACAAACTCTTGACATTATTTCTCGCTTTTATATCGTTATTCAAAATCAGGGTGCAAAGAAACAAAAAATAATAGTATTATACAAACACAATTAATTAGTTTTTTAAAATTTCCTGATAAATTATTTCCAGAGCCTTGCTTACCGCCCTGTCTATCACCTTTTCACGCGGCTGGCCAAGCTCTAGTTTCTCACTGTAAACACCTGTAGGTGTGGCAACACCAATATAAACTGTACCTACCTCTGCATCTGCTTCGCCTTTATCCGGTCCGGCATTACCAGTGGTAGAAATCGCATAATCAGTACCATAAATTTCTTTAGCCTGCAATGCCATTGCTTCGGCAACAGGTGCGCTTACTACACTTTGTGTATCAATAAGTTGTTGTGGTATGCGCAGCACGCTTACTTTAGCCTGGGTGGCGTAGGTTACAAGACTGCCTTTAAAGTAGCGTGACGCTCCTGCTACGCTGGTTAGCGTAGCTGCTATCCTACCACCAGTACAACTCTCTGCAGTAGCAATTGTAAAACCTTTTTTCGCAAGCAGTTTACCCAGCACCACCTCAATTGTCTCCCCTTCATCATAACCCACTATAATATCACCTATAATTTCTTTCAGCTCAGCAGTTTCGGCTTCTATCCTGTCGCGAAGCAATTGCTCATTAGTACCGCGGGCACTAAGGCGCAAACGCACCTTACCGGGAGCTGGCAGGTACGCCAATTTTATAAATTCCGGGAGCTTGTTTTCCCAATCTTCGATACGTTCGGCAACAAGGCTTTCGCCCTGGCCGTAAGTCATTATTGTTTTATGTAAAATATATGGCCTTTCGTACTCCGTAACAAGTTTGGGCACCACCGCATTTTCCGTAATATACTTCATTTCATACGGCACACCGGGTAGTGATATGAAAACGGTATCTTCCTTTTTCATCCACATGCCTGGAGCGGTGCCAACAGCGTTATGCAAAACAGTAGCTTTTGACGGTACCAACGCCTGATCTTTATTCATTTGCGAGGCGGGGCGCTTCATAACCTTTTCGATAAGTTCTATCACATGCACCAAAACGGGCTCGTTTACAATTAGCTCATCACCAAAATATTCGCAAAGCGTTTTCTTGGTAATATCATCCTTAGTAGGGCCAAGACCACCGGTAATAATAACAACATCTACCTTATTTTGTAACGCTGCCAGAGTATTTAAAATATGTTGCCTGTCGTCACTTATAGATAGCATTTCGTATACCCCAACACCTATTTTATCTAGTGCTTTTGCTATAAACCCCGAGTTGGTATCTACAATTTGCCCTATAAGTATTTCATCGCCAACAGTAACAACAGCTGCCTTCATAAATTATAAATTGTAGTCTTTTTTGAGCTCCTTAACGGTTAGCTTAACGTAGTTTTTAAGGCTTTTTACAATCTCCTTAATTTCTTTTTTTCTGCCTTCTGTACGGCTCCAGCTTTCTATAGCCAGCACATCTTCATAAGCCAGGTCCATACCCAGTAAATCAAGCGTTGGCTTAATTTTATGTGCGGCATGGTACACCATTGTATGGTCTTTTTCTTTTAGGCCCTTGCGAATGTTTTTAACTTCTGCCGGAACTTCCTCTAAAAAAAGCACCACTATCTGGCGCGCAAAATCAGCATCATTATCTGATATTGCATATACTTTAGACAAATTGTAGTGTAGCGCCATTACTTTATCTGTACCTTAAATAGTTTTTTCCCTTCTAGAAATCCTTCCAGTACATCGCCCGGATTTACCTTTGCTACTCCGGCAGGCGTGCCTGTAAAAATAAGATCGCCTGTTTTTAAGGTAAAATATTTAGATACCTCTGCAATAAGCTCATCTATTTGCCAAAGCATCTGCTTAGTGCTGCCGCTTTGTACCACGGTACCATTATTGGTAAGTTCGAAATTTATCGCGTCCTGACCTTCATAGTCTAATTTAGAGACTAACTCTCCCAACACAGCCGACCCATCAAAACCTTTAGCTTTTTCCCACGGCAGGCCTTTACTCTTAAGCGCATCCTGAACATCTCGGGCAGTAAAATCCAGCCCTACGGTAATTTCGTCATAATACCTTGAGGCGTACTTTGTACTAATGTATTTGCCCACTTTATTAATTTTAACCACCAATTCTATTTCGTGGTGCACATCATTAGTAAATTCCGGAATTACAAACGGAAACTGTTTTTGAAGCATAGCAGTATCCGGTTTCATAAATATCACCGGCTCTGTTGGCCTTTCGTTTTGCAGCTCTTCTATATGGTTTACATAATTTCTGCCTATGCAAATAATTTTCATTACAAATAAATTTAAGCCAGCTTATTATTTAATTTTCGAAGTTTTATAGCCGTCAACACCTTTTTGGTATACAACGGGAAGTCAGCATTTTGAATCCAGCCATAGTAACCAGGTTCATTATCTAACACTTTTTCTACTTTAACACCTTTATGTTTACCAAAGGTAAATATCTCCTCGCCGTTTTCATCAAGAGCTATAAAGCCTGCAAAATCCAGTGCTTTTTTACGGGTAGTATACTCAGATAATGCCCTCATATCGTTTTCAAGATCGGTGTACCGATCCAGCTGCGATTTTAAAATTTCGTAGGTTGCATTAGTGTCAGCCGCAGCAGTATGAGCATTCTCTAAAACCTGACCGCAGTAAAATTTATAAGCAGCACTAAGGGTACGTTCTTCTTTTTTATGAAAGATGGTTTGCACATCTACTGCCACACGGTTTTTCATATCAAAATCTAGTCCGGCACGAAGCAGTTCTTCAGCCAAGAGAGGAATATCGAACCTGTCAGAATTATATCCCGCCAAATCAGCATCCTTAATCATATTATATATTTGGTGCGATAACTGTTTAAAAGTAGGCTCGTTAGCCACTTTCTCATCTGTAATACCATGAAAAGCTATAGTTTGTAATGGAATAGGTCGTTCCGGATTTACAAGCCAGGTTTTACTCTCTTTATTACCGTTTGTAAATACTTTCAAAATAGATATCTCTACAATACGGTCTTTGCAGATATCGGTACCTGTAGTTTCCAGGTCAAAAAAACAGATTGGCCTGTGCAGTTTAAGTTCCATAATAATTTGTCTTATTACAAATATAGGTTGAGAAAATTTTAAAAAGAATATTTTAACGTGCTAATTGCAGGTAAATGCGCAATGCTAAGCAATAAATTCAGTCGCAATTCCATTTAAAATCGGCGGTAGGATATTGTTTTTTACGGTAGTCAAAATGCCACCATTCATTTTCGTAAGGTGTAAATCCAGCCTTAACCATTATGTTGCGTAACAGTTTACGATTGCGTTTCGTTTTACGCGAAATATTTATATAACTATAATGTGATACTTTCGAAAAATCATCAAAAGCACCGCCCATATCCAGTAACTCTCCATTTGTATCAACCAATGAGATATCTACCGCCGCTCCCCTATTGTGGTTGCTGCCTTTACCGGGCTTGGCTACATATTTAGGATTATTTACAATTTCGTACATTTTTTGCTGATAGCTGTACGGGCGGTAACAATCGTAAATAACAAGTTTCAGGTTTTTTTCATGAGCCAATTCGCTCGCTCTTTCCAGCGAAGCAGCGACTTCCGGACGCAGGAAGCACCTGGCACACGGGTATATCTTTTCGTGCATAAAATTAGCAGTATCGGCATACGCCATTTTATTTACGAGGTTTAATGAATCGAAATTAATCTCTCTCCAATTGCTTTTAAGAGTATCGTTAACACCAAAAGCAATAGAATTTTTTAAGGAAACGTTATGCCTTTCGCCGAACACGCCTGTTAGTATCGAGATAAGTAGTAAGCCTAAAATAAATTTCATAACTAATGTGCTTTAAACAAATATATGCATAAAAAAAAACAGCCGATAAAGAGCTGTTTTTTTTATCAAAATATAATCTTCAGAAAATTAAAAATCCCTGTTTACATCAAAAGCTTCAAGATATTCGGCTACACGTTTTACGAAAGCACCACCGAGGGCACCATCTACAACACGGTGGTCGTAGCTGTGCGACAGAAACATTTTTTGGCGTATGCCTATAAAGTCACCATCCGGAGTTTCAATAACAGCAGGCACTTTACGTATAGCTCCTAATGCTAGGATACCCACTTGCGGCTGGTTAATAATTGGCGTACCAAACACACTGCCAAAAGTACCAACGTTTGTAACGGTATACGTTCCGCCTTGTGTATCATCCGGTTTTAGTTTACCAATACGCGCACGATTAGCAAGATCGTTAACTGCCTTTGCCATACCGACGATATTAAGCTGATCGGCATTTTTAATAACCGGTACTATAAGGTTACCGTTAGGCAGGGCCGCAGCCATACCCAGGTTTATGTTTTTCTTTTTAATTATGTAATCACCATCTACAGATATGTTCATCATAGGGTAATCTTTAAGCGCTTTTGCTACCGCCTCCATAAAAATAGGAGTATAGGTTAGCTTTTCACCTTCTCGTTTTTCGAATGTATTTTTAGCTTTATCCCTCCATTTTACAATATTGGTTACATCTACCTCTATAAACGACTGTACGTGAGCTGATGTATGCAAACTTTGGGTCATATAACCCGAAATTAGCTTACGCATACGGTCCATCTCTACAATCTCGTCGCCACCATTTACGGATACCGGGACAGCTTTCGCAACAGCATTTGCTGGTTGTTGGTTGCCGGTTGCCTGTTTAGCTTCAGGTTTAAAGTTTAAGGTTTCAGGTTTAGCTACCTGCAGAGTTTCCCCTTTAGTGGCTAGGGGGCGACCATTAGCTACGTAATCTAAAATATCAGTTTTGGTAACACGTCCATCTTTACCGGTGCCGTTAAGGCTTTCCAGTTCGGCGAGTGCGATACCCTCTTCTTTTGCTATATTTTTAACCAGCGGAGAATAAAATTTATCTGAGGAGGAAAAATCTTCCGGTGTAGCCACTAATTCTTTAGCAGCTGTTATATTTTGCTCAACGGATGTTAAGTCAATATTTGCTTCGGTAGTAGCTTCGCTTGGCGCATCAACCACCACACCACCTTCGGTTTCAATATAAGCGATTATCTGGCCTACTTGTACTACATCATTTTCTTTGAATAAAATTTCAGACAACATACCCGAAACTTCTGATGGCACTTCTGAATCGACCTTATCTGTAGCAATTTCAAGCACAGCCTCATCAGCCGCCACATGGTCGCCCACTTTTTTTAACCAGTTGGTAATAGTTGCCTCTGCAACGCTTTCGCCCATTTTGGGTAATCTAAGTTCAAATTTTGCCATATCGTTAGCCTAAAGGTAAAAATGCTGTTTACGTTTGCGAATTTAATGAAAAAATCGAAGTATTACTTTTCTTAGAATAATTATTTGAAGTGATTTAACTAAATTCCCTCTAAAACTATTACATCTCCCCTATCGTTACTACTATTGCTGCCCAATATAAAATTAGCACTGGCAGGACGTATTTTATAGGTAAAATTAAGCGAGGTGTATTTTTCCATAAACGCTATCATTTGTCCAAAAGTAATAAGGGAGTTATCAAAAATAATTTCTGCCCCTTCGTTTTGTAAAAATAAAGCATCCTTAATAAAATCAACTGTTAGCAGTACATTTTTTTGCAGTTGCTTTTGTAGAACATTTTTTAGTTTTTCGTCAGCCGAAATTAAAATATAATGCCGCGGAACCACAGCAACTCCCTTTTTATTCTTTTTAGCTATTGCGAAAAACATAGCACCTACCCTCATTAGCATATCGAAAACCAGTGATTGTTTAAAATGCTTCTTATAAAAAAATTGCATAGCCTCACGAAAGCGTTTCATATATGCCCCGTCTTTTACCGTGCTTTCTCCTTTATAATGAATCACCGCTGTTTCCGGAAAATAGTAATTATGCAGACCTCTCTTCAATACAGTATATGATAGATCTATATCATCGCTATACATAAAACAATCTTCGTCAAAACCGCCCACTTCAAGATACAACTCCCTTTCCATTACCATAAAAGCACCTACTAAAATATCAGTAAGTCCGGTTTGGTTTTCATCAAGATGTTGGGCATAGTATTTATTTAAAATTTCAGACTTAGGCAATAACTTATATAAACCCCCAACTTTTGTAAACGCGACCCAGGGCGTAGGTACGCCGCGTTTACTCTCGGGCAAAAAATTACCGCGCCCATCTATTAATTTAGATCCTATAATACCTAGCTGGTTTTGCCCCTCGGCGAAAGTCAAAATTTTTATAAAAGTATCTTCGGCAACAACCGTGTCAGGATTTAATATACAAACGTACTTACCTTTTGCGGCAGCGACACCTATGTTATTACCCTTGGGGAAGCCGGTATTATCTTTATTTTCAATAAGCTGCACATCAGGAAAGCGTTGCTTCATCATAGCGCAACTATCATCGGGAGAATTATTATCAACCACAATAATTTCGGCATCAATACCTTTTATTGCCTGCTGAACACTTAACACACACAACTCTAAAAAGTAGCGCACATTATAATTGAGTATAATTACCGATAACTGCATGTGGCAAATATAGTAATTTGACAATTTGCACCAGCTATTCCAAATTTACCAATTATAATGTAATAAAAAAGCGCCCTTTAAAAGGGCGCTAATCTAACTAACTCAATCAAATTATTATAAAATCTCAATCAATCTTTTTGCTTTTGGCAATGCTTCTTCTTTTTTAGGAAGCGTTAATTTTAAAACACCGTCAATGTAAACTGCATTTATGTCAGTTTCGTTTACCGTTTCCGGTAACGTGAACGACCTTTTAAACGCTGTTTGTGTAAATTCTCTACGGGTATATTTACCCTCTTCCTGCTCACTAGCCTCGGTATTTACCGCATTAGAAATAGTTAAAAGGTCGTTGTCGATCTCTACATTGAAATCTTCTTTTTTACGCCCGGGAGCAATCAGCTCTACCAGAAAAGATTGTTCTGTTTCTTTAATGTTTACTGGTGGCGTAGCTCGTTGTGTGTATTGTGTTCCACCTAATAAATCTTTAAAAATTTGATCCATCGCTGTCGGATACCCATTACTGTGATTACGTTTTACTAAGTTCATTTTTTTATATTTTATAGTTAGAATATATTCGATTTGAATAGTGATAGACAATATTTATTCCAAACAAATTTTAATGACAAAATGACGCTTCTAATGTCATTTTGTCGCTTTTAAACATCATAAGTATAAATATGCTAAATCTTTATCCAACCAAATACACCCGAACAGTGTTAACGTACATCCAAGATCCTTAAAATACTCACAAGTATACTAAAGTATTCTTAATAAATATATTATAATTTTGAAATATGATAGACTATAACCTAATTTTGTAGCTCTAAAGTAACATAAATAAACCGATCATGAAAAATTACAAATTAGTACTTGGCGCTGCGGTGATTGCAGCAAGCTTTGCGTCTTGTAAAGACGAAGCAAAAACTACTGCTGAAAAGCATGTAGACCATTACGTAGTATACGTAGACTCTGTTAATAACCTTGATGCTGCTGAAAGAGCTGCAAACTGGGCTGCTATTGAAGCTGGCTACCAGGCTAGAGTTGCTGAAGCAGATGCTGCACTTGCAACATTAGAAAATGATGCTAAAGCACAAGAGCGTATAAACGAAGGTAAATCTAAATACGAAGGTGTAAAAACTACAGCTGAAGCAGATGCTAAAGCTAAAATGGAAGCTGAAGCTGCTGCTGCAAACCCAAAACCTGCAACTGGCGGATCTATGGCTGATATGTACTTTGGTGCTGGTAACGTAGTTGGTAACGATATGAAATTTGCATGGGTTAACAAAGACAACATACTTAGCGTATACCAAAAATTTGTTGATACTTTTAACGCAAACCACGATGCTTACTCAAGACAGGATTTTGATAAAGTAAAAGCTTGGTACGAAGCGCTTGATAACAGAAAAAATACAGTTGAAAAAGAAGGTTTAGCATCTGAAGATAACAGAAAAATCGCTGCTCTTAAATTAGAATTCGCTCCTAAATTTAAATGGGAACGTATGACTGCTAAAAGCGACGAGAATAAAGCTGCAAAAGACGCTGCTAACTAATATATAAGCATCCAGCTTACTTAAAGGGGATGATATACTGCCGGTATATCGTCCCCTTATTTTTTGTAAAAACCAGAGGGCTTTTAACTGATGGTTAACGTATTATAATTTTTAACTGTAGTAACTTTAAGTATAAATTTTAAACTGAACTATTATGCCAGCACGTAAATCACCGGGCCCGCAGGTTAAGGATAAAGACCAGTATGAGGCACTTAGAGACAAAGGTTACAGTAAAGAGAAGAGTGCACGTATAGCCAACAGCAAAGGTGCAGATGAAAGAGGCGGAAAAGCTAAAGCTTATGAAGACCAAACCAAACAGCAACTGTATGATGAGGCTAAGAAGGTTGGGATTGAAGGCCGCTCTAAAATGACAAAGGCTGAGTTAATGAAAGCATTACGCAACAATTAACCTATCAGTCCCCACAGTTTACGGATGCCGAGTACAGCATCGAGCATTGCTGACTTGTACGGGCGGATTATAAAATGCTGTTTTACCTGTTCCCGCCTAAAAAATACAAGGCCTAAATGATACGTGTCGATAGTTACAGTAACATTTGGGTCTTTTTTTATGGCCTCCCAAGCCGAGTCCATCTCAGAAGATTTATGGATGTTCGAAATAACACAAACGCTATTGTTATTGATATTGGGTAACAATTCTTCTAAAGCATTGAGTAGTGAAGCGGTATTTTCACCCACTAAATATGCTAAATCTACTCCGCCGGGTACAGGCACTATAGGCGAATAAAACCAAATTTTAGTATGTAAATCTTCTGCGATGCTTCGAATTATTTCGGTTACTGGCGTAGCATCCTCGCCTAAAATCAAAAGATTGTAGGATTTAAAATATCGAATCGTTTTAAAGAGTGTGGTTAATGCTGCTTTACTCAATCCTGAAGCAACAGCATTTTTATCTACATCTATATCTAATTGCTTCGCATAAAAACCATTGGCAACTAAGTTATACACAAAAGGCGAATGCACCCCGTGCGTGTTAACCGAGTTCCAAAGAAATTTTATGTAAGAAGCTTTAAACATAGTCGCGGTTTTCTGTCGCAGTTTTCAGTCATTACACTATCAGCAAACTGCCTACTGTGACTGTGACTGAAAACTAAAAATTACTACTCTAACTTAGCACTTAATTCAAACCAACGTTCGGTTTGATCTTCGAGTTTTTTCAGTATCTTTTCAAGATCGGTTGCTTTACGCGCAATGTCATTATCCGGAATCGATCCATCGGCAAATTGTTTTTCAATTACCTCTTTTTCGCGTTCCAGTTCTTTAATGTCTTTTTCAACTTTCGAGAACTCTTTCTGTTCGTTAAAGGTAAGTCCGGGTTTAACGTTATTCTGTTTCCAGTCGGCTTTTTTGTTATCGCCTACAGCTTTCAAATCTTGTTTGGTAGGCTCAGCACTATCCTCATACGTACGGAAGTCGCTATAGTTGCCCGGGAAATCTTCAACAATACCCTCTCCTCTAAACACAAAAAGGTGGTCTACAATTTTATCCATAAAATAACGGTCGTGGCTTACTACAAGCAAACAGCCGGGATAATCCAAAAGGAAACTTTCGAGCACGTTTAGCGTTACAATATCAAGATCGTTAGTAGGCTCATCGAGAATTAAGAAGTTAGGATTCTGAATAAGCACCGTACACAAATACAAACGCTTTAACTCTCCACCACTAAGGCGGTCTACAAAATCGTATTGTTTTTTACGGTCGAATAAAAAGCGCTCTAACAGCTGCGCTGCAGATATAGTTCTGCCTTTACTTAACGGAATAAATTCGCCATACTCCTTAATAACATCTATTACCTTCTGGCCTTCTTTAGGGTTAATACCACTTTGGGTATAGTAGCCTATTTTTATAGTTTCTCCTATTACAACCCTACCGCTATCAACCGGGATGGTTTCGGTCATCATGTTCAAAAACGTTGATTTACCAGTACCATTTTTACCAATAATACCAATACGCTCGCCTTTTTTAAAGTTAAAGCTAAAGTTATCGAGTATTATTTTATCGCCAAAGGTTTTACTTATGTTGTGCAACTCTAACACCTTGCTGCCCATACGCTCCATGTTAATCTCAAGTTCCACTTTATGCTCCAGTCGACGGCTCGCTGCCTTTTCCTGAATTACATAAAAATCGTCTTGGCGTGATTTGCTCTTAGTAGTACGTGCTTTAGGCTGGCGGCGCATCCAGGCAAGCTCTTTTACAAGAAGATTCTGCGCCTTATCTATACTTGCATTTTCGGCAGCAATACGCTCTTCTTTTTTTGTAAGGTAGTACGAGTAGTTGCCCTTATATTGGTACAGCTTACCATTATCAAGCTCTATGATTTCGTTACAAACACGCTCCAGGAAAAACCTGTCGTGAGTAACCATAAACAAAGTCATATTTTCTTTAGCAAAGTAATTTTCCAGCCACTCAATCATTTCAAGGTCAAGGTGGTTGGTAGGCTCATCTAAAATTAATAAATCCGGTTTACTAATTAGAATAATTGCCAGTGCCAAACGCTTTTTTTGCCCTCCGCTAAGGTTTTTAACCTTTAGCTTTAGGTTTTCCATTTTAAGTTTGGTCAGAATTTGCTTGTATTGCGTTTCAAAATCCCAGGCATTGTGCAAATCCATACCGTCGAAAGCTTTCTGATATGCCTCCTCATCTTCCGGATTTTCCAGTGCTTTTTCGTAGCGCTCAATAACTTTTAGAATCTCGTTGCCCGATGCAAAAATACTTTCTTCAATAGTAAGTTCAGGATCAAGCGTTGGCTCCTGAGACAAAAATGCCATTTTAATTTCTTTACGAAGTACTATCTGCCCGGTATCCGGCGTATCCTCTCCATTAATAATTTTAAGGATGCTGGTTTTACCACTACCATTTTTTGCTACAAAAGCAATTTTCTGGTCTTTATTGATGCCGAAAGAAATATTTTCGAAAAGCGTACGCTCTCCAAATGACTTAGATATGTTTTCTACTGAAAGATAATTCACGCTGGGGATATTTTTTGCAAAAGTAAACTTTTTGTTTCAGTTTATAGGTTAAAGTTTGTTTACGGTTTGTTTGAATACAATTCTTATAATGGAAAATCAAAAAAAATCGCCCAAGAGATAACTCCAAGGCGATTTTGTATATCAAGAAATAACAATTACTGTTTCTCTTTCAGTTTCGACTTATAATTCTTTTTGAGCTTATCGAGCTTAGGCGTAATTACCGCCTGGCAATACGGCTGATTCGCGTTTAAAGCGTAATAATCCTGGTGATAATCCTCTGCAGGATAAAAGGCGGAAGCAGCAGAAACCTTAGTCACAATTTTTTTATCGCCATAAATTTTCTGGTCGGTAAGCAACTTAATAAAGTTTTCGGCAGAAGCCTTTTGCGCATCATTCAGATAAAATATTTCGCTGCGGTATTGCGTACCTACATCGGCACCCTGCCTGTTAAGTGTGGTTGCATCGTGTGTAGAGAAAAATATTTCAAGCAAATCTTCATACGCAACCTCAGCAGGATTATAGGTAATTTGTATTGCCTCTGCATGGCCGGTAGTACCACTCGATACTTCTCTATATGTAGGGTTAGCGTTTTTACCTCCTATATAACCCGATGTTACTTTGCTAACACCTTTTAAATCGGTAAAAAACGCCTCGGTGCACCAAAAGCACCCCCCCGCAAAAATAGCGGTCTCTGTTTTTGTATTATCCATATTCAAATCTCCTTTTTTAACTTGTTGCGAAATTTTGCCCAGGCTTTTAACCTCTGCTAATTCAGTTTTGGCATCTTTACCCTGGCAGGAAGCCGATATTACGGCAAGTACCAGCATTGCTAACTTTTTCATATTTATACCTTCAAAATTAATTGATTGATTGTAGCGCGTTAGTGTTGTTAACGTAACTTTACAACTACACATACGAAATATTGTGCCAGAAAAGATTTATTATGTTTTAAAATGTTTGTTTCTTTGTTGAAAACCCCAACTATGATAGAAGCCAAAAATATTCATAAATATTACGACAGCCTGCATGTTTTAAAGGGCGCAGACCTGCTTATAGAAAAGGGCGAAATTGTCTCGATAGTGGGCGCATCAGGAGCAGGTAAGACTACCTTGCTGCAAATACTGGGCACGCTCGATACTCCTGATGCTAAAGAAGGATCATCGCTTACCATAAACGGACAGGATGTTTTACACATGAAGGATAAGGCACTATCTAAATTTAGAAATGAGCAGTTAGGATTTATTTTTCAGTTTCACCAATTAATGCCTGAGTTTACTGCACTAGAAAATGTTTGCATACCTGCTTACATTGGCAATAAGCCAAAAGCCGAAACTGAAACCGAAGCAAAGAGATTACTGGAATATCTTGGCCTTTCGCACCGTATAAATCATAAACCGGGCGAACTTAGTGGCGGCGAGCAGCAACGTGTTGCCGTAGCAAGATCGCTTATTAACAAACCGGCGGTTATTTTTGCCGATGAACCATCGGGCAACCTGGATACGGCTTCTGCCGAGAACCTGCACAACCTGTTTTTCAAACTTCGCGACGAAATGGGGCAAACATTCGTTATTGTTACCCATAATGAAGAACTTGCTAACATGGCCGACCGTAAACTTGTTATGAGCGACGGTAATATTAAATGGTAAATTAGAAGGTATGGTACTGGTAGTTATAAGTTTTATCTACATTTTATTTACTACCATAAACTTTGGGCTTCTGTTTAATACACTGGTAAAAACCCGGGTTAGAAACTTTGCAGTACTTTCTGCTCTTGGGTTATTTGCAGTAACAATAGTTGCGAGCATTTGGGCTATTTTCGGGAGGATAAACTGGGAGTTTCAGTCGTTAATTTTACTCCTTAATATAGCTATCACTTTTAAGCATAAAAAAACTGTTGTAGGAGTTTACAAAAGCCTTTTTCTAAGACTACAACTTTTACCAGGCAGCTTAAAAATACTATTAAGTCTCATTACGGTATTTATTATAGCACAATGCGCATCAATACCCA
>Ga0265797_10000116_pt1 | contig 161564 bp, 164 predicted proteins | sample P2T30metagenome_FD_192433 | JGI IMG/M metagenome (GOLD analysis project Ga0265797, IMG submission 192433) | Plant litter microbial communities from East Loma Ridge, Irvine, California - P2 T30 | ecosystem: Environmental > Terrestrial > Plant litter > Unclassified | place: USA: California...
GACCTTAATCTATGGACCACTGTAGCCACATACAGGCTACCGCGGTGAGTAAGAGGTCACTCCGAAAGGATAGATCTCCTTTGCACCAAAATAGGGCTTCGACAAGGTAGAGGAGGTCGGGCCCAGAGTGTTGGCAAAGTTGTTTGCAAGCCACAGAAACTTCACGAGGCAAAGACCACAAAAAGAAAATAGACGGACTCGCTCTTCTCCCATTCCCTCGCCGAAGCAAGACGAACAGATGAAAAGACCTGTCAGACGTACCGCCGAACCCTCCCAGAATGGCCGGCCGAAGCCAGACGCCAGACTGAGTTGAGATCATCGCCGCGCAACTCGGAAGCTGCGCACGTCGGCATCACTCTTGGGCTCGAGGCATCAGCTCATCAGCCAGGTTGGAGTCTGTAGCTCATGTAGAGAACACAGTTATGGACGTTTACTATAGAAATGATTCTATGAAGTCTGAGGGGGGTTTGTTAGCAGGTTGTCAACAGTAAGGGTCGTTTTGGGCACTCACAAAGTCGCGTATCGAGCTTCAGAGAGTGCGAGTAGGAACGCAAAGATATACAAAATCTGACACGGGAGGAACCGTGTCTCTTGGCGCGCTAGCTGCGGAGGACTACTCGGGAGTGGCTGCCTTGAGAGCCTGACTTCACTTGCGAGAGAGAAGTCACATGCTCTGACATTTTGGTAGTGTGCTTGGGCATGAGCAGAATACTTAGGTTACATGTACATACACAACTAACTTCAAGCTCACGTCGATTTGGCGACGTGAGCTTCAAAGAGCGAGATGTATCAGATATTCTTGCAGCCAACCCCAACCCTAACCCTACGTCCGCGATGACTCTTGGAAGGATACGTGCCGATGAGTTGCAGCATGGGACTGTTGATTCGTTTCTCGCCGGTATTATGCTAAGAGTCTGTTTGTATATACAATACATTGGTCGGTTCACCATCAGCAGTCATTTGCATCGATGCGAGAGCTTACAATGGCATTTCACGATACGCGCTGGATCAGACATTAGAAGGTTCACCAGAGTGTAGTCGTCACACAACGACGATCAACGACGCGAAAACATCAAATTCCAGACACACGTTCATCGGTTACATTCGATACATTCTCATTGTACGAACAACTACCTCACAGTCCTACAACCTTCAAACATGTCTCGCCAGCAACATTGAAAGTCAAGATGTAACCTTGTAAGTGAATCCATGTCTTCAGGGTCCTCCCACCGAGCTAACGGGCGGCTGCAGGTAAGGTGCCCCGCCAACTCCACAATGACCATGTTAACGATCTGGCCTCTCTTCACCACTGCATTATACTATTGAAGACTCCAAACACACATCCCACACATCCAACACCATGCGCATCACGTCCTTCGCCTCAGCGCTCGCGCTGTTCCTCGGCTCCGTCACCGCGCTCGACAAGCCTCTTGACATCCAGGTCACCAAGGCCGTCGAGTGCTCCAGGAAGGCACAAGCAGGTTAGAGCGATTGCTGTCTGACTATCCCCGAATACATGCTGAACCTTAAACAGGCGACAAAGTCAACGTCCACTACCGCGGCACCCTCGAGGCTGACGGCTCCGAATTCGACGCATCCTACAACCGCGGCACACCTCTGTCATTCCACGTTGGCAAGGGCCAAGTGATCAAGGGCTGGGACGAGGGAATCTTGGGCATGTGCCCGGGCGAGAAGAGGACACTCACAATCCAGCCTGAGCACGGCTATGGTTCTAGAGCTATGGGTCCCATCCCGGCCAACTCTGTGCTCATCTTCGAGACCGAGCTTGTCAGCATTGCTGGCGTGAAGGCCGAGGGAGACGAGCGTGAGCTGTAGGGCGGTCACGGGTATACAAACACTCGTGGAATTCCATGACCTGGTAGCATGAATATCATGAAATACAAAAGGCACGACACACTTCACAAGGCAGCAAAAAGACGAGATCTCTCGGCGGTGGGTGCTGCTGCTGTCACTCTCTCAACAGGGACAGGCGAGCGTTCAAGAGTCATTGTGTTGGCATGGATCGTAATGCATGTGTTTGGATCGTCTCGTTGACAGCTCTATGAGTAAGCGTGTGTGTTCTATGTCGTGCTCCAACAGCTTGTGCTTGACAGACAGTTGGGTGAGGTGTATGGCTCATATACATCCAACTCACATCTGCTAACTTGCTTCCCTGTCTGTCCTGGATCGAGTCTACGGTGACGCTTCTGTGCCCAAGTGATGTTGTTATCGCAAATATGCAAATGTCTTCCTGTCAACAGACAGACGGGTCGTAGTATTAGCTGCAGTTCCATGTCGAAGCTCAGCATGTTAAAGTGCTCATGTGACAGGGCGCTTGGAAAAACGCGCTAGTAAAGTCAAAAGCGCAGTGCTGCCTACATGTACGCGATAACCAGGCGATCAACTTCGACGTGCGACAGCCCACCCGAAGTCGAAACCGAACCTTTAAAGTCTCCTGGCGAGCGCTACAATGCGCGATCACACACAATCAGCATGTGGCTTCTAACTTGCGACGGCGATCTCTTCGGCCACAAGCCAATCTGGTTACGACCCGGCTCCGGACATCTTCTCGGACGCACTTCAGGCCGCGCCGAGGGCGGCGAGGTAGTGCGCTACATCAACCACAAATCGGTCTCGCGCAAGCATGCGACTATCCATGTCGGCCAGATCAAATCAGGAGACAGCTCGCGATTGCACACACGGAGCGAGATCAAGATCACAGATGGTTCGAAGATCGGGACTTTCATCAACGGGGACAAGATTTGTCAGACGAGCAGGGTTCTGGACAGGACCGAGTACACAATCAAACTGGGCAATTACGAGCATACCTTTCATCTGAAGTGGCAGCCTGTCGTGCTCACCTTCACCAGTTTGTCCAAAGCGGCCAAAGCTAGTAGCGACCCGCTTGAGGCATACAGGAAGAAGCTAGAACAGGCGGAGGTCAAGCTCATCACGGAATACGTCTCGAGTCAGACAACGCACGTCATTGGCAAGAAGAGGAACACGCCGCCAGGCCTGCAAGCTCTACTGCAAGGACGATGGCTACTTGCATACAGCTTTGTAGATGCCTTGGCTCGGGCTACAACCAAGCCTGACCGAGACGCAGACGGAAACAGTCGGCCATGCCCGATTGAGGAAGATTTCAAGACAAACTGGCCGGAAGAAGAGGATCACATTCTCCCTGCTGCACTGGAACCTAATCCAAAACCCAATGAATACCTCAAACCGAACCCACAGCGAGCCGAACTCTTCTCCAACTTTATGTTCATCTTCCTGTCGCAGGCTCAGTACGATCTGCTGATGCCAGTCGTCACCTCAGGCAGCGGCAAAGCCTTGCTTTGGGATGTCGAGGTTGGGAAAAGCAAGGCCGAAGATCTCATAGGATATGTACGGGAGGTTGCTGGTGGTAAAAAAGGCGGAGACGTTCGGTTGAGTCAGCATACGGGCAAAGGTGGAGTTGTCTTGGTACGGTTGGACAACAAGGAGAAGGAGTGGACGACCTCGTTTCTGGCCTCGGTTGAAACGGCGCTCGAACAGAGATCAATGGAGCAAAACCAGTTCCTGAACGCCATCTTGTCCGTCGATGCAAGTGAATTGCGGAGGCCGTTGGCTCGTGAAAGCCAAAGCCAGTCACAAATTGCGCCTTCATTCAATAGCAGATCTGACCAACCCTCGTCCCGGGTACGAAATCGAGACCGGCAACCGACACCGCCAGTCGAAGCTCAAGCCCCGGAACCCACTACAGAGCAAGACCAACCACAGAGACAACCCTCAGAGCAGCCAGAAACCATGGAGCCAACCGGTCGAAAGAAATTCAGGCGTACTGTTACACAATCGCGATTCAAGGGGTTCGGAGAAGTTGACCCAAGCCAGTTCACGCGCCCCGAGTCAGATTCGCCCGAGCCCAGTCAGGTAGTGCCGGATGAACAGAGCATGCAAGTTGATGAGCCCTCGTATCGCGAGCCTTCCCAACAGAATAGCCGCAAACGGCCTGCACCGACCGAAGATGCATATGGCGCCGAGGCCGAAAAGGCAATGATGGACAACATGCTGCCAGGCGCAGCTGCGATGAAGAAGCGGCGACTACAGGCGAATCAGAACGGAAAGGATGGGAGTTCCGGCAATGCCACCCCGGAGCCAGAAGTTGCAGCCGCTGCGGCGAAGAAAGTCATCGCCAAAAAGGCCAAGGACGTGCAAATAGACGTTGGAGCAAAGCTGAAGAAACACAAAGAAGACGAGGACGAAGCCCGCCGTAGGGATGAGGAAAGCCTTCGCGAGGCTCTACAAGACACCGACATCGCAGACGTTCGAGCCAAAGTCGAATCCTTCGTACTCGAAGCACGTGAACCTCCGCCTCGTCGCGCACAGATTGAGCCTCCAGGACCTAGCGACCGCTGGGATCCAGCATGGAACGGCCGGAAGAACTTCAAGCGATTTAAGCGCAAGGGTCAAGACAACGACGGTCCGAGACTCCCTCGCGTCATAGTGTCGCTCGAGGAAGTCCCTCGCAAAGGCCACGGTATTGGCGACGAGTACTGGCTCAACCCGCCGAGCAAGAGCTCAGGCAAGTCCAAGTCACAGTCACAGTCGCAGCCGCAAAACCACACGCAGGGGACAACGCAACCACACACACAGACCCCGACTTCTCACCAGAATGGCGACGATGACCCAACCCGTTTCCGTCGCCGTCTGCAGAACTCCCGCCGTGAGGACGAGGAGGCAAGCGAGATGAGGGAAGTTTTCCCTGACGAGGTCGCGGGCCAATCGCGGTCTTCGTATGCCTCTACGCCTTTCACCTCGACTGCTAGCCAAACACTACAAACCAGTCAGAAGCGCTCTACTGGGAAGAGACCTCCGGCCGCTGCTGCACTGCAGGATGAACCCGCGGCCAAGAGAGCAAAGCAAAGCCGTCCTGCAACCCGGCGAGAGCCGGTGGTTATCGACGACGACGATGATGATGACGAGATCAAGTTCAGGCGCAAGAGGAGATGATCGTGAGCGGCAGTCTGGTTTCTGATTTCCTAAAAAGTCCGAGAGACAGCATGTTCTATACCCATGATTCTCGCGTTCTAGTTCGTAATTTCCAGCGGTAGTAATCATCTCAGGCAAAATGCAAAAAGAGCGAACGCCAACGCTATGCCAATGCTTCTCACTGCCCATGTTCCAGTCGTGTTGCAGTCGATCGCTGCTATGATCTTGGTGGCACGGTGAAAATGAAAGAATGATACGGAAAGTCACCCACCAACCCCTCATCCCTCGCTCCGCCTCCCTCCCTCTTCAGCTTCCACGCCATCCGTGCCATAGCAATCCTCCCTCTCCCTCAGCGTCTTCGGCGGCGCCATCTGCGCCTGGAACTGGTGCCAACAGTTCGGCGCCTGCAGGACGTATTGCATCATGCTCACCCTGAAGCGGTTGCGGTAGTCCTTGGGGCTCGTAATGGTAGGCTTGTTCTTGCCGCGGTCCTTGATCCAGCTCTCGAGCTTCTTGTCCCAGGTGTAGGTGCGGATGCAGTCGATGATGCCGACGACCAGCTGCTTGGCGTCGTCGTCGAAGCCCGCCATCAGGCTGTAGTCCATGACGTTCTGCTTGCACAGCCACAGCGTGTCGTTCCATACGCTGGCTTGCAGCAGTTTACGGTGGTGCTCGCGTACGAACAGCGGGGATTCGAAGATCGTTTCGACCAGGTTCTCGTCCAGCAGCACTTCGTCGGATTGGCCTGTTGGCTCGATCTTGCGGTTGCGCATGCTGCCTTTCAGGTCGAAGCGGCGGTTGGGGTTGTGGTCGTAGAACAGGTTCTCCATGACCAAGAGGTAGTAGCTGAAGTCCATGCCGGTGACCGGGTTCTTGATGATGACCTGGAAGAGGCCGAACATCTTTGCGATGACGGAAGGGACGCCGTGGAAGAGGGTGTGGGACATGAAATTGAAATAGTCGGGTGCGAACTTGGTGAATGCTTTCAATTCGACTTCCTGCAGCGACTTGATGATGAAGCGGTCGTCAAGAGTCTTGAGGAATATCGACTTTGTCTTGCCGCCCTTGGAGTCGAATTTGAGGCATCGAGACATTGATTCGACAAACCGATCTGCGACGCCGCAGCGCCTTCTCAATGCATCGAAGGATTCGGCGTAGAAGATCTTGCAAGATGCCCTCACCGAGCCGTGGGCGAACGAGTACTTCATATGCGTGCCAGTATCACTGAGTAGCGATGCTTCAACGATGTTGTTCAGGTCAGCCTCCTCCGTGAAGCTGGCACTTGCCATAGAAGCAGTATGCCTGTGGCGCGTGCGCGGATTAGTCTTCGGGTTGTTGCGGAACTCGTCGAGTTTCTTCATGTAGTCAGAAGAAGAAAGAGAGATGGCGATGACGCTGGAAGGCTCATCCTCTCGCACGATAATGTCCGAATCCTCAAACACATGCTCAGTGCTGTGTAATGGGTACTCCAAGTTCGACCAGCCAGAGGCCGAGCGCTTCGACCAGAAGTCAGCGAGCATCTTGAACCATACGTTCTTCTTGTGCTCTGCGATGGATAGTTCTGGATGTAGTGCCAGGTCATGAGCACTCGGAGAGGCGTTGGTCGTCGATGAGAGATGAGACAGCGGGTCTGAAGTATCGCGAGATCTAGTCTTTGGCTGTGCGGTATCAGTGTCACTGCCCTCACCCTCAGTCTCGACATCCCGGTTCGCGTCCTGATCCAAGTGTGGTTCGGGAGCTGGGCCACCATCAACCTGGCCATGGGCCTGATCTTGCAATTCTGATCCCTCTGACTCGGTCAAAGAATGGTCAAGTGCGTGATCAACACGATTCACTGGCTCGACCGGTTGCGGGGAGGTGGCATCGGGAACACTAATATGCTCAGGAGTCTTCTCTCCGACTGCATCAGTAGTGTTCCGATAGACTTCGACGACAGGCTGACTGCTCCCCAGTGGATTCGCTCGCGCTTGCCTGCTCTTGGCAGCCCTTTGCCGGCGTTCCCTCAGTCTCTCCTTCTCGAACTCGCGCGACATTTGCTCAAAATGCTTCGCCAAGGCAGAAACGCTGCTGGGAAGTCCGTTGTCTGCCGTGGTGGGGATAGACCTAGGGATCATCGAAGGTGGCATTTTACCAATCTTATTCGAAAGCTGAGTGAGCCTGTCGCTCACCCGCGGCCTGTCGTTGGCAGGAGGCTCAAATGTTGGCGCATGAGGGCTGACGCCGATCTCACCACCCTCCACTTTCAAGTCAGCACTTCGGCGAGGGACATGTGACGGCTGAGTCTGCGAACGGTGAAGTGGCGGAGGAGTCGGACGAGGACTCGCGCCTCGAACCTTCGCGGCAAGCCTTGGGATTCTGGACTCGGGTACTTCTGGCTCTTCGATGCCAGCGGCCCGGTTATTACGAATTTGTTCAATGCGCTCAAGTAGACCAGAGCTCAATGGTTTTGGCTGGATAGCAAATGTCTCGGCCGGGGATCCTTCGGCGGGTACAGGCTCTTCAGTCTGGTTGGATGTGTCGGCCGTTTCGTGACCGATTTCAACAACGCGGTCATCCTCTGGGGATCGAGATGCAATTGCGAGGTCGAGATGTTTGACTTCTTCGCGTTCAGCAGCTTGCTCCTGATCCTCTCTTGGCGATATTGTTTTCGTTAGTTCACTGCCAATAGCAGCGGGAATGTTATGCGCGTCAATTTGCTCGTGGCTGTTCTCATCGCGCGACGCTCTGTGCTCTTGGGCAACCGTTGTTAGTACGTCGTGTGCTTTCTCGGAGGAGTAGTCTTCATCTGCGATTCGCTGGCCAATGGACTTGTGCGGTAAGAAGGTCGTTTCCGATGCGTCTTCGTTGTCACTAGCATCGGCCGAGACGCTATCCGCAGTCGAGTGAGCGCCGTAGAACATCTCCTTTAGCTGTGCTGCGGCCAGCTTGCGAATGTCGGTTTCGGACGGGAAATAATCTCGCTCGAAGTTGTTGAACGCCTCATCCCACGCCAGTGCTTTCTCGTCCATAAAGCGGAAGGCGCGGTTCAGCGGAATAATCTCGTAGTACCTCGAAGACCCGTACTTCGTTTGCAACTTAGTCAAAAGTTCAGCCCGGTCATCCTCGGCACGTTGACGCAGGCTTTCAATCATTTCCTGCGCCTCGATCATCTGCTTCTCATCCAGCGTGTCCACGTTGATGGAAGTCAATCGTTTCTTGACCGAGTCAATGAAAGCGGTCAAGCGGGTGGTTATGTGGGAGTATTGCTCGTTCTTGACCGTTAGATCGGCCTCGACTTTCCATGTGATGATTGGTTTTGGAACGACGATGTCGTAAATGTCGACCGGATCGTACTGTACGCGCACCACCAGGTCTTGGAAACCAAAGCAGCGGAGGAAATCCTTGTGAATATCGTGCTCGCACACGCCGGCTCTAGGGTGCAGGTGGGAACTCCAGAAGGTGAGTTCGAGGTACTTCGCAAAGGAGTACTTCCAAGTATTGTCGGACATTGGTATCACAGTGGTCTCTGCACTGCATTTGCGACACACAGCCCACATAAGAATCGTATTACTCAAGCCCTTTATGCGGGTTGGTAGCCTTTTGACGGATATTGACATCTGTCCGTAGCCGTGAACATATTGGCGGTGGTGATCGTACATCCTGCGTGTGCACTCCTTGCAAGTACTACCAGCACTCAGACAGAGGTCTTCGATGTACTGACCGAGTGTGCAGTCCTCCTCAAATTGTGGCTCTACGTGGTTGTAACCAGCATAGAATCCTATGCCCAAGACTTCTGGCCCGACACATGGCGCAGATGTGATGCTACACACTGTGGAGTGAAGGACCACGATGGTCTGGTGCGAGTATGGGTCGAAGGGGTCGACATTTGTAGCAACAAACGATTCCCACAGCTTCCGCTGGCTATCGTATGAAGCCATTGCGCGTTCGAATTGCGCACTGTGGACGGCATGCAAGTACTCGCGCACTGCCTTGGGCTGGTCTTTGGATGCTGGAGCGTGCACCATTTCTGGTCGCACCAGCTCGAATCGTTCCTTCACCTTTTCGTCTCCACCTTCGTCACCCTCAACATCAGCGGCTGCGTATTGATCTCGGAGTCGCTTAAACGTTGCCAGTTTCCGTTCTTGGTCACACAATTGAGTAAGCATATGCGGTTGCATGAAGATGACGAATGGTGAGGCTGAGAGGATTCTTCGCCGAGTCTCGCTCTCAACCCGTCCGTACTTTGAGGGAACCTCTCCTTCGACGTCGACAAAAGGAGGATCATTGCTGCTGTCAGCTCCAGCTCGAGCTTTGTCTGGTCGGTCGTGTATCTGAGAAGGATCAGGCCTCGAAGCTGGTGTCGACACAAACTCATCGCGCATGAGGTTTGTTTCCAGCTTCAGATTGTAGACGACGTAACACATGAACTCAGTAATCCGCTTGATTGTGCGGAGGACTTTGGTGTCACCACCGCGTAGTACGATTGTACAACCAAGATCAGGAATGCAACCTGATAGCACGAGATATGTCTTGCGATGCCCCTGGTGTACATAAGTCTTGACATCGAAGCTACTGCATTGACCAAGGTGCGAGGGATCGATTGCGAGCTTGTCGACCGACTTGATCATTGTTGTCTGTGTGACGCGCCCGACTGCGGCCAGAACAGACTCCTTGATGTTGAATGCCACAGTGATACCAGCTTCCTCGAGCAAGCGCAGCGCCACGCCAGATACATTCTTTTGGACAAGCAAGACGTGCGGCTGCAGGGCTGCAATGCGTCCGACGAGATTGCGAAGATACTCGCTCTCTTGCGCAATTACTGGATCAAGACTCATGAAGTGAGCCTGATGTCTTGCGTATTCGATTGCGAAAGTCACGATTGCTATCCGAGGTCGGTGAATTGACCTGGCCATGCTTTTTAACGCCACGTTCTTGCTGAAAACGATGCCAGAAACGTAGCTAGTGTCACCTGGTCGTCCTCCAGGTATCTTCTTGAGCTTAATATAATGGCGAATATCCATGTCGTCTCCGCGCTGAACGTCAGGCTCCACGTCGTTAGTGCATTGCAGAAGGATTGGGATCAAAGCTTTCTCCCACGCTGGAGCTTGTTCGATGGCCGCGTCGAACAGTAGCTGCTGTAGTAGTTTCCGAACGTGGTCTACACTCGCGTTGTTCAACTCAATAGTTGGTGCTCCAGGGCCACGCATTGCTGAACTACGTATCAACTTTGAGCCTGACTGTTGAGGAAAGACGAACGGTGTTGTCGGTCGTTGATCGTAGTCGTCATTCTCGGCTGTCCTCAGCAACATGGTACTTCGACTTTGACGAGGCGAAGGTCTGCCCATGGTAATGCTGTTGATGCTAGGATTGCGTTTCCTCGAGAGCCTGGGCATATGTCTGTTATTTGCGGCCGCTTCATCTTCCTTGGCTCCTCTGACGCTTGAGTTGAGAGTAGCCCGGTCGCCTAGCTTTGATCGGCCTTTCTTCATGGCAGATGCAAGTAGGCTACCAACACCTAACCGCTCGCGGTCGCCTGGGGAAGCGATGGGGCCTTCGGGAGCGATGGTTGAGAAAATGCTTTGCAGCTCTTCCTCGTCCGATCCATCATCCGACAAGTATGGCGCGAGGTCTGGGTCGATGATATTGTCATTGTGAAATGCTGGGAGTGTATGCCTGTTCTCCGGGTCACCTTGTGTCCCCTGGTGGAACGGCGCCCGCTCATCTCTTCCTCGCAGGAATGATTGACGCGATTGGTGCCGTTTATGACTTGACGACCGCGGTCTTGCACTGAGAGATACCAAGGAGCGTGAAGAGCTTGGCCGTGCAAGGCTGTGGCCGGCGTCAAACTCGATGACCGCAGATCTCCGTTTCGCTTCTCTATTGCGACGTGACGCGGGAATACCTATAAATGGTGTCTTGACGTCCTTTGCACTCGGAAGAGTGCTGGCAACTTCGTCTATACTTCCAGGGAAATGAACATGATCTGGAGTTGATCTACGTGCGTGTGGTGTCCTTAACGACTCCATTCCGTCTTCTGAATACACAGAGGAATCGTCGTCGTTACTGCCGAGGATGATCTCCTCGCAGGGCTTGCAAAGCCGCAGCGTACCAGGTTGTCCGAAGGGTCGCGCTGGTACTAATGAAGTACATCTCGCGTCAAATATTTGGCCGCAAGTACGACAGTGGTGCTTGCGCCGGAAGGTTGAGAAGCTTGTCCCGCAATTGAAACAATCTTTAGCATTCTCGTCTTTCATCCAAAACTCTTTGCTAATGACGCGTCGTCTGTAGTGAGAAGGAACTGAGGGTACCGCTGTTGCAGGAGTAGGCTGTGGTTTCAGTCCGGTCCTCTTACGCTGAAGCCCACTGTTGAAGTTGGGCGAAGGTTCGAGACCAGGCGCATATGAACCTACTCGAGAACTACCGGAAGAAGCTGGCTCTTGTCGGACAGGAGAGGTGGGCCTACTGGGGTCAAAACCGGGTAGATGTGAGACCCCCACTCTGACCATCGGCGGCCTACGTTCGGCTCCGCGAGACTCATGACTGCTATCCAAGGTTCCGATCGATTTCGCATTGTGCGAAGTCGCGGCTGTAGAGATCGATATGCTAGGCTCCATAGGCGGCATTTCATCATCCTCATCATCGGCAATGGCGTTCTCGTTGTTCAGGCCGCGACCGTGCGGGGATTTACCTCGATCATGGATTCTCACTTCATGGTTGGACAGAACCCTTGCAAGAGCTTCAGTTGCGCTTTCACTGTAATCCTCGTCGCGAAGAGCGTTACGAGCCCGATCGATGTCGGCTTTTGATGGGAGGTCTAATGAAGCTCGGTGGGATGCTGGTTGTGACGTGCGGTCGTTCAAAGATATGATAGGCGCTTCGCTGTATGGGTCTGTTGATATAGACGCTGTGTCGGTAAGCTCAGACCTCGAAGCAGTGAGTTGGTCGTATCGATCTCCGACGGGCGAAGCAGGCAGTGCAGTGTTCAGCGCCGTATCGGATCCAGCAGTGTTTCCAAGTCCCGATTTGGACGGACCTGGCGAGGCACTCTGCATAGAGCCACTTCGCTTCGAGAGACTCGAATGCGAGCTCCCAGGTCTAAGCTTGCCATCTTGCGTTGGAGTACTGGCCCGGACGCTCTGCCTCAGCCTGTTGTACAGACCGCTCACTCCACTGCTGACCAGCTCTTTTGTCCCTGCCCTGCTAGCGCCCGCGCCTCCATCGAAGTCATGAAATGAAGTCAAGGTCTCGGACTTGGAGGCCGATGTGTGGATGTGGTCCAGTGCCTGGGAAAGAGCATCCTTGTCTATATCTTTGCGTGAGGCGATAGAGGCGAGCGAGCCTCGCCGCGACCTCGTGCCGCCTATCAGTGGGAGCAGCACCGAGGAAGCGGATGGAGAAGGCGGTTCCGGTGCCATGATTCCGGGCGGTTATTTGTCGTAGTCGTCTCTGTCATAGCGGGTTGGTCGTAGTAAGGTCCGCTGCTATATCAGTAGCGCTTGGTGCTGGGAGTCGGCCACGGTGGTTGATTCCATCTCGTATGCGGCGCGTCGTTTGCTGGGCCGATGAGAGTAAACTAATACGGTCGCGGCGGCATGCCAACATGCATATGCACCTATGCATGTGAAGCACAAAGTCTCCACTCTCATGTCTCAACCGGGAAAAGTCAAATGACGAAATGCTGCCTGAGGGCACGTGAAACGGACTCGAGCTTGCCCGAAACACGAACCTTGCGCGCTTCCCGTCAAGCTTCAAGCACGAACACGAACACGTGAGAGTGATAACTGGACGATTTTCACTCGCGTATCATCTCGATTTCACTCACGAGATCTGGTTGGTCACCAATCACGCCGTTGTATTAGACAACTTGGTGGCACAGCCTCATTGCTACATTTGCAGTTGAAGATTGCCTAAACAGGATCAGGACCTGTTCTGGCAACCTACATCACTGTACATACATACGTGGGTACTACTTCGCAGCCACGGAGATGTTGTAGCTCTACTCACCTTGGCGGTCCGACTTAAACGTCGACATCACACACCATCCATCAGGAATGTCTGCATTGGCCTTCGACATCGTCTGAGATCATGGCAGCGATCACGCCCTGGGTGGCGAAATTGGTCGAGGCAGAGCTCGAAAACCTCATCGCATGGAAAAGTGTGGTAAAGGATGAGCCAGATGCGAGCGACGAAGACACTCCGCCTCGCTTCAGCGACGATGGCAGCAATCTGAGAAGTTACGTTGGAGCCTCGACACTGAGCCCGGTTTCCATGATCCAATTGATCCAGGTATCTACAATCCACACTTTCCTACCTCACAGCCTGACGCTTACCACATTCCAGAAACCGGGCCTGAACGCTCGAGCGAAAATACCAGTGTCTGATGGTGATGTGTCAGTGCTAGTCGTTCTGAGCGATTCGGCGTGGGAAGCATACGACAACGGTATTGCAGAAGAACGTGGAGATGAGCCTCGGAAAGGAGATCTCCTTATCTGCAAGCGCATCGTAATCGTCAGCACACCTTGGGGACCGACAGAAGAACGCGTCACAATCCGAATCGAAGAGCTCGAATATGCCGGAAACATACGCATCACCATCGGAAAGCCCATCTCGCTGCATCAAAGCGCTTCAATCGTGGCGTTGCGCGCAAAGATCGAAGGTCTCGCATTGAAGCAGCATGAAATGGATGAAATGGATGAAATGGAGGAGGAGAGTAACACCGATGACGATGACGAAGTGATGAATGATGAACAAGCCACAGCAGCAACGACGGCAGCAGCTCTACCAGAACACACCAATTGCGGTGGTAGCGTCGATGTCGAAATGGAAACGATCGTCGAGAGAGCTGCACATGTCCTACCCGACGTTGTGCCAACTCCCTCGCTTGACACACAGAACGCCCCGGAACCCGAAGAGGAAGAAGCAATCGCTACAGCGCCCTCGCCACCACCCACTAATAAATCGCCAATTGTGTCGAGATCTCCGGCCCAATTTCAGATAGAAACCCAACTCGAAGTCGAAGCAACACAGGTACAGGCGCCACAGCCACCGGCTAGAAACCCGATTCGACGAAATAGAGGTGGTTACTCTATGGGACGCGAGGGTTTCGAGACAACAAGGGGTGACAACCTCACGGGACCTCAAGCACCGACGCTGCACCACAGGCAAGGCTTTCCGCCGGCTGAGCTTTCAAATGTGGAGCCCAAAAAGGAGAAATTGCTGGATTTGATGTCTAAAATGCCGGGCCAGCAGCCGAGGAACCGCTCTCCGGAACCATCTGCACCAGTTTCGGCGCAACAAGAAGTGGCAGCAGAAGAAGTTGTGATCGAAACACCAGCGAAGAGGAGACCTAGCCCTAAGACGTTCGTTGTCGAGGACGCAACACCTGCACCGGCTCAGAAGTCTTCACATGCTGTATTACCCAGCGAGAACAAAGGGAAGCGCAGACGGCCATCACCAACAAGTCTAGAGTCAACATCTGCACCGCGTAGGATTTATCGGATACCTAAGAATCAACAGGCTCTTCTCGACGATAGGTCTTCGTGGCTCCCACCAGCGCCGGGTCACGAGTTCCCTCATCCCAATGTCCCTGTCAGACTACTAAGGTTGTGGAATACAAAAGCCGAATTACAGACTAAGTCTCCCTTGCAACCGTCGCCGATCGCTTTGATCGAACAGAGCTCAGGAGCAAAGAGCGTCGAGGAATTACAGCCGGAACCACAGGCTGACGATTCCGAGAGTGACTCTGATGAGCTCATGTCTGAAGACGAACCAATCGACTGGTCTCAGAGTCAGCCTCGAAGCCAGGCACTGCCCCCCGACAGCAGCGCAGCACCGCCCTCATCGGATCACACCCCTCGCTTAGGATCAAGAGACGGTGCAACACCGACCCAAGAACTGGCTACTGCGTTCACAACCGATTTCAGCGATACCTTCAACGGCCGCAAGGACATATCCAAACAGAGCAGATCCAAAGATGGCACAACACCGACCCGCGAACAGGCGACTGCGTACGCAACGGATTTCAGCGATACGTTTCACGGCCGCCATGAGAAGTTCACGCAGAGCGGGAGCCAAAGAGAGTCACAAGCACCTGCGACAACTGCTCCAAATCCAGTTGTGTTACCCACGCAGCCAACGAAGTCTGAACAGGCAGAATCTTTGCCAAAGCAGAAGGCTCGTGCTATAACAGAAGAAGATGCCAACAGAGGACAAACTACAGCTCGGAATACCGTGGCATCGCAATCAGAGTCCAGCTCTCTCCAAAATGCCAATGCGCCGGCCAGCTCGTCTAGGTCCCAAGCGCCGCCTGCCAGATCCCAAATCACCAAACAGCAAAATTCACAACAAAATTATTCGCTACCACCGACATCTGGAGCTAATAGAGCTCGACCAGTCCACCCACAGGATCATTGGCGGACATCACAAGTTGCGTCACAGCTGATGCTGACCGGACCAAGGAAGTCGGCACCTCTAGCAGATAATCACCTTGGCCCCGTGCAAGCATCGACCCAGCAGACACCCCACCGCCCATACAGGGCAACAGAGCCAAAATCAGGAACCTCGTTCACCACTCCAACTGGTGCACCGACCGGCCCGCGAGCTACAACAGAGCACCGCTACAGCGTTCCAACAGAGCCGAAAAGAGGTGGCTCAAACACCACTCCAGCTGGCGCACCGACCGGCCCGCGAGCTACAACAGGGCCTCGTTCCAGCGTTCCAACCCCTAATAGTAGCAATAAGAATACGCCGGATCCCAAGGCACTGCCATTCGGTGGCTTTTACGTACCCATGCCTTCGCAACCCAGCAAGGAATCGCCACCTTCGCAGGCTTCAAGGCCAGATCCGGCGGGTACGCAAACGAGCGAAATGGAGACGTCGGTCCCGCGCTCAATGCCGCCGCCGCCGCCGCACCGTGAGCAGAGAAGGGATTACATGCGGGATGCTCAGCGGAAGCACTGGTGAGTCTTCACACTCGACGATCTTTTTTATTGGTTCGATGTTTTTATTGCTCCGCATCACGTCTGCGTACGTGCTGACATTCGCTGCCGATTGCCCAACCCGAACATGCAAGGCCTCTAGATGTACAATACCGAATGTGTTTTTTTCCGCCTGGGTCGAATTGGTTATTGCGGTGCATTGCATAGACGCACAAGAAACTAACGAAAGCAACACCAGGCTCAAATCAAAGATCTCTACGGACGGAAAGGCTGCGGCGTCCTCTGCATACCGTCTTTGGCGAGACTATCTGGACAAGTACCCTTCAGACCCGGTGTCCGACGACGATTTCGCCCTCCTTGTCACGCAATTGCGACCAGCAGCAGATATTGGAAATATGCGCGCGTCTGCATTGGCCGATGACGAAAGCAATGCTGCTGTGATGGCACAGAGTCCGGCTCAGGCACCTGTTAGTGAAGCCCGCAACGACTCCACCCGGATCAATCCAGGGATGAGGGACGAATCACGAGGTCCTGAACCTCTGCCGAACTACAAATTACTCGAGCTTATCGGCGTTTGGAAGCAACACTTTGCGAGAATCGGGACACCGACGAGAAGTCTGAACGTTCTCAATTGGGGGTTGGGAGAGTAGGTACCTTACTGTGGGATTGATGGCTTGGATCAATAAACTTGCTGTCGTATGATGTTACATATTGTAGAGGTAGCATGTCACTTCCAGTCTGTTCCTTCAATGTGTCCGGCAAGCGAGAGGCATTACATGTATACCGTGCCAAAACCAGGGAGCTATGTATACAAACGACCACATCAACATCAACATGTCGGTCCGAAGAGGCTTAATACTTTATTCTCAAAAGCCCTAGGACCCTGTGTGGGGTCAAGGAGAACAGAAGTGGGGCGGCGAGGTTAGTGGGCAGACCAGGGGCAGCGAATGCCTGCGTCGATCAACATGCTGGCAACGCTGAGGCCAACTCAATCCACCTGCACCAATTATGTGATTCGAGCGCTGAAGGAGAGTGGTCTCGGGAGACTGGATAGCAGCATTGCAACGGCGATATTGCAGACACCCAAACTAACAATACAGGGCGAACGAGAAGAGGAGAAGAGACAGACACGTGACATGGAGATGAAGTGAAACCACACCACTACACAACAATCAATCAGCTACGCAAGTTGCGACCAGCGTCGTCGCACAAATGGAAACACCGGCGAGCAGCAGCAACATGCAGCAATCATCACGTCCCAAGCAGCCCAGCTCCACACGCCGCCCCTCCCTGCAATCCTTCCCTTCCAACCTCAGCAGCAAGCGCTCCGTCTCCAACTCGGCGCCCTCCCAGCATGACTTCAGCTACCACCCGCACGACCAGCACCACTCGCGCGACAGCAACCCGACCTCTGTGCGCAGCCGCCACAGCGACGCCTCCCAGGCGCCTCTGCCTCCCTTGCCGCCAGGCGCAGCGCCGCCGCTCCCTCTGCCCGCCTCGATAAATATGTCAATGGCGCAGCCAGAGCCTCGTGCCCGGCCCATCAAGTCGCAGTACCCGGCGTCGGGTGGCGAGAAGCATGTAGAGTACATCCTGGTTGCGAGCTTCGACATTGACAGGGGAAGTGTCATGGAGCACCAGTACCCGGGTCCCGTGGGCGGCGACGAGGTCATGCTGGCCGAGCTCATGTTGCCCGATCAGACGCATACCAGGAGCCAGGACTGGACCATCTTTTTCTTACACAAGGATGCCGAGGCCGAGGAGGAGCTTGAAGAGGACGGCCGGGGGAAACGGAGGAAGAAGAGACGGCGGGGAGGGGAGGAAGACGACCAGGCGGAAGGAGGAGCGCTGAATTCTGGCGATGAAGAGTCCGAGGACGACGAGAGTGATGAGGAACACATGGATGGCCCACCATTGGTGTACGTGCTGAACCTGGTCAACACGAAGCAAGACAATACAGTCAAGCGAGGCGCGGTCGTGAAAGCCATGGCGATATGCACACGGCACAGTTTCCTACACATCTACAAGCCTTTGCTGCTCATTGCCTTGGACCAGTACTTTCACAGTCCGACTATTGAGACACTGGCAAGTCTGTACGACGCCGTCAACGGCATGGACCTCTCGTTGATGCCACGCTTGAACATTAACGAGAAGTTCATCCTGCAGGCCAGCAATGCAAAGGACCTTTTTATTGAGAAGTTCGAAGCGATCATTGCGCAACGGCTGGTCTCTGATGCTTCAGAAAACGGCTCACAAAGGTCTACGTCTCCTTCATTACAGCAATACCCGTCTCGCAGTCGCTATGGCTTGCCCAAAGATACCCACGAGTTCGAATCGACGGTACACTACGCCAACATACCAGTTCCCGTAAAGATCCCGGTGGCACTATCCCCAGAGACAGTTGGAGATTTCAGCCTGATCAAACTGATCACTACATTTTCCACTCCGCATTCTACCTCACCTATACCATTCAACCCAACGCATCCGCACCTCACAACATCTGGACCATCCACACACCCGATGATCGTGCTTCTGAACGCCCTTCTGACGCAAAAGCGAGTTATCTTCTTGGGACACAACCTCCCATCGTCCGAGGTTGCCGAAGCCGTACTCGCTGCCTGTGCCCTAGCTTCCGGTGGGCTGTTACGAGGCTTCACAAGACACGCTTTCCCTTACACAGATCTCACCAAGATTGATGATCTTCTCAAGGTTCCCGGCTTCATCGCTGGTGTGACCAACCCTGCGTTCGCACATCACACCGAGTGGTGGGATGTGCTGTGCGACATCCCGACAGGCCGTATGCGCATCTCAAATCGTATCGAACAGGCTCCTGTCACAGAAGGCGTGGTCTTCTTCCAGCAAAACACATTATCTCCGTCAGCGGGAACAGGAGCCGGCATGTCTGCCATCGCCGCGGCGGGAGCCTCACTCACAGGTCTTAGTGGTGGCGCACACCATACCTCAGCCGGCGGTAGCGATCCAACGGGCGACGGTGCATTTATGAATGCTGTGCTCTCCGCCATGAACGAGCGCCACGGCGAAAACGCGATCCGCACGAAGTTCCGCTTATGGATCGCACGCTTCTGCCGCCTCGCCGCAGCCTTCGAAGAGTCTGTCTACGGCGCCTCAGCACTGCACATCCACGACCCTCCCAGCCCAACAGACATCAATTCACCTCTCGCACCACTCACCAGCCCTACAGCCTCAACACCCCGAAACGCAGACCCAGACCTCCCACCCGAAGTCCTTGGACACGGCTACGTGTGGCCCACAACCCAGCTCCGCCATGCCGAGCTCGCCGCCAACAGTACGCGAATCGAAGGCTGGCGCGCCACCCGCAGCTACTACAACTTCGTCCAAGACCTGGCAGCCTACTACCACCACCGCCCAGTCAAGGCCCTCGACCTCCACCACCTACACGACAAACTCGCCAAACTGCGCCTCGGGCCCGACGCTTCAGGGAACATCTACCTCGCCATCTGCGCCGCCGTGCAATCCGAAGCCGAAATCTCCCAACTGCTCGCCACCGTCGCGAACGGAAGCTGGGACAGCCGGGCCGGCAGCGCGGGCATGGGCCAGGGCCTGTTTTACATCGCCTTCGGCCTCTGCCACTCCAAGCTCGAGGTCAGGGAAGCCGTAGCGGGTCTGCTCGCGCGCGTCAGGGTGCACGAGGCCGGGAGGCATTTCTGGAATGCTTTGGGCCGTTTCTCCCGCGTAGCGTGGGAGAGAGTCGTGCGCGGTATGCAGGAGAGGGAGTACGCTGAGGGCTGATTGCCGATGATGATGATGATGGTGTTGGGGAAGGGCACTTTTTTTTTGGCGATGCAATTTGTCCATTGTTTTCAAATACCTCCCTTTCGATTCTTTTTTCGATTTTTTTTTCGTTATCTCGAAATCCGAGACGAGCATGTGAGTGTAGATAGGTAGATACTTACCTGATCAGTTTCATGTAAAGGTAGAAGAGACGAAGGGGAAAATACACACGATTTGACGATGAACTGCTTGTTTATTTGTTTGTTGGGTACGCAGTTTGTTGTCATCCGTCTACAGGAAGAAAGATCACTATTTACAATAGCACCAGAAACCCCTCCATTTCCTCCGATTTATACACGCTGAAGAGAACGGCGAGAGTGAGAAGCGCGAAGAAAAGAGACTCCACCATACGCTACTCAATAACGAAGTGGCCGACTGAATGCGGATAATGTAGTTATATAAGAAAAGAAAAAAGGCGCAGCTCGGGTTCGGGGCCCACGTCCGGTGCTTTTTCTCGTACGTCGGGTACATACTTACATTGCCCCAAAGCCAACACCAAACACCAGTCGCCAACGCCAACGCAAATGCCAATGTTCATGTCCAATGCTCATGCCGACGCCGCATCCATGCTCGTGACCATGCAAACAACCACCACCATCACTACTAGCACCACCGCCACCGAAACTCATCATCATCACTCAAACTCCACTCTCTGACCTTGCTGCTGCCTTCTAGCCCTCTCAGCACGTCTCCGCCTGCGGTTATCCGCGAAAGCACTAACGTCAGTCCCCGTGCCAGCATCGGTGCCATAAGCGCCCGGGCTGCCGACGGGGTTATTGCCGCTCATGGCGCTCCCGCCTGAGAAGTCGCCGCCGCCGCCGTGGACTGGGAGTTTGGGTGGGAGAGGCAAGTTCGCGCTCCCCAGGGCGCTGTTGGACATTGCCGGGGGTGGAGGGACGTTGGCGAAGGGTTGCGCGTTGGAAGGGCGGACGCGGGAGCCGTTGCGGCGGTAGCGGCGGGCGCTGCCTGGAGGGGCGTCGGATTCGAGGCCGCCGGATGACATGGAGGAGTTGCGGCGGTGGCGGCGATTCCCTGCTGGGCGTTGAGTGGCGGAGGAAGGGGGACCTTGGGAGTCGCTGGTTGGCGACTTTAGGCGGGAGAGGGTCACGCGGCCGGCGTCGTCGTTGTGCATGTGCATTTTGACGCGGACGGGGTCTTGCAGTTCGCTGCCGGCTGGTAGGGTTGAGACGGAGGACTGGCTATTGCGGCGGCCGGCGCGTTGGCGGTAACGAGAGGGTGATTCGGACTGGGTGCGGTGATGAGAGGTTGCTGCCAATGAGGCAGCGGCGGCGCCTGCGCCTAAGGTTGCTGCTGGGTGTACGCCTTGGTTGTTACTGTCGTGAGGAGGTACTGCTGGTGGATCGTAAAGTCTGGACGGATCGGGTTCCACGGCACCTGCAGGCATATGTGCTGAGCCAGGTACAGTGGTACCGTAGTCTGCAGGACCAAAGGTGTTTTGTGGTGGAGGTCCAGGAGGCGGAGGCGGTAGTGAGTATCCTTGCTCATCTACATTCGGTCGGCTTGCTGACATTGGGCGAGGGCCATCTGTTGGGGCAATGTTGCCCGCGTTCGCTGGCAGAGGCGGCATGCTTATGTCGGGTCTCTGGCTCAGCGCAGTTCTTGATAATTCAGGATTGCTGCCTCTAGCTGGATCCGGCGTCATTCCAGTCATGATCGTCTCTGACATGCTTGGTCGCCGCCCATCTGATTGCCGAGGATATCTCATGGAGTTCCGGCGATTAAAGCGGTCGGCGTTGTCAATTTCGCGCATGCGCTGGGCGTCAATTCGCTGGTCCTCTGTTCTCTGTTTCCGTGCTTTGTTCCACTCTCTGAATCCAGCAAGAGCGCCAAAAGTCGCAATGCTCTCCCGTAATGTTCGAGGCTCTCCGTCGTCAGTCCTGTCAGTGAATTCGGTTCCATCGCCATATGAGTACATCTCAGTGCTTTGCCGACCTCGCTTCGAGTATCTCCTGGGCGTGAATCCAGATGCTGTTGGAGCCATTGTCGAAGGTGCCATTGGATCACCACGCCTGGGTCGTGGATCGCCAGGTGAGAAGGGAGCGTCACCGTTACGGACCCGGGATACGTCAGTCTCGCTCACCATACTATGGCTGCCACCAAGAGCAGGTCTATACCTGTCGCGCCTGTCGTAGTCATTGTTTCGATCCTTCTTGCCAAAGATGCCCTTAAAGCCTTTGTAAGCAGCCAGTCCAGCACCGGCACCAAGCAAACGGTTCCTCCAGGTGTGGGGCTGTGGTGTGTCTCCGCTGAACTTCTCATCCTCCCATGACTGTGGCGAGAGCCTGCTCTCTGACATAGGGCCACGACCACGACTTCGTGAACGGACTCGGCTTGGAGTCATGGTGCTTGCGCCAGGAGGCGGCCTTGTAGATGGACCGTACATGGTACTCGTGCCCGCCGTATCCGTCGGTCCCCTGCTACGTCCATCATACCTCGAGTCGTAATCCGTGTATGTGTCGCCCGCATCCGTTCGATCATCGTACTTGCTGTCCTTGCGGCGCTTCCACAATCGCCAAGCGCCCAGCACACCGCCGAGTGCCAGCAGCTTCTTGCCCCATCCCCAGTTGCTCTTATCCTCTTCTTCCTCATATCGCCGACTCCTTCGGTCTCCAGTGAGTTCTGTCCGAGTGTAGTCCGTTCGAGAGCCCGAGATATAACTTCCATAATCTGAATAGTACTCCGAGCCTCCAGGTCCAGGAGGCCGCACTTCTCTGCTGTGCGACCTGTACTTCTTCCTGAAATCGAGCACCATGTAGAGCACCAGCAGAAACAGGCCGGCGAGAGCGTACAGAATGAACAGCACCAGCGGACTTCCGTATAACGTGAGTCCAAGGGCGATCTGCACAAATCCCAGCAAAGCCAATGCTCTCCCGACCATGCGATGTATGTAAACCTTTTTTGGTAGGACAGACGGCGCCGCCTTCTTCCGCCGCTCGATCTTGAACATCAACCATCCCCAGAGGAACTGCACCATCACCAACACGTATATAGCAACGCCGATGCCGTGGTGTGGATTCGTCAGCGCTCTTTCCGGCCCGACCGCGAACCATCCAAGGATTAAGACGACCGTCGTCAACAGAACTGTTAAGATCTGCAAATAGACGTGCAGCTTCAGACTGAGAGCCGGATTCCTTTGGCCGAATTTCGCTATCAAAATAGCGGCGGGCACGATGCCCATGAAGACGATGGCACCGACGATGGCGTGACCGCGTATGAGCGAATGATATTGCGGCAAGTCTCGGAATCGATTGCCCATGCCGTTGTATCGCATTGTGTTGAAGTTGATGCCCATCAGATTGGGCAGTAGGAAAGTGTTGCGGTTGGTGTCCCATGTTCCGTCGCCAACAGTGAGGCTGTTACTCGAGTAGCGGCTGCTACCAGGATCTGAGAGGCCGCCATTGCTGTCGGAGGACATGATGGAGGTTGTGGGTTGAAAGGTGGTCGAGCGGTGAGTGAGATGTAATGCTCTGCGCTCCGGTGATCGTCGAGAGCGCTATGCAGCGCTCATGCCGGTCGAGTGATGTTGTGCCTCAGGCCGTGGAGTCCTGATGCGCTATGTGTCTGTGGTATGTATCGTATAGGGACTGTATCCTCCTCGTTCGTTGTGCTGTCTGGTTCCGTTCGGTTTCGAGTCGTCGAATGGAAAGCTTGCAGTGGGGAAAGTGTTGATGTAGCGATGGGCTGCGATGCGCTGGCAAGCTGATTCTTCCACTTCCACTTCCTTGCAACCCCAGATCAATGATGGTAAGGGTAAAAAGGTAGTAAAAGTGTCGGTGAGGGTAACGTGGGTCTCAGTAATGGTATTCCGCGGGCAGAGGAATCGACGCGACTTGAGGATCTACTGGTCTAACAGTAATCTTCTCACTGGTGATAGCCGGTTGCGCTGACATCGCCACAGCAACGCATCACAGTATCGAATCCGGCTTTGAACTGTGGAGCCATGCTGACGTGCACCGCTATACAAACTCTTAATTGTTTAGCTTGTTTGATCGTACAATTACGCTTGAGATGTGCTTGTTTGTGAGTGGTTTTGTGATAAGCTAAATATATCACATTCGCCCAACAAGACTGCAAGTCAACATTCCAACCTGACCCCCGGTACGAGCACTACTGTCATGTCAAAGCCCGACGTCCAACGCACGTCCCAGATGATGACAGATGAGCTATCCATCCATCAAGGTCACCAAGAGAAAGTCAATTCACCATGTAAAGATTTCCACACTCTTATTCACCACGTAGCAATCACAATCTATCCCTGCAATCCCTCCATGATCTGACCAGCACCGGCGAAATCCATCAGACCGTCTTCCAAACACTCATTGAACGCCTCCTCGAGATCGACACCCTTGGGCGGAGGACCAGGGATTTTAGGAGCAGCACTGCTCGATGATGAAGAAGACGAAGAGCCAGCAGCGGAACTTGCGCCAGGACTCTTGCTCACGACAGTAGCCATGACATGGATCAGCGCCATCCTGCGCTTCGCCTTCTCGCCCACTTCCACCTCGCCCAGCGCCTTTGCGTGGTTGCCGGCGCCCTTGTAGAAAGTGAAAGCGTTGGACAGGAGGGTAAGCCCGCTGTTGCGGACAGACTCGGACAACGTCGAGCCCGGCATGGTAGCGAGACGGTAACGCAGAAGCTCAGCATCGCCCTTGGCCTGGTAGACTTCGGCCTTGCACTCTTTGGCGTCGTCGGTGGTCAACTTGGAGGCCTTGGTGAGGCGATCCTGTGTGATGCTGAGTTGCTTCCAGCAGTCGCCCGCGGGGAACTCGCTGGAGGCATCTACCTGGTCGAGAGCGGCGAGGACGGCTTCCGAGCGGGCCTGCGCTTCCGTCATGAGGGCATGTGCGTCGTCGTCTTTACCAGGGATGTCAAAGGCTTGCAGGCGCTCAATGTAGGTCTTCAGCTCGATCAAACGGGCTGCGTATTGTGCGTCGGCGTAGGCAGCAATGAAGCTTGCCCGTGCGAGGCCGACCTCCAATTTCGCAGCGTCCTGCTCGTCCTCGGGGAGGAGAGCGATGTATTTCGGTGCCTTTGTGTCGGTGAACGCGTGCGCCATGTCGCCCAGGTTGCCGAGGGCACTCTCCCCGACAAGCGGGATCAGTGTGGTCAGAGCAGAGAGGGATGCGTGGACGGTGTCGAGCAGGTCGCTACCGGTGACCGGGTTCACGATGACAGCCGATTGCTCGGGCTCCTCCTCCCAGTCATCAGCCTCCTCCTCTCCATCAGCCTTCTCGGCAGTCTCCTCCTTGGTCTCAGCGGCACCATCAACTGGCACGCCACCGTCTTCTTCCTCTGCTCCCTCCTCGCCGGATGAAGGAAAGTCGGCCTTCTGCTGCTCAATGGCCATTTCCTGCCTAGCCAAACATCCCTCCAACATCTCCAAGCTTTCATGCAAACACTTGACGGCTTCCTCGTCCTCGCCATCCTCGCTCTCTGACAGCACTTCAGCAAGACTAGTAAGAACCTGACTAGCGTTAAACCTGACATCCACATTCTCCGCATCCAGAGCCAAGGCCACCCTGTGACTCTCGAGCGTCTGCCTCAGCAGTGCCACCAAATCGAGACCGAGCTTCTCAACAATCTCAGGGCTCTGCGAGAGCTCCAACTCCAGACGGGCTTTGTTGTAGGCGAGGTCGAAGTTGGTGGCGAATTTCTTGAGGCCCTTGTCGTAGACTTCGAGAGCACGCAAGAAGGCTCTTCCAGACTTGGCTGGGTCACCGGCACGCCATTTGCCGCCGGTTTCCTCTTCTTTGTCGGCGGCTTCTTGAAACTCGTCTGGGGTTTGGGGTTCGATGGCTTTTGCTTTGGGCGCCTTGCCGGGGCGAGCGAATTGCTTTCCTTTGGCCATGTTGTGAATGATGTTACTTCTTCTCGAGTAAAAGTTTCTCCGGGTCAGCACTGATTGACTGAGAGTGCGTGTGATGGAATTTCAAATTTGTAGATGAGTATATTTGTGTTCAGGCGTCGATCTGATATCCTTGCGCACAGAAAGTTTGTAAAGAAAGTCGATGGTGGGGTCCGTCGACTTCGCTCAATGCTCGGACGAGAAATGTATTTCTCTGCGGTTCCAAGTTGTATGTACATGTACCGTAGGTGACCGATTCTCTCAAGCACTTAACAGATACGTAGTGACATCGTAGACCTGCTTCCCATGGTTCTTTCTGCAGTTCGCAGCCTCACCACCAGCCTTTCTCATCGCCAGCAACAACGCAACAACGCAACCTCTTCTCTGCCCCTCCAATCTAGTCTCCCTCAATTGGCGGCGGGGAACGCTCCGAATGACGTGTCGGAAGATTATTGGCGTCGCATTGAATGCCGCACTTTTTCGCTGCGACACTTCACTTACCATGCCTGAGCCATTGGCACCTTCCGTGTTTGATTTGATCTGTCATGTGATCGTAGACGTCTGATGAAAGTAGAAGGGCGTCGACTCGGAGGGTCGAGAATGAATAATTACTCCGTGGAAGGGCAGAGAAGCTTGGCCAACTACTGCGGATATGCGGGCCTGTATGAGATCATGCTGCTCGAGTCTGCGCTGGAGTTTGCCAAAGATAACCACACACACAACAGATAAGTGGGACCGGCCCTCTCATCTTACCTCACTCAAAGTAAATAACGTGACATCCCCGCCGTTCCCTTCCTCTTTCGTCTCTGACATTCACTCAACTCGACCCGTCTTCAATCCACTCTGCCCACCACCAACCCACGCCCACAACCCGCATCGCAATCGCAATCGCAACCATGGGAGGCCGCCCTGTTAACCTTTACTCCTTCGCCGACGTCGACAAGGACCTCGCGCCCAACCTCCGTCGCTACGTCCTCGAGGCGCAGAACGAAGCCATCAAGCGCCACAACACCTTCCGCGTCGCCGTCTCCGGCGGTTCGCTGCCCAAAGTCCTCGCCAAAGCCCTCCTCACCCCGACCGACTCCTCCTCGCCCTCGGACCGCGCCGACTTCAGCAAGTGGGAGATCTTTTACGCCGACGAGCGCTGCGTGCCGCTCACGCACGAGGACTCCAACCACAAGCTCGTGCAAGAAGAGCTCCTCTCCAAGATCCCCGCCGAGCTGGGAACCCCCAAAGTGTTCCCGATCGACGAGTCGCTACTGGATAACCCGCAGGAAGCGGCCGACGCCTACGAGAAGACGCTCGTGTCGATCTTCGCGGCGCGCGATAGTGTCAAGCTGCCGCTGTTCGACCTGCTGCTGCTGGGCTGCGGTCCCGACGGCCACACTTGCTCGCTGTTCCCCAGCTACCCGCAGCTGCGCGAGACGGGCGCCTGGGTGCTCAGCATTGAGGACTCGCCCAAGCCGCCGCCCAAGCGCATCACCCTGTCGCTTCCCGTCGTGCAGCACGCCGCGCGCATTGCTTTCGTCGGCACTGGAGCTGGAAAGAAGGATGTGCTGAAGAGTATTTTCGAGTCCGAGGAGGGCCGCCAGCTTCCTTGCGGGCTGGTGAATGAGGGCGCCGGCGAGCGTGTTAGCTGGTTCTGCGATTCTGCTGCGACCGAGGGCGTGAACTTCCCCAAGAGGAGCAGTGTGATTTAAACGAGACGCTGGAAAGGAACAATACGCGGAGGAAAGAGACACTGACCTGTTCACATGTGAGCAAGAGGGAAAGAAACGTGCGAGATGAGCTAGGTAGGATTGGCAGATCCATTGATTTCCATCGATGGATACATCTCCTCTTCCTTGCCCTCGTTCTGGCGGGATAAAGCTATCTGATGAAACAAGTTCTACATATAACGCTGCGACGATTACAAACGAACAAAAACCAAATACAAAAAATCAAGCATAGCAATTCTCCTCCACTTCCCTCGTGCTATCTTCTCAATTGCTAGTCAATTTTATATGGGCTTCGTACGAAAACGAACATTCGATTATTACGTACATGAGCCTTCCTCTCGTTCTATGTGAAGAGTGATTTCTCCCCCAGTAAAATACATATGAATACACACCAGACAGTACTCAGAAAACGAAGCAGCGTGCATGATAACAAAATGACGAAGTGACAATGACCATTTCAAATCAGGGAAAAAAATGAAATACAATTGATTCACCGTTTCTCCGTCGAGCTGGGAGAAAAAAGACAAAAGATTTGGTCCCACCGTGAATCGAACACGGGTTGGTCGCGAATTCTTGCGGATCTGCACGAAGCAGATGAGCCACAAGCGACAGTGATACCTCTACACTATAGAACCGATGACGATTTATTTGAGATTGTGTTTATAATACTGTACCACGGAGCCAGAGCGTACATGCAATTCGATGCTCGGGTCCCAAGGTTCTCAGCACATATGCTCAGGTCGATACAGCGAGCATACCGGTCTACCGTAACGAATGTTCAATCAAGCTATTCCACAGCACACTGCGTGTGTAGGTAAGGTACTCCCTTGACTCAACTTGCCCTTCCACAGTTCGATGCTTGCCTCTACGCGTATCCACTGACACACACCTACACGTACATGTGCCATGTTCGTTCGTATACGAGCCTCCATGGCCCTCATCAGCTCACTGCAAAGCCATCACCATTATTCGCCTGCCGCAATCTAATCGTCCGTCCTGCTCTTTCGCCAGTCGGCTGCCCCTCATCGACTGCAACCCGCCCATTAACCAACACCATACGGACCCCCGCCGCTGGCACCTCAGGCGCAGCAAAAGTCGCAATGTCACGGATCGCATCAGCATCAAACAACACCAAATCCGCACGATAGCCCTCTTTCACAAGACCACGGTCCCTCAGTCGGAGCACAGCAGCCGCCCGCCCAGTCAGATGAGCCACGACTTCTTCCAGCCCGCCCTGGAAGATAACCTCGGGCTCGACCCTTGCAAACTGATCCGCCGTAGATGTGTGCAGATCCCGCGACATACCTTGCCGCAAGTCACGGTGGTAGTGGCCGATGTATCGCGGGAAAGTGCCCCAACCTCTAGGGTGCGGTTTGGACGAGGTCAGGATACCGTCCGACCCGCCCGTGTGCACGCGGTGGCGCATGATTATGCGCACGTTTGCTTCGTGGCCGGCGTGCTGCATGATGGTCGTGCCGAAGTCGTCGGCTTTGAGGAGGGAGATCCAGACGTCGAAGGGGTCTTGATTTAGGTAGCGGGCGATGCTGCCGAGGGTTTTGCCGACGTATGTAGGAGCGAGGGAGGGGTCTTGGACGCCGCCTATCTCGATGATGTCCCAGTCTAGGGTGCAGCCGTGGCAGCCGTCGGAGCCTTCGACTAGGGCTTGATGGCGGATCTTTGAGAGTTGGACGGGGTCTGAGAGGATTTCGAGCTTGTTGTCGGCTGATGCGACCCAGCTGGGGAGTAGCGCTGCTAGGGTCGTGGAACCGGGGAGGTATGGGTATGTGTCGAGGGTGATGTCTAAGCCTTCTTCTAGCGCTTTGTCGATCATGGCGATGAGTTCGTCGACTCGATCGGCATTCTCGGGGAAGTTGAGAGTCGCATGTGTCAAGTGGAGCCTCACGCCGGTCTTACGGGCGAGATCGAGCATTTCGGCATACGCTTGAATGGCGTCCTTTCCGTAAGAGCGATGATGTGGGCAGAAGTACCCGCCATATTGCTTCACGATTCGACAGAGCTGTGTGAGTTCTGCGGTGTCAGCAAACATTCCAGGCACATATGTCAGGCCGGACGACATCCCCACAGCGCCTCCTCTGAACGCTTCGTGGAGGTGCTCTTTCATGGTGTCGATCTCGCCTTGAGAGCACTCAGCCGAGTCCCAGCCTTTCACCAGCATGCGGAGGTTTCCCTGTGGAACTAAGTAGGCTGCGTTTGTGGCTATTCTTGATTCGTCGAGGACATCGAGGTACTCTTTCACACTCCGCCATCGCTCGAAGAAGTTGGGATCAGTTGGATTGCCGTTCCAGCCTGCTATCTGTTTTCTGATCCGCGCCATCGTGTAGTCTGTGACGGGACTATAGGAAATACCGTCCTGGCCGATGACTTCTGTGGTCACTCCCTGTGTGATCTTTGCGAGATGCTTAGGGGTATGCAACAAGGAAAGATCGGAGTGGGCGTGCATGTCGATGAAGCCCGGGCTGAGAGTCCATTTGCCATCTTCACAGTCGACGATTCGAATGTCACCGTCGGACTGACTTTGGGTGTTGCTGGCTTTGTCGACTGGTTGGATGGAATGTATTGTCCCATTTTGAACGTAGACATTAGCCTGGTAAGCCGGCGTATGACCTGTGCCGTCAACTACTGAAGCTGATTTGAACAAAATGCTTTCTTTAATAGACTCCATTGCTTATCGTCAGGAGGAATGGATACGGGGTTGAGTGCTGGCAGTGAAGTCGAAGGAAGAGAGTCTGGTCTGTCCTGTCTTACCTTGCTACTGACGTTTGCAATCGTAGGCCGATCGCAGGCCGCAGGCCGTAGCGATCCACGTCGGCCAGTAAAGTTACAGTAGTGGTCTTGTGCTGCAAGATAACAGTCTACCGATGGAGGATGGAGTCAGCCCCAATTGCCGATGCCGCAAAGGGACCAGTCGGCAAAATCGATGGAGGGTCAGGGTTGAACTTTTGAGCATGCCTCATTTCGCGTCTCGACTGTGCCTTCCTTCCAGTCTGGTTTCTACAGAGTACATATCACATCGATACGCCATCTTCGCTTTAGCCATGCCTCGCTCAGCCGCCGCGGCATCACTGCGAGAGTCTTTCGGGGATAGAATACCCGACATCAGCCGCAAGATCACAGCGTGTGTCTCTTGTCGCAAGCTCAAGGTGCCCGAACACGTACTTTGAGACGGCAAATCACCATTTGCACTAATTCAAAGACAAGGTCAAATGTGACATAACAACGACTGGTGCTCCATGCACTCGCTGCAAGACTCGCGAACTTTCATGCACTGTGAACAAGAGCTTGCAGATGCTGCTGGAAGATGATGCCTCGTACGCGATAACACTTGCAGAACCCGTTCTGAAGCCTCTAATTCTGACGCAAGCTGCTCAGATGGAAAGAGAAGATTGAGCAACGTCTGGCAGCCCTCGAGAATAACCAACACAGGCCCGGCCAAGAAGGCAACTTTGCAACATCCAATACGCTTGAGCACCACACAGTCACGGCGCAGAACGCGACACTCGAGTCTAGTAATGGCCACCAAGAAGCCACCACTCAAGCATTGGAAGCCGGCAGCACTCAAAGCCCGACTCTAAATCTCACCTCCAAGCTAGGTGCATTTCCTGCCTCCTCTGTTCGCACCGAGAAGTCCACTGAGTGTACAGTCTCCTCTGCAGATCTCATATCGCGTGGTGTGATATCTCTGAAAGCTGCCAACGACTGTCTTTTGTACTTTGTTGGGCGTCTGAACCCATATCTGCATTGCATACTTGGTCCCAAGACTTCCCTCAGCGAAGTGAGGACCTCCTCGACACTCTTGACTGCCGCAATATGCGTCGTTGCGTCGCTCTGCTCAGCCCCGGAACGATATCAAGCTTGTCACGATGCATTCGTGGCTGATGTCTCGAACAAGCTCTTCTCTCCAAGCTACACCTACGACGATGTTCGAGCCTTGTGTATAGCATCTTTCTGGCTTGATGACATAGGCTCCAACCTCTGCGGACTTGGTGAGTGAATAGACCGCGACCGAGTGGCCTGCACACTAATTAGTTGACCAGCGGTACGCATCAGCGCTCAACTAGACCTGCATCGTTGCATCTCCAAAATGCCACACACCAAGCGAGAATGCTACGATCGAACTCGACTGTTCTATCTTGTATACTTGTGCGACCACCACTGCTCGCTGAAGTACGGAAGGCCGCCCATGACTCAAGAGTGGCGCTCCTTGAACATCCCGGCCGCCTTTATACATTCCCAGTTTTCGAATCATCGAGACCTGGGCCTCATCAGCCAAGTTGAACTCTGGTCCGCCACGCGAGCTGTTTTCGAGCGTTTTGGTGCGGATATAGAGAGCTCAGCAGCTACTCTGAAACTTCCTGAGTTCAACAAGCATGTCCAAGCTTACGATCAATGGCGACAGACCTGGTGCAGTGTGCTAGCCGTAGGTCAGCACTCAGGGGATCCGACGGCTGGCATCTCGGAGCTACACTTTTATTGCGCCAGATTGTATCTCTACTCGCACTTACACCGAGGCTGCATACCGAATCAGCGACTCAGCATCACGCCCGAGGCCAACGATTTGATCGATGAATTTCAGGAAAGCGCATTATCTGTACTTCGAGTCATTTTAGACGGCGAGGTGCGTCTGTCAGATTTACCGTCGTACTTCGGCACCATGCTGGCTTTCGCCACGGTCTCTCTGATCAAGATAGCCCGCGAAGCAAACGCTAGTCATGCGCTCAAGCAAAACGTTTTACAACTGATGCATCGACTTCGAGACACCCTCCACGGCATCACGTTGCCATCATCTTGTTCTCACCCGTACGCGGGCATTGCCAAGGGTTTGGAGCAGGCCACCGAGGGACTGCAGGGAACTTCTGCGCCCGCTCTCGACAATCCTAGCGACATTACTTTCGATGATAATATCTTCACGGACGATTTCTGGAATGTAGACTTTACGGACTTCGGGACGAATTGGATGGGATTTGCTGAACATTGAGCTAAGCTCGAAGGATCCAAGGACTTCGCCTCCAGCGTTACGATGCTATTGACTAGTAATTAAGCACAAGATCGAAAATGTCAAAATTCCTCCACGCTTTCTCGCTGGTGAGCAAATTCTTTCCAGGAGCCTCAGACATAATCAGTGGGACCTCTTGCTCTGAAAGCCCACCATGCGAGCGCAACTTCAGTCCTCCCAGCTGCGATAGGTCGTGATTCTCCTTTCGACCTCCAATAACCGCATTCTCCTTCGCAATCGCAATAAAATCTCCCTCGCGATCCTCTGGCATCTCAAACATGGCTGCCGCCTCCTTGCCACTGCACGCCATTTCGACCTCAGGAAGGCCGCGGCAAGCTTCGATCATCCGATCAACATTGACAAAGCCCTTGCCCATGAGGTGAACACGTACTAAACCACCAAGAGCGCCGTGATGCTTGACAAAGGGATCGGCGATCGGGCAGATGACTCGGACGTCTGCTTCTGGCCATCTCTCGTTCAGGAAATCTTCCAAGAACAGCGCGTTGGGCGTGCCGTCCGACTTCACTTTGCTGCTCATGCCATGATCGCCAGTGACGACAACCCTGGCTTCCAATCCTTCCAGCTGACCTAGTCGAGCGTCTATGGCTTGCATAAACTCATCTGCATCCGCTGAGCCGGGCGCATGTTTGTGCTGCACGTAATCCGACAACGTCAAGTAAAACAAGTCAGCTCGACCTTCTTCCAACAACTTGACTCCGGCATCGAGAACGAACAGAGACAAGTCAGCGGAGTACTGTTTAGGAGCAGAACGTCCCAACCATTCCTCAACATCAGAAATCCCGTGCTCCAACAACGAACATTCGCCTGCATTCTGAGCCGAGAAGCAGATCGCTCCCTCCGCCGGCTTGAGACCATGGTTGATAATCCGCCTCAACTTGTCTTTAGCAGTGATGGCAGCGACCCGTACTCCAGCCAGTCCCATCTGCTCCAATATTGTGGAACCATGCATCGTCGAGTCATCCAACACCATACACTCCTCTCCCGTGAGTTTGTCGAGGTAGTAGTTGCCTGAGATGCCATGGACGCTGGGCGGCATTCCGGTGACAATTGAGACATTGTTGGTGTTTGTCACGGATGGCATAGCACTTTTTGCTGGAGCGTGGAAGCCTTCCTGGACCCAGCGGGCCATGGTAGGTAGGGTCTTGCTGGCTAGGCCTGAGGTGAGGTATTCGGGATCGAAGCCGTCGATGCAGACTACGACGGTTGGGCGGGTCGGGATGTTGTAGAAGCGTCCGTGGAGGGTGATTGAGGGTTTGTCTGGAGATGCCATGTTTTGTTTGTGAGTTCGATGTTAGAGTTGAAATTGTGTGTGTGTGCAGAATATGTGGTATTGTCTATGGCGGTGCACAATCATATATATGTTTGGTGATGACAGTTGACGGCACGAAGTCCGTTCTTCCAGCGCTACAGAGACGCACTTCTTGCCAACGATGACAGGCTGCTGATTACCTACCTTTGAGGCAGTAGATACAACGAATATTGAGAAACGGTACCTTTATATACATGGCCTGACCTTCACCATACCACTGAGAAGAAGTTGTCAACGCAATGGATGAGCAAGGCTGTCACTCTTGATTCTCACGATTCATGCGAATTACCTACTATAGGTAGCCAAGCTGGAAGGCGCCATATTGCCTCTACGGCGTTGTTGAGGTACACATCAGCATAATATACATGTCCTTCATCAAGTGTTTCACTGACGAACCTCAGTCGACTAGGCCCACTTCATGATGCTGTATGTTTGGAGACGTGGCAAAATTCCGGAATCAGATCCAAGCCGAATCTCTGAAACTGCAAAGTCTGCTGTGAGTGTTTCGTCTGGAGTTTGAACGCATCTTAGTGGGTATACCCAGCCAAATGTTACGCACCAGACAGACTATGTACTACATGTCGCTTACATGCATGCATACAGTCTCTCGTACGACAGCGGTTATGGAAGTTGCGTGCGTGCATGTCGCGTGGAGTATGCACTTTGCCACCATGGCCTGCTTTCGCTGTGTCTGTCAGCATCTCACAAGAAAGAACAGTTTCCGAGCCGCTACGCAGACAAGCGAGGCTTGCGTAATTCTTTAGGCTGCAGGATAACAGAAGAGTGGAAGACGACGGCGGATCAGTCTGCATATACGAACGGTCGCGATTCAAGACGATTGGCCCGTTGGATGCTATTTTGAAATAAGCATAAGCTTCTCGGGTTAGCGTGGACTCAGCCTCTGGATGGGATTCAGGGACGGACGCGCCTTCGCTGGTGGATGCCCGGACGGACATTCCCATCCTCACTACTTCATACATCATCCGCCCACTTTGCTGTCGGCGACAGACATTGTACCACTCAATACCTGCTTGACATTCTCATATACCCGGAACTACATATACGCATAATACGGCGTGGAAGCTACGACTCGGACACTGCATACCAGTCTGACATCGCAGCGCTTCAGGAGTAAACAGCACGCCGAGCGCAACAATTAGAAAGCACCTTTAGGCGCCAGCAACAACTATGGCTGTGAGTATACCACGGGTCTCTCTCGCGCCTCGTCTGCTTCGACGGCCTTCCACGAGAGCACAGCACCCTCTATACATACGGACATCCAAGCTGACAGGATCGCGACAACCCAGTACAACAACAACTATGGCGGCGGCTACGGCCAATCCAACCCTTACGACAACGCGCCTCCACCTCAATATGGTATGCCTCACTCTATTTTACTGCCCTGCGCACAAGTCCTAACATGACTGCAGGCCAACAACCCGTCGAAATGCAAAACATGGGCCAATCCGACAACCCTTACGCACAACAACAAAACCCTACAGACCCCAATGCCATCCTCAACGACTGCCGCGCCGTTGGCCGCGCGATTGACGACCTCGAGTCCCGTCTTGCCTCCCTCCAGCGCAGCCAGCGTCAGTTCATCACCTCGTCTGGAGACTCGAGCAAAGAAGTCGACGCCCTCAGCGCAGATATCATGAGCGGCTACCGTGGACTCGCCGACCGTGTGAAGCGTATCAAGTCTCGCCCCGAGTCGCAGGACCCCAGGAACAAGCCTCAAGTCGACGCCCTGGACCGTCGCATTCGCAAGGCCATCAATTCGTACCAGCAGGTTGAGAGCCAGTTCAGGAAGGATGTGCAAGAACAACAGCGCAGACAATTCCTCATTGTCAGGCCCGACGCGACCGAGGAGGAGATTCAAGAAGCTACGAGCGAAGGCGCGGATACTCAGATCTTCCAGCAGGCGCTCATGAACTCTGATCGTCGTGGTCAGGCACAGAGTGCGCTCTCGAACGTCCGACAGCGCCATGCCGCCATCCAGCAGATTGAGAAGACCATGCTCGAGCTGCAGCAGTTGTTCCAGGACTTGGACGCGATCGTGATGGAGCAGGAGCCTATGGTGCAGAATGTCGAGGCAAAGGCCATGGACACGCACGAGAACCTGGAACAAGGCAACGTGCAAGTCGACCGCGCGATTGTGAGCGCGAGAGCTGCTCGCAAAAAGAAGTGGATCTGCCTTGGTATCTGCGTTGCCATCATCCTGGTTATTGTAGTGATCATCTTGATTTGGGCTGGTGTCACTGGCAAATTCGTAAGTCGACGCGATGGTCATGGGTGATTTAGTTGGACTGATCACTAACGTTTCAACAGAGCAGCGGCAGCGATAACAACAGCAACAACGCCAACTAGACTCCTCCAACAGAAACCGCTTCTTCCAACAGGGCCGATGACCCACTCCAAACCCCAACCTACATACCCGTCACCACGCACTACCAATCTCATCTGTTATACCCTTTCCAACATTCAGGATAGGGAATTTTCCATTCTGCGATACCACACGGCTTGGGCTCAAATTACTTCTCTTCTATTCTACTCTCATGCAAGACAGACGACCACGAGCACAAGTTTGTGCGACGACCTGTGGTGCTCGATTCGTTGTCGCAGCAAGATGCCAACTGTATCAACACGAAGCTGAGATCAGACCAGCCTCGTCTTCATTGTTTCAACATCTCCTTGTGTACTGTATCAAAAAGCGCTGGCGTTTGTTTGTCGTTTTTCTTGTTTTCGCTACCTTGTTTTTCCGGTTCTTCCTCATCAATTCAGATAGAGTAGTGACAGCTGCGAAGAAAGGAAATCGCTTTTTTTTTTGTGAGGAATCGTCTCATTTCGTGGCTTATTTCTCTACAGAAGCAGTAATAGGACTGAGGTAGAGTATTCTCACACCATACCATGCCGAACCAATCTCCCTCCCTAACCCTCAACTTCCACTGCCCGGCTCTCGCTCAGATCAGGCATCCACCCCTTCGGCCTCTCCGCCCCACGTACCGTCAGCCCATACAGAGCCCGCTCGACCTTCTCCACGCTCTGCCGCATCACGTCGGCTTTCTTGTCGGCCTCCTTGCCAAAGGGTCCCGTGCCGCTCGTGTTGAGCGACTCCAGCGCCGAGCGCAGTTGGCGGAGGTCGGTGAGGATGTTGCGGTTTGAAATGGAAGTGGCGGTACTCGTGTCGACCTCCATGGCGTCGTTAGAAGTCTCGGCTCCAGGAGATTTCAAGGCAGCAGAAGAAGAAGGGTGTTCTTGTGATGAAGGAGAAGGTAAAGCGCCACTAGTCGCCATGGCAGTGATAGCAAACCGCATCAGCTCGCCCGTCATGTCGTAGATCCCCAGCACATAATCCTCGTAGCCGAGGCCGACTCCTGGGCCTTCGGGGTCTAGGGCGAGGATCTTGGCGCGGGCTTCTTCGTAGGAGAGCAGGGAGGCGGTTGTTAGGTAGTGTTCGAAGGAGGCGGCTTCGATGTACTCTTGGTGGCCGCCGGAGACTTGGCGGGCGTAGCGGTGGGCGTTGAGGTTTTGGAGGTCGCGGGAGATGGCGGCGTAGTTGGTCGAGATGGTTGTGTAGTAGGGTGCGTTGGATTTGGTGATGTTTGGGGGAAGAGGTTGGGCGAGGGTTCGCAGGCTAAGTGGTTGGGTGATTAGTGTTTTGTTCTTGTTTTCGTGATTTGGGTTTTGCCACTGGGTGAGTTGATGTACCGTTGGAGAGTGAAGATGCTGTGAGAAATGTTAGTTGATATTCCTCTTTCCACAAATCTACACCTGTATGTTTATTCTCACATTTTCTTCGAAGACGCTGTGATGTCTCTTGATGCCTTGATAATGCGCTCTCGACGATCGTGGTGCTCGTCTAGTTCTGCGCGGAAGCTTTCGAACATGGGCATGAATGGTGACTGGCTCGTCGCGCTCTCTTGGGCGTCCATTGCGGCGTGAGGTCGTTTAACGCCCATTGGCAGGTATGTGCGAGTATGTGGTTGTTAGATGTCAAGACGCTGCTGGAGCTGCTTGTTCTTGCCTTGACGTTTCAAACATGGAGGTGCAACGTCCGCTTTGGGACAAATTTTGCAAGACCGACTTCATCGCGTTTGTGTTGCGAGACACAACTCCAGCCACTGGACGACATCAGATCCTGTATCTTCATCTTCATCCACACCCGGTACCAGGCTATGGAAAACCGAATTGCCAACTCATTATGGTACCTGATGTTGTCACCGACGACGCGCCATGTCCATGGTTTGCCACCGAGACCGACAGCAAGGCTCCAGATCCAGTACTCTTCTATCTTGTGACTGCCACGCGATAAGACGTCTGTCGTTAGACCAAGACCATATCAAGCTCAAGACGCTTCAATAAGCACCATGTCGGCTTCCAGCTATCTTCATCTACGCGCGACGACCACGAATAAGACCATCACAGACTATCACTTCCAGGTCTTCTTCACAGAAGAGTGTCAGCGGCGGTTTGATGTCCTACCGCGCGCCATCTTTGTTCCAAGCAAACTCGTCACCGCTGTTCTCAATCTCAAGGTCTTGTCCGTAACTTGAAAACACACAGGACGCCACTTCATCATGTTTGTTGCCCAAAGGTAAGAGCGGCGGGTGAATGGTGAGATTCTCTTTCTTTCGTTGTCTACAAAAGGAGAGAATATGTCCTCCCCAATTGATGCTTCTTTCTGTATCCAAAACATCCAGCTACTTTGCAAAAGGCACACTGAAGCATACCAAAGCACACCAGATTTACCGTCAGCCTCAAATCCAGCATCATTTTCAAGCCCAGCAACCCGATCCCAGCACCTCAGTCCAGCCATTTCAAGCCAACATGTACTCTCTCACGGTCCTGAGCACCATCTTTTCCCTGGGTACCCTCTCCTACACCCTTCCCACCTCTCAGCCAAGAGACGGACCCTGCAACGCCCTCATCGAGACTTCTCCGTGGCACGTCTCCAATCTTGTCATTCTCGATGCTCTGCCCACCGCTCCGACCGGATCATCCATTCGCTTCCGTGTCCACGACACAAACTATGGTCTTGAGTTTGAGACTTCCTGCGGGCTCACCATGCCTGAGGGCACTGGCTCGCGAACCGAACAAGCTCAAGGCTGGCACCCATGCGAGGACGACAGGGTGCGATTCCTCTATCGATCGGACGGTTCCAAGCTGCCGGACAAGGTCGAGAAGCCAGGCAATATCCAAATCAGGGGAAGCTATGTCGACGACTGGTACGTTACCCGAAGGGGATTCGAGGATGATTTTGAGTGATGTGATAAACTGACCGATCTTTCTTTCAGTCTGGGAGAGTTCCCATACAACAGCGGCGCCTTCTATGGCAATGCGGACACCCACGTTGAGTTGACCCAAACTGACAGTGGTGAGGTGTGGACTCAGACGAGTATGGAGGTTCCGGTGACTTCCCAGACGTGAGGCCGATGTCGGATGAGGAGAGTGAAGTGAAGGCAGATTGATCCAGGGGTGGAGACTTGCTAGTAATGAGACCTTGACTTTCACATGCGGCCGCCTAGTTCCACATTCTGCTGAGACCCAGAATATCTCCCATTGCTGCCTGCCCCATCGCTCCACGTCTTCTAGTCATATGAAGAGTTGCTGACGATATACTAGAGCTGACTCTACGCATTGCAGCAAAGGCAAACAGGCTCCCGCTCATTGGTCAACGCCTACTTTACGATTTGCACTTCGATGTGGGTACAACAAACGCGTGCATCTCACCTCAGGCATCCCAGAGCAGATCGTTGCTCCCCCCTCGCACTCGCACAACAAGATCCAAACACTGCAACACATTCGAGCGATAGACCAGGACCAGCACCAACCCGAGGAGCCTCGAATCACCATCAAACTCAGATATCATGTCCTCTTCTGCAGCCTCCCTCGTTCGACGCTTATCGGCCGCACTTGCTACCGACATGAGTGGACACACCGATCTATATGAGCTCACATACGCCCTGGTGCTTAGAAATTTCCTGCGCAAGGTTCAAAGATGTAGCACCAGGATCGATCTGGTACTGAAAGTCATCGTTCCCTACATGATTTTGCTGGGTGGTGTATACGGAACCTTTTATCAGGTCGGGACCTTTCGCGAGATTCCGATGCATCTTTGGAACTCGGTCACATCCCCATTCTCATCGAAGATTACCGTACCAGCCAATCACGCACTGAACGCTGCCGTCCTTGCATGGTTCGCTTCACACGGCGTAGCGAGAGATCGACAGGAGCTGGGCCTGGCTGAGAATCTATCGACGTGGGACGCTTGCAAAGAAAATGAAGACATGAACAGTGGAGTCAGCGAAGCAGATACCACGTCTTGCTCAACCGAGTCAGCCCCGGCGCAGCCACTGAGCTTCATCCCGGATTTCGGCAAGCATCACTTCCGCTACAAAGGTCACTTCATGAGCATGGAGAGAAAGACTGATGGCGCCGTAGACGGTAGGGGCAGGCCCATCGTGTGTCTCGACCCTAACTTGCCACAGAACGTCACCCTTGAGTGCTTCCCTACACTCCGTGGCACCGCACCGCTCCGCGAATTTCTCGACGAGGTTCGCCGCGAATCCACCCCTGTTACGGTTGCAGAAACAAAAACTACGGTGTATCGCCCTCGTGATGGCAGTCGCGATTTTGACCACCGCCGTAGGTACGACCAGGAGTACGAAGCAAGCAGCTGGATCGAAGCGATCATGCGCCCATCGCGCTCTATAGATAGCGTAGCGCTCGAGACCTCAAAGAAACAAGCTCTGGTCGATGACATCGCCTACTACCTCACGCCTGAGTGTGAGTGCTTCTACGCCAACAGAGGTTATCCTTATCGTCGCGGCTTTCTGTTGTACGGTCCGCCTGGTACCGGCAAGACAAGCTTTTGCCTCGCTCTCGCTGGACATTTTTCTTTGGACCTGTACATTCTCAGCCTGGGCGACAAAGGCATGACAGACCAGCGCCTGGACGCTCTCTTTGGTGATCTACCCAAGCGCTGTATCTTGCTTTTGGAGGATGTCGACAGTGCGGGCCTGGAAAGAGAAGTGTCCAGAGCTGAGCTAAGGAAGCTTCGTCGCGGCCGAGAAGACGAATGGGAGGATCGCTCCAGTTCTCAGAGCTCGCTGACACTCAGTGGTCTGCTCAACAATATTGATGGACCACTTTCTAAAGACGGCAGGGTCGTTTGCATGACCAGCAACGCGCCGGATAACCTCGATCCTGCGCTGATCAGGCCAGGACGCTGTGATCAAAAAGTACTGTTCGGATACGCCAACGAGGAGATTTGCATCAAGCTCTTCGAGGATTTGTACACCAAAACCCCCGACGAGCTGGTTGAGGGCGAGACCAACGCCTCTACGCAGCACAATGTCGCGCAGCTGGCGAGGACTTTTGCCAGTGCAATCCCTTCTGGTGGCAAAATCTCGCCTGCGGAAGTACAGGGGTACTTGATGATTCACAGGAGAGATCCGTTGGCTGCGGTCGCGGGAGCTCGTACATTTGCAAAAGACATTATCGAGGTCAAGGCGAGGGAGAAGAATGTTGCTGAGCATGCGAACGAGATCGAGAAGAACGGGAATAGCGCGGCTGAGTTTGGGAGTGAAAATCTACCTGATCGCAACACAGAAGACATCGAAAGTCTGGAAGATTTCAACGAAGGCGAGAGTGACGAATTCCTCACCAACGATGTGCAAGTTGACCACTCAGTAGAGGAAGAAGACGATGATGATATCAGAGGCTGACAGACTGCGTATGACGGTACTCGATCCCATCACTCTTTGGACCTCCCTCGTAAGGTGGACTGTACCTTTTTCGAGCGGTTGATGTCGATGCTGCTGGGTCCACCAAAGTAGGGTGACCGAGTAGCTGATGCTGTCATCGATTTACAGCACGAGGGCCCTCAGGGGAAGTAAGAAGGCGCAGACAGGTTGGTGGTCTCGATTGGTGCTTTTGCTCAACTGAAACCTACACTCAGATGGTAAAGCGCGGAGGATGGCTGTCGCAGAGGTCGGAAATTGTACCTTCTTATTGCAGGATGACCTTTTCTAAAAAGCGAATGCTCATTACTTTACAATCGAGCCATAACAGTTTTTACACTACATAAGGTACATAGAGCTACAGTATCGTCTCAAAGATGCTGTCTCATTCATTCATCTCCTCACAGGTGTCGTCCTCTGGAGGAACTGGCAGGTTGAGCAGGATCCTAGCAGGAGTGGATTGTGAGGGAAAGGAAGCATGGTATTTGCGGGTCGAAGAGACGGCGAGGTTTGGGCTCATGGTCGATTTGGTGCCCAGAGCTCGATGGTCATGGTCAAGATCCTGCACACTGCTTTGCCAAGGTGTGAGGCAGGGAGTGTAAAAGTCCAGATAAAGGCGGAGACTCACTCACCGAGTGACCAAGCACAGCGATTGACTATAGTCTGCTCACAGGAGGCCCAGCAATTTTGGAAGTTTTTTGTGTGGGTATCTACATCTTACAATGACTTCCGTTGCACCAGTCGGTAGTCCACCACCGCATGGTACCCGCCAATGCTCAGCAAGAAACATCATTACCTTCCTCCCACGGTGATCAGACCCATCTCTATTGGTTTTCCTTGCGCCGCATTCACGTGAGGTATCTTTGAAAGAGGGAAAAAAAAAGAGAAACATCAAAACTCATCACTGCAATGCCCAAACGCCCTTTGTGGTACATCCTGAACAGGCACGGTCGTTGGAGGGGTGGTATAACTCATCAATCGTCGTCGAGGACGATCGCGCCACCATTGCTCCCGCCAGTGTGGGCTTCGACATCGACCGTGTCCCCTTTGGCGCGCTTTTGCACGTTCTGCTTCTGCGCATTCTGTATATCTTCGGCCATGTTGCGCTTGCGCTTGGAGCCAACCGCTGCGTCGTCGATAGCATCTTGAAGTTTTTCGCTGTGGCCGTTGGATGATGTTGTCTGAGTGGGAGGCCCAGTAAGCTCCATCGGCATGGGCATGACGTCGCTGATACTGGTGTCGCCGATTTTGAGATCGTTGGCGCTGACTTCGGCTTTGGGCTTATATGGCAATTGTTTGAGGCCTGCAAGATCCACTTCGATACCGCCACGCTCCTCCATATGTGGGCTGGTGCTGAGGACGAGGTCAACGCGCGGCTCGTCGCTATCGTCTGTGACTGTGATAAAGCCGTTGCTGTTCAGACCAACTCCCAGCTCACTCAATGCGCGAGGTAGGTTGTCATCGAGGTCAGGCTCGTAGACTACGCCAATAGATGTACTGATTTGGAATTCTTCGTACTCCAGCTTTGCACGGATCTCGTCCACAAGGTGTCCCAACGTCGGCTCGGCGTCTTTCGGTATTCTCAGTCTAGCGTAAACTGGAGAGCAAACGGGACAGCGAGGATCTGGCTGGCCTAATCCTTGGGTTGTGATCACGCGCTCTGTACTCTTGGAGTTGAGGAAGACCATTTTCGAGCCGCCGAGCGGTGGTTCGTCTCTGCCAGCAAGTACAGTGGTTGGAAGACTGTTATTTGCTGTAGGTTTAGCCATAGCCTCATTCCGACCGACCTTGCTTCTCAGAACTTTGTATGAGAGCATCACGGACAAGCTCGCAGTCAGAGCGTTGGATGTCGCAATCGCTGGGATGATGTTGCCGGCCATCTGCTTGATCTCCCATTCGCTGTTTGTTGGAATGCCAAAGACGTGCGATCGCAGGTTGGCGGCTGATGAGACAAAATCGAGAGTGTCCTTGTCGTCCTTGTCGAACGACATGTCTTGCTCACCAGCCTGTGCACGGTTACTCAAGATGTCCAGGCTGTAGCAGAAGACAGCAAGGTTCTCCTCGACGGACCAAGCGCGCTGATCCTGTAACGACAACGCCTGGCCTTGCTTAATCAAATCCGTTTCTGCCTTCAAGCTGTCAAATTTGAGAGATGTTGGAGGATTTCTGCTCTGCCACATGTCGCTCATTGAACGCAACCGCTCAATGTCGTCGTAGAATACTTTGTCGAATACCGCTTGCGCAAACTCGCTGGTCCCCATCAGACTTCGGATCTTTTTCAATGCCTGCGCCTCCTCTCTGAGCTTTATGACTTCTTCCGCGTTGTCGGCATCGGTGACGGCCACATCTGAGTCACCCTCGCTGGTTCCGAAAAGTTCGGGGAAGAGATATGACTTGGCCCACACGATGCAGTGTATGGGCTGTGAGGGCGTAGATCTGATAGTGCAGATGGGGAAGCTTTTCTGCACAGGCTTCGGGTTGCAGTCGTAGCATTCTGTAACTCCTTTTTGGATGGCCTGAACCTGTCCGTTGAATCCTGTAGTGCCGCTTTCGATGAGTGGAACGCCGGCAGCCATACACATCCTGTTGCAGTGCTGGCGAGCTTTTAAGTTGTCCAGTGCATTGAACACGATGTCAAATCCTTGGAAGAAGTCGACGTTGTACTCAGCGTCGAAGATGTCGCCATGGCGGGCATCAATATTTACAGCCGGGTTGAAGTGGCTTGCCGTCTCCTTTGCGACTGTCGCTTTCGGCTTCTTGATGTGCTGTTTTCTGAAAAGGAATTGACGGTTGAGATTGCTCAAATCGATCGTATCCAGGTCCACTAGTACAATGCCAGGCGTGCGCGACGCAGTTGCTGTGAGCAGCGAGCCGTCATCTTGAGGAGTACCCGCGCCCAAATCCGTTTGAGAGTTTCCAGAACCAAAGCCGGCGCAGACCAGATTCTTGAGCAACTCGCATCCAATTCCACCAGCGCCAATCACCAGTACCCTGCTATCTTTCACACGCCTCGCGAGTGGCAGGCCCAGTGCCTGTATCAAGCCGCGATCCCTCTTTTGCATGTTGGGCGTTTGTGTCTGAGTTTCGGCTGCTTGTCTGTTCCAGAGTCGATCGCTATACTGTCGGGTGAACAGATATTGTACGTGATCCGGCTGTTCTAGTGCAGTCTTTTGCGAAGGTGAAAAGGTTGTGAAAAGTTCTCGTGACAGCACAAGTTAAGCGTGCCAGTACGTAGTGAAGTGTCGCGGCCGAGAGAGCCGGCAGATGAAGCTGCGACAGGCTGAGTCGTCGCGCTATCGCAAGAAGTGGATCGGCGCGCAGGAGGCAGTAGTGGAAGTAGATGTAAGGTAGAAAGGTGAAGAGAAGGGATGCCGACGATCTTGACTTTCCGGGCGATGAGGCTCTTTCGAACTGGAGTCAAACGCGTGGTTTGTCGATCGCATTGGAAGGGAGAGCACAGGGCACATACGAGCAAGCGAGGCGAGCTTACGAACGACGGACGGCGGTACGAGCGCCGCCTTGGCTGACGTCGTCCTTCTACTTTGGGATCTCGACTTTCCTTACCTCTTTTCAATTCACTTCACACTTCTCTTCACTTCACTTCACTACGGCCCATGTCACGTGTTCGTTTCATCATGTGCGGAAGGGATACGCCGTCGTGTAGAAACCCGTTCAAACCGACATACATTGAGTTAGGTACTGGCGTATCTGTATTACACAGAAGACATTTGAATTCGATAGTCGACGTCGCTTTGGCTTTGAACAACGTGCATCTCTCGTGGTTTCTCGCGTCTATTGGACGCTACTAAATTGTACAGGTACTTGGGACAACGTCGACATTTCCCTCGGAAAACGAATGAACGGTCCAACGCTTTACATCAAAGTCCAGTCCTCTTCCTGCTAGGGCTGCCATTGTGTTCTTGGTATCCTAAGCATTACTTCCAGCGCGAAATTGATAAACAGACGACATCACCTGGCACGATCAAATCGCTATATGCCGTCATTATCACTGCAGCACAGCCTTGAACGAGGCTTAGGACATATCCTGCGACCACTTCTAGTGACATAGGGCAGTGACTCTTCCGTGCTGGTCTCATGGCTGCTGTTCGCTGGCACGATCTCCTGGTCAATGACTCGAGTCAGGCGCTGCGCTGGTCACCTACTACTGCATTGCCTGCGGACCTCTCGATATATCCTCCTACGAAACTTGAACTCGCCTCTGCAACACGTTTACCGAATTCTTCGAGGCTACCATTGCACTACTAGCCACGGTCGATCCCCCTGTACACACTGGTCACCTCCATTTATCCATTGACACGATTTGCTGCACAGACGTAAATCCAATCAGTATCTGGATTCATCAAGGCGCCCTTTGATGGACCCTCGGGGCCATGTAAACGCCACCAACGATGCCGAGCGGCAGTTATCGCCGCCTGAACAACAGCAGCAAGGCTTAGCCGAAGGATATGAACCCTTCGATGCTCAAAGCTACTTCAATGATTATCTAAATTTCGAAGACTATGACAGCCAGACCGGCGCAGTTGGGGCAGTGCATAACGAAGCAGATTTCTTGGATGCGGTGTTCATGCGTCCAAGACCTGAAGATCACGGATCAGGCGTAGACATTAATCCCGACGTAAATTTAGGATACGCCTACGATTATCATCGACAATATGGTACTGCGGTCAATGATCCTCAAGATACAGCTTCTTGGGATGTTGTTGGCGATACGGGCGTGCCCGTCGGCCAGCAAACCATCGCCAACGCACCATACGATCAAACCGATCCACGCCTCCAGCACACTCTGCCGCAAATGAGATCCCCCGATCTTACAGATCATTCCACCTTCATCTTTCCACAAAGCATTAACACGCAAGGTTGGCCCGCAAATCCTCTGGCACAGACAAATCTCGCAACCAGCAATACCGTGGACCCGACAAGCTCAAGAGACATGACTTCTACACCCACAGCCCCTCCAGTAGATATATTCAGGCGGACACGGAAACGCCTACGTGCCACTTCCGCTTCCCCAGGAGCTCCGGAGGCTTCAAGAGTCAAGAAACAATGCGCTGGGTGCGACAAGGCGTTCTACACATCGAAAGATCCGGACAAGCTCCGCTGCACTCGATGCTACGATAAGCACGTGAAGCACTCGGCGGGTCACACAACCTACACTTTCAACCCGAACATGAACATTGAACAAGCTTGGAACCGCCTGTATCCCCATGTTGAAGCCCTCTCCCCCATGGGCGACGACGTCCAGACAGCCAGGGCAAACGAGCAAGATTACGTCCGGCGCCTGGTGGAGGCTGTGTCGCAGCCTTACACGAGCGATATGAGCGGTTCGAAGGAGGACCGACAGCGAGTGGCGCAGCAGTGGAAGCTGAACAAGAAGCCTTTTGACAGTGTCCAGTATCGCGACGAGCTGGTCAATGCTCGACTCCGCTTCTTATTTGTAGGTATCGGCCAACTTGACATGTCTCAATCATCGCTAACATGTGTCTCAGCACATCGCCATCAGTGCCCACGCTGGCGGCCCATCTCATTACGATATCGGCGGCGATAATTCCGGCTACGGAGAAGACAGGACCATGATCTTCTCCGACCGGATCGAGAGAATCATCCAGCTCCTGACAGTGAGTAATTCCAAGATAGTCCTTCTACGTGACCCGTTAGGTACGACTGACACGTACTTGATAGCTTGACAAGGACATTGCCATGGACGTTATCGAGGGTCGCGGTGTCAAGGCACTCGTATACAATCCGAACAAATACGAGCGGGTAAGTACCTTCCCACATGGCTTGCGTGGTTACAATTTACTAACTCCCCCATCTAGCGCAAACGCGACAATAAGAAGTCCAACGATGCCAAACAAGGCTTGCAGGAGAAAGGCAAGCAGTACGACATGCTCGAAGTTCGTGCCTCCGGCAGTCCTACCCCAGCCCTTGATCCCGCGTTCGATGAATACGGAAGCCTTCATGTTGATGGCCTACCATTCCCAGCTTCTTTGTCAGGAGGCGGCGGTGGCGATATGGGCTCTGGGGATATGGATGACACTGCGCTTTTCCATTTCAGCTGAGGGGGAGGCATTGTGGTGTCTAGACTGTCGACAAACGATGTGAGAGGTGTATTTTCTACGGTGATGGTTGGAACCAGTCATTCTACTGGATAATGGCGTTTGGGTTTCTTTTACATTACAACTGGGATTTAATTTACTACAAATATTCTTACTATTTTTGCAAACCAATGTGCAAGTGAGAGAAATGCTTTTCCAGCGAATGGCCCCGATCGCCGACGCTTCGGTAAAAGACCTCACTTGTCCAGATAAAACGCCAAATCCGCCTTCGGATCGTACTCCATCGTCGTCCTCCCATTCCCCATAAACCTAAACCGATTCCTCGTCCTGTACACAATCTCGAAATCCTCCGGCCGAATCTGATCAATCATCTCTCTGTACCCAATGACGCTACCCGCCCATACGGCAGTAACCTTACCATCAACCCTATGATTCTTATACCAGCTCCGACACCCACCGCTCCAAACAAGCGTCTGCATGATCTCATCCGCATACGCGTTGAACTCGTCAACAGCGGCTTGTTTGGGTACGACGTACTTGATGTCTTCGGCGGCGATCTTGCGCAACCACTGGCACATCCACTCGGCGCTCCAGCCGAGGCCGGACATCAGACTGCCGTGGCCGACGGGCGCGTTGGGGCCCGAAAACATGAAGAAGTTGGGGAACTGGGCTGCGGCGAGGGAGAGGTAGGAGGCGGGCTCGTCTTTCCAGGCCTCTGACAGTGAGAGGCCGTTGAGCCCGATGAGAGGCCAGGGCGGGCGGTGCGAGACGTCGAAGCCGGTGGCACAGACTATGGCGTGGAAGGGGCGGAGGGTGCCGTCTTCGGTTCGGATGCCAATTTTCTCGACTCGCTGGATGGGAGAGGTGATTAGACTGACGTTGTCGCGGGTAAAAGCTTCTAGATACCCGGGTCCTGGCGTGGCGCGGCGGCAACCTACTTCCCATTCCGGCGTGAGCTTTCGGGCTAGGTCTTCGTCGTTGTCGAGCCGCTTCTTCATCATGCCTGCGGTGTACTGGCGGGCGAGGGTCTGGGCTTGAGAGTTCTTGACGAACATGTCGAAGGATCTGTTGCTGCCTGCTTGGATCTTCTTCCGATACTCGTGCAGGGCTTCTGGGTCCTCTCTGAATTTTTGTTTCTCCTCGTCCGTGTAGATGTGCTGCGTTTTGCCTCCGATCACAGCTGAGCCTAGCCCTGGCGTGATGTATGTGGGACTTCGCACGAAGTTGGTCAGGTGTCCTACTTCTTCCACGAGCTGTGGTACGATCTGTATCGCAGAGCTTCCGTTGCCAATCACAGCGACATTCTTGCCGGCGAAGTCGTAGTCGGTGTTCCAGACAGCACTATGGCAGAGATTGCCCGTGAAGTCGTGTAGTCCAAGAATACTCGGCCAACGCCAGTGAGAGAGGAAGCCGGTGGCCGATATCAGAACGTCACATTCATCGTGGATGAGTCTCTCTTTGTTGCGGACCTGAAGTTCCCACTTTCCCTTTTCTTCGTTGAAGACTGCACTCTCGACCCGGTGGGAGCACTTCACATCACGAGCGAGATCATACTTTGCAACCGTTCGATTGAAGTACTCCAAGATCTCGCCGCCACTGGCGTAGTAAGCACTCCAATCCGGGTTGGGCTCGAAAGGAAAACTATAGATGTGCGCCGGGACATCGCAAGCTACGCCTGGATAAACATTCACATACCAGGTCCCGCCAACCGAATCCTGAGCTTCGTAGATCGTGTGCTCCAGGATGTCACCGAGCTGGTGTTCATGTTGGAACTTGTGTGCCAGGCTCATCGCACTTAAGCCTGCGCCGATTGTAACGACTCGCAATTTCCGGGTTGGCGTCCGCATTGGTTTGCGATAGAGGGGAATCCACTCTGTAGGCAAAGGTTGACCATATCGAAGTGCAGGTTCGGGTTTCGATCCATTCGCTTCGTCTGGGATGCTGGTTGTATCGATGGTCGGATCTTTGGCGTATAGATCTTCCATCGACGGGCCGTCGGACATGTACGATCCTGCCATTGTCGCTGACTCTGTGCAAGTGTAGCTGGAAGTAATGCAAGTTTCTCTCCAGGATAGTACCTAGGCAGCACTTACAAAAACGAGAGGAGTATCACACTTATAAGAGGCCTGACCAAGGAAGGACCTGGTTATAGGAGGCCTTACCTGGACGACAAAGGGGCATGTCCATCATCCACAGACCCGACATTGCATGGCGACTGAATCATAGACCAAGCACCTGTGACCTACCAAGGTACCTCGCTTCGTCCGAGTCGTTGCTTTTGGTGCCGTATCCGAGAAGTGAGGGGAAGGACATAGATGATCTTCACCGAGCTCTGGAGTCTCCTCTCGTTTGCTTACTGCTTGACCATCCAGCAAAAGCATGCCGCAAGCTCGCTTGATCAGGGACCGTCCCGAGAGAATGCAAAAAAGATGATCGATGTTGGTTAGCCAACGCCGCAAAACTTTGACGATTGAAGAACTGTCAGATCTCTGAGATGCTCCTCAACAGTGAATCTCCCGCGGCTTGTCGGTGTTAATGACAAGCGGAAATCATAGCCACTAGACCATTGGGGATGTGGTGTACAACAGTACACCAATGGATGATTGGGGAAGCAATAGCCAAAACCTGTATATTGGACATTGTCTCCATGATCGGAAGTAACAAGCGGGCTTTCAGGGGACAGATCAATCGTTATCAGCGTCGTGCGAAGAATGTCCCGGTATATCTGTCTCCGGAGAGGCGACTTTGCCTTCACTTACAAATTCCGCGCCTTCCCTATCAACGCAGTAACATCAATATGGTAGGTACAGATTATCTGATTAGTACAAAAGCTTGTCAATGACAAGCGTAAACTATAGCAAATAGATCATTGTAGATATGTTATGATGTTGTATACGAATGGATGACAAATTTCACTTGCGGGCTAATCCATCGATTAGACAAAAGTGATGTCCATGGTTTTCGAGAAATTGATCCAACTGACACTCGCTACCTCATTCACAATCAACTAGAGTCTCATAGTCTAGACAAATTCTGTTCACATGCTCTGAAATAACGATGAACATTAACCCGGCAAGGTTGCTTACCTTCCTCGTTGTTACTAGATCATGATATCGATCATTCTACGGGTTAGGGTTGGGGTTATCTGGATCTCAAGCAGACGGTTTTAACGCATTGTAAACCACAACAATCGGATCTCGATCTTTTAGGGAACTCGCGTGTGGATTCTGATCATGGTTGGATTATTTCTCTTGTCACGCCGACGACCCTTGGACGATTCGTTGGAACAAGAAACAAGATCGACTTGCCGAAACGCCTCGGCAAATAAACGACTACACAACAGAACATTCGACGACAGCTCTCTTCGTGATCAACACACATACACAACAAACATATCGACTATCATAAGCTAAAACATAGAGCAAAACACACAAAAACGACCAACCATGGCCGTTCCCAAAAAATCAATGCAAGCAATCCTAATCCCAACCTTCACCAAAGACGCAACAACCCTCACCCCAACCAACGTCCCTCTCCCCATCCCCAAACCCGATGAATACCTCGTCCGAATCTCCCACTGCAGCCCTCAACACGCAGACATCCTACACGCCCAAGGAACGCACCAGAACGTAAACGCAAAAAAAGGAAACGTCCACCCGCCCTTCATCCTAGGCTACGACTTCGCCGGAACGATAGAACAAGTACCTTCATCATCATCATCGCCATCTTCTCCCACCTCCAGCCACCATCCCTTAAAAAAAGGCGACCGCGTCTTCGGCGCCAACATCGGCGCCTTCGCCGAATACATAACCGTCAAACCCACCCGCATCCGCCGCGTCCCACCGGGAGTAACCTGCCAAACGGCCTGCGCAATCAGCGGCCAAGCCGTCTCCTTCGCAGCCGTCGCCCACGTAGCTAAAACGCAACCCGGCGAAACGGTGCTCGTCAGCGGCGCGAGCGGCGGCCTAGGCAGCGCGTGCTGCATGGTGGCGAAAGCGCTGGGGGCGCGCGTGATAGCGCTCGCGGGCGACGAGGGGAAAGCAGCGGCTATGCGGCGGGACATGGATGTTGATTTGGTTGTTGTGGGCGATTCTGAGGGGTTTTGGAGGGAGAGGGTGCTTGAGTTTACTGGGGGGAAGGGGGTGGAAGCTGTTTTTGATAATACGGGGATGGTCAATGATGGGATTCGGTGTGTGGCGTATGGGGGGATGATCGTGATTTTGGGGTTTGCGGGGAGGAAGGGAGTGATGGAGGAGGTGAAGATGAATCGGTTGTTGCTTAAGGGGGTGACGCTTGTTGGGTATCGGTTTGGGGAGAGTGGAAGGCGGTTTCCTCATGAGTTGGAGGAGATATGGGATGGGTGGATGAATATGTTGGTTGAGAAGAAGTTTGAGCCGCTGATTTATGGCAAATATGATGGCCTGGAGTCAGTAGGCCGGGCACTCAAGGATCTGGCGCAGCGGAAGGTATATGGGAAGGTCGTAGTATCTGTCACTCCAGACGAAGAGAAGGCCCGTCTGTAGATTGTAAGAATTTCGAGAGTTTCGCTGGAGTTGCCGACTGCTATTGGATACAAGTGATGCGTAACATTACACGCGCTCAAGCACGCCTTTGTCCACCACGACCGCGGCTTTCCTCCGCCGGTCGTTCTACCACAACAACCTCGAGAACATCTTCACCCTTGCCACTTTCGTCTTCCAGAGGCACCATACCTAGGATAGGTCTGTACTTGAAAGTGCCCCAGAATTTCCTCTCATACTCTCCAGAAGCAGTGGCAGTGGCGGCGTCGTCACCGCTTCGCAGACGAGTCAGTTGCAGACCCTCTGCGTCTTCGTCGTCGTCTTCCATGGCTACATCGCCATCATCATCGTTGTCGCTTCGGATCGCAAGGGCGTCGCCATTCTGCGAGGTGACTTTGACGCTTCCAGCCTGTCCGGGAGCACGATGCGATACGGGCATCCTGCTGCCGGCACCGCTGCTCGCACCCTTTATGCGTTTCATCGATCCAAAAGCATCTTGCTCATATTCGCTTGGACGACGTCTCTTGCTCGGCAAGATCAAGCCATCGTCGAGATTTTGGCCAACATTGAGCATGAAAACCCACGTGCTGCCATACAGCCAGATACGCTCGCGTTGTGCGCTTGTGTCCCAGACAGCGCCGACGACACGGTCGCGAATCTTGGTAAAATCGTCGGGAAGCACGGCGGTAGGGTTGCGACGGCTCCAGTCGCTTAGTTTACCAGCCAGTATGTCGAGCTCGTACATTTGGTGCCTGGCGGTGACCACGAAAAGTCTGTGCGGGCCTTGAGGAAGGGTGTGAGAATGAGCGTGGGGATTTGAGCGGGTTGAGTGGACGCCGGGGTTGCCGTTGGCTTGTTCGTCTGCTGCTGCTTTCGCGGCTTGAGGTCTGAAAGTCAGAACAAGTGGTGTGGAGTCGAGTTTGGGAAGTAGGTGTCCATTGGGGTTGTCAGACCAGTGTTGTCCGTAGAAGACGGCGACAGCGTCATCATCGTCGTCAGAGTCGGAAGAGGAGTCGGAAGCGCCATCGTCTGATCCCTTGTCAGAATCGTGTTTGGCAAGGTCGAGAGCAGGTGCTGTCATATCCTCATGCCCTTCAAGAACCCATGAATCCAGGTAGCCAGTGATGTCACCGGTGACAAGCACAGAGCCTTCGTCGTTGAAAGCCATGCGTGTGATGGCATGGTCGTATTTGTTGTAGCCAGAAACGCGCTGAGTCTTACGACGAGGTCGATCGAGGTCAACAACACGATCGATAATCTTGAAATGCTTGGGCTTCTCAGCATCCGCGGTGAAGCGCACAATTTGAACCTCACTCTCTGGTGTTGCGGCCGCGAGCCACTTGCCATCTTGGGAGAAGGTTACGAGACGTGCTCCAGAGTCTGCGAGATCTTCGGGCACGTCGAGCCTTCGCACAGCGAGACCGTCGGAGTCCACACGCTTTCGTAATTGGAAGGCCTTGACCTCTGAGTTTGTCGACGCTGCGAGCAGTTTGCCATCTGGTGAGATCGAGACACTAGTCAAAGGATCTCTGGAGTCGAGACTAATCTTTGCAACAAGCTTTCGGGGCCTCTGTTGTTCAGGAAGAGCCTCCAGAGTGTATTGCCTGGCGATGCGCCAGATGTGAATCTCTTGATCCCACCAGCTGACCAAAAGCCTGGCCTTGGGTGCACTGGTGACTGGAGACTGCGACGGCAAGCTAGGAAGACCACGCACGTTCTCCTTGCCAAGTTCGCGCAATGGGGTGACCATTGGTGTGATATCGTTTCCACCAGATACCACGACACTCAGGTGCTTGCTGTCAAATGAGGCCATGGCCTTCACTTCGCCATGGTGGACTCGTCTGTGGCTGCCCTTTGCCCAGCTCTTGCGACCGTTCTGCTGGATAGACTGCCTATAGACAGCGATCCTTCCATCGAGACCGCCAGAGAAGACTGATCTGCCGTCGTTGCTCACAATGAGATCCAGGCAGTCTGCGTCGTGTCCTGTGAGGCGTTGCGAGAGGGAGTAAGACTTTCCATCCCAGAACCTGACTTCGCCGTTGGAGTCGGCGGAGACGATGTCGCCGTTCGGAAGACATTTGACCTGCCAGACCATGGCGGTCTTCGGCGCACCAGGAATGCCGACTCCCAAGCTCATGTTACGTAGCAGGGATCCGTTCCTGGTGTCGAAGATCCTAATCATGCTGTCGGCGAATCCGGCCACGACAATATCTTGGTCCTTGTATGCAACAGACATGCATCGCGCGCGCTTGCCGCTGACTCTGGCAAGGAAGCGCTTGAACTCCAGGTCGTCGTTTTGTGTTGACAGCAGGACAAGAGCACCATCTCCACAACCTCCGACAATGTCTTGCGCCTTTGACTCTTCATCCGAGCTCTTTCCAGGTTTCGGTTTCGGTTGCGCGGCAATGCACCAGACTTCGCTGAAGTTGCCGGTGGATTTCCTCTTCGGCTGTCCAGTCGCAAGGTCCCACTCGGTCACGGCAGGCGACGAAGCAATGCTGAAAAGTCTCTGCTGCCCGACAATGACATTTCCTTCGGCGTCTTTTTCGTCCGGGTCCTGGGTCCAGACCAGAGCATCTACACTCTGATTCTCGCCGGCGAAAACGACCTCCTGGTTCCAGAGTCCCTTCTGGGGGTCCCAGATCTCTATGCTGCCATTTTCGCGACCGATGGCAAGCTTGAGCGCCGGGACGACGCCAGAGTAGCCGCTGTCGCTGTTCCGCGAGAAGGCGACGGCGCTGATGGGCGAGGTAGGGTATGGCACGAAGCGCGAACGGTGGACGTCCATGGTGTAAGGAGGATGGAGAGAGAGGGGATTGATACAGATCAACAAGCCTCCATTGCCTGTATGTACAGTGGTATATAGCGAGTCGAGGTGAAAGACGGCGTTCACAGAGCAGGCCGAGCCAGCCACGAGAGAGCGCTGGCCGCCAGAACCTGAACTTTTTTCGTAGCGCGCGGGCAGAACCGACGCGCATGTGGAGAGCTTGAAAGTCAAAAAGTGACGAGACCGGATTTCGAGATGAGATGACCCTTGGACCTCCAGAGCTATCAACGACAACTGCACCTCTTGCATCGACATTGACATACCATGGACACGGCCGTAGCGCCACCGACAGATTCTGTCCAATTATTCTGTATTACGCGCTGTATTGCCCATCTACTTGGATCTTTGATGGTGACCAATGGGAGCCGCCGAAATGCTACTATACCAACCAACGACACCATTTTTGATTTACAGTTTTGTCCTCAAGACTGCAATGTCCTCAAGACTGCAATGGTACCGATTTATTGCAGGCCGCCGGATTCTAATAACGACGATGGACCCAGGTAGGACGTCTCTTTTCTCTGTCTCGTCACACGCACCCTCACCATCTTCGCCTGCTCCTCACCCAGTCTCATCTCGAATCACCACCCTCTGCTCTCACATAGCTGAAACAGCCTCTTCTAAACCCCCAAGCACTCCATCATGGCTACAGAAGTATTGCCGGAACTTGTGCTCCAGAACACTTCGGACAAGCCCGAGCTTCACCTATCTGCTCCGTTGAACACTTTACCGGGCATCCACCCCGAGCTGATCGGCGACATCGCAAGCTATCTGAACTCTGCAGACCTACACAGTCTTCGAAACACTACGAAGTGGCTTGCCGCCAACGTCGACCACTACCACAACAAGCGTCGTCCCACTCACACTATCTGTCGCAATGTGCAGGAGCTGCCAAGGATTTTGAATCAACTTGCTACGCCTGCTGTCTATCGTAGTATCACCCATCTCACCCTCACAGGCAGTATGTCAGACAAGCCTTACCCAGAGATCCGACACATGTTCAAGCTCCCGCGTCTCAATACGTTGGTACTTAAGGACGTCAAGATGGACGGAATCTCCACCGTACAGACTATCTCTTACCACAAAGGAACACTCAAGAATCTTCATCTTCACAACGTGGATCTTGGTCGATTACGTTATTGGGAGGCCATCATGTTCATGATTATGGTGAACAGAAAGTTGGAAACGTTCCAAGCCGAAGGCCTCTACTACTCCACCTTCCATTGTCCCCGTATCGAAATATACACGCCGCTGCCAGACCTGATCGATGGTTTGGAAGCGATCAGAGGCCGGCAGGCGATCACCAAATGGATGGAAAATTACTTCCGCGGCCCTTTTGCGAAAGTGGACAACTTCAAGAGATTTCGATGCCGTCGTGTATTCCTTGAAGCGGATGAAGATTGGCACGACGACATGTAGATTAATCAGCTCCATGCAAAGGGGTTACACACAAACCTGCGTCAGACGCGCAAGAAATCGCAGACCACCTCAGATCCTGATTCACCAGAAGCACGACACGACTCTCAAGATGCCTTTGCTAGCAACATTCAAGCAATCTCTGAACATGATTTCGACGCACGAGGCGTCGAAGAAATCTCAAAGCAGCGAACGCCAGCACGCAAACCTGGCTCAACTTCCCGACGAGGTCTTCGAAATGATCGTCAACAAACTCGACCGAACATCAGTCATCACCAGCCTCCGCCAGAGCAACAAACGCCTCGCCCTCCTCACCACGCATCTAATAGCAGCCCGCTGCCCGCCAGACCGAAACTGCCTCAACGCCACCGAGAGCCTCAGAATTCTCACCACAGGCAGCCGCATTCCCCTTCTGAACCGCACAATCACCGGCCTGACCTTCTCCTCGCCCTCCTGGAAGAATTCAAGCCCCCTTGCAACCTACGGAGCCGGCCTGCGAGAAGTCCACCTCCTCCGCCTCACAACTCTGCGCTTGTCTTCAATGCGCCTCGCCCACGCCAGCGACCTCCTACACTTCCTCACAGCCCACACCCCAACCCTCCGAAACCTGCACATCCGCCACCTCCACGCCCCAGACCTCCCAAGCTGGCGGCCTGTACTCTTACACATCGCAAAACTGCACCGCTTGCAGACGCTCGAGCTCAGAAACCTCTACTACAGCGTGAGCACGAGCCAGAAACAGAAGAAGACGCTGACTTGCATGCTGCCCCGCTCAACATACGGGTGTACATCAACGCCACCGCTACAGGAAGAGAAGGATGCGGGCGCTGCTGCCAACGAAGACCTCCCCGCTGTCTTGCTAGAGGAGCGGGACCCGCTTGTGGCTCGCCGACCGAAGGACATGGGAAAGATGATAGACGCTTTCTTCACGCATTCGGGCGAGTTGAGGAAAGATTTCTCGCACGAACAATTGCTTGCCACTGAGCAGAGTAGAGGGTGGGCGGGCGTGGTGAAGAGGCGGATTTTCCGCGCGGGCGGGTAGTTCTTGTTTTATTTCTTGCCTCTTGCCAATTCTTTCCTACCGAAGATTTTGTTTCTCTTTTCTTACTTGCGATTCTTCCGATTCCTACAATGGTTCTTTTGAGATCCTTGCACTCTATTCAGCGTACTTTTAAAACAAAACAAATTGAAAATCTCACAAACTTCCCGTCTAATTTCCAGTGAACTCGTAGTAATCAGCGTCAAACCTCAAAACCCGAGTAAAAAAACATGTTCTGATAGAGGCGTAACATTGTATTGCAAAGACTATGTAAGCGTTTCGTCCCATCCAACCATCCCAGCCCATTCCATCCAATACCGCACCTCCACCAAACCCCCCAAAAAAAGGAAAAGGAGACCCAAAGTCCAACCCAACCCAACCTTAACGCCAACGCTGATGTAAGCAAACGACAAAATGTACACAACACCTCGTGTCAAAACCCTAGTTGGAAGCCTGACTAGGCCCATCAACGCCCAAATCCCCACTGCGCGCCAGACTAAGGTTCTTGAGCAAGAAGCTGCGCTTGAAGTACTCGTTGGGGTGCAGGATCGTGTCGAGTTCGCTGGCGTTCCAGAGGTTTTCGTCTTTGACCTGTTGATGATTGGGTTAGTAAATCGAAGTGAAGTTTTTTCTTTTCTTTTCTTGCCTCGTTTACGTTTTGCTCGATTGTGAGAAGAAGAAGAACCTTACCTTTTTGATCTCGTTCTTGTGCGTCGACTCGAAGACTCGGTTGCACGCGATGTGGTACCGTTGTCTGCCTACATCTTCCCGCACGTTGCGCAGGAGCTCGCGGTCGGAGACGCCCACGTTCGTTAGGAGGGCGATCAGGTTGTCGGGGGAGTATGTTCGGTAAGGGCAGCCGTGGTTCAGGCCGGCCGAGGGCAACGGTTCGGTGAGCAGTTTCTGGCAGCTGAAAGGCGAGTAGCCGCGGCCGCGCTTGTTGGCGTCTCCGCCGACATCGCCGTAGCTGTGGCGGACGTTGTAGAGGTATTCGGACTTGAATTTTTCTGCAGACCGATCATGTCAGTGAGTTCTTAGTGTGTTGTGGTGAGAGGTTTTGAGGCTTACCGTCTGTTATCAGTTTGAAGGCTTTTCGCCAGAAGATGATGCACTCTTGCATGTTCAACCCAATGCCTTTCAGGAAGAGCGTGTATTGCAGTCTGCTCTGGTGCTTGAGATGGCTGTTCTTGCGCAGTTCGCGGTGCAAGTTCTGCATGCAGAGAGGGAAGTGCGAGCTCAGGCCGTCAATGCTGCCGGCGTGGATGTTCGCGATGTCACTAACACCGCTGTTCTCGTTGTAAGACGCGTCAGGAGCCACGAAGGACTGCGAAAGATGGTGCAGAATTGGTGCCAGGCGGTTGTCCTCGTCCATTCGTGGTAGGAAGCGAGCCGCGAGTTCAAGGCCGGATTCCAAAGAGCGTGTGAACTCGCTCAGGACCATTGTCATCTGTTCTCGGACATGAACGTATGCTTTGCCCTTCTTTAAGAGCACGTGTCGCCGCTCGACCAATTCTGGCACTTTCTCCCAGTCCACCTTGAACCAATTCTCCTCCTCTCCTTCCTTGGTGGAGCCCGTCGCCGCTCGGAGTTCGCTCAGCCATGTTTTCTTTTCCTCAGCATCAACCATCTCCCAGCTCATGGGCAAACTTTCGATGAAGTCCCTCCGCTCCCTCGCATTGTCCGCCTGCAATCTCAGCCTAAACAACTGCGTCTCAAGTCTGGTGAACCTCTGTCTCAGGTCCGCAGTGCTTGCAAAGGCAAGTCTGAGAGTCCAATGTGAGTAATGGTCCTTCTTCCTCTGCATCTGAACATCTTGACTCCGGCTCTGGTTGCTCTCCAGCCGCAGCCACTTCTCCAGCACAGGTCGCATGTACTCTTCCGTCTCAGCAGGCGATCTGTTCCTGAAATGACATGCTTCCAACTCGGCCAGAACCTTCAGACGGGCAATGCCCCACTCCTCGAAGTCTTCAAGTGCTATATCTTCTGTTGGCGGCACAGTGTAGAAGTTCATTCGATGCTGGTAATCTTGCTTCTCCCATTTTGGTTTGACGAATTGCTGTTTATTGGGATCGAGGATTGCGCGTCTCTTTGGATCGATGCGGGATGCTGTCGATGCTGCCAACATTTTGCAGTCTTGTTATGTGATTGTTGGGCGAGTGAAATGTGTTTGGAAAGACGAGAGTGTAGGCGCGCGGGGACAAACGCGTGAGTGAAGGGAGACGCGACGCGGAAAGAGCACTCTAAATCGAAGGCGATTGGAAGTCTCAAAAAGCAAAAGTTACGATAAATTCGGTGGACCACCATCTCTAACCGGCGTCTCCATCCGGAGGATTTACATGCGAGATCAGATCAAATCAACAATCCTTCAAATCGCTCATTCGGGACAACTCTGGACTGGCACTCTCCCATCTCGGACCTGGCTAAAGAAAATGTCTTCCCGGCCGCTTCTCAGGCTACTGCATAGCAGAGCAACACAAATCAGACCTTTCACACACACAACTCCTTTCCTAGCAGCAGCAGGAAGCAGATCAGCAAAACGACCACCACCAGTCCCTTCATACACTTCAAAGCCGAAACAAGCACAAAAACTCGCTGTTGCCCAGAATCAGCCTCAGCCTCCTCCAGCAGCACCACCCGCAGTCCGCTCTGAAGCCCCTCCAGCAGCCCAATCCTTAAAGTCCGCCCGCGACTCGAGAACAGAAAGCTACGCAAGCGGCCTCCTCGGAAATGCAGACGAACTACTCCTCTACAAAGCGCCGCGGAACGCCTCGCTCTTCGCCTCCTGCATGACCACCGGTGTCGCAATCCAATTCTGGGCCGCGACAGTGGCGAATGACCTGGTGCAATCCACGATGCCCTGGTACGCCACGTCCATCATGCTGGCGGGCTGCTTGATCAGCTCGGGAATGGCGTCCGCCATCATGCTCACGCCGCATCACCTGGTGAAGAGCATTTCCCTGGTGCGGGCAGGCGACGGCAACAACAAGGAAGCCGTGATGCGCGTCAAGGGCACGACGCTGTTGCCCTTCATCAAGCCCACTATCATGGACATGTCTCCTGGGCAGATGATGGTCGATAGCAACGTCACCATGAGCCTCGAGACGACGAAGCAGTGGTTTGGAGTTCCGTTGAAGAACGGTCAGGTTTGGACGGAAGGCGCGCTTCGCCGCCCTGGTGAACCTGAGGGGAATGCGATCGCCAAGTTCAACAAGAGCTTGCTGAATATTGCACCGGCGGCTTTCAGCCATGTGAGGAAGATGTTCAACCGCGACGGCATGGCGTATGCGCGGATTGGAGGGTCTAATTGGAAGATGGATCTTGAGGGGTGTGAGATTTTGGCGAATGGCGAGGTGCTGATGAAGTTGGTTAAGGAGGGTGCTGTTAGGACGAACCTGGTGAGCTTGGCGGCGAGGACGATGTTTTCCAAATGAGGGTGAAGGCGTGTCCAGTTGAGTGAACATGAGCATCACTGGTCGTATGGTTTGTAGGATAGGTGGACACATGTATAAGATGTAAAACTACTGTATAGAGCTACTATGTACTGCAAGGCGTGTTTTCTGGTAATGGCCAGCCTTTACACATTGAGCTGCTAAAAAGTGAGTATTCGCCAGGCACCTATCTAGAAGTACATGTAAGTACTGTTTAATGCCGAGGGTGTGTTCCATGTAAAAGGTAATTTCACTACCATTGCCCCGATGTCTGCCAATTGAGTCCTCTCAGAAGACGAATCAATAGGAACACACTACTACCAGTCGCCCGAATCTGTCCCCGTAGATCGATCCCCCGAGAGGCATCAAGAAGCATGTTCCTGTCTATCAAAATGCTGATATGCAACCCAAGGGTCTTGTCTCACCTTTCCCACGGTTTACAAAAGCTAGGGGAATCCGGGCTGGATGTTTATTTTCCCTAGCACACCATGGCACACGCAAAGGCCTTTTTGCTTGCGGGTAGATCATCGTAGGACACCCCTCCCAAGGCTGAAATATCAACTGCTTGAGACGAGATATTAGAGGTACTTGTGACTTTTCAATGAGGCTCAAGCAAAGCTGAGAATTACCTAAACAAGGCAGGCAAAGATGATGGTAATATATAGAAGAAAGGAAAAGAGTAAAACACACTCCGGACAAAAACGCCAGGGATCTCTGCTGAACGACACTCATGCTGTCCCTCCCAGAAATGAGTAGCCCAAGAAAAAGAAAAGGAAGCCATCGCTGTCCCAGGATATGGAGAATTTTTCCACCATCATGCTCTCCAAGCACACACTCTGTCGTCGGCTGGGTCGTTTGGATGGTGGGTAGGCAGACGCACAATCTCTCTTTCGCCCTTCATCATCATTCAATTAACCTGAACTTCCAATCCCTTCTCGCCGTTTTTTATCGACTTCTTCCTCTGGGAGAAAGTGGCATCTTGACCAGTCATGCGGCGGCCGAGAGCGCGCTCCAGCTTAGCTCCCAGAGCGAGTTTGCTGACCTCTTCGCTCTTGTTGCCGCTCATGACATAGCGCTGCTTCTCAAGACGGGCGTCCTGCATGCGCTCGAAACCCGCGCTCCACGATTTGATGTCAGCGGTTTTGGGGTCGTGGGCCAGCGTGCTGCTGCTCGCGGCTGAGGTCTGTTGGGAGTACATGGTGGTGTTGTTATTACTGCTGGTGCTGGAAGAGGATTTGTGGTAGTGAGGCGTGGAGCGAGAGGTGGTGTTGTCGGTGGGAGCGAGGGAGGGTTGTAGGCTGGGCGCGCCGGAATAGGTACTAAAGCGGGCAGCGGACTGTTGGTTTTGCTGGCTGGCCTGGTGGGAGTGGTCTTAGTTGGTGAGGTTCTTATGTTTGGTGAGGTTGAGGGAGGGCATGAGGTGAGGAGGGTAGCGGGAGTGGAGGTGGAGGCGGGGATCAAGTACCATTATTATTGAGTTGGTGTTATGTGAGGGCGTTATTGCCGAGGGTCTGCCTGATAGGAAGGATGCTAAGGTAGGATCAGGACGGAGAGTCTATGCACGATGATAAGCTTTGGGCACGTGGAAGCCATGCGTTAGACTGGGCGGGCGGAGCACGTACGTACCGGTTCAGGAGGAGACGACGGCGGGTGTTTGCAGGGATCGAACAGAGGTTGGGATTGGACGGTCGGGGAGTTGTTGTGTTGCAAGGTGCGTGCAGGGAAGACGAGTGATGAGCGATGCTGGGGAGGTCGGTGGATGGTGGCTTTAGAAGAGGCGGCGGTGCGAGTGGTCTCTGGCGTTGTGAAACGCTTCGACGTGGGTCTGACGTTGTACAGTATACAACGAGCCGTGTCTTGTGTGTGGCGAGACTACTGGAGTACGGTAGGTGTAATGTAGTGGTGACTGGATGGCAGCAGCAGCAGAGAGATGATCCGTGTTGAATAGAGGACGTTTCCAGAGCTGTCACTTGAGTGTATGTAGATGAGACGACAGTGATAATAAAGTCAGGAAGAGAGGAGACGATATCAAGCGCCGGCAACACTGCGAGGCGAGTCGAAGCGAGAGTGCTAAGAAAGGGTGCTTATGGAGCCTAGATGGACTACCTCTCTGATATCGATACCCAACACTCATACCCATCTCTTCCTCTCCCTTTGTTCTGACTGCGTCGGCATGTCTCGCGGCTGTCGTGTCCCTTGCTAGAACTATCCTGTGTGCTGTACCACCGCCGACCAAATACCTTACTGTATGCTCCCACCATCCTCCAGCCAACCTCTCACTGCCACTGCCACTGCCTCCCACCACCCAATAAACATTCGCCACTCTCATCCATAAAAAACACGACTCATTCGTCCCCATGTGTCTCCCACGTGGAATAAAAAGACGCCACCATCGCCTAGACCATGTGCGAAATCCGAAGCGAGGCGTGACTCGCACATCGCACATGCATACGCATGCACGTCGCACGCTTGCCCACCGCAAACGCCACGCACACAAAGGATGAGAGGCATGGCATGGCATGGCATTGGCGAAATCAAGAAACACGGGATCCGCATGCAGAGAAAACTGCGTGCAGACCAGCCTGCATGCGTGCTGCTGCATGGCTGAAAAGCAAAATAAACCACACATCGCCCACGCACTCTGCGATCGACCGATTATGTGGGAAAGTCTACCTTATGTATCACATTCTTGAAATCAAGCATCAGTATCACTGACACCTCTTCGATTGCCCTCTTGCCCTTGTTTATCACCATCCCTACGTTAACAATTGAGGATGGCTAGGTAAGTAGGATGTGTGTTTACCCAAACCGGACGAGCATACATCCAAACCCTCTCTCACCCAAACAAAGGAGGGGCAAAAGCCGGAAAGGAAAAAAGCTCGGGGAATCTGTTCGTTCATACCATAGTTCGCACCCTACTACTGTAACATGACACGCAGACATCAATGGTCTTTGTCATCCCTGTCTATGTCCTCCGTAAAAAAAAAAGACCGAGCACACCACCCAAGAGGAGGAGGCCGGCCGGTCTCGCGGCCTCGACCGAAACTATATGTAAGCAGCGGAGGGCTACGCAGCGTTACTGTACGCAGTTGCTCGGAGATGTATGTAGGTGGTAGGTACGCTCTCATCTCTCTCTTGCTCGGGGATAGGACGTACTGGGACAGAGTTCGGCGATCTTGGTAAGGTATGTAGTACTCTAGTCTGTCTCAGTAGTTGCTATGTTCGGTGAGAGGCAGCGTATCTAACGTAAACTTAGGTTAGTCTGCAGATAAGTTTGGAGCTTGGAGTTTGCCGTTTGAGTGCTTTTTGCACTTTCTAGCTAAGGTACAGTGTGATATACGTCGTGATCGAGAGTAGTACTGTATGCACCTGTGACACCCACCGATCAACATTGAACCACGCTCGAATCGGTACATTTGGTATATTGCCTAAAGTGAATGCCATATCCAGAAATTCCTCCCTTCTCCCTCTCCAAAAACCGAACAAAAGAAAGACCACTACAGTACTGTAGTAATATTAGGTTAAACGCCGAATGATCATAGCTCATGTCTTGAAACCCCCATAATCGTCATCGTTGTATTCCATCCATCCATCAAGGACGGAGATCCGCAGCTTCTTTGGATTCTCACCCAATCCAGCCCTCCCACCAGCCCCTCTCAGGAGCAGGAACAGCGATCGGAGAGCCCAACATGCCCACCATCCCATTCCCGCCGTGACCCCCGCTACCGCCAACGCCACCACCGCCAAACCATTCCTGAACCTCCACCCAATTGCGCAGAACCCACCAAGCGACCGCGCCCACGAACCCGCATCCGCCGACCACACGCAACGCAACCCAGCCCTGATGCCGGAAGACCTGGCCCAGAGAGAGGATGCCAAGCGGGTCGATGACGGCGACTTCGCCGCCGAGTTTTCCGCGCGTGGTACGGTGGTGTAGTGGTTCCGCTGCGGCCAGGTGCTGATGCGAAGCATTGCGAGATACCAGAGCTTTCTCATCGTCGCAGCAGCCAGCGCCTGCGGTCGCAACACCTTCATGCTCGAGGTGCCATTCAGCCGGCTGCTGGGCGTATAGCGCGTCGTAACGTTTGCGCTCGTTGGCCAGACTGCGTTGGAGGTCTTGGGCCCATTTCGCCAGGCGGATTTGGCGGAACGGTTCGGCGCCTGTGGTTTGCTGCGAGTTATGCTGGGCGAGGGCGTGGGCGGAAGTGCTAATATTTGTTTGCTGATGGGAGAGATCTGATGTGGCAGATGGAGAGTCGGAGCGGTAGTAGCTGGAAGTTGTGTAGGGTACCAGTACTTTGCTGTGCTCGGAGAACATGGACTCTTCTGCGCCAGTTCCGATGTATGGGCTGCTGACTGGTGATAGTGAAGGGATCAAGGCAGGGGAATGTAGGAGCGTCTGCTTAGGGAGGTTGATGCGGTTGCCAAGTTGGTTTCTACGCCAGAGTAGGAACTTGCGAGCGGATGAGTGGCGCATACGAGAGATGTTTGAAGGGGTCATGAACCGTTCGAGGAAGTATTGGAGATCGCTCGACACCAGTGGTTGCAAGTAATCGGAGGCCATCAGCAGGCTAGCGTCCATGATTTCGGAGTCGTCCGTCAGCGCCGACGAGACTGCAAGAGGTTCCAGCCGCGACTGATCAGTACTCTTGTCGAACACGGGTAAGCCTGACGCTCCGACACTGATGTCGACCATGGAGTACCAATCTGCATCAATGCCGCTAAGCACACTTCGGAGCTTCTCGCGGAACAAGCCCAACTCATGTGCTTCAACCTTGTCCGCGCGTGCGATCAACGGGATCAAATTGGTTCGGCTTGCTAGCTCCTTGACGAATGCGTGTTCAGATTGGGGTATGGGCTCACGGCCTGGTTCGAAGAGATAGAGCACCGCATCGATAAATGTGCCTCCTTCTCCACTGAACAAATTCAGTAGCTGATTGTCGCCCATGCTCTCAACATGGGCATTTTCCAGCTGGAGAGCCTCGATCTCGTTCAGTATTCGCTCATTGGTCTCATCGTTTTCCGTAGCTGGCGTATCAATGAAACATATGTTGCGTTCGAGTATGCCTTCGCCGAAGCTCTTCCGTCGCCACATCCCACGACTGCTTTCCATGTCGGACCACCACAAAGGGTACGGTCTTGTAGATGCCTGTATCTCTGTAAAGTCCTTCGTCGGTTCATCATTCGTAGTCTTTGTCGTTTCAGCGGACTGATTCGGTGTGCCCGAAGAAGCTGGATCCACATGTACAATGTCTTCACAGTTGCGAATAATGCTCTTGATCAGGCTGGTCTTGCCCACGCGGCTCGGACCCACGACCATCACCTTTAATCGACCCATGTTTCTACCTTGTGCGGTGAAAGGTCTTCGTGCCGGCATGGCGATGCTAGGCATGACCAGCTGTGGCTCTCGTTCTTGGCTGAGATCAAGTTCAGAGACTCCGTCATCTTCGTCGCCATTCGAGGATTGGATCGCTTGGCTATGTGTTTCCCATCCCACGCTGGCTTCTTCGTCGCTCAACCGGAAAGACTGTACAGACTCGGAGCGCGGAGTGGTAGGCATGCCTGGGTTAGGGCTCAGCCTCAGCGGAGTAAGAGGCTGATTGAGGCTGACTGATGAGGTAGATGCACGTCGAAGATGCGATCGCAAGGGAGAACGAGAGGAGCGGAAAGACACGGGCGAGGCGGCAGAGGAAGGAGCTGCTGAGTTCAACTCGGAGGAGAGATTTCGTTGGCTTGCAACCCTTGAATGTGGAGGATACATGACTTTCCTTTTCCTGTCGCTTGTGGGGCTTGTAGGATGGGGTGATCGATTTGTGCTTTGCTCTGTGCTGTCGCCTCGGGACCAGTTTGTGCTGTCTGAGTATAGACTCTCGCTAATAGCTTCTTGGAGACTCTGCACGCCGAACGTACTGTCCCGCATCGAACTGGAAGCGAGAGGCGAGTGTGTCTCCCGCGTAGGCTCGCGGCTTTCTTGCGGCATCTTCCGCCCTCTTGATTGTGCACTCCTCTCCATATCACGCTCGCTTCGTAGGAAGAATGTAGTTGGCCCTGATGGCCCAGGGTTCGAGGTAGCAGGCGGATTGAAAGTAGATCTCTTGGATCTCAGTGTCCGAGCGTCGGTCGGTGCATACATGCTCGTAGTGGGACAGTGGGTAACGAGAGAGGTTGCCCGAATTGATCGGCGGTGTACTGGTAGATGGCGTTTTACATGGGCAGTGCGAGAGAATGGCTCGGAGCGACTTCACGATCCCAGATTCAGTGGCCTGAAGAGTGAGAAAGCATGGGAGAAGTGTCTCGGGCGATATGCAGGGCTGGCACGGCGTTGCTTGCAGCGCATGCGCTGGCGGTGTTGACGATGGGGAGCCCCTCCTTCCGTGGGGAATGTGTGTGGAGATGCGACTATCGGTGTTATCGGTGACGGAAGATAGCGTAGCAACTCAGAGAGACATTGCCGGTGGTGGCGATGTCGTTATGGCCGGAGCGATGTCTCCAGAGAGTATGAACAGGATGCGCGTGAGAGTAGCTGACAACAAGAGGATTGTAGAGGAAGAGTAAGGTAATACTGGAGGTGTATTTGATAATCACCGACGTATACGTACTGCCTCGTGACCGTGACCCTTGCACCCAATCAGCGGAGCCCGGCTATTTGTCTGCCGGAGCTGGAGCTGCTGCAGGCAGGCAGGCATCCTATTTGGGAAGTCCATTCGCAGGGCGACTCCGTGTTCACTTAGGTATTCCATGTTACCACCTAGTCAATCGTGTGTAGATTGTCGTTGAGAGAGACAGTCGAGACGGCTGTAAATAATATACATCTCATGTGTTTACTAACAGCGCACGATCCAAGTTGCTCCTTCCTCATGCAAAAGGAGGAAAGTTTGCCGCGTTCCAATCGCGAACATTCGATCCATTGCTTCGCCGAGTGACATCCGTCCGTCTCAAGTTCAACAATGCAACGGTGAGTCCAGCTCGAGTATGCTCCGTTTTCTCCCTTCTCGCATACTTCGGGCGGCTCCAAGGGCAGACTGGGGCAAGACTCTGAATCTTCCACGATCAAACTTCCCAGCCCGACCCAGCGCTGCTCAGTTGGAATCCTACCGCGAGAAATGCGCCGACGATCTGTATCAATGGCAAAGAGGAGCGCGGCAGGATGATGATGAAGCAGGAAAGGACAACAACTTCGTTCTACACGATGGACCTCCGTACGCCAATGGCGCCGTTCACGCCGGACACGCGCTGAACAAGATTCTAAAGGACATCATCGTGCGCTCCAAGTTAAGCAGAGGCCACCGCGTTCAATATCGGCCTGGATGGGACTGCCACGGCCTGCCTATCGAGCTCAAAGCTCTACAGCAGAGCCAGGCAGCTCAAAAGGAAAGAGGCAAAGAGTCGGGAGAGACTGAGGCTTCCAGCATGTCGCCGTTGAAGGTCAGGCGCAAGGCCAACCAGCTCGCCGGCCGCACCATCGAAGAGCAAAAGAAGGAATTTAGGAGCTGGGGAGTGATGGGCGAATGGGACACGCCCTACAAGACTATGGATCGCGACTTTGAGATCAGACAATTGGGCGTCTTCAGGGAGATGGTCAAGAAGGGTAAGGACATACTGCATACTCGTAGAGAATCAGATAGTACAGATATTGATTGGTGTGATAGGTCTCATTTTCCGCGACCATCGTCCTGTCCACTGGTCTCCGTCATCTCGCACGGCGTTGGCCGAGGCCGAGCTGGAGTATGATGACCAGCATACATGCACTGCGGCATTCGTCAAAATGCCTTTTGTATCACTCCCGAAAGCCTTGCAGGACAAGGGCGTTACGCAAGAACATGCGAACGCTCTGATCTGGACAACAACACCCTGGACATTGCCAGCAAACAAAGCCATCGCATTCAACAAGGACATCGAGTACGCCGTGGTGCAATTACATGGCCCAAACACCTCTCAGCCAAAGGACGAGTACCTACTTGCCAAAAACAGGATAGATCATGTGCTTTCATTCCTACCTGAAGGCACTGAAGTGAGATACATCGTCGACAGCATCTACGGCTCTGAGCTAGAGGACGACCACGCTTCATGCTCCAACGTGTTCCAAAAGTCCGATCATCGCTCTCGCTTCATCTCTGCCGACTTTGTCACAGCGACATCTGGAACAGGTCTGGTGCACATGGCCCCCGGGCATGGCATGGAAGATTACCAGGTGTGCCAAAAGTATGGCATTGGGCCAGCATTCGCCCCTGTCGACGACGAAGGTCGCTTCACCGCTGAAGCATTCCCGGCACACGTCGCACTTCCAGAAGCCTACACAGGCGATCTCCAGTCTCCATCACTGACTGGCCTGTTTGCCGAGAAGGAAGGAGCGCAAAAAGTGCTCGAGATCCTGGGCGACTCTGGCAACTTATATGCCGACACCGGCCTGCTCCTCGTAGCACACAAGTTCACACACAAGAACCCCATCGACTGGCGGACGAAGAAGCCCGTCATCACCCGTGCCACCGCACAATGGTTCGCCGACGTCTCGCTGATTAAGGATCGAGCGCTCGCGGCCATAGAAAACGTGAAGTTCGTGCCCGAAAGTGGCCGCAACCGCTTGAAAGCTTTCATCGAGGGCCGAAGCCAGTGGTGCATCTCCCGCCAGCGAGCCTGGGGCGTCCCGATCCCTGCACTCTATCACAAAGAGACTGGCGAGGCGTGCATCACTGACGAGAGCATCAACCACATCATATCAGTCATCCAAGAACGCGGAACGGATACTTGGTTCTCGGACGCCGCTGACGATCCCATCTGGCTTCACTCAAGCTTGCAGCCTGGGCAATGGGTCCGTGGAAGGGACACCATGGACGTCTGGTTCGACTCCGGCACGACCTGGACTTCTCTCGCGCCTCGCGAAGGGGGCAGGGCATTGGCAGATGTGTACGTGGAGGGTTCAGACCAGCATCGCGGCTGGTTCCAGAGCTCGCTTCTCACGGCGATTGCAACGCAAGATCCTCAAAGCAAGCCTCTGGCACCGTATGCCACTCTCTTGACCCACGGGTTCATCCTCGATGGCGAGGGCCGCAAGATGAGCAAGTCCATCGGCAACACCATCTCGCCCGCAGAGATTGTATCCGGCTCTCTTCTGCAACAACCCAAAGCAAAAGCCGGCAAGAACGGCAAAGTCCCCGTCGTCGAACCCGTCAAAAGCAAGAAGAAGCAAGACAGCCTCGGCCCCGATCTCCTCCGTCTCTGGGTGGCTTCATCGGACTACACCAAAGACGTGCCCATCTCGCAACAAGGCCTCTTGGGCATCCAACAAGCTCTGCAAAAGTACAGAGTGACTCTCAAATTCCTCTGCGGCGTGCTGCAAGACTACGAACCACCACCACCACCACCACCAACCCCAACCCCAACCCCAACCCCAACCCCCTTCGCAACCAACCTCATCCTCTCCCACCTCACCCGCACAAGCACCTCCATCTCCGCCTCCTACGCCGCCTACCGCTTCCACGAAGCCGTCCGCGACCTAACCTCCTTCATCGCCACCGGCCTCAGCGCCTTCTACTTCGAAATCGCCAAAGACGCCCTCTACACCGGCACGCAAGCCCAGCGCTCCCACGTCCAGCTCGTCCTGCACGCCGTCCTGCGCGAACTCCTGCACTGGCTGGCGCCCATCACCCCGCACCTCGTGCAGGAATGTTGCGAATACCTCCCGCCGCGCTTGGCGGAGGGGGTGGATCCTTTCCGGAGGGGGTGGGAGGGGGGTGGGGTTGGTGTTGCTGCGGATGATTTGGGTTCGCCTTTGTCGTCTTCTTCTATCAAGGCTTTCGAGCAGCTTAGCCGCGCCGTCAAAATCGCGCAAGAACAGGCCCGCTCGGCTGGGAAGTTGGGCAGTGGGCTCGCGTGCCGGGTCGTGATCGTAGGTCGCGGGGATGTGGAGAACGAGACTTTTAAGTTAATCCGCGACGTTCCTGGTCTTGAAGGCGAGCTTGCGTCTTTACTTGTTGTTAGCGAAGTGCAGACACTTTGGACTGGGAGTGAGATGGGGTTGGAGATGGAGAAGGGATCGAGCGGAGGAGAAGAGGAATCGTGGCGCTTCGAGGCTCCGGTCGAAGTCTTGAGTGATGCGGATGGAGGGCGGGAGCGGGTGGTTGTCAAAGTGCAGGTTCTGCCGCCGCGGATGAGCAAGTGTGTGCGTTGCTGGCAGTACACGGCGGAGGATGGCGAGACGCCTTGTGGGAGGTGCCGGACTGCTTTGGCTGAGAAGGGGATTGAGGTTTGAGAGAGAGAGAGAGAGAGGGTGGGAAGAGTAGTAGTCCGTTGTATGATAGTGTATAGTTAACCTTTGTGGGAACAACAACCCCCCAAAACAGACGAGAAGAAAAAAAAAAAGGGGGGGAATCTCCTTTTCTACAAGTACCTACAACTACAACTTCGCCTCCCCGCCCCCACCCTCCCTCTCCACCCCCCTAAACCGCTTAAACCCCTCCAAACACCCCGGATTAGCCACAGTAGCACTCGCCTCCACATCCCTCCCGCTAACAATCTGCTTAACAGCAACCTCAACCTTCTTCCCATTGATCGTGATCGGAATCTCCGGGACCTCGAAAACAAACCGCGGCACGTGGCGGGCGCTCAGGCTCGAGCGGATGGCTGCTTTCAGGTCTGCGCGCAGAGCCGGGGTGAGCGAGTGGCCGGCGGCGGGCACAACGAAGAGGAAGACGCTTTCATCCGGGTCCTGCGGGCGGCGGCGGCCGACGCAGAGGGTGTTTGTGAAGGTTGTGTTGAAGGGCGGGGATTCGACTATGGCGTAGATTTCGCTGCTGCCGAAGCGGATGCCTGAGGGGTCTTTCCATTTGGGCATCGAGTGTTAGTTCTCTGTTCTGGAAGGAGGTGGTGCAAGAGCTTGTCAAGCAGTTCTCACTTACTCAGGACGCCGTCGCTGCGGCCGTGCATGGTGAAACCGCCCGTGCGCGGGTTGCGGGAGAGCCAGTCGTGCTGGGCCCAGACGTCTATGTTGTCGAATCGCTTGAAGTAGCTTGATCTGTATCTTTTGTTGTCTGGGGTGTCGCCCCAGAAGAAGCAGGGCATGCTTGGGAAAGGTTTGCGGATGATCAGCTCCCCGGCCTCGCCGGAGTCGTAGATTGACGCGCCGGAAGTGGCGTCCACAATGTCGACGTCCATGCCCAGAGCACGGATTTGCATTTCGCCGGCGTAGATGGGACCTGTAGGATCGAGGGCTATGAGGGAGGTTGCGGTGTCGGTTCCGCCCGCGGTGTTGCAGATTTGGACGCTCGGTGGAAAAGAGCGGTAGAACCATCTGTATTGTTCTGGGGATAAAGTGGCCCCGGTGGTGTAGACAGTTCGAAGGGCGGATAGATCGAACTCGTCTTTGGGTACGCACTTGGACATCTCGACTTCGAGCAGGTATCTAGGCGAGCTTCCGAAGTAGGTGACATTGAACTTCTCGACGATTCGTATGAGTTGCTTCACATCGGGGTACATAGGACTGCCGTTGTAGCAGATCGTTGCAGCACCGACAGAGAAGTGGCCGCACATGATGTAGAAGACGACCCATGATGTGCTCGAGTATTGCATGACGATGTCGTTTGGCGTCAGCGAGTTGTGCAATGTGGAGATCTTGCGTGTCTGTATGCACAGCCCGTGTCGATGGACGATAGACTTCGGCGCTCCGGTAGTGCCAGACGAATAGCATATCATGAGCGGATCGTTGAAAGACACCCGAGTGAACGTCAGGTCATCCTTGTCGCTCGCTCTTTGGAGGAAGTCATGAATGGTTGGATATTTGAGCGTCTGGCTCACTATCGGGACTATGAAAGCTGCCGGGGCTGGCTTGAGCCTCAAGAGGATCTGGTCTAGCTTGTCGATTATCGATACGGTTTTCCCTTTGTAGATTGTGTCGCCATCCGCGAATAGGATACTCGGTGTTACCTGCTGTAGGCGAGAGACGCAGCCCTCCACGCCTAGGTCAGGGCCGATGCATGTAAAGATGCCCCCAATGGCAGCGGTGGCGTGGAATAAGACCATGGCATGGTTGGACGTGGCCACCAGAGCACCAACTCGATCACCTTTTCGAATGCCAGAACGCCGTAGAGCACTTGCTGTGACACGGACATTTTCCCGAAACTCGCCCCAAGTCATGTATTCGGCGTCGTCCAAGCTTTGTCCTTCACGCAAGCCAATCAAGGCTGTGGCATTAGGATCAGGATTGGAGAACAAGGCATTTTCTGCATAGTTGATCTCGAGTCCTTCGAAAAATGGAGGATTTGAAGACATGGGTACTGTGTCATCGTAGGCTCGAGTGATTGACGGTGGCAGAGAAGGCACAAGTTTGAGATACGAGTACAAGTCCAGCCAAAAGTCTTGTGGACTTTCGTTACTCCAACGGATCAAATCTTGGGCATTGCCGATTTTGAGGGTGAACTTTTTGTTGACGTGGTGCCGGTAGTTATCCATGGCCGTGGTGTTGGCTATACGGTTGGCCTGTTGCGGTGTCCATAACAGCTGCGGTAGACCGTTTTGGGTTGCCATGTTTGCTGGGTGATGAAAGGTAAGACCTCATGTATGGTCTGGACAGTCTCTCCCAGTCTGCAGTGTAAAGAAACATCAAGATAACGTATTGTTAAACTGTACATGTCCTGTGTCGTTCATTGGCGGGGAAGGAGTCCTTTCGCCGAGGTGCCGAAACATCGGCTTTGAGAGACACCGAATCGTCTCTTGTAAGCCATAGATTTTCCTCTCACTGGTACTAGCAATTTCGTGATATACCAAAGCTGCCGATACTGGCATGTACAATATTTCAATCTAGTGGGATACTGAACTTCATCATGGCGTAAGGACTCTTTCGGGTGATGATCGATGTTGTTCACCAAGCTTTGGTATGAACTGAGGTCAGCAGAAGATGCATTTGACGTGAGTAGACATTGTCAGTACTGCATCGGTTGGGATGTTGGTACACGCAGCGGTATGGTGTCGATTCTTGTCCGAAAGAGTGGGCGGGTGTTCTGTGGAAGAGCTTGAGCTGGGAGGTGGCCTCAAGCTTATGTGCCTCGCGGGATACTGATGATTCACACGTGGCAGCTCGTGTATGAAGTTGCCCGCTGTAATTAACTTTTCTATTGGGTATAAGGTGAATGAGGAGGATTTTATCCGATGAGTTGGAAGCGAGATGTCGAGTGTGTGGTTCTGTGGTTAAGCGAGTCGTCAAAGATCGGCGGCGCGAGATCGACGGTCCACTCGTCTGAGTGGAGTCGTATGTCGCGCTCCAGTCGTTGACGAGCCTTGGAGGGCAGGCTTAGCCGGATGCTGGACCATCCGAATCCTGCTGACACCAAGGAACCCTTCTTCTTCAACATCCCGTCCTCCAAAGCATATCTCTTCCTGTCATCCAACTCGACGAGAATGACTCTGCTGGTGGACATCACCCAGGCCGCGCAGGATCGTCCTGTGCTTGCTTTTGCTCTCATCACTTCCATCCTCGTCGCCGTCCTGGCGGCAACGACATCAGCACAAAAGTTCCCACAGAACGTGCCATGGATCGGGCGAGATGACTCCAAGTCCTTTGCCGTCACCAGAGCGACCTTTTCAAGCATCAACAATGTCAACAAGTGGCTGGCTGAAGGCTACCAGAAGGTCGGACTTGCACTCCGTGTCATCGAGGGAATAGTGCACGCGCTGACTGCCTCTGTAGTATTCTCAACAAGGCAAATCATATATCTTCCCGGACTTCTCGGGACGCCATGAAATTGTCATGCCCAACAGCAAGCTCAAGTGGCTCACCGAACAGCCCGACAATGTTGCAAGCGTCCGTGAGGCACACTACGATGTCTTGCAGGGCGATTACAACTTCACCACTCCATGTAAGCCTGTGTTGTTGCAACGTCAGCATCAAACTTTAATTCAACACGAATCCCACCAATTCTTATCAATGCTACTATATCTAACACTTCAATACCAGACCTATTAGAGACGGTCTTCCACGAACGCGTTATCCACAAAAGTCTGGCTCGCAAAGTCGACAACATCATCCCCAACATCCACGACGAAATCGTTTCATGCTTCGACAAAACTTGGGGATTCGACACCACCAACTTCAAAGAAATCCCGGTCTGGGACAACACCATGGACATGATCTCCCGCATTTCCAACCGCATGTTCGTCGGCCTCCCCCTGTGCCGCAACGAAGACTTCCTCAAGCACAACAACGCCTTCGCCATCGACGTGATCACAGCCACAGCCCTCATGCCCTTCTTCCCCAAATTCCTGCACCCCATCGTCGGCCACATCATGTGCCTGCCCAACCACTACCACTACTGGATGACACGCAAGCACACCCTGCCCGTAATCAGACAACGCCTCGCCGACATCGAAGAAAAAGAGCGCAACCCGGACTCCAAGCTCGAAATCCCAGACGACTACATCACCTGGCACATCCAAGTCGCCAAAGCCGACGGCAAGACCAAAGAGCTCGACCCGGTCATGATCTCGCGCTTCATCATGCCGATCGAATTCGCCGCAATCCACACCACCTCCCTCACCCTCTCCATGTGCCTCTTCGACCTTTTCAGCGCAGACCCCGCCAAAGGCTTCGTCGAAGGCCTGCGCGAAGAAGCCGAGCGCGTCTTCGCCGAGACCGAAGGCGGCGGCCGCTGGAACAAGAAAATCCTTACCAAGCTCGTGCGCGCCGACTCGGCGATCCGCGAGAGCATGCGCCTGTCCAACTTCGCGACGCGCGGCATCACGCGCAAAGTCGTCGCCAAGGACGGCCTGCGCAACGAGGAAGAAGGCTGGACGGCGCCGCACGGCTCGCTGATCAGCCTCGACGAGCACAGCCGCCACCACGACCCCAAAATCTACCCGAACCCGGACGCGTACGACGCCTTCCGCTTCTCGCGCCCGCGCGAGGAGTACGAGGCCGAGCGCGGCAGCAGCCCCAAGGATCTGGACAAGTACGTCGACATGAAGAACCTGAGCATGGTCAGCACGGGCGAGAACTTCCTCGCTTTCGGGCACGGCAGGCACGCTTGTCCGGGCAGGTTTTTGGTGCAGCATGAACTGAAGGTATGTGTGTTCATGATTGAATTTGAAAATTTCGCCCCTGGAAAAAGGCGCGCCCATTGAAAAGCTTTTTTTTTTGAGACTGACCCACAACTTCTTCTTTCCAATTTAGATGATGCTGGCCCATATCGTCATGTACTACGACGTGCAGGCCCTGCCGGAGCGGCCGCCGAACCAATGGCTGGGAACGGCCATTGTGCCTCCCATGAAAGCAAAGTTGTCCATCAAGCGGAAAACCGATATCACTGTGAAGGCTTGATTTTGAAATCGTCTGGGTTTTCCCCTCGGTTCACACAGAGCATGCGCCATGTAATTTTCAAGTTTCTAGAAGCGTGCAAAGACACAAATCATCCCGGACACCGTACATATCTACAGAAACGATTTTCATTAGCAGTAGCGGCACGATGTAAAAGCTTGCAGGTCGAGACAAGCCACTCTTTGACATGTTTTGAGGATCAGAGAAGACTGGAAAGGGGGGAGGAGAGGGAAGACTTCATGCCTGAATGAACCTTATCAATCGAACTTAATCCAAACAAGGAATTAAAAAAACTCACAAAAAAAATATGATCTCTTTTGACGCCGCGCTCTTCTATGTCCAGTTTACAAACGTGGGGAATTCAATGCTTCCCTTAGCCCCCTGCCGTCTCGCAAATGATAAAACATAAGATAATAAAATGCATTTCTCCTTGAATTTCTTGATTCTTTCTTTCTTTCTTTCTTTCTTTCTCTTACAGAACAAGACGGCCAGGCTCCTCCTCGAGAACCAGCTTCATGCGCTCCAAGAACTCCTGCGCGCGCTTCTCCTCGCCGCTCTGCGCGGACACGCTGAAGACACTAGGGCCGGCAGTGGCCAGGGTGGATTTGCGGGCGGCGGGCTTCTTGGCGGGAGCCGAGGAGGAGGAGAGGAGGTCGATGATGTCGGGCTTGCTGCTGCGGGCGCGGGCGGGAGCGAAAGGCGCAGGGCCCAGCGAGGTGATGTTGGGGAGGAAGTGGCCGCGGGATGAGCGGGGCACGGCGTCGAGGCCGAGGACGGAGTTGAAGAGGTCGTCGGCTGTGGGCTTCTGGATCTTGGAGGCGGGGAGGTTCTCGTTTGCCAGCTCGGTGGCGCGGGCGACGAAGGTCGACAGGGGCAGGGTGATTCCCAGTGCTTCTTGCACGCGCTGCTGCGTTGCGATCACGGCTGTGAGGCTGATGGGGAGGGCCACTTCGACATCCTTGGGGAGCTCGGCGACGGCTTCTGCGGCTGCGGGCGCAGCCTTTTCGGCCTTTGGTGCAGGGGCGGGAGCTGCGAGCTGGATGTTGGAGAGGTCGAGGTGGGAGAGCTTGGTGAAGCGGGCGGCCGACTCGGCAGGGTAGTCCTTGGAGATCTTGCCGACGTATGCGAGCACGTCGCCCTTGAGGAGACGGCCGTTAGGGCCAGAGGCCGGGATCTTGTCGGCTTCCTCCTTGGGCAGGCCGCTTGCCTTGAGCAGGTGCTGCACGGCTGGGTACAGAGGGTATTTCTGCTTCTGTGCCTTGCCGCCCTGTGTCTTTTGCGCGTCAGCCTTGGGCTGGCTGCTGGGCTCTGGCTTCTTCTGCTCCTCCTCTTTCTCCTTCGGGGCCTCTGCCTTTGCGGGCGCGCTGCTCTTGCTCTCCGCAGGGATCTCCAGGGTGTTGATGTCGTCGCCCTCCTCGGCGGTCACAGCAATCCTCTCGCCGACCTTGACGCCCTTGCTCTCGCTTCCCTGCATGATCTTGACCATGATGCCGTCGTCCTGCGCCTCAACGTCCATTGTCGCCTTGTCGGTCTCGATCTCCAGAAGAACGTCTCCAGCAGAGAAGGACTCGCCCTCCTTGATCCTCCAGTTGGCGATGTTGCCCTCGGTCATGGTAGGTGAAAGAGCGGGCATGGTGAAGTTTTGCGCGGCGCGGTCTGCGGCCGAGGCCATGAATCCTAGCCATATCGCATCAGTATACCATGTTCTTGCTGTTGCTGTGTTGAAAGCTTAAAATAGGATCTCACCTCTGCGCGCGACATGGTTGTTGGCGTAACGGCCTGCCACGCGGGCGGACAGGCGCGCAGTGTTGACGAGGCCGGCCATTGTGTTGTATGAGGAAGGATGGGTGGTTTGGCGTTGGCTTGGACCTGTCGACTCTTCAAAGCAAGAAGGCGGCGGGTCGGTCGTCGCAAGTGAATTAGTTGGATTGAAGGGACCTGAGCTTCCAAAATTGGCCGATCTCCGGCTGCCGCGTTGGTTGGGAAGTCCATGCTGAGAAACTCCGACCTCACCCGTCTTGCGACCTACCAAGTACTTCTTCACTACATACATACCTGCTATCAATCAATATAGATTCAAGTCACGAACTACTGGCACAGCAAGAAAAACAAAAAGTCAGTTGGCGATGATTCGAATCATACATTCGCCTTTCCACTTGCAGTACACGATATACCTACGTACCTACAGGCCGACACTCCAGTTCGTCCATCAGTCCATTGACAACCAAACGAAGCAACCAATTTTTTACATTTCCTAAATGGAGCAGTGAAACTCAAAAATCTGCGTCGATATCACTATCAACTGAAAAGCCTTCTCCAAATCACCCTTACCAACCCTCAAACCTCTTATGCAAACACCCCTTCAGCCTTGTCCCAAACCCTTCCATGTTCCAACATCAAGTCATCTATTAGCCATCACAGCTGTAATAGCCGTCGTCCGCTCAACGCAATGTCCGATCATACTTCATGTTTGTAAAGCAGATAACAATGTATCTATATTCTAGCGACCATACAATGGCGAAAATTACAAGCTTGCGGTTCGAATCAGAAGCTCGAACTCAGCCTTCCCTGCAGGCTATGAACGCGACAAAACCACGTCAAGACGTCTGCCGTCGTCGAAATTCGTTGCCGACAGGTGAAGATGGCTTTGGTCGAGGGCAAAAAAAGAGCAAAAGATCTATGCCCTAAGACGGAGTTGAACCGGCGACCTCGTCATTACTAGTGACGCGCTCTACCAACTGAGCTATCAGGGCTGGATGATGACAGATACCATGAATGTCAAAATATAATCGTTTGCTGAAGCTGCAGCCAAGAAACAGCTGGAAAGTGGAAAAGTGGAAAATTGAACACGAAAGTGATCATGGTTGAGCTATCAGGGCTGGACGGAGCTGGATAGCCAATCCGATGAGTACCAGGGGCGGCGTGTCAATCATGATGTTGAACTTTGCGTTGCCGGGTAACGGAATGTCAACGCGGATCCAGCTCTGGCGAATGTGCACTGCTGTCACGCTGTCTTTCCAGTAGGAAGGACTTCTCACCTGTTTAGAAAGGAGGAGTTCGAAGGCGTGAGGCATTGTGCTTTTGAAATGCAGATTTATATTTTACACAAATTCCTGGCACTGGGTATCCTTGGATCGAAGCGGGTTGGACGGACCCATTCGTTGTTCTCGGTCGTTCGTTCTCGAGGGAGCGAGCGCGAAGTGTTGTCAGCCCTCGTTCTCTTGCTCACATAGCACGGCGAGAACCTGTGAGACTGTGCCTCTGCCGTTCCCTCGTTGATAACAATCAGGCCGACTTCTCTCATGACTATCCAGCAACCAGCCAGACACTGGGGCCGGTGGCGACGAAATGAGGGCGGAGCATCGTGTGCAGTGAGTCCTGAGAATGCTATGCGGCGAATTGCAAAGCTGATAGATCGGTTGTGGTGTAATGCAATGCGTTATGCACACAACATTCCATTCCGTTTCACTTCACGGCTTCAGCCGCAACTGGCACCTTTTCAGCCGAGTCCTCCGCATTACTCATGGCTTCAGGTGATGCAGCTGTTTCCTCCGCGCCTCCTTCTGCGAAAACCTCCTCACCCTCCTCCGCCTTCTTTCCCTCGCCCAACTTCGCACGCATTTCGTCCACGGCCTTCTGGAGCTCTGCTATGGCTGCTTTTTGTGCTGCATCGGTATCTTTCAGCACACGAATGTATCGGTTCGCACTTTCGACCGTTGCGGCTTTGGAACTGTTGCTCTTCACAGCAGCATCGCGGTCCTTCTCCTTGGCTTCCTGGCTATCATCGTCTCCGCCACCAACAGTCATGAGCTCTTCGGCGCGAGCACCAGAGGACGCCGGGATCAGGGCTTGCATTTCTTTCAGTGCATCGTTGATGCGATTGCGACGGCCTTGTTCTGCGACTTTATGCGAAGTGCGTTTGCTGGTGAGACCTGTGGAAAGAGAGTCTGGGTAGGAGATGCCAGGGAGGTGGTTGCCCTCGAGAAGATTTTGGTAGTTCGATTTGGAGGCCAGAAGAAGTGCATGTGTGGGAGAGTGGAGATTTGCTGTTGATGTTCTTGTTAGCTCTTGTTTCAGCGACTGTATTGCAAGTGTACAACTTACTGCCCTCAGGTAGCAGAGGTTTGATGCTCGGGCTGACTCTTGGAAGTAATGCTGGAGATGCCAGTGCTGAAGACGTAGTGCAAATGCTACTGCGCTTTTTGCTAGTACCCCGACCACCCTTGGTGTCCTTTTTGTCTTTTAAAAGACCAGCAGGCGTGCTCGCAGTCATGGGCGATATTGCAGGGCTTCCCGACACTGACGGCGGTCTGCCCGACGAGGGTGTACTTAGAGGACCCAGCTTTGGGGTTTTCCGTGAGGCAGTGAGACGTGGCGTCTGTTCCTGCGAATCGGTAGGCTGTATGATTGATTGACTTGAAGGCTGGGTCTCCTGGCCATCAGCAGCTTCGGGAAGTTCGAGATCCTCCAACGATGCCTGTCCCATCTGTCCGGATATTCCAGTGCTTCCTGGTCCGTTTGCATCGTGGACACTCTTCATTGACAATATGGACTTTGGGGTTGCGGCAGGGCCGGTGACCCCCTGATTGCGAGCAACAATCGCGGGAGACTGAGTGACAGAGCCAGGTCTTGGCGGAGGCCCCATAGGAATATCGTTCAAGGCTTCTGGCGACACACTTTCGTTTTCCGAGCTCTCGAGTGGAGGAGGCATCTGGAATCCGGCAGACTTCGGCACTATTTGACCAGATCGCTGGGCATCGTGCACAACGGCATCCGCATCTGTCTGCGACAAGGCTATTGATTTCCTCTTGTGTGGCTTTTGGATGGGACTTTGCTTGACTTTGTTCAAGGCAAACGTTCTCGGTGTAGCAGGCTTCCGTCGTGAAGACTTCTTCGTGTGCGTGGCCGACTCGGAGTGCGCCACACCGTCGCCGCCCATCTCAATATCACCAGTATGGTCAATAGGGCTAGGGGCAGCCGAACTAGTCGCTGTGCTCGGATTCGTGTAGTAGCCTTGGAGTTGCGGTACGAATTGTTGATGCATCTGCGATGCGTTCTGCGCGTGCAGTGCCGGTGAAGTCAACGGTGAGAAGAAATCCCCTGGGACGGTAAAATCGGGGTGCATGTGATAGGGCGTTGTCGACGGCGAGGCCATAGGGGTGAATTGCACTTGCTGCTCCTTTCGCATCTGGTACTGGTGTTCAAGCATGGCTCGCTGTTGGGCGTTCATTTGCTGCTGCATAAATCGACCGGCCTCACCATGAAGATCGAGGCTGTTGGGTGTGGGAGGGACCTGATGGCTGGACGGGAACTGCTGCTGTTGGTTCTGATTGAAGTTGAAACTAGACTGCTGCGATTGTTGGTGCTGCTGGGGATACGTCTGCTGCATTGACGGCTGGTACATGGAATCAGTGCCATACGGCATACTGACCATCGACTGGTTCTCAAATGGCTGTTGGCCGCTCATAGATCCGGGCAACATGAAGCCATTGTGTCCACCAAAATCTTGCGCGGCCGTACCAGGCGGCGCGCCTAGCTGTGCCATATTCTCGTCGAAGGGTGTACTCGGGTGTGTACCTGGATGCGACTGAGGCATCTGATCGTTGAAGCCATTTGTGTCCATATCAGGCAAGTTATCGAGGTTGAAATCGTCGATATTGAAGATGTTTGAGAGATCGTCGAGGTTGGCGTTCAAAGGTGCCATGGTGTCGAGGCCCTCCGGCGCCTGGGACCACATCTGGTCGGCTGGAGTATTCATGCTGGCGGAGGTGGGTATATGTTCCGAGGTCGGGCGCGACAGGCGTCCGATCGATGTGCGTTAAGTCCGTCGCAAAGCTCCCAGAAGTGTTTCCACACGCTGTCGGCGACACGGACGTCGTGACTGGGAGTATGAACGTGATTTATTGGTACTTCGAGGCCGCGAGTGGCCGTGTTGTGCCTCGCGGGGTGGTGGATGCCTCGGGTGCGGACGAGGTCAAAACGGTCGCAGCTCGAAAGCCTGGAGGGCGGGCGGGCTTCGAGGCGAGGCGAGTCCGGTAGAGGAAGGTGGGCGGCGGAACAAGCGATGGAGAGGTCGCACACGGAGGCTGATGGCTACGACGATTGGTATAACAGCCGGTATGAGCACACGAGCACACGAAATTGAAGGGTACTGTACAAGGTAGGTAGCGACAGGCTTCGGTGGATTCGGCGAAAGGCCGTGTCGCGCGCAAGAAGGGCCGATGGAAGTGAAAGTGAAGTCAGAGCATCGCCGCGCACCTCACCTCGACTCACGACAGCAGCGAGAGGGTCGAGCTGGCCGCCCCGGTCTCTGCAACAACACGAACCCACCGCACAGCCGCATGCAAGCAACCATCCCACTTCCCTACGTGCCCTGCCCACCTGCCGACAATAATGCTACTAAGCCAGCCGCCAAGTGGTCGATTCGTCCTCAAATCCACGACCTGCCCATCAGCGCTAGGTATTGATGAAGCCCGCTAGATATATAGCCGGCAACCCTATTCCCAATAGCCTCGCTTCGTGACAACCAGTCGTTGCTCTTTTCCAACACCCAGGCAGTCACAGCGATACCACCACTAGAGGAAGCATTTGTCTTCATCGCCCAAGGCCCAGGAACAAGCAGTCAGGCGACATCCGAGAGATCGCCTGCACCCCCACGCGCATTCCATGCTGCATGATTTTGGCATGTGCACAGCTGAATGGCGCAGCGACGAAGTGGGAAGAGAAAAAAAAAATAACCGAATCCTTCCCAGATGATGTCCCCGGCGACTTCATCCGTGCAGCAGGGTACTTGCGCAAGACGTACGCCCCCCGCATGTGACATTACTTCGACCGCCGCCCGATTGGCGAAAGCCACCAAGCAAAGTGAGTTGCCGAATAATGTCGAGTCGTGTTTCCGCTGCAACTGCTGCAAGTACCGTCTGGTTCCAACGACCAGGAGTTGCCTCACTTGCATCTGTATGTGCTGAGGAGCTGTAGTCATACTGTATGTCCCGTAAGCTTCTGATGCTGAACCACTCTCTCCAGTGCGTTGACCAACCTGTGCCAAACGGGCCTCCACCAGTGACATCCCCCGAGTCGGAGTGGAGCGCCAGAGCGTGGGGTAGTTCAATTAGCAGCTCATCGTTATTCACGGCCGCCAGCCACAACATTCAATAACCTCGCTCGAGCAAAAAACCTAAGGAACTTTCCACTGCTCCGTCCGATGTGTTATCGCCGACGAAGAAAACCTTCTGGGGATGGATTATCAGCTGTGGGGCGTGCTGATCAAGGTCCCCTTCTTCCTCTTCTTCCTCCATATTCTGCTGCTGCACCTCATCCTTTGACTGCAGATCCCTGCTTGAAGAAGGGATTAATAAGACCTCGTTTCGCGGTAGCGCGGGGATTACCTAATTCGCGAGAGTAGAGGCTGATATTCCCGACAAATAAGAGGTCGAGACCAGGCGAAAATGTATACCGCGCGAGTCACACGCGTAGGGTATTGATTAGGCACATGATTACTACAAATATGTGTTTCTTGCAGTGTGTAAGCCATCCATATCGATTCGCAACATATGTCAAAGTTGTCTACAAATTGAAAAAATTACACGAAGGATGAATAAATCGCTACAATATCAAGTCGTCAAGCAAGTGCGATATGCTCTAGGGTTAGGGTTGGTGTTACCACGACATCGAATGAAGACACAATTTCGATTACATGCCTACTCAATCGTATTAGAGCATTGGGCTAATGCTTAGACCTAACTCCCGCTTACGCTCACAATGTACCGACAGCGCAGTTTGAGTTCATGTTGCCAAAACTGGTTTCTTCGTCTGGACGTTTTGATTCACTTACATCTGAGCGACCGCATTTCATTATCCACCACTCGATTCCCAAGCAATAAACATTGATACCAAAGCGTAACACAACGAAGGAAACAAGGCCAAATCATCAGTCCCACGAGAAGCAAATCAAAGAATATTGACTACCAATTTTTTTTATACAGACCTCCCGACCACTCCACCCAGCCATCAATCACATTCTGGGACGGGATGCAGTCAGTAAGGACAACCGATATCATGTCTCGCGACAACCCGGGCCGTTAGAAAGTAGACACGCCTCCCCAATGAGCCCAATTTCAAACACCAAAGGAATGCCAGAATCCAGATGCCCGTGAAGGTCACATGCACTTTATCCCAGGAGTGAGGGAATCCACGAAGACCACTAGCGTCACACATGTACCGTATCCATTGATGCGAGGGAATGAATCCCTGAGCGCCATTGTCGGTAGAACAACCTGAACAGAGACGGACGCTCACGGGAAGCGAAGGACCATGTAATGGATCTCTCAATCCCAGCATGACCGCCCACAACGCAACAGATCAAATCTGGTCCATAGGTGATGGGACAGACAGAGGCAAACATGACGGGAAGCTACCGTATCCATACCTGTGAGACTGCTCAGACCAACGACCGCCAGAGGTGGAAGAGAATAGCAACTTTTTTAAAAAGTATCAGTACAGCTCTTTCTGCCCCCCCCCCAATTTCCTTCCCTGAATCCCCCCCTTTGCCCTGTGGATGACACTGTACATTTCGGTCGGTCGAGCTTTCATGACCGTACGCAGTTTTCTCCTTTCTTATAGCAGCACGCAAGCTGCCCCGAAAGGGCGGCTGTATGACGGATTAAACCAAAAAAGGTGAAACAAGCTGGCACACTGCTCCAAACGCAAGGAAAAAGAAAAGAATTGTTGCTCGTGGCTAATGGGTCCTGTCACCAAGCATTCTGTCCCAGAAGAAATAAGCCACTCGGCCCGCCCTTGTTGACTTTTAGGTGCGGCGGCCGGGTTTAGAAAGTAGTAAGTGAGCATACGAAAGCTCCATCATCCGACGCGCTGTGTCCACCGGGACGATGTGATGGCTACCGCTGGCCACGGGGTATCGGCCTGCAATCATTGACCATGTTGCGGCTTCGCTGCTGGTAGTGTGATCCCCATCGTTCGTCGTTTGTCGTCTGCGCTGCGGGTGTCCTACATCACTGTGCAGCAGCCGCTCTGTTGCTGGGGCGCGTAAGGGTCTTCACGCTTGTCAATCTGTGCGGTTGGCGTTAGAAATAGTCACTGCTGTAATTTACACGCGTCGCAAGCTTACCGTTCCCCATCGGCTGGGCACCATGAAGTCTTTGGGCTCCTTGTCTGTGAATGCAATAAGGCTAGTATGAATGTCAGCATGCGCATTCGAGGATTGAGACTCAACAGGCCCGTCGGCCGCAATGGGTGGACCTACTCGAGGGCGGCCTCTGACACGGGTATTCTTCTACGGTTCAGATCCTCCTGCAGACGCTGGTTGAGTTCTGTAAGCCGCCTAAGCTTCAGCTCGGCCATAGACTGCTTCTTGCTCTTGCCGTTGTCGTTGTTGCGGATCTCGTAGGGGCTGGACATGGCTGCGGTGCAATTGAGGGTGGTGTGGTGGGAACGAAGGGAAGCCTCTCAATGGGGCCGGGGAGCGGTGGTGAGCGGGAGGCGCTTATAGGCGGCGAGAGCGGTGGCGAAGTCGCGGTGAGTCGGGTGACGAGGTGCTTTGGCGATATGCGTCGCGACAATGAAAGAGAATGTACGGGCTGTGTTGGCGCAACAGACACCGGTCAGCTCCTGCAACCTCAGGGTTTAGACGTCATGTCAAGTCTGGTTCGTGCGACATACCTCTGCGGTGCGCGGCCGGGTCAGCACAGCGAGCAGCGGGTTGGACGGCGGCGGACGGCCTGGCGACGTGCAGCGTTTGGGTGGTGAGGCGTACTAGGGGGAGCTGGGAACGGCCTGCGGTGCTGGGGGTGTCTGTTCGGGAGGCGCGCGTGAGACGTGAGATGGGGGGACCCGACAGGCAGGCGACAAGCACGCGACAGTGGAGAGCAGCAGCAGCAGCTCGTGCGTGGAGGAGGGTGTTTGGCAGCGGGCTCGGTGTCTCAATGTCTCAGTGCTCGTCGCGTCGTGTGGGCAGCGTGTGGTGGATGGTAATACAGGCGACGGGCGTTCGGAGTGCTGGACCTCACAAGAGCCAGCCAGGAGAGTTGAAGACTGTAGCGGCGGGAGGGAAACGGACGGGGCGCGGGCACAAGCGAGTCTAACTAGCGCCAATGGTTATTTAGGAGCGGACGAACGAAGTAGGCAAGCCATCCGCTGCTGCTGCTGTCTACCGTATCCGTCTGTCTTGTCTTTCGAGGCGGTGAGGACATGTGCATATAGGCAGCCCAGAATACATGTACTTTTTACTGCCAGTATGCACAGTGACGGCTAGTCTTATACTGCCGACGTAATGACTCACGTCTGTGTATTTGTTTTCCTATGCCTGCTCGACCATGTATTTTCATGTTGTTAGGGTCGACGCCGCTACATATACGCCGTCCCAGCTATAGCCAGCCGGCCAATCAGCGGCAGATCTCGCTTGTCTCCTGAGGTTGGCTGCCTGAAGTCTGCCTGACAATCTGACAACGAAATTCCTCGATATTGTGCGAAATCAGGCCGCGCCCATCCATCCCAAGCCGTTCCATCACCAACATCACCACCGCTCACCCACCCACCCCGCGACATCTGCCACGACCTGACCACGTCGTGCGCATCGCCATATCCTCTCCATCTGACAAACCCAGAGGAGGTCGCTCAAAATGCCGCCACCACCGCACACCCGCCCTGAGAATGTTCTCAAGAGGGCCCAGGAACTGATTGGCGTTGGCCAGCAGCAGGCCGCGCTCTCCATCCTCCACGAGCATGTCACCTCCAAGAGGACGCGCAACAGCACCATCGTCGCCCTTGAGCCGGTGATGCTCCTTTTCGTCGAACTCTGCGTGGATCTCAAGAAGGGCAAGGCCGCCAAGGATGGTCTCTACAACTACAAGAACACCAGCCAGAACACGAACGTCGCTACCATCGAGCTGGTCTTCCGCAAGTTCATCGACCTCGCCGAGGGCAAGGTCAAGGAGGCACAGTCGAAGGCTGACGAGGTCTCCGGCGGCGCACCCGACACCGATGTTCAGCTCGACAATGTCGGTGATCTTGAGGCCATGGAGACTCCGGAGTCCATCCTCCTCTCCACTGTCTCTGGCGAGCAGTCCCGCGACAGGACTGACCGCGCGATTGTCACGCCGTGGTTGAAGTTCTTGTGGGAGACTTATCGCACCGTTCTTGACATCTTCAAGAACAACGCGCGTCTTGAGGTCATGTACCAGACCACTGCCCACCAGGCCTTCGACTTCTGCAAGAAGTACACCCGTAAGACTGAGTTCAGACGTCTCTGTGAGCTGCTCCGCAACCACTTGCAAAACGCTGCCAAGTACTCCCAGCAGGTCCACGCCATTAACCTTAGCGAGCCTGAGACCCTCCAGCGCCACCTTGACACCCGTTTCCTGCAGCTCAACGTTGCTGTCGAGCTCGAGCTCTGGCAGGAGGCCTTCAAGAGTGTCGAGGACATCCACACTCTTCTCAGCTTGTCCAAGCGTACGCCCAAGAACGTCATGATGGCCAACTACTTTGAGAAGCTCACTCGCATCTTCTTGGTCTCTGAGAACTACCTCTTCCACGCTGCCGCTTACAGCAGATACTACAACTTGCTGGCTGGTGCTTCCCGTGCCATCGCCAGTGGCGCTCCCAAGAAGGACAACCCTACTAATGTTTCCGATGCCGACCTTTCCAAGGCTGCATCCTTTGTCCTTCTGTCTGCTCTCGCCATCCCGGTCATCAGCACCTCCCGCTCTCGCGGTGCCATGATGGATGTCGACACTGCTCGCAGCAACAAGAATGCTCGTCTGACCAACCTTCTTGCCATGAACTCGCCACCCACCCGTGCCATCCTGTTCAAGGACATGCTCAACAAGGACATTCTTCAGCGCGCCCGCCCGGAGATCCGCAACCTTTACAACATTCTCGAGACTGACTTCCACCCCAAGTCTATCTGCTCTAAAGTGTCTCCCATTCTTGCCCAGATCGGTGCCGACGAGGAGATGAGGAAGTACGTCCAGCCTCTGCAGCAGGTCATCCTCACCCGTCTCTTCCAGCAGCTGTCTCAGGTCTACACCGACGTCAAGCTCGAGGATGTGCTTGAGCTGGCCAAGTTCCCCGACCCATTCCAGGTCAGTGCATCCACTGTTGAGAAGTTCATCATGAACGGTTGCAAGAAGGGTGATCTCTCTATCCGCGTCGACCACTCTACTGGCGTGCTCACCTTCGACTCCGACGTCTTCTCGTCCGCCAAGGCCATGCACCCCAGCTCTGCCGCTGGCTCTGCCGAGTCTCCTGACGGCTCCGTCAAGCGTCTGCAAAGCACTCCTGCCGAGATTGTCCGCTCTCAGCTCTCCCGCCTGTCAAAGGCTCTCTACATCACCGCGCAGTACGTCGACCCGACCCTCAACGAGGATCGCCAGAAGGCCAAGCTCGCTGCGCTCAAGCGTGCCGAGGCTGGATTCGAGAAGGAGCGGGAGGAGCTCCTTGGTCGCCGTGAGGCTATCCAGAAGAAGAAGGACACCTTCGCTAACGCTCAGGCTGCTCGCCAACGCGAGGAGGAGAACAAGCGCAAGGCCCGTCAGCAAGAACTCCAATCGGCCGAGACTCAGCGTCTTGCCCAGGAGACCAAGGACCGTGAGGAGCGCCGTATTCAGCAAGAGCGCAAGAAGGTGCAGCGGGAGGAGGCCGAGAAGCAGCTCAAGGAGCTCAAGCAGGGCGTCAAGGGTGTTGACCTTTCTGGCATCGACCTTGACGACCTTGACACTGGCCGCATTCGTCTGCTCAAGCTCCAGGCTCTTGAGCGTGAGAAGAACGAGCTCGGCGACAAGGTCCGCACTACTTCTAAGCGTCTGGACCACCTCGAGCGTGCCTACCGCAAGGAGGAGCTCAAGCACTTGGACGACGACTACGAGAAGCAGCGCAAGGAGGACTTCGCTTCTTGGGAGGCTACCAAGAACGAGACCATCAAGTCTGCACAGGAGAAGCACAAGGAGGACGTTGCGCTTAAGCACCGTCTGAGCAGACTTGTAGGCCCGTACGAAGGCTTCCGCAAGACCATTACCGAGCAGCGTCACGCCGACTTCGAGAAGCGCCGCAAGGGTGCCGAGCGTGAGTTGCAGCAGAAGATGGACCAGCGCAGACTCGAGGTTCGCCAGCAGCGCGAGGCTGAGAGGAAGCGCGCCGAGGAGGAGGCACGCTTCGCCGCTGAAGAGGCCGAGCGCATTGCGAGAGAGGAAGAGGAGGCCGCTCGCGCCGCCGAGGAGAAGAAGGCTAGGGATGCCGAGGCTAAGGCCGAAGCTGAGAAGAGGCGCGAGGAGCGCATGGAGGCAGCGAGGAAGCAACGCGAGCGCGAAGAAGAGGCCGAGCAAAGGCGTCTGGAGCGCAAGCAAGGTGGCGCTGCGCCAAGCAGGACTTTCGAGCGTCCTCTTGAGAGGTCCTCTGAGTCTGCTGGCGGACCCCCTAAGCTCAACCTCACAAGCAAGAGTGGCGAGAAGCTTACCTGGCGCGAACGCGAGGCCATGAAGGCCGCCGGACAGCTTCCTCCTACCGAGACCGCTGCTCCTGCTCCTGCCGCTGCAGCGCCCGCTGCCAAGACCGAGGAGGCCCCCAAGAAGACTGGCTACCTCCCCCCTCACCTGCGTGGCAAGGCAGAGGCTTCTTCGGACGCTCCCAGGGCCCCTGAGCGTGCGCCCTCTGACCGTTGGGGATCTTCCAGGAAGCCTGCCGAGGCCGAGAGGAGCGAGAGCCCAGCTGCTGCTTCCGGTGGCGCCTACAAGCCGCCAGGTGCGAGTGGTGGTGCCTACAAGCCTCCCGGAAGGAGGTAAATAAAAGCATTTCTTGTCATGGTTGTAGCTTCTGATTGAATGAGTGGGTACGAAAGGTCATGAAAGCTGGCAACGGTGGTGTATCTCGGGAATCGCATTAGTTTGTTTTTAGCATGCCAACGTCGATAATGCGTTCACTTTTCTAGTAAGGATCCAGTGTTTGCTCTGGCTTTGTTTTACCAGTAATTGGAAGGAGTTTGTTCTTTCGTCAACCAGACGGTCGATATGTCGACTACACAGTTCTCAATCCAATCTTGGGCAAGGCAAGGCTGATGGCAATCTATGGATGCATGTCGATCACCAGGATGCTTGTACTCGGCAAGGAGTGAAGCTTCCACACAATGGTCAAAGTATAACAACCATACCTACCGACGATGCGCCTGAGCCCGGGATCTCCATCTCCATCTTCATCCCACATCGCATGGCTAGCCCAGACTCCAGTTGTATCAGCAGATGGGTTAGAGTGGATCCGAGCGATGATGGATGCTGGCTGGCTGATGATCACGGTCACATGGCACCATTCACGTGGCGCGTTGAACACACGCACGATGTACAACACAGCAAGGTCTCGAAAGTCGGGAGTTCGTCATCCTCCGAGCCTGGGAACAGGATGTACCTTACATACATGTAAGTTTGTTAAGGGATATTCATAGGATGGTCACCACGCGGATAAACACAGATGAAATCTGGCTATATATGTTCTATGTACTTCTTTCCCTAGATCGATCGCCTTCACTAGAGCACCTCTATCTTGGATATATGCACTATAGACCGAGTACCTGATGACGCGGATCTCTTCTCATGACTTCTGAGACCGATGATGGATGCATGCCGGGTCGACTAGGTTTAGGACCTCGTCCCACATGATGCAGGGTCGAGCTCATTCATGGCCTCGCGTCGGACAAATCATTTGGGACAGAAGACCGCTAGTATCCGCAAGATGCGTCCCAATTAATTTGTCTCCGCTTCGAGGACCGGACCCCTCTCTCTCTGTCATGCTGCCGACATTAACTAGGTAACTAACCTACCTTACCTGTGACTGTACCACTCTCACCGCAGACACAACTCCCAATCCACCACAATCATAGCTACATTTCACAAACACATTCACATCAATCCTGACGTTGCCTGTGTTTCCCCTTCTCAGCCCAGCACAATCGGCGCATACCAAACGCGGCTGGGTGGAGATAGAGACATACGCGCTACTCATACCCCCACTACCAACAACTTGGAAGACCCCACGAGCAATCAGTCAACAAGGTGCCCGATACCACTTGCCGAGACTACTTGACCACTCTAACCGGCATCCACTCGACAAACTCGCGACACGACACACCTAAGGTCCATCCCTACAGTACGACATTCACCACGTCCTTTTATCCTCGCACGCCGCGTCCAGTCAGCCGACGCTTCCACTCGGCTTTGTCACGAAGCCGCCGGACTCAGATCCAGACCCCTCGTCGTCAATACCCGCATTCTTGACTCACCGAGTGCACCGCCTACCTACATCTCTCCTTGGTCTCTTCGCCTCCATCAAAGGCGACCGTCGCGTACTCCAGTCCAGCCCGTCAACACACCCTAGCCTTCAACACCCCACCCGGCTGAATGCCCTCAGCCAACGACAACCTGATTGCCGATCTCGATTCCACCCCGGGTACGACCCCGCCGACTAACCAAGGCCTCCACCCATCTACTGCAACCGCCACTGGAAAGAAGAAGAAGAAGGCAAAGAAGAATGTTCCCAAGCAGAAGCCGTGGGACGATACGTCCGAGGACACCCCTTATCCGAAATCGGTCACACCCAGTCCACCTGTAGAGCACTTTAGTGGCGTGCGCTTAAGTGCAGAACCGACTCCGCCAAACTCGGAACCGGAGCCTGAGGTGACGACTGATTACAGGGGCGAGGAAGACGACGAAGTAGCAGCGTGGGAGCAGACACCACCACAACCACCCGCTGAGATCGAGTTGGCGCAAGATCCAGATGTCCCGCGACCAGAGCTGTTGATTGAGGACTTTGGAGATCTTGACGCTGGACTGAATCGTCCGGAACCTGATCCGCAACCTCATTCACCAAAGGCACCGCCTGCGCCTTCACAATCCGTCAGATCGCCACTTACATCGCCACGTCTTCGCAACGCCACACCTCAAGCTCCACCAGCCCCATCCTCGCCTGCGCCATTTACCAGGCGAGTGGTGACCTCACGCAATACGGATTATGACAAAGACGTCAGCGCCCCAAGACCAACATCAGTGATTGGTAGACACCGAACGGAGTCTGTCCCTCAAGTTCCTTCTCCTGTACCGCGGAAGAGCTTCGTCGAGCCCATCAACCCACCCCACATGAAGCAGAATCATTACTTTGCGGTGCCTGGCCTCGATCTCGGCCGTGGAGCTGCGGCCGCCGAGAAAGGGGGGAAGCACGCCGGTTCAGAACACTACTGTTGCTGCTTCGATACCTTTGGCAACGCTGGCGATGCGGTCTCAGCTGCGAGAGCGAAGGATGCACTCATAGTGGGATGGGAAGGCGGTCTTGAAGTCTTCCGTGTGCTGGCGGACAAGATGGAGGTTGTGGGCCGCTTGGAGGGCCTACGAGGTGGTGTCGTGGGAGCAAAGATCCTGCCGTGGAGTACCATTAGTGGTGGAGACACAGCAAAGTTACCGCTGGTGGCTCTCATAGTGCACGGTCCCATGGATGGCCAGGCATACAGTCCTGCCAGAGACAATGACAGTCAAGCGGTCGAAGGGGAGGAACCCACCAAACACTACCAGACTACCGTCGAGGTATTCTCTTTACAGACGCATGAACACATATCGACGCTGTACAAGAGTCTACCAGTCGCTCTACCAGAAGCCAAGCTTGGCCAATACGCCAAAGTGCCAGAGCCCGTTGGAGACCTACGCTTAGATGCAAATGGCAGCTTCATCACAATCGCTTCTGGAAAGAGTGGCGAGATTTTCGTGTTAGCCCAAACACGCGATGGGTTTAGCGCCAACGGCTTCCGATGCATTGGAAAGTACTGGACAAGTCTGCAATCGCGTTTCGATGTGCAGAGTAAGCCTAATATCTCGACCGAGAGTCTTCCCGGGACCGATGCGTCTGAGCCGCAGACGACGCCGTTATTGAGCTTGAGTGGACGTTGGCTGGCGTACATTCCGCCTAATTCTTCTTCGAGAATATCTGTACAAGGCACACTTGCTCTCACTGGTCATCAGCAGCCTCCAGGCGTAGGTGCTCACACGGCACCGCCGCAGCCACCTGTCAGCTGTGATATCGTAGGACTCAACTCTGAAGGCGTGCTTGCCAAGTACTCTCGACAAGCTGCTCAAGAGTTCTTGAAAGCGTCACGTAAGGGCATCGAGATGGGCATGGCAGGGTGGAGAGAATTCACTCAGCCGTCACCACCGACAAGGACTTCTCAGCGGACTGACACTGGTGGTGAAGAGGGCTTTCCACCTACCAACGCCCCTGGTGACGACACGAGAAGAGTGACCAAAGAGCCTGCTGTGGTGGCCATAGTGGACCTCGAAAGACTCCTCGATGCGGAAGAGAACAGCGCAAAGCATCTGCCTCCACCACTAGCGACGTTCGCCTTGGACGATGGCTGCAATTTCCTGTCCTTGTCATCCGACGGGCTGCGGCTGCTTACAACCAGCCGCATGGGAGAGGTCTCGTACATCTGGGACCTTCGCTACGCTGCTCACGGCTCCTATCAGAAACGTGATGTTAGCAACGCCGATGCCGTGATGGGACCCCATGTGAACAGAATCCAGCGCATCGTCCGGAATAGCCATTCAGTCGTGCTGGACGTTGCCTGGGCACGCGATAGCAACTTCGTCGCGTTGCTCACAGCCCACGGCACTGTTCATTTGCACGAGGTATCAGCACGAGCCCAAGACTCTCCAAGACGTCGCAGGAGAAGCACTGCAACTGCGCCACCAATGGACAAAGCCGATGCGACTGTAAGTCTGTCAACTGGTCTTTCTCCCCCAAGCAGCAATGGCTTCTTGGGTGGTATCAGGTCTGGCTGGCAGACCATGAGCACACAAGTCAGTGCGATGAGAGCACCCAACACCGCCACTGAAGGCCGTGCCAATTTCGGTATTCCCATGACGTTTGTAGGATTCCGCGACGCAACTGGGGCTGGCGCTGCAGCCGGTGGCCGGGCAATAGCTCGTGGCATCAGTCAAGGTTACAGCGCGGCACGCATTGGAGCTGCCGATGTTTGGCACGCTGACGACAACAAAATCAAACACAAGGATCCCCCGAACAATGTCGCAGCGCGCTCTGTGCGCTGGCTTCGCACTCGAAGCGGGATGTCTGTCGTGGTGGCCTCTGGTGGCAAGGTGTATTTGTGCCCTGTCCAGCAGGTGACACGACAGAGGGGTGAGACTACTTTCTCCGGATTGAAAGCAGAGTCAAAGGGCCGCAAAGAATTCCCACTGCCACCTATAACTACAACAAACGCGGCAGCCCATCCAAGCAAAGCCAATGGCTGCACACAACAAGGACCTCACGGCTTTTGGGGTCTTCGCGCAACTGCATCGACTCAACAGAAGGCCTTTGACGCAAACGTCAAGAAATCGCCAGAGTCCGAAGCGGAGACGGCGCACTACGAGACCAACCCGCCCTTCTGCCCACTTTACATCGACCGCCGTGTGTCAATGCTCGGTTACGCCGACAGCTCACCAGCCTATGACGGCGGCTACGACGCCTCGGACTTCCAAATCAAAGGCCATGGCCTCGACGACGAGCAGGCTTGGGTCTTTGGCGAACCGCTGCCGGCCAGCACCAAGCTCAACGATCGCTCGGCCGTCAGCGAAGCGAGTCTCTCTGACGAAGACGAAGACGAGCGCGCTCGAAATCACCACGACCACGACCATGAACAACTCGCCATGGACCACTTCAACGCTGAGATCGATGCCGTTGGTGGCGAGCCTCGAGTGGAGGACAACGTGCAGAGCAGGATCATCATCAACCCGGCCAACAATGAAATCCGTATCAACTCGAGCAGGAAGAAGCCGCGCAAGTTGCTGAAAGCTCCCGCGAAGCCGAAGCCGCCTCCTGCGAAGGCCGACGGGGATTTCGAATTGCTTGAGGATGAAGAAGATGGGATGTTTTGAGGACTTGGAAGACGTGATCATGACAGATTTTTTCCTCCGCGTTTATGCATCTAACGGAGAACACGAACTGGAGTTTTGGAACATGTGTTCACGCGCTTAACACAGATGAATGGATGGATGGATGGAGGATTTTTTTAGGCCCTCCCAGGGATTATAGACACGGACTTACTACTACTACTGGCAACGAGAACCCTGTATCTTTTCTTTTTGCTTTTGCTTGCTGGTTTTGGGGGCGCTATTTCAGGGGCGCGGATATTGGCTGTTTGGCTGTTGCGTTTTGGTTTGGTTTGGTTTGATCCGGACCGGACAGATGGGACAGATACCCTGATACATATCCTTTGTATCGAATTGCTTCAATGAATGAAGGGACCCCAATTAGCTTTCTCGAGGGACAAATGATTCAAGTAGCAAAGAGTTGGGCGACGCTAACAGTGGTTTGTTCCGTTTGACTTGTCCCGCGAGAGATGCATTGAGGTCTGAGCAGTATGCATGTATACCAAAGTTTGTTGATTGTAGGGATCATCTCATATGTACTAGTACATTTGTGTTATACTGGAGCTGCTGGTGCTACCACTTACGAAAACCTGGTCTAGTAACAACAGACTTTAGCATGAAGTGAGGTCTGAAGTGAATGCTCAAGAGTGGTCGATTTGAAACGAGGCCTGAGCACCGACCTTTTCCGCACGCGCCAACAGCTCCCAAACTTTAGGTGCTACTACTCCTCACGTGTCGTCCAAATACTTCATACAACACTTTCTCCAAAACCACTCATCCATCTTCGCTTCATCACACCGCTCATCCCGTCTCTAAGACACCCCACCGCACCGCACGAAACCAGCATCCCGCTTCGCGCAAACTTTCTGGTACGCCTGCTCCTCGAAATCCATCCACTGAAGAGCGTCGCATACTGACCCTCGTGTAGCTTGCACAAATCGCAATTCGAGATCCATCTCACCTTCCATCCAATCCTCTAGAAAACCGCTCGCTTCCCTCCGCCAAGATGGCCGCCGAAGTCTCATCGATGCCCAACGGCAGCTACGTGCCCCAGCACGGCTTCGACCAGCAACAAGCCAACAACGCCTACGCCTCGCAAAACTACAACCAGGCACCAGCTGCCTCCTCCAACTCCGCCTCTACCTCTACCGCTCAGCCCGAGATCCCCAAGGATGAGGTGGGATGGTACTTTGTCGAGCAGTACTACACCACTTTGAGCCGCACACCCGAGAAGCTTTACGTAAGTTGTCAGAGCATTGCCGTACAGGAGAGGGCGCTGACTGACGCTCGAAAAACAGCTCTACTACAACAAGCGCTCCCAATTCGTGTCAGGAAACGAGACTGAGAAGGTCAACGTCTGCATTGGTCAGAGGGTAAGAAACGCACACCTACAAAATTCTCGGCGCGACCTAACGTATATCTCCTAGGCGATCAACGACAGGATAAAGGAGCTTGAGTTCCAGGACTGCAAGGTCCGCATCACCAATGTCGACTCCCAAGCATCCGACATCAACATCGTCATTCAGGTCATCGGCGAGATCTCCAACAAGTCGCAGCCTCACAGAAAGTTCACTCAGACCTTCGTTCTCGCCACGCAAACTAACGGTTACTTTGTGCTGAACGACATCTTCCGCTACATGATCGAGGAAGAGGAGGAGATTGCCGTGGCTGAGCCCACCAAGGAGGCCGAGGAGGAGGTCCAGCAGGAGCCTGCTGCCGAGGAGGTCGAGGAACCTGCACCTGCTGCTGTTCAGGAGCCGGAGCCCAAGACCCTCACCAACTCCGAGGACAAGTCTGCTGTTGAGCACGATGCGCAGACTGTTGACAAGCAGCTTGAGGAGAAGGTCTTGAAGGAGGAGCCCAAGGAGGAGGCTCCACCGGCTGTCAACGGCACCGAGGAGACCAAGGAGGAGGCGAAATCAGAGCAGGTTGCCGCCGAGGAGACTCCCGAGCCCGAGCAGGAGAAGCCGCGCGACCCCGAGCCCACACCCGTCGCTGAGGAGCCTCCCAAGGTCACCAAGCCTGCTGCGCCCGCCGCGCCCGTCAAGCCCGCAGTCCCCAAGACATGGGCTAGCCTTGCTGCCTCTGCGAACAAGAGCGTTGCCATGCCCGCTGCTCCTACCCCGTCTGCCCCTGCGCAGTCCGCAAAGCCTGCATCTGCCCCTAAGCCTGTTCCCGCCGCTGCCGCCCCTCAGGCTGCCGCGCCCGCTGCCCAGCGCGAGGCATCGCCCGCCGCCGCTAACTCTGGAGACGAGTGGACTGCCGTCAGCGGTAGCCACAACAGGCAGCAATCTCGCCAGGTCAACGGCCAGCAGCAGCAACAGCAGCAGGAGCCCAGCCACCCCCGTGGTTACATCAAGAACGTGCAGGAGAACATTAAGGGCCCTGAGATGAAGGAGAAGCTTTCGCAGTTCGGCGAGATCACTCACTTCGACATCTACCGCGCCAAGGTATGTTGTATTCGAATAAACCCAACTTGATCACTTTACTGACTCTGAGAACAGAACTGCGCTTTCGTGGAGTTCAAGACCCCCGAGGGCTACAAGGCCGCCGTCGCTGCCAGCCCCTTCCAGATTGGTGATGAGAAGTTCTGGGTCGAGGAGCGCCGCAACGCCGGCCCCGGTAACCGTCAGCAGCAGTTCCAGGGCGGCCGTGGTGGCTTCAACCGTGGCCGTGGTGGCTTCGGCGGCCAGAGGGGAGGTCGCGGCGGTGCCGGTGGTTCCGTCCGCGGTCGTGGAGGCGCCCAGGCCGCATAAATCCTCTCATCGTGAAGATGAAGGGAAAAGAGATGCGAGGCAACGAGTGTGGAATCAGCGACGCCCAGCTGTCAGACAGCTTAATCGGCCCACTGGCCGCTGAACTCGACTGGACTCCCCAAACGACACGCGAAAGAAATGTATAATACCGGCGACTACGAGTGGAACGAAAACAACACAAAAAGAGGCATGGGGAAAAATGTGTTTTACATTGAGAAAGCGAGCGAATCTTTGTGTGAAAGCTGTTTTTTTGTTTGGCTTCCAAAAAACGGGGATAGCAATGCATTACCGGCGATTCTCCCTTGTTGCATTGTTTCCTGTCGGGCTTGCTTGTTGTATGTATATTTACCCTTTTTTTGATTTCCTCTCGGTCGGAAGGTGACGAAGAGGATGAAGGAAAGCTTTTGCCTTTGATTCCACCTGCTCTGTAGCTTACATACTTACGAAAGTCATTACGTTCTTGTGTATCTTGTACGACCAGGTCTGGTGAAGAGTTATGTATAGCATCTTTCTGAGGTATTTAGTACATGGCCTATCACATGGATGATGTTGATAGGGCTTGACCTCATCTGTGTACATTGGTATCGAACCGCTTTGTTAGACGAGCTTCGCTTTTCTCCAAAGGCGCAACATCACTGAAACATACAGATCGTTCGACATGTCAAGCATCATCCAATGCTTCCTATATGTTATTGATACCTGGTCACATGCACTGTAGGTAGATTGGACTCCAAGAATCTTTGACCCACTTTCGCCAGCAATTCCTCCGCCTTCGACCTCCCAAGCCCGAGAGACATTTATCCGCCCTCCTCCTTTGCTTTAGCCCGCGACATCAATAGCCGACAAGACACCTCGCCGATGCCAGCTAAGCTACCCAGGCGAGGTGAGGTGACGATTGACCATCCAAGCCCATAGCAAAATATGTAAAGGTAGTTTTCCAAACCTCAGGTAGAGGTCTCTTCTGCTTTCTTCTCTCTTTCTCTCTCTCAAGCTTCACTCAATAACCGCCATCATGCCGCCCGTACATTTCGCAGAAGCCAACCAACCATTCCCTTCTCACCCTTTCTCCCAGAACCCGCTCAAAAGCCGACAGGATGTCGTCGATGCGTGTGCGTCGTTGCTCGATCCGTTGGAAACTGGCTTCTCGCCCGAGTGTGCTTTGGTCAGAGTTGGAGGGACCGGGGCTCGATGTGAGTTTTGTTCTTGTCAATCGAAACTCAAGACACCGAGAGACGATCAACGTGGTGAGATTTGAATAAGTGGACTTCACTCTGACATCTCCAATATAGTCGACGAGACGGCAGCACAGATAGAAGGCTATGCTCGGCCTCTGTGGGGTCTGGCATCTCTTCTTGCCGGCAACTCCAAGTATGAGAAGACGCATCTCTTCGTCAAAGCATTGATCAGTGGTACCGATCCCGATGGACCGGAGTTCTGGGGTAATATGGAAGACTTGGATCAACGAATGGTCGAATCATGCCCGATCGGATTCACCCTTGCCGTGGCAGGCAAAGACTTCTGGGACCCGCTGAGCGACAAGGAGAGAAGCAACGTAGCAGCCTGGATCGGATCGATGAACGACAAGGAAATGCCCAACACCAACTGGCTGTGGTTCCGCGTGTTCGCCAACCTAGGCCTGAAAGCCAACGGCGCTCCTTTCTCGCAAGACCGCATCTTCGCCGACATGGACCACCTGGACACCTTCTACCGCGGCGGCGGCTGGTCCAATGACGGGCCAGCCGGCTACACGCAGATGGACTACTACAGCGGGTCCTTCGCCATCCAATACCTGCAACTGCTCTACTCCAAGCTTGCCAACGACACCGACCCCACCCGCGCCGAAGAATACCGCAGCCGCGCCCGAGACTTCGCCCTCGACTTCGTGCACTACCAAGACCCCGACGGCCACTCGATCCCCTTCGGCCGCAGCATGACCTACCGCTTCGCCACCATCGGCTTCTGGAGCGCGCTGGCATTCGCAGACGTCGAACCCCCAGCTCCCTTGACCTGGGGCATGGCCAAAGGCCTCCTCCTCCGCAACCTGCGATGGTGGAGTCGCCAACCGCATATCTTCCAGCCGAACGGCATGCTCAACATCGGCTACACTTACCCGAACTACTACCTCGCCGAGCCGTACAACTCCCCTGGCTCGCCGTACTGGTGCATGCTGGCTTTTGCCGCTCTCGCTCAGCCGGCTGAACATCCTTTCTGGAGCTGTGAGGAGGAGGCCCATCCTTTTGCTTCGCCGGAGAAGAGTCTGTTGCCCACCGTGAAGGCGCTGAAGCAGCCGCTGCATATTATGGTCCATAAGGGAGGTCATACTTTCTTGCTGTCTTCGGGGCAGAAGTGTCACTACCCGCTGAAAGGTTAGTGATCCCCAACAACAACCAAGCTGTAGATCAGCAAAAGCAGAGAGAAGAGCCACAAGGAAAAACCAACTAACAGAACCTCGCCAAACAGCAACCCAAGCCAAATACGGCCACTTCGCCTACAGCGCCTCCTTCGGCTACTCCGTCCCCACAGGCGGTTACACCCTCGAACAATTCGTCCCGGAAAGCTCCCTCGCCCTCAGTGACGACGGAGGCGAAATCTGGAAAATGCGCCGAGACGTGCAGGACGCCGAGATCCTGTCCTTCCCCGAAGACAACGCTCGCCCGGTCCTGTTCTCGACCATGAAACCCTGGCCCGACGTCAGCGTCAAAACTTGGCTCGTGCCTCCTGCCGACAACGATGGCTCTCCGAACTGGCATCTTCGCGTTCACAGGATCGAGACTGGGAGGGATCTGATGAGTGCTGAGGGCGGGTTTGCGATTCTGGGGACGAATTCGAGGAATGGGCGGTTTTTGACTGCTCTTGCCTCCTCCTCGGAAGATGGAGGACAATCAGAAGAAGAAGGGACGATCGAAGACCCATCCTCCGCCGCTGTTGTTTCGAGAGCCGGCGCTTCGGGTGTGAGGGACCTTTCTGGTGGTAATACCGCGAGCGGAAGGAAAGGAGGGGTTTGCTTTGCGGACGCTAATAGCAATTTGATCGAGGCTAGGACTTTGTTGCCTTGCTTGTATGGGGATTTGAAGGCTGGGTCGGTGACTTGGTTCGTTTCGGGTGTTTTCGCTTTGCCGGCTGGTGTTGAGAGTGATGGTTGGAAAGGGGAATGGAGGAAGCAGTGGGAAGGGGGTGTGAAAGTGCCCGGGTGGGTTGGGGAGATGGTTGGGAGCGAGAGGTGATTTGGGTCTCCTTTGGTTCGTTTTACCTCTTGATCATGATTAATTCCAATGAATACTTGTTGCAAGAATCAGTAGAAACTCGGCGTGTACAAAGCGGCTGAAAAGTCATCTGGGTATCGTATGCTACAGTACTTCTTCGCGAGAAGTTTGTCTCATGCTAACTTACGCCTGGCGTCTGCCGGGCTCAGTTTGTTCAGTCCAAACATCCTCATCATCGCGGTTTCCTGGGAATTGAAAGTCAGTGTCGTGCGAAGGAGAGGAGAGGCGGGCCTATTTCTCCAAAGACTTACAAGGAAGAATCTGGGCATGTAACCTGTGAGCCACCACACAAGCCATGATTTCGAACCTTCCCAGATCGTCGTCTTCTTCCTCCACCCGATCAACTGCGCCACCACAGACCTCGCATACACATCCGTCTCCATGCCCAACGACTGACTATGCGTCAACCTCTTCTCGAAATCCTTCTCAACCCTCAAATAAATCGAGTCCCCCTTCAGCGTCCGGAAAGTCCTCGCAATCTGGCTCTTCACACCCCCCGTAACAACATTCACAACCCGCACGCCAAAGGGCTTCAATTCCAACCTCAGAGTCTCCGTGTACCTGTGCAACGCCGCTTTCGACGCGCAGTACACGCTGCCGAACACGTACGGCATCTCGCCCGCCAGCGAGCCGATCATGACCACGGACCCCTGGGCTTCGATCAGCAGCGGGGAGAAGACTTGCGTCATGCGCATCACGGCGAAGACATTGACGGCGAAGGTCGCTTCGATTTCCTCGAGCTCGACTTCCAGGGCTGGGACGGTGTAGTTCCGGCCCGCGTTGTTGACGAGGTAGTCGAGTTTGCCCCCTGTTCGCGAGGCGATTTCGGCTTTGAGAGCGGCTATGCTTTCGGTGCTGGTTGCTTCTAGGGGGAGGGTTTCGATTCCGAGGGCTGCTAGGTCTTTTATCGAGTCTTGTTTGGTGCTGTCAGCAATTTTGACAAGGATTGGGAGGCTGTTGAACTACACACCTGTTTTGCGGGCTGTGGCGAAGACGCGAAAGCCGCGTGATTTGAACTCGCGGGCGAGCGCGTGGCCGATGCCTGAGCTGCAGCCTGTGATTAGGACGGACTTGGCCATGGTTGTTCGTTCCTTGATTTTTTCCTGAAGAAGGAGGTGTTGTTGTCACTGTTTTGGCTTTGTATACTTGGACCGAGGCGAGGCGACGTTCGGGTTCGGTTCCGGATGGAATTGCTCGGTACCCGATACTTTATCTATCCGCCCGAATGCCAATGCCGATCACGTGCATACACGGAGACATTCGATGCCGACGGGAGGTGTTATGTTGACATCGCTAACATCGACACAATCAAAACACGCATCGTCTCGTTTGCGCGATTGGTCGTATTGATGGGATAACCGTATTGCAGTCTAGATCGAGTCACAAGACGATGGAAACAAAACTAGTATTTCAAATTCAAACTCAAATTCAACGCCGTCGATGGGTATCCTGCAAGCAAACGAATAACCGATCTTTCTCCCCCTTTCACCCTCGCGCACAGATTCAAATCATCGCCGCCTCACGTGGTCTACTGCCATGCTGGCACCCATGCGGACTCAGTCCCTTCAGTTAGGCTGAGAGCCCCCACAGCTCCGTCGATTCTTGCACTCTCCTGTCCAAGGAGCTCTTTCTCCAGCTTACCCATTACGTCCAGCTCGCGCAGGATACCATCTACCAACGACCGACACGAGCTCAGTATCACCTGCAGACTGGTGTCGGCTTCGGCTTCAGCATTCTGCTCAGGAAGTGGTGGCAGAGCCGACAATTCGCGTTGCAGCGAGCGGATTTTCAATGCAGTGGACGCGTGCGCTTCTCTCCAAGGCCCTGGGAGCGGCTCGACGAACCCACCCGCAGGGCTTGTAATTCTAGTCTCCGCACTTGCGGCCCAGTCTTCAAACACGTGCAGTAGTTCCGTGTACCTGCTTTCAGGGTGTGTGATGGCGACAACGTCCTTGTGGACTCTGGCGAGTGTTTGCAGGTTCCCAGCTAGCAGTGACGGGTCGGGACACCACGCTTGCAATGCTTTGAGGTTTGCAACTTTTTGCTGGGCTGTTTCCGCAGCGCAGATGGCCTCGAAGTCTTTGCGTAGTTTGGAGTGTTTCTTGCCAAGTTTGCGTTTCGCATCGTCTGCGTATTGGCGTGTGGTTTGGGCCGAGGTTTCGTGAAGTAGTGAAAGCTGTAGAAGTTCGATCTGCTGCAAGGCTACGTCGAAAGGCACCGAGACGTCTTGCTCAAAGTTTGGTGCAGATTTTGCAAACTTCGATGAGGGAACAGGAGGCTTTGGTAGAGCAGTCTTGGCAGGCGAATAATGCTGCTGAAAGGTGCTGAATGTCGGTCTCGAAGAGGCTGGAAGCTGCGATTTGCCGCTCGGTTTGAGCTCGGGTGCTTTCCTGGGTGAGGTGGGCGATGGTGCTGGTGGCGCTTGGCTTGCTGATGGTATGCTGATCGGTGTTGGTCGCACGCTGTTTGTGCGGCGAATGCCGGATGTAGATGCAATAGCAGAGACACTAGAGTTTCGAGCATGGCCTGGTGGCTGTGATGTCTTCACACTTGCCGAGCGTGCAAGACCTGTTGTCCGGGGAGTTTGAGACGAAGACGCCGAAGAAGGCGTTCTCTTGAGACCTGATTCGGTACCTGAAGGCCGGGCGGCCGAAGGCGTGGAGATCCCACCACGTTGTGATTCGGGTCTCGTGGAAGATGTGGTACTCTGGACGGATTGTGTTCGCGTGTGTGACCTTGTTGACGGAGCTCTAGCGAGCTGGCTCACCGCCGGCACCCTCGTTGAGAGACCTCTTGAGAGCTTCGACACTGGAGGCGGAGGCATTGCCATCCTATCCGCCTGACGCGCATCGTTCGTGGCTGTGTCACCTGCCCCATCGTTCTGCGCTATATCCGGATCTCGATTCTCCGTTTCTACAATGTCGGCCTCCTTCTTGTGTTCTGCAGAGCCTGTCCTGGAGAATTGAGGCAGTAGGCTCATGCGTTTCGATTTTTGAGGCTCGGCTTTGGTCGGTGTCGGAAGGCCAGAGAATCCGGGCTGTCGATTGTTCAGCGCAAAGATTCATGAATATCCCTTGGAGACGCGAGTGGTACCTCGATCATAGATGTCGGTCTACTGCGACCAGCCGCTGCACCTGGCGGACGGCGCGTAGACGGCAGCCGGCTTGGAGTTGACATTGTTCGGACGTTTCGGTATGTGCGGTTTCGCCAAAAAGGAAGGGGAATGACAAGTCGGTCAATGTTTGTGTTTTGTTGTTTGGTACTTGCTTGCGACGTCCATGCTCGGTGATGAATGTGGAGATGTTTCGAATGCAGGGACTCACGACTCAAACTTTCTCCTTCATTTCCCCTCAAACCACTCTCTGACACTTTAGGGCTTCACACTTCTACACTTCGCTTTGCCGAATGGCTTCCATCAACATGAAAGGGCACTCTCATCTACTCAATTATCGCGCCGTCAACAGCCTGACCGGTGAGATCCACCAGTGACGCGGTAGCAAGCATGATGCGTTTGCGCCTCCTCCATTCACCATCGACTGGACAAAGCGTGAGTGGTGGCATGTTGCGAAGTTGAAGTGAAGTCACTGATGCCGCCGTTTGCTCGTTTGCATTATGAGGTCAACTGCCCGCCGCAGCGTTTGCGCTTTCACTGCGACCAAAGAATATAAATCTCTTGCAGCAGGGTCAATTGAAGACTCTCGACACTCACCGTCAAACGCAACACCGAACGCCCTTCACCCAGCTACGTCGAAAGCTATACTTCTCTTTTCCGTCCGACCAATTCCGTCTGGCTATATACGTACCCGTGGAAGTCGCGACGGACAGCATGGATACAAAGCTGACCTCCAGTACGGTCTTAACACCGAGATTACCTCGAATGCAAAGCTTCGTAGCATCAAACATAGAGCCAGAAAATATCACTGCAACAACTCAGGATCTTTCGGTTCAGCAGGAAGGCGGGAGCCCAGGTTCAAGCGAAGACAGCTTCACCTCGGCCGAGGAGACGCTGGCTAGTAACCAAGTCGCGCAGCTCATTCTTGAGCGAGACGACCTACGAAAAGAGCTTGATGCAAGTCGTCGACAGCTCGAGGCTGCACGCAGGGACAGCGCGGCCCTCGAGCGTCAAGTTAGGGATCTGCACCTCAAAATATCCGCGGGCGCCAAAGACTTGAAGCTGCAAGTGACTGAACTCACTGCAAAAGTTCGGTATCACGAGTCCGGACGCGCCAAGACATACCAGAACGGAGTGATGGATGGCATGCGGTCACATGTTTCCACCAACGAGCGAATGATTCTGTTGCAGCAAGTGGAAGCTTATAAGAGTGAGGCTGCCAAGTGGAGGATGGAAGCATTCCGTCAAGGATCCGACGCGATTAGTCAGTGTTGGCAAGCCAGCGTCGACGAGGCAGTCAGGCGTGAACGGGAGAAAGACGCGCTTGTGATGAAAGTGCTGCGAGACGAGATCGCGGCATTGAAGTCTAAGAAGGAGGGCTGAGGTACTAGCGTTGGCAGGCATATGTCGGTATCAGGGGAATCGTAGTACTACGATTGAACCAGAGGGGAACATGAGAGAATGATACAGTCAGGATTAATAGGATACTTCTGTCATTTCATTGGTACTAGTCTTCTGCTATGGTTGGAACGGATGGTAGGGGCACTATCAGTCACACGCCATCAAGAGGCTACATCAAATCATTAAATTGGTAAACAAGACTTGCAGACGTGACGCGACTGCGCCATGGCGTATTAGCCCCGTCACAAGTCGCAACGGCAGGTCCAGGGAGGCGGCATCATCCAGTCTGGACCACAAATAATCTTGATGACCCAGCCGTCTGGGGGAGATACGGACTGGAACCTTCAAGCACTCTTCTTTCTCCAATTTGGCGGGCCCGGGCGAGTTAACCGAGGCACCACGCTAGTCTACATATGGAATAACCCCTCCGCCAAGTGCTGTAAGTGAAAGCTTCACACTCGCAGGCCCGGAACTCTCTCCTCTTGCTACCCAACATCCGCTGCTTCCTTCACTCGCAATTCGATGGCCAGTATGCGCGGCTTGCGGTTGCGAACTTACACCCCACCGGCATCGAGGCCAACGCCTGCGCTATGAGCAGTTGTCAACCGTCGACCTGCCTGCTCGAACGGGAATGTATTGCGACCCAAGGCCGGCCACTTCATGTTGTTGCGCGACCCTCGTCACGTCAGGTTTCTGGATAAGCGTTACCGTTTTGTTATATCCATTTCTTAGCCAACTTGATCTACACCGGCGATGCCCCAGCCTGGCTCACGAAACCTTCACTCTGACCCGTTTAGGCCAGAGTATCGACGCCCCAGAGACTCTGTACCGTTCTTGTGCGCCGATCTCTACATGCTTTAGCATACTATGCAGAAAGCCGGATTCCAGGCTCAAAGTCCAAAATGCCCCGGTTGGGCTCTTCATGTCTCTCTCGTCTGTATTATCGTTGCCTCTTTCACTTTGTGTGTTGGCAGCTCGCTGCACTTCCCCGTCTCCCCCAACTCTCCTGATGTACCTGACAGAGCCATTGAAGATCTAATGCATCTAGTCTCGAGGCCTCAGAGACCGGTATAACTACAGCCTGCTGTGCCCACCGCACGTCCTTCGTCATCACCGGCTTTCTCGACATCTGACTCGGTCCACACCGACGACCGTTTGCAGCCATGTCCGGCAACATTCAAAACATCCCTCTGTCGGTCATCTTGTCATGGCCGTCACCAAACTACGATGACCCCGTTCGAAGGTCGTGGATGCCAGTATATGCTGGCATCCTCCAAGCAGCGAGCACACTGACCGTCATCACGAGGCTGTGCTTGAGAGCAAAGGGGCGAGCAGGACCTTTGGGCCTTGACGACGTGCGTATTACCAATCCTTTGACCCAAATTCGATCAATCCTGACATCCTCACAGGCTCTTCTTTTCCCTGCATGGTTGGGATCAATCGCATTCACGACCTTCAGCATCCTCAGCACCGAGAAGTATGGTAACGGCACGCATGCGTGGGACGTACCGGCCTCGAAATATCCACGCCTCTCACTCTGTGCCTGGGCCGCAGAAGTCACTTTTCTCATCTCAACCGGTTGTACTAAATGTTCAATCCTCCTCTTCTACCGACGCCTCCAAAAGGGGACGTACAACAAAATCTGGCAATACTGCATCTATGCAGCACTTGCATTCACAGTCGCCTACGCTCTGGGCTTCATTCTTGTGCTTGTGTTCTCTTGCACCCCCACAGAAGCAAACTGGGAATCTGCCGACCCCACCTACCAAAAGAAATATCATTGTGTCGATACGAGATACGAAAATCTCATATCAGGAATCTTGAGCGTGGTCAGCGATGCATATGCCGTTCTGCTGCCCTGTCTGATGCTGAGAAAGTTCGACGTATCTAAACGGCAGAAAATCGCTCTCAACGTCATCTTCTCCCTTGGTTTGATCGTTGTTGCCGCAGGCGCGGTCAGAACATACTACTTCGATCACCTCTGGCACACCTACGACCTCACCTACGCCGGCTTTGACGTGTTGGTCTGGGCTCAGCTCGAGTTGCAGCTGTCACTAATCTGTGCCAGCGCACCGGCCTTGCGTGTCTTCTTCCGAAGATACCTGGCAAACCCTCTGCGAGCACTATCCAGCGGACGCTCGAACGGGAACAGCACCCACGGCTCACGTCGTCACACCAGACTGACTGATGATGTTCCTTCATTACCCACTTCCCAACGCCGCCCTTCCACACTCTTGACGCCGAACTCGATAGCCAAATTCGACACTCTGGCTACTATGAGCGAGATGGAGATTGAAATGGACGAATCTCCATCAAACAGCGCGCTTCGCAGAAGCACCACGCCCAACTCAGATGGCTCAGAATCCCACCTAAGAGGGGATCTGGAAATGAGTCGACCACCAGCCGCCTACTCGTTACGCGAGAAAGACTCGACTGATCACTACGATTTCCGTGGCACGGTTCCTTTGTATCTGTATGATCATTAGTAGATATGTACATCACTCCAAATAATAATTCCCTTTTGTTACGTCGTTGGTCAAGTCTTGCTGTGCTGTGCTGGTGTTGCAAAATCGTCAGACCTCGACTATGATGGGGCTGATGTGGTCCCGGGAATGATGATCATCCTTCCCTTGTTCCGGTATACAGTACGATAGCGGAGATCACTCCTTCAGATGCCGGGTTAGGTCGCGTGCTGCCCAACCTCATGTGATAATTTATCCGACCTACATGTACTGTATACACGCGCGGAAGTACATTTTATGTTCAAGATACACATTCAATATCACCATCTTCACATGTGCCTCGTCAGGTCGCTTCGCATGGTGGTTCGTGACTGCTCCATGAACATTGACTCAGGGTAATGCTCAAACATCGGTCTGTTCGATCTTCCACACAGCATCCGTGAGCCACTGAGGTCTAGGGCATACAGTCAGTACTACTCGATAGCCATTGATGAATCATCAGAATACTCAGGTGTGTAATGTGCTGATACTCTTTTTTCCCTTCCCTTGCTGTGGCTTTCATGCCATCGCCACCAAGTCGTTCGATGCACTTGCCTTACCATGGAGAGTGCCTACCACAAACCTGCCCTCACACCTGCCTCACCACCTCAATGCCTCCCTCATCACCAGCAGCAACCGTGCCAAGAGCTGCGTCTCTATATCTTCCCTTCTCTTCTCTTCTCTTCCTGATCCTTTCTTCCTCACCCGACATCCGCAACCATTTTTGGCAAAGTATTTCCATCTTACATCAATTATCGCCTCCCATCCGACCTTCAACAAACCTCCCACACCACCCTTCCCCTCTTCAGCGTCTCACACCGCGAACATGAGGTCGAACTACAACATGCTTGCCATGGCTGCCGCCGCGGCCCAGGCCAATGCCATGCCGAGCTCGCATCTCTGGTAAGCCCACTACCTCACTCTTCTCTCTTTCCACTCAAAAGCACGTGCTGACCGATCACAGCGAGTTCTCCCTCACCGCCTACGGTGCCCCAGCTCCTGGCCCGGCCGGCATGGTCGGCCAACTCTTCGACGGACAAAACCGCATCAACCAAACCAACCTTCCCATCCCGAAGGCCAAGTACTCGATTGACGCCGCTGGCCGTGAGTTCATCTTCCCAGACTGCCGCAACACAACCACTGACACTTCGTCCAGACATCTACGACAACAAGGACCGCGGCTGCATCCTGACCCCTCCCACCACGCAATAGCAATGCGACCAAGGCGCCCCAGCTGATGCCGGCTTCTCCATCCGCCACCACCTTCTCGCCCACGAGGAGTCCACCACCTTCTACACTTGCCCCACCGGCGACCATGGCGGCTGGAACCTCTACTCCAAGCTCGTCGAGGGCCAAGATGCTTGCGTCGAGGTCTACCTCGAGGTCATCCAGGAGTCCGGCAACTGCCCTTCCATGGCCCCTGAGATGGAGCACAAGTACCACACCGAGTCCAAAGAGTCTGTCAAGACCTGCACCAAGGTCAAGACCGCCAGCACCCCGCCTCCTGTCTACACCAAGGAGACCATGACCGCCAGTAAGCCGTACAGCAAGCCGTACAGCGTTTGCCCCAAGTCCAAGCCCTCCATGAGCGTCAGCACCGCGACCGTCTACACCACTGCCACCAAGACCTATGTCGCCAGCACTTGCACCCATGCCCACGAGGACAAGCACGAGGACAAGCCTTGCTCCTGCAAGAAGCCCAAGGAGGAGAAGCACGAGAAGCCTTGCCCCTGCAAGCACGAGGACAAGCATGAGGAGAAGCCCTGCTCCTGCAAGAAGCCCAAAGAGGAGAAGCCCAAGGAAGAAAAGCCCAAGCAGGAGAAGCCCAAGCAGGAGAAGCCCAAGCAGGAGAAGCCCAAGAAGCATGAGGAGAACAAGTGCCATGGCTCCCTTTCCAAGGGCTTCGAGGTATGTCTTTTCCTTCGTTCTTCACCTCACCACCCTAGACACGTCCGCTAACACTTCCATCCCAGTTCCCTCACCTGATCATCCCCGTCGACGCCTCCAAGCCCGAGAAGAGCTACCACACCTCTTTCAACGGCACCGCCTCCGGAACCGTCAGCTCGATCTTCAACTTCGACATCCCTGCTTCCCACGAGGGCAAGACCTGCTCGCTCGAGTTCCTCTTCCCCGAACTGTCCCAGCTTGAGACCTCGTCCTTCTCGCTCACCGGCTCCGGCGAGGTCGAGTTCAGCATCCTGGAGTCCGCCTGTGTCCAGGGCACCACTTACGAGACCAAGCCCAAGACTCACGAGGTTCTCGCCCACGAGAAGCTGGCTGCCGGCAACTCGTACCACATCTACGACGGACCTTGCCGCGCCGGCCAGACCATCGCCATCGAGATGAAGGCCGTTGGCGACACCTGTCTCAACTACTTCCAGGACTTCAACCCTTGCCCCATCGGCCTTTACGTCAACGTCGACTAGGCGGTTCGATGGATGGCGGCGTCCAGGCTTGAGCCTTTCATGTGATGCCGTTGACGATGGTTTGGTTTCTTCTGTGACCTTTCGTCTCTGTCTGTCCGGACTACTGTTTTCTCTTGGTTGGTTTGCTTTTGGGAGTTTTGTTGGCCTGCTGCGTTCTGTTTTGCTTGGGCGGTTTCTGCCTTGACTTTCTGCTTTGCTTTTGTTTCTTAGAACTTCGTACTCACACCTAAGTTCTCGCAATCAACACTGCCTCACCGTCTCCACTGCTTTGCCGTATCTCCGTCTGTGTATTTGGCTCATGGCAACGCCACACATCTCTGTTAGCGGCCCGCCATGGTGATGAGCTGGGTCAGCAATACCTTGAAAGAATGCGGCTGCGGTGACCATGTCTATGGGACTCTAAATAGTGCAAGATGGGAAGACATAAGATGATCGAAGAGATGCTTGTCTGGGCGCGCATTAGAAATCATTCATATCCGGGGTATCATAGTAGGTCTACATTTACTGATCAACATCCTCAAGCCTTGGCCTCATTCTTGCCGCTCTCCTCGTCGACAACAAGACTAACGCCGCCCTCGTCCTCGTCGAAGCCAGCAAACTCCTCATCGCCGCTAGCATCGTCTGCAGCATCGCCGTCTTCAGACCCGGACTCGGCATCAGCCTCTTCCTCAGCCTTCCTCTTCTTGCCGGTCAGACCAAGCTTGGCGTCACGGCCCTTGGCCTTTTCTTCCTCTGCCTCGGCGCCCTCGGTCTTGGGCGGCGCGACGTACCAAGGGATCTTACCGCGCAAGAAGTCGTTGATGACGAGCTTTGCGATACCGTCGATGTCGGCCTCACCACCCTTGATGAGCCTACCGCTCTTTCTGGCAATGAGCTCGAGGAAGCGGATCGACTCGTCGACGCGGACCTTGTCGGTCTTTGTCGGTCGCTCCTCTTCCTCTTCTGCTGTGGATGTGGGTTTCTCTTCCCAGCCCTTGATGTCATATGTGCGCTCGAGGTGGCGGGTCGCGCAGCGTTTGAGCACGGCGGGGATGTACTGTGCTGGGTGCTCGACGTTCTCTGTGCGTACGACACCTCGGAGCAAGATGTCTTCGGGCGTGTCGGTCATGCTTGGAGGCACGCAACCGGGGCAGTCGATCAGGTAGATGCGCTTCATCAGTGTGATGTATTGCCACACCTTGGTCTCACCGGGGATGGGTGCAACTGTGCAGACCTTCTTGTTGCGGAGGGTGTTGATGATGGAGGATTTGCCCGTGTTGGGGTAGCCAATGAAACCGACCGAGATCTGTTTGCGGGCAGAGTGGAGGGCGGAGAATTGGCGGAGGAGAGAGATGAGAGAACCCTTGCCGAAGGAGTTTGTGATGGAGGCGTGGAAGGCAAGGGTTGGGTATTCACGGGAGAGAAGCTTGACCCAGCGAGCCTATGTCAAAGTCAGTAAAGGATTCGACATAGAATGTGTGACAGATGCGTGTAACACGATAATGCGGAAGAAGAAAAGAAAAGATGTTTGTCCCAAGACTAAGCAGTCCTTCACGTTGGCCCGCGTAAAACGCAGGCTCAAGATCGCTACTCAAAACAGGGACAGGCTCTCAACCCTAAGGCGACCAGGCAACAAAACGCTACCTGATCTGGGCGGGCGAAATATTAATCTGCCACTGCTGTAACAGATTCCAACCATTTAAAGGTGGCCTAAAGCGGCGCTGGCATGGTACCCTGACAAAAGCTGTGGCAAACGTGCGCATTGCACGGGAGAGGAGAGGGAGAAAGGAATAGGAATTAGCAAGGGGATTAGAACGTACCGCGACGTTTGTGGGCACTAGGTCACACTTGTTCAGTAGGAACAACAAGTGCTTGTGAGGGGCCTCTTCCCGAATGTACTTTTCGATACTTCGGCAACGCGTGCCCAGAGGATCTCTTGCATCAAGGACGTGGATGACCACATCCGACGAGTCGATGACCTTGTACAGTTCGTTCCAGATACGCTTCGATTGTCCCTTTGTGAAAATGGCTTCTCTTGCGCTTGTGAGCATGCCAGCGTCGGGGAGGAAGTAGGCCTGGTCGTTTTCAGGCTCTTCGTCTAATGTGTGGCCCGTCAACATGGCCGCTTCCTTTCTCTTCTCGTCATATGAGTGCAAGTCAGTATCGGTCGAGGCAGCCAGGTCCTCGATCGAGCTGACAGCCAACTTGGGCCTCTTGCGCTGGGCGTTGGGCCCGAATGTGTCGCCGAACTTCTCGCCCTCGATCTTGATCTTGGCAGCATGCTGCAGAAGACCGTCGACCCTCTCCTTGCCCTTGTTGTCGTTGATCAAGCTCATAGGCAGCTTGTTCTGCTTGAGGAGGAACGAGTAGGGGTCCTTCTTCTGCTCCTCGACGGCTCCTCGGAACTTGGCCAGAGCGTCTTGACTGATCACACGAGTGTTGGTGAACCATTTCCTGTTCGGCTCGATGCGGGCGACAGGAGTCTCCTTGCTCTGATAGCTGGCGGCCTTGGTGACCTCGCCAGCGGCGTTGTGCTCGGCCTTGCCCTCCTTCCAGATGTTAAGCTGCTTTACGCGCTTGCCAGTGCGGTAGAAGTTCTCGCCCTTGACTTTGATGTTTCCCATGCCATCTTTGCCGTCCTTGCCCTGTCGCACGCGACGGGTGGCTTCTTTCTTTCCGGTACCCATGGCGAATGCTGTGATGGGAGGGAAAAAGAGTGGAAATTGGTGGTGGTAGAGAGAAGAAAAGGCAAAAACTGCCTGAAGTCCCTTGCGAAAGAGAACGAAGACCAAAAGCTAAAGCCGCGGCTGGGGAAGATTTCTTTTGGCTGAGCTGAGCGAGAAATCTTGGCAGGGCTCGTCTTCGGCGGCGTCTGTGCACTTCCGGCGCCGCAAAGCAATCGCGGACCTCAAGCCTCGACCGGGAGAGAGAGGCATATTGGAGGGTTATCGTAAGACTCGCTACACACATCCAGCAATGTCTTCCCGGACCGCCCTGTCGACGCCTCTGCGCGCCTGGAAATGCTCATCATGCTGCCAGCGCACTTTTACCACGAGCGCAGCGCGTGCAGCAGTCGGCCCTGAGCACCCTCGCTACATCGACTTCCCCGAGCCACCGCAACAAACCGCCCCTCAGACCAAGTGGATGAAGGGTGTGCTTCCTATCCCACGTGATGTATTCGCCGGAAAGGGTGCCAAGGATCTGAGCGACGAGGAGGTCCTCAACAAAACGACTAAAACCGCCCAAAGGCACTCCGATGTCGAGAAGGGCAGCAGAGAGGCATGGAAGATCAAGATGGCGGAGCAGCGAAAGCGCAATCTGAGGGAGGGTGTACAAGAACTTAAGACCCGGAAGTTGAGGACCAAGCGGAGACTGGAAACGACACAGGCGAAAAAGTATCAGGAGCACGAGGAATTGATCGCTCGCCCTGAGCGCGAAGACGAGCGCTTGACGACCCCATCCAACGGCCTGGATCTCGATGCTCTCTTCCACGGACGTGTGCCCGATCCCTCACGGGAAGTCCGTCTGGCCGCAAAACGCGAGCGCCAGGCACATTTCGAGGCCTCCCGTTCAGCCGATCGCCTAGACTCTGTCCACACTCTCTACACCCACGCGCGCAAATTCATCGTTACACCACAGCACCTCGATGCAGCTATCGAAGAGACCTTCGGTACGAACGATAACCCGACCACATTCGGCCCTGGTCACGGAGAAGAGGGTGCCAGCATCTGGGAGGACGGCAAGCCGCTGAGCGTGCAAGACATGCTGAACAGCGCGAACCGGGCCCGCAGTCAGAAGGCATTGCAAAACACCGGCGGCTACATCGCAATCAACCAGGACAGGATCCAGAGGATTGCTGAGGCGCTTACTGGTGGTAAGATGGACAAGGATTGAGAGGACGGGAAAAGTAATGCATTGAGAGCGCAGAATATGCAATGGGATGTGTGTTATTATGTCTAGGTTACTGTACAACAATACTTGTGAGTTCCGCTATGCCTGATGCTGCTGAAGGAACTCGCCTTCTACCTTGACGCATGCTTTCCTTCTACCCTTCACTCACTGCGTCCTCTCTAAGCTCACATCTGAAAGACTCATTCATCATCTGTCACATGATCGCTCCCTGGGTCCCTTCACATGACCTCATTGGAATCAGCTCAGCACGCGGCTAAATGTTGCTCTCGCTACTGTAGTTTGGCTTCTCCTCATCACCTTTGCGACACACTTACAACAAGTTAGATACACCGGACTTCACAAACAATCCATCAACCTCATCAAATTCGTCAACCCTGTTAACACAACCATTTGAACCAATCATACCACAATCACTCTTGTCCGCCTATCGCAACACAGGCTCACGTCCTACGTCGCACAGCACTAAAAAGCGCGATACAACATTATCCACCACGACATATCCACTCTACCCTCACTACACCAACTCAACATGACTCAAACCCAGTCTCTGGAGATCGTTGACCTTACCTCTGATGCTCCAATCATGACCAATCTTAGGTCAAAGGTGTGGACTGCCGTCGCGCGCTACAGATCCTCGAGGGTCAACATTCCGCCGTTTTCTGTTGCTGAGATCATGGTTATGGCATGGGTCTGCCGAAAGAAACAATCTCGCAGCTACATCACAGATGAGGAGGTCTCCAATTGGACAATTTTCACCTTTCGATACTACGAAAAGATGGCGCTTGAGGAGCTGTACAAGCACAGCTTCCAACACGGTGCTACGGAGTACAAAGATCGAACAGCTTTCCACAACCTGGCGTTCGAAAGAACAATCCAGCTCGAACGAATCGATGTTCCTTTGGAGGTGTGCAGCAGCAAACACGGTTATTCATCTACGACTATTGGGGCGCAACGGTTTCTGCGCCGTGTTCTTGGCGAGGAACTCACTGAGTTCAAAGACTTCTTCAAGCTGCCTGTAGAGGTTAGAGTCTTGATATATGAGGAGGTGTTCCGTTCTCGCGTCGATGGGCTTCAGTACAATGATTTTGAGTTCCATCCTAATAACAGCATTCGAGGGCTACGACTTTCGCAGCGAGGCAGACGACCGTGCTGGAATTATCATGAAGACTATACGCAGTCAATCGCTCGTGAGTGCAGGACGGAGCATTGGTCGAGGCGTAAAGACTATCCCTCAGCGACCGAGCCAACATCCCAGCTGATGGCTCTGCTGCGCGTCAACCGCCAGGTCTTCGAAGAGGCCATGCCAGTGTTTTACGGCGTCAATCATTTTCACGTGCGGACCCCGCGCGAACTCACCAACATGCTCACATTTTGCGGCGAAAGGCGCCGTCCGCATTTCACCAGCATCTCGTTCGGCTACTCCCCGTCCGTCGGCCCAAAGACCGCAAACAAGGCTTTCAGACTCCTCAAGGACATCAAGCGCCTCCGTCGATTGGAAATCACGGCATTCGACGCATCTTGAAAGGAGGGAATGAAACTCATGGACTGCACTTCTCTCCTTCAACTACCCGGCATCGAAGCGCTTCGTAGCGTGCGAGTCAGAGAGCTCTATCTGCCTCCCCTTTGCCCGCTGATCGAGGCCTACTTGAGACCGACGATGGTAGAAAAAGCCCACGATGAAGTCAAGCAAGGCGAGGGAAAGCCATCAGGCAAAGGAAAGTCATACAAGAGCGAAGAAACAGTGTATGATTCAGATGATGCATGAAGTTGCTGACGCACGCATGCGTTGGTGACTACTGCATGTTGGAAACTATGGACCTGCTGCTATCAGTATTGACCGGCTAAACGACCTGATTACGCGAGCATGAGCTCAAGCATCCTCTTCAACAAGCGAGTAGGGATAGGTCTTTGATGGGTATGATACTGATGATCCAGACTACATTGGACCGAAGAACCAAGTATCTGCAGCAGGATCTATCGGACGATCAAGCATTCGATGGCTTTTCTCTAGAGGTGGGATTTTGAATTTTGAGTGGATGGTGAATGCAGGAAAACAGCAATCAGCATTTGCTGAGGAGCATTCACCGGCATTATTAGAGCCTCTTGGCTCATACTCTAACTTTGTAGCTTTACCCAAAATATCACCGATCGAAAATCACAGGCCCCACGTTGTATAGCATGCGATATGCCACAAGCTGCGGGGTTGTCTTGCTTCAAAAACCTTCCACCTTCCCATTGAAGACTTAGTCTTCTTGGCTAAACTATCACAACATGCCGTCTGCCGTCAATCAACGTAGCATTACCACGATGGCAGGTTACACTGCTTCGCGAGATCGACAGGCACTGGCTCGCGTGGACGTGGTACAGTATTAGAGCACACGAATGACACACGACTTGCATGTTTACTCCGCAGATAACAAGGTTTGGAGGACTCCAATGCCGTTTCCTCATAAACAGTGTGCTTGCTCGGAGCTGCTGCTTCTTTTCTTCTGTCGGTAGCTTACTTCACGCTTCTTCGCTCGTCCACCGTATCGAAGATGAGGGTTACTAACGCGGTATCCCTACTTGCATTGGCAGGCATTGGCTATGCTCAATTCCCGTCAACACCGCAAGGTGTCACTGAGATAGAATCGAAGTTTGGTGATGGCGTGCGACTGAGCTGGAAAGAGGTAGGTCTGCTATTATACCTTGTGGGCACAGATCGGATACTGACAGCAGCAGAACGACATCTGCGAGACCACAGAAGGCGTCCGCAGCTATACCGGCTATGTTCATCTACCGCCAGGCAGTCTTGAAGATTTAGGCGATGAGCAGGACTACAACATCAGCACATTCTTCTGGTATGTTGCAGCTGTTGGTAAATATGGATTCTGCTGACAATTATACGAACAGGTTCTTCGAAGCACGCAAAGAACCCGAGAATGCCCCATTGACCATCTGGATGAACGGCGGTCCGGGCAGCTCGTCCATGTTGGGGCTCTTCGTAGAGAACGGGCCGTGTTACGTGCACTCAGACTCCAACTCGACCTACCTGAGCGAGTACTCTTGGAACAACGAGGTCAACATGCTGTTCCTCGACCAGCCCGTGCAAGTGGGCCTGAGCTACGACTCGCTCCAAAACATCACGAACAACCTCGTGACGGGCGATGTCGAGATCCTGAACGACACATCCCCGGTCCCCGAACAAAACACCACGTTCTTGGTCGGTACATACCCAAGCCAGGACGGTAATCAGACAGCTCTCGGATCGATCAACGCTGCCAAAGCGGCCTGGCACTTTCTTCAGACCTTCACTCAGGAATTTCCGGCATACCACCCGAACGACTCGCGCATCTCAATCGCAACAGAGTCCTACGTAAGTCGCCTGTAACTTCCAAACAAAAACCTTCCAATCACTAACAGGATTCAACAGGGCGGCCGCTACGGCCCCGCCTTCGCCGCCTACTTCGAAGAGCAGAATCAAAGAATCGAGAACGGCACCTTTGTCGACGACGACGGCGAGAACGCCATCCTGCACATCGACACCCTGATGATCATCAACGGCTGCATCGACCGCCTAGTCCAATGGCCCACCTACCCAACCATGGCCTACAACAACACTTACGACATCCAGGCAGTGAACGAGTCGCAATATCTTAACATGACCGACTCCTTCGAGCGCCCAGGAGCCTGTCGCGACCAAATCATCTTCTGCCGCGAAGCAGCCGCCACCGGCGATCCGCAGAACTTAGGCATAAACGAGACGGTAAACGACATCTGCGAGGCCGCCGAGTCGTTCTGCCGATCTTACGTTCTGAACCCGTATAACCTGTACAGCGGACGGAATTACTACGACATCGCGACGCTGGATCCTGCGCCCACCCCACCATCGTTCTACGAGGGTTTCCTCAACCAGGAGCATGTTCAGAAGGATATGGGCGTCCCGCTGAACTGGACGCAGAGCTCCTCGACTGTTAGCGCCGCGTTCAGGAGTATAGGCGACTACCCGCGAGACGGCTGGCTCGACGATCTAGCGTTCTTGCTGGACAATGGGATCAAAGTCGCGCTCGTGTACGGCGATAGGGATTATGCTTGTAATTGGTAAGAGCCGCCGTGACGTCCCAAAGATATGAAGACAAAGTACTGTAAAGCAAGACGATCACTAACACCCTTCCTCTCACCAACAGGTACGGCGGCGAACTCGTCTCCCTCGCCATAAACCACTCCGCCTCCCCAGCCTTCTCCGCCGCCGGCTACGCCCCGATCCACACCAACGAAACCTACGAAGGCGGCAGCGTGCGCCAGCACGGCAACCTCTCCTTCTCGCGCGTCTACCAAGCCGGCCACGAAGTCCCCGCCTACCAGCCCGAAACGGCCTACGAGATTTTCATGCGCGTGCTGTTCAACAAAGACATCTCCACAGGCCTCGAAGGGACAGGTGAAGGGACGAACTACTCTTCGACCGGCCCGGCGGACTCGTTGGCTTTCAGGAATGAGCAGTTCGAGCAGCCGTTGCAGTTCTGTTACACGCTTGATCCCGGGAGTACTTGTACGGAGGAGCAGATTGAGAGTTTGCTCAATGGGAGTGCGACGGTTTGTTCTTGGATTGTCAAGGATAGGAATTCGAGTGTGCTTTTCCCGGATTTGATGGGTGAGGTGGATGTTGAGGGGTGTGGGCCTGGGACGGGCAGTGGGAATGGGAATGGGAGTGTTGGTGGGAATGGGACGGTGGGGACTGGTGGTGGGCCGACTGTTCCGTACGAAGGCGGTGTTGGGAGGATTGGGAGTTCGTTGGGTGTGGTTTTGTTTGGGGTCGTGGGATTCTTGATGTTGTGAGATTGAAGGGTGTCTGGTGTTGGAGAGAACTCGGAGTCGGAGCGAGGAACGATGATGGGATCGATGCATTGATGAGACACTGAGAAGCGCGAATACGTACTGCGTAGACTACAGTAAACGTTGCAAGACAAACTTAAATACTATCTCGGGTTGAAGGGACGTTGATGCGTCGAATGAAAGTGACGGAAGAGTATCGATGGTATCTCATAGCGCCCGCGCTTACATTGGTTTGGCCATAATCATGTGTTTTGTCGCTGCGAAGATGTTGATACAAGGAGAGCAAGACTTCATCACTCGCTCTTGTGAATGAGGTTGTCAGTCGGCTTGACTCTCTGCGCCCACTCGGTCCAGCTTCCATCGTAGATCCTCCTGCTCCCGTCACCATACCCTGCCTCAGTCAACGCCGCGTCAATGATAGTCGCAGTCACACCGGTACCGCAGCTCGAGATGATGGGCTTCTCGGGATCGACGCCACGCTTCTTGAAGACTTCCCTCAACTTCTCCGGCGAAAGGAAAGTCTTGGTCTGCGGGTCTAGGAGTTCTGGGACGGGTACAGGTTGGGAAGTTGGGATATGGCCGCTCGAAAGACCGGGTCTTGGCTCTGGGTCAACACCCTTCCATCGTCCCTCTGACCTGGCGTCGAGGATCTGTACTTCCTCCCGACCCTCTTTGTTCCAGTCATGCGCGAGCTCTTTCACTTCGTTAAAGTCAACAACCTTGCTCGAATCCAGTTGAGGGAGTGGGTAGTTGGTGCGCTCCACGGGTGCCTGTTCTCCCTTCTCGACTTCAAGGCCCTGCTCCACCCAAAGCTTGTAGTTGTTCAGCAGGTGCACGGTAGGGTGTCCAAAAACACGCAGCGTCCAAGCAACGCGAGGCGCGGAGAAGATGCCCAGCTCGGCACTGTCGTAGACGACCAGCACATCATCCTTCTTCACACCCAGATCGCTCATGGCATTTTGGAAGACTTCAGGCGATGGCAGCATGTGCGGGTATGGAGAAGAGGTGTCTGCGACTTTGTCGAGGTCGAAGAAGCGTGCTGAGGGAATGTGACCGGCTTTGAAGACTTGCTGTCCGGTACGCTTCTCTGGGTCATTGGGCAGGAACCAGGAGCCGCAGATTGGCACTGTTCGGGGTGAGGTCGACAATTTGGAGGGAGAGTTGGCTGTGAGGGCGGTGGACAACTCGGATGGGCTCACGAGGTATGATCGGAAGGTACTCTGGGCGCGAGACATGGTGAATGGGGCGAGAGTGAATCGTTTGGCGGGAATGGTAAAGGTCGGACGGCGGAGGAAGGCTGCGGTTGCCATTGTGAGTGAGATGGAGTGTGTCGTCTGGTCTGGCGGAGGGAGGGAGGAGTGATTGTGGAGTCTGCGTTAGCTTGACAATGTCGTGATCGGAAAGCTGGATGAGAGGGATTGAGGAGTGTTGTTGCCGTGTTGGTGGAAGAGAGGTTGGAAGAAAGAGGGGAAGGAAAGGAGCAGGTTTTGATACTTGGTACGTGAGAGTCGATCTACAGTGGTGCAGTTGGTGTCACCTCGTGATTGCGGTGGTGCGGTGTGCTTATCTCTCCTCCGTTCGTAACAAAACATGGATGCGACAAGTTGACGCGAGAGCTCTAGCTGCTGCTGCTGGCACGTCACTGGCCGCGAAAAGAGGGGCTGCCGCGCGCCGCCCACGGGATGAACCTTCTCTTCCTATCTGTTTAGGGCAACATATAAACATGAGATGAACATCGACACGCCGAGACAAGCCACCATACCTTTAAGTTGGCAATACCAATACTTCCCACTCCAAGCATGAAAGTCACTATAAACTCCTTCCGAGCGGTGGCAACATGGAAATGGGATCTACCAGAGGAATCAGACGACACATGCGGTATCTGCCGAGTCAACTTCGAAGGCACCTGTAGCAAATGCAAGTTTCCTGGCGATGACTGTCCCATCATAGTGGGCGAGTGCAGACATTGCTTCCATATGGTATGTCTTGTTGTTAATTGCTTATGATGGAACCTCAAGATTGACTCTTCCACAGCACTGCATCAGCGACTGGATCTCCTCGGATGCCAGTCAGGGCAAATGTCCCATGTGTCGCCAGCGTGCGTTCCCACCTCTACTATCAAATGGACTGCCGAGTTAACGTTGTCTTAGCCTTCCGTGAGAAGATGACAGAGCAGCCGCCTCGGACTCCTGCTGTCGCTGATACGCCTTTTACCCCTGCTACTGCCGCAACTTGAGGCCTCCTCGTGACCATTTTACGAAACCGACAGAAAAACACAACTCTACATCCATCCAACTCCTGAGAAGAGCCTCTATCTCAAATGAAAGATCAACCCATGTCGGATCATGGCGCGCCATTCGGTACATCCCCAGCGACCATGGCACACGAACTTACCGACTGATGAGAGCCGTTAAATTCCTAGTCCGTCCGATCTCTCAACAGTAGAGAGCCCAGATGGAAACTTCCTGAAACAAATGGTGGTCCTGTGAGCAGACTCATCAGAGAAGACAAGAGCTTCTTGTACGACGATCATGACTACGGGCAGCGATGTGCGACTTCTGGGCCAGGGAGAGGTTTTGGCATTGCGAATTGCATTCAATACACCAAGGGTTATCATGACATTGCTGCCTACACTTCTGACTTGCAGTAAGAGGTTCCACCAAATCAGACTATACGCATCCCTTCCATCTTCCATCAGACATAATTCGTCACATCCAAGCCTCACGCCCAGCCTGGCGCCTCAACCCTCACCAAGCGACCGTTGGCCATCGAAATCCTCCCAGCATCGATCTTACTACTCCTACTGATCCTACTACCACCACCCGAACCCATCCTCAAACTCCTCATCTCATCTTCTAACCCACAAGAAGACATGCTTGTATACCTCGTCTGCGGATGACGCCCCCTCTCAACCGCCAACCTTCTCGCCGGTGACGACGAAACCTGCGAAATCGAATCCGCAGGCGAGACAGTGTCATTATCACAGTCTTCTTCGTCGCCACCAACATCATCAACATACCTCGAAGATCCAGATCGAGACCCAGAAGCAGACGAAGACGAAACCCCAGAATCCCTCCTCGCTCCAAACCCGTCTCCGCCTTCGCCACCACCCCTCTCAAAAGAAGAGAAGAGAGGCTCCTCACCAAACCCAGACCACCCACCACTCCCGCTCCCACTCCCACTCCCCCTTCCCCTAACCTTCACCTCCCTCACCCGCCTCCCCTTCCCATCCAAAGCAGCACAATCCCACTCCTCTCTCATCTCTTCATTATAGAAATAATCATGCGGCGCCTGGCCGGGCGCATATCCAGGTCTCGAACACGTTCCAAAAGTCCGTGTGGAAATGCTTGTGTACGACGAGATGGAACTTGCTGCGCTGCTGATGCTGTTGCTGGTGGGAGAGGACGAAGAGGAAGTGGAAGAGCGGTTGTGGGTGCTGAGTCCTCTGCTGCTGCTGATGCCACTGGTGTGTGTTGCTGCTCTTGGTGGTGGTGTGGGCCGGATTGTGTAGGAGCTTGGGCGGCTGTGGGAGCTGGAGGAGGGGTGCGATGAGGTTCGCGAGGAGGGGATTGAGAAGGTTGTGCGGGAGGAGAGGGAGGGTGTTGTTTGAGAGCGGTGGTAGGGGATCAGAGCCATCGTTTTTGGTCGTTTAGTTGGGTTTCTGGCTCGAGGATTTTGTTGCGCGAGCTGCTTTCTTTTGCGAGGATCACTTCGAGCTCAGAATGCCCAAAGGTAAAGTTGAGTGGGCGTGTAGCGTGTAGGTGAGAGTGTTTCGAGACTGGATTCGAACGAGCGAAGCGTCGATCGGATTGAGATCTAAGTCGCAAGTCAAGTTGCAGGTTGCAGGCGATAGAACGTAGAGATATCAAAGCCGGGTTGTTTGCTGTGTACGAAAGATGAAACAAACAAACGAACGAGAATAGGTAGACGTCCTCCGAGCTTCCTTTCTATACAAGTAGCTCTACATACCTACCTACACTGCATACTTAACATACAGCTCCTTCCGCTCTAAATACCTAGTGACTGGCTCTCGACTACAAACGCCTCACATCCGATCGACAAGATAAGGCGAGTAATAGGGGATCTTCCTCCACGCCTCCCTCCTCCTTATTTCGTACTGTCCTGATCCGTCTCGTCGAACAGCGATAGTTAATTCGCTTGTCAGCCTGGTGACCATGCTGTGATGAGCCTTCACCAACGAGGCCGGCGGCTACAGGAATGGGCAAGGCGAGCTTGCTCCTTCATGCATGCACGCCGTAGGCACAATGTACAAGGGTGCTGCTGTAGGTACCGGATCGTGGCACGATGCAGCCTCAGCCTTCCGCAGGGGAGACTGGGAGGGGCACCTATTATAAATTGGTGTGCGTGGTTGCCTCTTTTGTTCATGAAGGCAGCCTTTTGTTGGCGAATTTGCCTTGGGGACAACACATCTTCACCAAGGCGAGCCTTTGCAATGAAGGCTCGCTCAGTGGAAAGTTCTGCTCCGCTATGTACAGTACCTTGAACAGCTCGCAGTTGCTGGTACACCTGTATACCTGTACTGTAATATCTTGAGCTCGAGCTTACATCGCACAACAACAATCAATGTCGGCGGCTCTTCCACGAGAAGACGCCTGCATGCATGACCTTCCCATCACCTGACGCGAACGCGCAAGGATGAGAGCACAGCCAACGACTGTGAGTGGTCTGTGAGATAGTAGGTAGTTGGTAGGTGGTATGTAGTTGGCCGTCTGCAGTAGCAGGGCGGAAAAGGCGTCGGAGGGGCGCAGCTCAGCCCCGCACGCCTCGTTTGTGCAGTGCATTGCATTGCATGAGGCGATTGCCGCCCTGATATGCAAGTGACTAGAGCTGTCCTGCGGTTCTATTCGCTCGCCTGCTCATGTGAAAGCACACAAGCGACGACGGTATGTAAGATGGAGTGTGAATGCCGCTTCTAGACTGCACGACAAAGCAACATCGACAACAGCAACAATGGTACTTTATTAACCACGCACTAGGCGCAGAAAGCCACCATCCATGGCCAAAGGCTCTTACGACAGCGAATGTAGAGAAGGCACACCAGATAAGTGGATACAGTCATTAGAAATATAGGTATGTCCGCCCCCCGCCCAATCCGCCTTCGACATCAAGAGATGCAGAGGCGCGAGTGGAAATCCTGAACGTGGTCCAAGAAACAGGAGGCGATGTTGCTATAAGCATCTCTTCGGCACAACAAGAAGCCATTGGAATGGATTTTGGCAGTAGTTGCAATTTGACATGAGTGCTAGAACAATTCTCCCGCTCATGGTCCGCGCTTTGCAAAGGGGCAAAAGGGCAAGGCGAGCCATGGCTGAGGGAGTAAAGGGTTTCAAAGCTGATGAACAGCGAGGCTGAAACAAGGTATGACTTGACTTGACCTGACTCGATGAGGCTGGTTGGAAAGTGGAAAGGTGAGGCGGGGAAGGTGGTCAGTTGCAAGGCCGTTGACAACAACCTTGTCAGAGAACGGTTTGCCTGCCAGATACTGGCCAGGCGGAAGAGACATTAAAACGCTGTACATTCGTTCGTAAACATACCAGACCGGCTGCGCCCCTGCAAGGGCACTACAGCTCGTCTCGGACGCTGTTGATGGCGCTCGTGGCGGCACTCGTGGCAGCGGCCACGGCTTCCCGGCTTGCCTTGTCCGATGCCAGCACCTCGGCGCCAGGGCGGAAGTTGCCTTGTGCAAGAGACTTGAATGCGAGATCGAAACGAGCACCGAAGTACCACGCTACGCCAAGCTGGGAGTATGTTAGTTGATGCTGACGTGACGAGGCGTTGTTGGAAACTTACCATTACAATGGACATCAGAAGCAGCGAAGCACCAACAGCACCAAAGACGACGAGCATGTCCATCTTGTTGGCAGCCTCATCCTTCCGCTTGGCCTCCTGTTCTTCGGCCGTGAGAGGTACTGGTGCCGCCGCCTGGTTTCCAGCAGCAGGAACAGCAGCGGCGTTTTCGCCCGACAGTGTCTTCGCCGTCTGGCTCGGGAAGATGGTCTCAATGAAGCGCTCGATCTTGCCACAGGCAATGCTGATCTCCATGAAAGACGGGTCGGTGGGCTTATTCTTGGCGTGAATCTTGCGGGCGTATTTGCGGAAGACCTCGCAGACGAGCTGCAGGTTCTGTGTGCTTTGCCACATGAGCGAGCAGGCATCACCCTTTGTGATCTTGACGTTGCGCTCGAACATCTTGTAATTCTGGAAGCAGAGCTCGAGAGTGGCAATGGCCATGCTCTGGGGAATGGCGACGAAGTTGAAGACGGACTGCTCCTTGACACCGGCCATGTAGAAGAGGCAATCTTCGGCACGTTGGAGGGCCAGGAGAACCATCTCGCTTTGGCATTGAAGAGCCTTCTCCTTGTTCTCGGGCAGGAAGATCTCGGGCAATGAGTTGACGTACTTGCTCCAGACCTGGCGAGGCCAGAAGTAGCGCTTGTCGTCGTGGTCTTCCCTGATGTCACGGATGATGTTGGTCTGCTGCAAGAACTGGCCCATGCTCTCCATCAACTCGGGCCTCTTAAGCAGCACGGGGTTCGCCAGGCCAGCCTCGACAAACAGACGGGTCAGACCCTCACCAACAAGACCGGCGACGTAGTGGCAGTACAGCTCGTAATCTTTGATCGTGTTCACGCCCTTCTCAAGGTGCTCAGCGTTCTTGGCGTAATCAGCCATGCCATTGCCCATCCTCTTGGTGATATCCCGGATGATGACCTTGTAAGGTTCCTTGACGTCGCTGAACTCCCTGCCGACGACATCAAACTTGACCAACAGCTCGCGATCCTTCTCGTTGGGGCCGTTCTCGGTGAAAGTCCAAGCCGGATCGTCGAGGATCTGGTCGAACTGGCGTAGCAAAGGCTCCTTCTTCGATATGGGGATGGTCATGTCATCCTCGATTGTGTCGAGACCTCTGAGGATCAGGTAGAACAAGCAGACAGGCACCAGAAGCTCGGGGTGGAGCTCCTGAATGACTGCGGCGAAGGAGCGCGAGGTGAGCTTGAGGAGACGGAAGCACTCTTTCAAGTTGGCAGACTCCTTGGACTCATCGCGCTCGTGGACGGCCTCGTGCCAGACGGTCCATTGAACGATGGAGCGCAGCTCGTTGGGGTGGACGAGGTAGTATGCAATAGAAGAGATTGAAGGCATGTTGGCGGGTGAGTGGAGGGGCCTGGGGGGTGTAGAGGTAGGTGGGTGGTAGGTGGTGGTGGTATAGGAGAAGTCGGCGCGGTCGAGGACCGTCCGTGTGGTGGTGGTGTAGAGAAAAAAGAGCGGACCAACTCAGCTGCGAATGCCAGACGCTCTCCTACAAGTGTTGGGAGACGGAGCAATCAATGGCAAGGGTGAGAGTGGTGGGTATAAGTAGTTGGTAGACTGGTGGTTGCGAGAGTTTGCAGTGAGAGGAAACAGGCTTCGAGGCCAGGTTGTGAGTGGGAGGTTGAAGAGACAGAATTGCGGGCAAGACTAGCGCACCGGGAGATTATGCTAAAGGGTCCACATCTCGTTCCACTCCACTTCACCTGCAATATTCTCGTCCTGCTGGTTTGCTTGCGAGAAACCGGACGCGGAAGAAAGAAGTGTTCCTGTTGAGACACGGAATTTGTTGTCTATAACATACCCGTGTAACGTCTGGTAGACGTCGTACGATTTATCGTCCCATCTCACCAGGCAGAATGGGAGCGGAACTAACGTCAGTCAAGCATTGGCGCCGTTCGTGAAGAAGGTCACGTGGGACTCGCTCGTTTGGAGAGACCCGAGGATAAAGAGCCGTCCGATCTCTCGGTTCGTTCGCTTGCATTACTCCATCGAGTCCGAACAAGCTCAGTATTGTGGAATCACGGGAGTTGACGAGATCCAGGGCAACGAGTTGAGAGACACAATCCAAACAAATGTTCAACTAGAGAGGGATCAGATAGACGGATTGGAAAGCCACAAACGAATGTGTATCTATTACTACTACTATCACTCCAGGAAAAGACATAAGAGACTCCGGCATGCCGTCTAAGAATTCCCTATCCTATCAGGCTGCATGCAAAGAACGTGTCCCCAGGCAAGTTGCGATTCTTACAGATCAGATCAATCACCACTACGAGGTCTCAACCGCCTCCCACCACCACCAGTACCAATATTCTCCCTCCCTTCGCTCGCCACACCAGCGACTGTCCTCCGCTTCATCGGCAGCTTGCTCTCTCCACCAAAGACCTGTGAGGGAATAGGATGGGTCATCTGCCTCTTAAGCGGAGGGATTTCAGACAACGAAACCTTGCTATCTTGCGTCTCGTCCGCGGTGGTGTTTCCGACAACGCTTGCATTTGCAACATTGACATCGACTTCGCGCAAGGTAGGGGTGTTGGCGTGAGCTGTCGGAGGGCGTGTCGATGGCGCCGAAGACGGCTGAGGGAGCTTTAGCACGGGCGGAGTGTCCGCGAAAATGTGTTGTTTGACAGGACTGGAGGGGGCTTTGGTCGGGCTGAGGCGCATCATCTTCCTAGGCGATCGCTTGTTGGGCGACTTGATGGGCGACGCCGGACGCTTGACTTGGCCAGTGCCGCCGCGCATGCGGTCCAGGAGGCTTTCGCGGTCTTCCGTGCGTGGCAACACGTTCGGGTAGGCGTAATGTGTCTTTGCCGGAGTTTCGCCCGTGGCTTGGTATTCGGCGATTTGGGCAGCTGTGAGTTCGTCACGCATAAGTTTGAGAGGTTCGCGAATATCACTGTCTGCTTCCAGGCCAGGCAGTGTTTCTTGTAGCTGCGTCGTGCGCTCCTGCATGTCTGCATCGAGAGCTTTGGTACGGTCGTATGACGTCTCGAAGTGCTTGCCGATACTCTGGTAGCTTTCCTGGACGTTGTCCGCCAGCTTAGCAAGACTGGTAGTGTGCGCTCTGTGGTGCTCTTCGTTCTGCGCCTTCACACGAGCAACGATCTCGTCGAGTGCCACCAGCTGGTTGTCCATTTGAGACATTTGATCATCGACGATACGGACAGTCTCGCCGTGCACAGCGTTGGTTGTCTCGGTGATCTTGGTAGTGTGGTCGTTTGCGGAAGCCCAGTCGCCCTTGAGTCTGGCCTTGATGCTCTCCCTTGACTGCACTGAACTGTCGATGAGCGACTGCGAGCTCCCATTCCAGGCGTCCATTCCGTCGCCATAAATTTGCTGTGCGGCTCTGTATTCATCTTCGGATGTCTTGACGCGCTTGTTGACAGCCTCCAGGTGACCACTAATGCGAGCTTCCTGAGTCGCTGCGGAATCGTTGATTAGACTTGTGATGGTGGCAAGCAGAGTTGCGCGCTCCGTCTCTGCAGTCTGGCGCTCCTCCTCGATTGCTTGCTGAAGCTGATCCTGCGAAGTCTGACTGGCCTCAATGAAGCCCGCATTGGCAGACGCGATTTGCTCTCGCAAGCGTTGGGCCTCGCTCTGCTGATCATGCATTCGTCGGATAAGATCTTCAAACATCGTCTTGAACTCACGTCCAAGTGTGACATAGGAGTCTTGCAGCTGGCTGTGGAAGGCGTCCAGCTCTGTGCTGATGCCGGCACTGATACGACCTGCAGCAGCAGACAGGTCGTTCAGACCTGATCCAACCTTCTCTTTGACATCTTCGCGCAACGTCCGGATTTCTTCCAAGACCTTGTTCAGATCTTCCTTCGATCCGGCAGTTTGTGCGTTGACTTCGGCCTCTGATTGTTGGAATGCGTCCGCTTTTTCTTGGAGGAAAGCTTGAGACGTTTGTAGCTCCTCGAGCTCATCTGAGACGAAGGATTGCATGCGACCGGAAAGACTAGTCAAGAGATCCTCCTGCTGGCTTCGCAAAGCCTCAATCCGTTCTTCAACGGAGAGTGTCGTTCCAGAGACCAAAGTCCGCGATTCCGCCCACTTAGATCTGTTCGTTGATTGCAGATCAGATCTTCTCCTCAACTTCGAATGTAGACGGTCAATGTGATCTGTTGTAGTACCGAGCGTCCCCAAGAGATCCTGGCCAATTCCAGCAAGCTTCCCCTCGGTGGCCTCGTGAGCTTCACGAAGATAGGTTTCTTCCTCCAGAGATGTCTTGGTGTGTCCTAGTACTATTTCGGTCTTTTCTAAAATGCCCTTTGTTCCCTCCAGCAACATTTTGGTCGCCTCGTTATTCTTCTTCACAGTTTGGAAATTTGTCGTCAATGCAAATAGTTCTTGCACCTTGTTGCGCAGATTTGTCTCCATGGTCTCTATCTTGTCGCGTTGCTCGTCCGACAAAATCCTGCGGCTCTCAGATTCGGTGGTAATCTCTTCGAAACGCTCAGCAGTGAGGTACACGCCGTTCCTCTGGCGAGTTGCAACAAGCTCAGACTTGAGCTTCTCAATTTCGGAAGTGAACTCCTTGAAGAGAGTCTTTTTCGACACAGTTTGGTTCACCTGAGGCTTGTTCCTAATGTTCTTCGCGCGGAAGGCGTAGTCGAGCGTCGAGATGGTCTCCTCCAGGTTGCTCTTCGCAGGAGATAAAGTTGCAATGATACACGTCTTGGTCTTACCACCAAGGGAGTCTTGTAGCAGTCGAGTAAGCTTGGATTCGCGGTAAGGAATATGGCTGCTTTTGTCGACCAGAGCGTTGATGACACGACCAAGAGTCAACAGCGATTTGTTGATCAGTCCAGCCTCTGCCGCGCGCTTGTTCTCGGCTCCAGATCGCTGAATGTTCTCCGAGCCAGCCAGATCCACGAGATTCAGCTTGCCAGCTGATACGTAGTCTTCGCCTGTGTCCGAAGTGCGCTTCATGTATACTGTCACTGTGAAGACAGTGTGTGATCGAGACGACAGATCGTTGCACTTTGTCGCTGCAACCTGTCGCTTGTGACTGCCCTCGCGGAGGAGCTTGATACCATTCGACGCGCTCTTAATATGCGTCTCTTCCATACCCTGCACCATTGTCGATGTGCGACCGTTCTTGTTCGCTTCGTCGTAAATTTTCAATTTTGTCGCGTCGTCTGCGGAAAGGAGATCGCGAAGCTCCTCGTTGTACAGCTCAATAAAGGAGCACTTCACGCTGTGTTCACTCTGTTCGCCTTCGTCGTCTCCTAGCTTGCTGAAAAGAGAATACAGTACGCGAGGAACAATTCCAGCCGCGTCGGGTGTAGGTTGAATGTCTGTGATGTCGCCGGACATGGTGTACGTTTTGCCGGTTCCGGTCTGGCCGTATGCGAAAATGGTGCAATTGAATCCGTCCAGGACCTTTGCGCGTGTCAGTGATGCGACTGATTAGCATGTTCCATGCAGGTACATACCTCGTCCAAGATGGGCGCGACGACCTCCTCGAAGACCATGTTCTGATCTGCGGCCGAAGAAAAGACTTTGTCAAACTGGTATGTCTTGTTGCTGACAGCGCTTGGCCCCATTGATAGCTCGACCTGGCTGCCTTTGACGCCATTCGTCTGAACAACAACACCACTGTTTTCGCGCACTTCGCGGTCGTTGCGCCCCCTACATCTGACGACGACGTTGATGTTGGTTTCCTCGCCTCCATCACTGGGCAGACCCATCTCAGAATGCGCGACGCGCTTCGGTGTGCGCTCTCTTGAGGAAGCTCTCGAGGAAGCCCTTGCGCCGAATGTTGGTGTTGCGGTCTGCGCGCGAGAAGGACCTGGTCGGCCGGAGGGAGGCCTCATGGTGGGCACTCTCTTGGTAGTCGTCCCCGCGAGCACGCGCTGGCTTTGAGCGCTCATGCTGGGTGGTAGACGGTATGCAAAGGTGTGTAATGTTCTTGTAGTATCCAGGGATGCCTTGCATGTGTGGCTGCAATATGCAAGCGCAGCTAGTAATAAACAAATCAACAACCGGCCCGGGACTAGCGTCTCGGGACTCGGCTTACTCGCTCACAGGTCCAGACGATAAGGCAGACGATAAGGACGCGGGGAGAGCTTCATGCCAACATGCCGAGTAAATGACAACACCGGCATCACTTCAGTCCAGTCATCCACAGATCCAACAAGGTGCCCCCTGTGACACTTTGCTAGAACGAATACCTCTTCAATCTACCCTATTCACCTAAGTCACAGTCGCCACGCAAACCTCACCAGCAAACAACCGTCTCCTACTCAAGACAATGTCCACATGATCGCGGACACCATGAGGGTGGAGCGCATCCAACTACGTCCCCCGTGACCATCCTACTCAACACAGCCATCGAGACTACCTAGCGCAACATCCGTTACCTGACATCCTCCCACTTGATCAAACACCTCTGCAACATGCTGTCTGACTCCTGGACTATACAGCCTGGCCATGCCTTGGGTTTCATGAGTGCGCTCCCTCACTCCACAATCACCCGGCCACTGCATACTGACTTCAAGATAGCCCTGGGCGCTGCCTTGCAGGACATCCTCTCTACCATCGCAGCCGACAAAGACTTGTTCACTAGTATCGACATACACTTCTCCCAGTCGGAGCCTCTCACAGCACCTGTCGTTGTCACCTTGCCTCATAATGGCCTGCGTCTCCGCTTTGACGGCGCCGACCAGCGCCTCCGATTGATTGAAGTCACCGATTTGAAGAAGAGCATGTTGGTGTACAAGGGCAGTGAACTCGTGCGTTCGCAAGAGATCACGTCGTCTATCGCCGGTCCTGCTTTCAAGCGGGTGTATCAGATGTTCGGCGCTTCGTACCCAGGAGAGTACATGCCACCACCACCTGGGAAGAGCGAAGGGACATATGTGTTGAGTTGGCCTGGCGTGGCCTTCAACTTCCCGCTGCAGCACTCTGCTTGGTCTCCCGACAAAGACCATGTCTCACTTTTGGGTTCGCAAGCCGCCGGGCCCGCCTCACAGATGGCCATCTTCGAGGGAAAGACATGGTCCGACTCGAGGAAGGACTTATTCGTGAGAGAACCCGTGGGACCGCGGTCGGCTGCTCTTGCTGCCAGGCCACGAGATAGTCTCCCTGCAGAGATCGAGTCTGCCATTGTAGAACCAGGCAAGCGTGTCATCCTAGAACGCCGGCACCCTTCGCCCCCATTCACGATCTACCTGAATGAAACTTCTCCTCAAGATTTGATCACCGAGTTAGGAGCTCCAGATGCCACATTCAAGCCTATCGTCAAGGAGAGCGCGCCCGTTCAGTCCACGCACAAACGTGCAGGAAGTACTTCGCGACCACGATCTGGCAGCCGCATACATCCTGGCTCGCAGCCGTCAAGTTACTCATCTACAAACACAGACACTTTCGACACTGATTTCGACTCTGAGGACGCTGAGGAAGACCCTGCAGAGCGAGCCAGCCGAGCATCTTACTGGTGTTACTTTGGCCACGGCATGGACATCCTAGTCGGCCCTCCCAGCGAGCTGGAGAGCACTCATGGAGCCAACACGCTCCTCAGCACAAGCTCTGATCTGGTCGTCAAGCGCGTAGTGTTGCAAGGCAACGTCCCTGGCAGCGCAGCCTTCAACCGCCATCGACGCCTTCGCTGGACGCTTGAACTCCCATCCGCGCCTGAGGACCTTATCCTACATTCAGAGTGCAACTTCGAGTCTGAGCTGAAGCCTCCTCTCCTCCAGACATACGTGGAGGCAGCGAAGGATCCGCAGACGGCCATGGGAAGGGTCATCAACCGCTGCTGGGACGATCCCATGGACAGCGGCTTCTTTTTGCCCGATCAGGACAGAGATGAGGTTGACGATGGAAGTGCGAGGGGTGGCGAAGCATGGTTAGGGAACGTCAGACTGTTCCAATTCCCTGGCGTCATGTTTGAAGTGTTGCAGAATGGTGCTGTGGCTGGGGTGTATGTGACGACTTGATGGTATTGAACATGAGGCAACATCAATTCTGCAGGATTAAAAATTCGAATCACACTGTAGGGCTTTCAAACTCAAGATTGACATGAGACGATGTTGATGCTCGTAGATTGTTGTTGTTGTTGCACTGCCTTGGACCTTGCTCAGGTTCATAACAATGGACGGATTCGCCACATCAAAGCCAATACTTCGTCAACACACCAGAACGGAGCTCGCTTGGTACAGTTACTGATCTTCCGGGCTACCGCTACTTCCTTTTTCCGAGTCTCTTCCTTTCCGTCACAAGGAAGAAAAGATAGCGACATGGGCGAACCCCAACACTAACCCTGAATGTGACATTGAGCTCGGATAATCTGTTTCGCGTCGACGTGGTTTTTGAAGAAGCTAATCATTGGAACAGATTAAAGCCTTAAACCTCAGTAATTGTCCCAATTTTTCCAGCTCACAGTCCCTTGTTGGGGTCAAAGTGCAAGGAACATCTGCTAAGCTCGCTAAGATGCGTGAAGCTTTGTCTCCTGTCGCACATACAATAGGCGAGGACCGAAGTGGACATGAAAATGCTTCGCGAATTGACGCCAGAATTCATACCAACCTTTGCTCTTTGTAACACCGCCAATAATGACCTCGCATGCCTCGATCGTTTCCCCGACATCACCGTGCCGCGCTGGGACCTATACAGATCCTTCGTGCTGACTACGAGTCTCCGAAACAGCCCAGCCAGGTCAACGTAAACATAACCTAAGCCACCGAACAAGTCCCGACTCTTGCAAGTGGAGTCACGGTGCTGCTAGTGAGGGGACTGCGACAACGCAGGCGAGCGAGGCGGGTTATCGATGGAGCAACAATACGCAAGTCGCGTGAAGACGACTCCAGACGAGCCGCGCACGCCGCGGACTATCCTTGGCCATGGGTTCATGCCACTACTGACCACTGCTGCATCTCTTATATGCATCTTGATGGTGGATCTCTTCGCTTCCAGGCGGCTCTCCTCCCGTGCTGGGTGTCGTAGGCGATGTGGACCAATCCGCATCCTAGGATGTTCTTCACATGAGACCGCACCGCCATATTCCACCCATGCGAACCCTCTCGCGTAACGACTGCGCCCTATGTGGCGAATTGAGCCGAAGATCTAGTGAGCTGATATTCTGGAAAACGGAGGTCGACTCGCATGCCCAACTGCAGGACATTCGCCTAGTATTCCACCATGTTCAAGTCTCTTGAGGTGCAGAGACTACAGGACACTTCTCCTCGCCCGTGAGGCAGCAACGGGATGATTGACGGAGCCGAGATGGTTGGCGGGAGATCAACGGAAGGATCAGGACCCTTAATCACCTCCCGTGCGCGCACCTCAAAACTTACCTTGCGGTATGCAGGTGGCCCCAGATAGTGAAGACGATGGCTTTGAAGCCGTCTTGCGGAGGGATCATGCCAGGCACGACCGGCCAGAACGCGTAGTGGAGGCTCTGTGATGGCTTCAGTATAAGGTGAGGTAGGTTGCCGCTCATCTAAGGTCAAAGGAGATCATCACCATTTCACCACTTCTGACCATTCACAATCTTATCGTCTTGAGATGTCTGCTAACGGCCATACTGATGGCAATGTCCTTCCGGCACTGGCACTGAATGCCGACGAGTTTCTCAAGCACGACTACGACTACTTGATCATTGGCGGCGGCACAGCTGGTCTTGCAGTCGCCGCTCGACTATCAGAAAACCCTGATGTGACTGTCGGAGTCTTGGAAGCTGGCAAGAACAAATTGGACGACTTTATTGTCGACACGCCGGGCGCATTCACCCAGCTTCTAGGTGCGTTGAAACGTTTGCAATCATAGAAGAGATTGTTGCTGACACGCCTCGATATAGGGAACGATGAATATGACTGGAAGCTCAAGACTGTGCCACAAGCTGACGGAAGGCGACACCATATGCCGCGTGGTAAGATTCTTGGAGGTAGCAGCGGCATCAATTTCATGATGTACGTTCGTGGATCGCTTCAAGACTACGACGATTGGGCGGTCATCGCGGACGACCCTACGTGGGGCAGCGACACGATGAACCAATACATGCGAAAGCACCAGACTCTCGACCCAGTCGATGAAGCTGTTGCCAACAGATCTGCAATGCCATACGTCGACAAGAACCACGGCACTTCGGGACCGATACACACTTCATTCAACGACTTCTTCTTACCGATCGAAGACGATTTCCAAAAGGCCTTTGACGAGGTCACGGGCATCGACAAGAAGCCTATCGATCCGTAAGTAACATCGACAACAAGCTGTCTGAACGCTCGCACTGACTTCTTTCCAGCTGGTCTGGCGATCATATCGGCATCTACAACACACTTGGCAGTGTTGCTCGCTCAGGCTCAAACAAGGGCAAGCGAAGCTATGCCGCCCGAGGCTACTTTGCTGGTAACGCTCAGAGACCTAACCTGCACGTACTGTGTGAGGCACCTGTTCTGTCTGTGAAACTCGAAGGAAATACTGCAGTCGGCGTCAACTTCTCACACAATCTAAAGCCCTACAGCGTCACCGTGAAGCGTGAGGTTGTGGTATCTTGCGGTGCTCTCCAAACACCACAGATCCTTGAGCTCTCAGGCATTGGTGAACCAGAGGTTCTCAAAGCCGCCGGCGTAGAATGCAAGATCGAGAACAAAGCTATTGGCAACAACCTTCAAGATCACGCTCTCACGATGTTCACTTGGGAGTTGACTCCTAACAATCCTACGCTGGAAGTCATCTACACACCAGAAGTTATGGAAGATGCTATGAAACAGCTTGCGGAAAAGCAAGGAGGACCGCTCACCGGAATCTCAAGCACCCAGGGATTCTTCCCGTACAAAGTGAGTGGGAAGATGGAGACTGTCGCCCCAAAAGAAGCAATACTAACTGCTGCCAGCTCTTCGCCACCGAGGACGAGCAAGCCAGCATCATCAAGTCTATCGAAGACAGCCTGCCGACCGTCAGCCCGTTCCAAAGAAAGCAATACGAGCGCACCATAGAGCACCTCAAGGACGACAAGTCCGCAAACCTCCAAGTCATCCTCGTGTGCCACGGCGGCAACCCCGAAGAAGGCTGTCAAGATCAGTCCAAGCTCTTCCCTCCTCTCGAGCCCGGCAAGCCAATGTCCATCACAGCAGCCACATGCCTGCAATATCCTCTCAGTCGCGGCTCAGTACATATCAAGACCGCAAATGTCTCAGACCAACCCGAAATCGACCCTGGCTTCCTCCGGCACCCAGCGGACGCCGCCGTTCTCGCAGCAGGCGTCAAGATGCTCGACAAAATCTCCGACTCCAAAGCCATGGATGGCAAGTTCGCGAAGCGCACTTTCCCCAAAGAATCCAAGCTCGACTTTACGGATACTAAGCAGGCTGAGGCTGCTGTCAAGGACTTTGTCATGTCCGAATACCACCCTGCTGGCTCTTGCGCTGTTGGCGACGCCCTGGATGCGAAGCTGAGGGTCAAAGGTGTGAAGAATTTGCGTGTTGCTGACGCGAGTGTCTTCCCCAACCATGTTTCGGGCAACTGTCTTTCTTCGGTCTATGCAGTGGGCGAGAAGGCTGCGGATCTGATCAACGCGGACTGGGAATTTGCTGCCTTGTCGTCCAAGGGTGCTAATGTGGTTTGAGTGTTATAGGTAGATGACGAATAATGAGTCCATTCTTACCGAGTTGATGGCCAGCTGACTGACACAAAATCGACGAGGCTATCTCCATCTTACGTGAAAAGTCCCCCTTAAAGGATCCGAGAGGACTCTTACGGATTTGAACCATCAACTGAGCGTCACAGTGTCAGATCACCGTGTTTGTATTTCCAGGTTCACACGTCCAGTCGCCGTCCGGAAGCCCTTTGTCCCATTGTCATCAATGTGGATACCAAAGTGCTCCTTCACATCAGGACGGCTCTTTGACAAGCACAAAGAGATCTATTCTCGGTTTGAACAAGAAGTTTGTTACCAAGAAACAAGGTATAATACAATATCCCCAAATCGCTGCTAAGATGAAGATCGTTCAGCATTGCACGAATTTTCCCCCCAACATGTCCTCAACCACGCCGGTCGTGCCATTGAGGCATTTGGGCAATCTCAACAACCCCATCCACCGCATCTTCACGAAATCCAACTTTCAAAACGTCAACCAAGATGAGTACAACGCACTATCACCTACCCTTCGTCTTGCGACTCGTTTAATAACAACCAGAGAAATTGCAGGCTTCCCACATGCCATACTCGTTGCGCCGTTAGGCTTCACGAACGGCAAGCAGTTCTTCTTCCGAAAACGCCCCGCTTTGACCCAACAGGATATGGTCATCTACAACGAAGCACTGGAAACCTTGGCAGACATGGTCAAATTCCAAGCTGTAAGCCACGAACCGGTAGGACACGGGTGCTGCAACCCAGACGTCAAGGCGCCGCCGCCTCAACACTCACGTCTGCTAACCAGCTCGGTTATTGATATTAGTAAGGATGACATCCTCTCGGCTGTCGAGACACGGGCTAACTGCAGCGAGCTGGCGAGCCAGAAGCAAAGCCTCATGTTCGCGAAGATCTTGTGCCATGAGCTCATCCACGCGATGGCCCTGGCAAGGCTTGGCCGTGCCGTCTGCGTTCCTAACATCGTGCCATTCGGGAACCAGACCGTCGTCGAGAATGGGTATGAGTGGGAAGACTATGTGTTTGGAGGATTGATTTGCGGTCACAGACCTAAGCATCTTCCGAACACTGTGCCGGATGATTTCGACGCCACCGACCTTCGCCACATCGCCTGGCCAAGTGCAAGCATCACACGCACATACGTTGCTAATAAGTGGCCGATCATGATCGTCAAGGAGCCTTCGACAAGCGAGGTGCATTGGCAAATTGATCCGACCACGGATCCGACCAAGTCCTACACGTGGATCCCCTCGCTGTCCTCTACGCGCTTTTGGGATCACGTGGTGCCAAACCAGGGAGCAATTGCTGTGAAAGCTCCCAAGATTAGAGGGATTCGGCATGTGGTCAATGGCGAAGGGAAGGCTGTTGAGATTAACAATCCGTTCATTTTGGGTGCACATACCATCCCTGATGGCTATAGGCAGGATCCGAATGACGGAGCGGTGGTGTTGTAATGGCATCGAGATGAGATCTTGCGATCGAGTAGCTTGACGCTTCGGTTACGATAGTACAAGAGGAGTTAGATGAGTAAGTTAATAAAAACGTTCGCGTACTTTAATAACAAGACATAAATTGAACCAGCTGATACAGATGTTGGACAAAGTAGTCAATCAGGTACCATTGAAGGCAGATACAATGCCCTACAAGCAACGTCAGTCTCAACACTCGCGCCCTCCTGAGCTGTTTGCATGGCCAATAGAGCCGGTAGCAATGCATCATGCACGTCGATGCGCTCACTCAAGGAAAGCAACTAAGCGGACATCGATGCTCTCCCTCAACTGGCCTGGCGGTGTCAAAGGATTCTCTGCTGCAACATGAAACGCACCTGGAACTGGACTCAGTCTTTTTACGTGTTCCCAGTAGGACAGCTCGCGACTTACGAATAGTATCTTGATCAGCGGACCCGCAAGCCCGGAAGACAAGAACGTCCTCGGTCTCCTGAGCACTCAAATAGTACCATTTGTGCCGTGGATTCGGATGCAGCGTAACATTCTCGCCGGCTTCGTCGGCGTACACGATGTCGTTGAAGACTTGGTCTTTCTCAGCGTCAAGCGACTGCCAGTCCAGAAGAAGCAGAGGCCAGTCATCGTTGGGACCTTTGATCGTGCGCCACACACTACATACGCGGCTTGTCAGTCTCTTGCTCTGTAATATTCGGAAGACACCCACTTCAGAACCTCGTATGGCTTGTGCATCAATTCGGGTCGTTTCTTTGCAAGGGCTCGGTCCAGTCTGATTTGTGCCCCATGAGGAGAGAAGTCAACGTGTGGCAACGTCAAAGGCTGCGCATGGCTTGTCGTCGCTCCGATTTGATACGGAAATACGGCCTCGCGCCTTCTCAGCTAGATACCTTGAGTCAGTTTGAGCACCTCGAACAACGGGAAGACCAGCCTACTTCATGATCGAGAATCACGATTTCTGCGTAGCGCGACCCGGTCTGTTGTCGCAACATGTCGGCGACTTCGGGGTAGTACCGCTCTCGGACGATCTCGTCGTTTCCAAAGTCCTCGTAGGCCAGCTTGCTGGCGGATTTCGTCCAGGTGAATCCATTGATGTCGAGAGTCGGCTGCTTTTCGGGCTTGATGTCACGCAAGTCATGTACTGCAAGGAAGGGTATCAGAGGGAAAGAGCTGCGGCGGTGTGCATTGTCGTTCAACACTAACCTTGTACCTTTCTGTGAGAATAAGTGTGATTCGTTCTTTTCACGTCGGAGATGTCACTGGTGTCAAAGACTACATCGTAGGGCTTTTCAGTAGCGTAAAGCTCGTTCCGTGATAGATAGCCGATGGTTGTTGTGAAGTTAGGCATGACGGTTGATGCTCAGTGCTGTACTTAGTGGACACTTCAGTATCACCTATCTAACAGAAGAAGATGAGGATATCCGAGTTATTCTTCTTGGATGACGGTCCGCTGTCTAAGCGAGTACGATATGCTGTATTGGTGGCGTTTGCCCTCAGAGCTCTTATCGTCTTGCATGAATGAGTACATGGTAAAGTGACATTCTTGCAGCTATGTGCATCGCACATGGGACATGCGTTGGCAACGCACTTTGCTAGCTACGTACACACGTCGTCATCCAAAGTTTCGTTGCTCGTTGCTCGTGCACACTTCGCTTGTATGTGTAAGACCGTAAGTTTGTGTTTGTAATGGCACCATGCAAACACACAAACATATACATACTAACTCGATATAGCACTGAGCATGGAGAGTGTGCTCTCGATACTGCGTTGCGCCGTTGCAATTCTCACAATCATCATGGCATTCACATCCAGCATGGCGAGCGGCCGCATAGTCAAGTTGCGGGACAAATCTTACTACCTGCCACCTGAAGCGCTTGTGAGAGGATACTGTTTTCAACTTCAAGAAACGACCTGACTAATCCGTTTCTAGGGCAACGTGATTTCCAAGACTCACGAACTTTCGACATTGAACGCTAAGCCGGTGACACTCCTTTCCGATCCTGCGGGAAACCTCACGGCCAAGCAAATCGACGAGCTCGTGAGAAAACTCCTGAAGACTGATGATGTCTACTCGGACGCCTTCACGAAAACCGTCGTGTTGCAGACTCTGCGCGATGAAGGCTCACACTTGCTCGGCGGGTCACCCGCAATATCCGCGAGTGAGATGGCAATCACAGAAACCGAGCTTTCTCTTGTAGATGACTCTTCACAATTGCTTCCTTCGGGTCCCTACTTTGTGTGCGATGGAGATATTCACCAAGCTTGGCGGTTGTATCCTGACGAACTTGACGCCTTCGTATTCCCTGTTGTTCCATCAGATGCCAACAGCAGCAGCAATCAGTATGTTGCAACACCGTACGACCAAAAAGGCAAGCGGTTGCTGACATCGATATCCTCAGGTTTGAAGTTCTAAAGGCATTGGCCGATGATGGCGTCTGGAAGATGGTTGCTGTCCCTAGCCGGGCTTATTACACTCCATCTGCAGGGAAGCCACTCGCCGGAATGCGGGTGAGTATCAAGGATAACATCAATCTCGCTGGTATCAAGACGACTATGACCAACAGAGCATACCTTGAGCTCTATGGAGCGGAAGCGAAGAATGCCGCCTTCGTTGAGAAGCTGCTGTCACTCGGGGCCGTCATCGTTGGTAAAACCAGAATGACATCGTTTGCATCTGGCGAAGAACCGACCGATCAATGGATTGACTTCCACTGTCCCTTCAACCCTCGCGGTGACCTTTATCAAAGTCCGGGAGGAAGCTCGACAGGTGCTGGTGCATCTTTGGCGGGTTATCCATGGCTCGACGTCTCGTTTGGAACAGACAGTACGTTTACAGTTCGTAAGACTTGGCTATCCAAGTACTGACTTTGGGAAGCCGCTGGGAGCATTCGAGTCCCCGCGACCATGAATGGGCTTTACGGTCTCCGAACTTCGCATGGATCTACCGACATGAAAGGAGTTGCGCCTGCCTGCCAGTAAGCTCGCTGGAGAAGGCAGAGAATACCATCGATCACCGACTGACAGTTATATCAGAGACTTCGATGTAATTGGCCTCCTGACCCGCGACCTTGACACACTATACGACCTACTGCGACTGACTCACTCGTTCGAAGAGCCAAAGATGGTACATGTTGATCCGAAGGTCTCACAGAAGATTGCCCCTAGGCTGACTAAATTGGAAACAGCTGCCGAAGAGGATCCTCTATCCTAAGGAGCTGTTCCCTCTGGACAATCCCGCCCAGCAACTGATGATTGACGATCTAGTGGCAGTCCTGGAAAATTATCTGGGTGTGGAGAAGACCGGATTCTCGTTCGAAGAGCTATGGCAAAAACACCCTCCTCAAGCTGCTGGCGGCAAAGGTTTCGTCGAATATCTTGACCAGGTACAGCACCCCAGACTTCCTGTATATGCATTCTCATCTGACACATTGACTGCATAGGCGCCGTTCCATCAATACTACCACGATTTCTACCACAATTACGCAGCTTTCAGAACGGAATACAAGGACAAATTTGGCAGAGACGCTTTTGTGAGCCCGCACGTACGGTTCAGATGGTAATGTGGCCTGAGTGTCAAACGGACTCGACGACTGTGCTGACAAAACACACCAGGGGCCACGGCTCGAACATCTCCACGGAAGATCACAGCGAAGGCGATAAGCGGCTTAATGTGTATCGTGAATGGGCTCGCAGTAACCTCATGAACCGACAAGATGACATGCTTTCGGACGCGATCATGGTCATTCCAAGCGGCTCCCCATCTCCCAAATACAGGGATGACGCCAACGGTCCATTCTGGATTCTTACGATCCTCAAAGAGATGACTATCTCACCAAGCTTACAATTACCACAGCTTGTCCTGCCGAGTATGTCTTCATCACGGTTCCACGAGCTCATGATCTGGGCGCTTACGTCTTAATAGTCGGACAGATTCCGTACGAATCCAGGGTCAGTGGCCGCACCGAATATCAGCCAATCTGCGGATCTTTGCTGGGAGCCAAAGGTAACGACTACCGATCATTGACACGGTGCACAAAATAATCTAATCATTCATTTAAGGCAGTGATCTGATGCTAGTGGACTTGGCCAATAAGGCGTTTCGCTCGGCAGGGTGGCCGACAAGTGTGCATACTGGGCGTTTCATGTTCACTCCAGATGAATAATTCGATTGCTACCTTGGTGGGCATAGTGACCCCGATGGGCACACTTTAAAGAGTGACATGCCCAGACATGCTGCGCACAGTGACAAGCCTCATAAATCGACCAAGCACCATACGCGATGAGAAAGAAATTCGTCTCTCGTTGCAACCTCATCCATCATTGCTCCCAGACTCATTTCTTCTCGATGACGGCACATTCGGCGGCAACGAGGTATTCAGAGTGACGGTTGTTGCCACACTGCGCAGCCTGAACCTTGAACGTTCTCTCTTCATCGAAGTTCTGAGACTCCTTTCTTGGGTTGTCTGAAGCCTTGAACCACGTCTTCCATGGCTGCGCCCTTTCGATGTGACCGTTTTCGGCCTGGCTTTGGGCTGTTTCGGAAGGCATGTTTGTAGGTGGTTGACTACGCTTTCTGTTCAGTCGGATTCTTCGCAATTCACGGGACACGACTCACTCTGGATATTCTTTCGCGACTAGAGGACTTCGCTTTTCGGGGATTGCGATTTGCGAACAAGGAAACGAGGCTGTGAGACCGAACCTCCGATGATATGACTGTCCTCCAGTACGTTGAGCAGCCTACCCTAGCACATGCAAGCCACAGCACCCCGCTCTTTGCTACACTGTGGTATACACATGTACTTCTGCACCTCGAGCCGTGTTTCGCATCTCACCTACATGCTGTATCAGTACCCCGCCCTCAATTGGAGTATCAGCTGAGTGGTACAGTGGGATGGTCGATTCCCTCAGGTCACGAGCTCTGTGCCTTGAGGCCAATGAGGTTATGTCATGCAAACGGCCAAGCCTCACAGCCGAGACTGCATGCAAGCCAAAGGTGACCGAGGCCTCAGTGGCGCACCCACCTTATCTTGTTCACATGCCGGAACAATTGCAAGACAAAGACCGCCGAGTGCTTGTATCGCCATAGCCGCAGGGCTGAGTCGAATGGATGGTTCACCGGTTCAAGGATGTACCGCTCACCTGTTTCGTTCACATATCGAAACGATAAACTTTGAGCTAACGTCAGATTTGAGCACTCGTCTAGAATTCACAATTTTGCGCTGGAACCAAAGCAAGATGTCTTTGAGCATCACGTGTCGTGGAATTCGCGGGCCCGATGTTGAGTGAGTCCTTGTTCGAAATATTATGCTACCATTGTCGATAAGCTATTCTGCTTTTCGAAGCATTACCCACGAGAGACATCCGGTGACTGACAAAGACTTAGCATCGTTTCTCTGCCAAGTTTACCACAATTGTATCCAAAGTACTTACCAAGAGACGAGCAAAAATGGCTCAAAGATACACTCAGCCACCAAGTACCCGGCGCTCGCATTCTCTTCTACAAGTACGACTTTGCTCGTAAGAAAGAAGAGATGAGATGGGCGAGACTGGTGAACGAGGCGGAATCCATGTTGTTGGAACTGCTGAGTCGGCGACAAGAGCCCTCAGAATGCGACAGGCCCATCAGTGAGCATCGAATAACCCAGCAGCGGACGAGAAGCGTGTTGCGGAAGTCGCATTCCTGACCTTGACTTCCAGTTTTCCTCTGTCACAGCTTTGGTGGAATGATCCTCAAACAGGCAAGCTTCTCGAACAATCTGTACAGGACCCATGTACTGACACTAGCGTAGGCAATTATCCGAGCAAGGGAAGACTCCATCTACGAAAAAGGCGTTTTGGGAAACATTTCGGGCATCTTGTTCTTCGGTTGCATCCACAACGAGCGGCACGTGGAATTCGCTGAGTGTTGCATGCGTTGCGCTCAAGTCGAGTTCAACATTCTGGCCAGAAAACACGATGCGCTCACCTACTTGGGTACCCCGGAGGAGATCGAAGTCCTCAGCGTCGTCAACAGAAACTTCGGGCAGTTGAAGCTCGATTTTCCGATCTTGAGCTTCTACGAAGGACTCAGCACTGTGTACACAAAGCACTTCGCAGGCTGGGGAACGAAAAAGTCGGATATAGTAGGCTTGCCCTTTACTTTGCGTCCTGTGAACATCCCATTGCTGACTATGTCAGTTATGCTCGGCAAATCTTGCTGAGCTGCGCCACGGAGAGCCGCCACGTTTGGTGCCAATGAACCATACCAGCTTGTCGAGATTCCCGCCCCGGCAAGACCCATTCTTCAGCAAGCTGGTAGAGATCATCAAGGAATTACTACCGTCCGAACAGGTCACGTTCGCAGCAAGCCCTGGCACATCTCAAGCCCATGGCTTTGACGCTGACGACAACGGACCTTTTGGAACCCCAAGTGTTTCGAGACTGAGTGCTGTACTGACCCCAACAAGCACAGTCCTTCCAGGCTACCTTGACATCAGACAAGGGGGCAGCGTTACAAATGTGGTCAGGCTCCCCTGCCGGATACTACGACCTTACCAACGCAACCAGGACTTCGTGGGACGCGAAGACGTCAAGCAGAGGATCCAACACCGGCTCGCACCACAGCTCCGTGCTAAGGATACCCAGAATATCTACTCACTCTGTGGCCTAGGTGGCACCGGCAAGACGCAGACTGCTCTGAGTTTTGTGTTCGATTTCCAAAATGAGTTCGAGATTGTGCTCTGGGCGCATGCCGACAATCGCTCCAAGCTGTTCGACTCTTTCAGCAACTTAGCGAAAGAGATGGGAATTGCGGACCCGGATGAAAACGACCTGGTCTTCTGTCGTGACTCGGTCAAACGATATCTTGAGCACACAGGTAAAGTGACGCTCAAGTTCTGCCAACACTGTGTGAATATCCTGCTGACTTACTCTTCCCAGACGTGAATTGGCTGATCATATTTGACAACGCGGACAGTGACGACAAAGACGAATTGCTACATGAATTCATGCCAATCAATCCAAGCGGTTCTGTCCTCGTAACTAGTCGAGACGGCGCGTTATACAAAAACATTGGAGGGGAAATCCTCGACGGAATGTCCGAACCGGATGCCGTCAAACTGCTGCTGCGCTTGACGGGCGAAGGCGAGCGACGTGATTCGATACTCAATACAAACAACAACGCTCGTGTATCAGAGGCAAGAGAAGTTGTTCGGCACGTAAGTTGCCTTGCCATCGGAGTCTTGCAGGCAGCAAGAGTAATCAACAGCGAGCTCATGACGCTGTCAGACTTCCTCGAAGAGTTCAATCGGCGAAATCTGATCGCCAGTACATCGACGCTCCGCCTTGCGAGGAGACCTGGAGATCCATACCCACTGACGCTCTCTACCGTTTGGACAATGAGCTTCGAGAAGCTGCAGTCAGATCAGCGAACGCTGCTCAACGTCTTATCATTCCTCGATCCGGACATGATCCAAGTAGACATCCTGCGAGACAACGCCATCAAGATCGCACGCGCGAGGTCGGACCCGTCGTTTCTCCTAACCGACGTTTCGAAATTCAACAGATGCAAGGGTGCAGTCATTCGCAGCTCCCTTGTGAACCAGAACTCCGTTTCGAATTACCTTTGGATGCACAGACTTGTCCAGGAAGCCTGCCAGATCAGCATGAAGCCAGCCGAGCGGCAGGAAGCTTTCACCACAGCCTACGAATGCGTCAAGTCGATGTGGCCAGGAGCTCCGCGAGAGAATCGACATCGCCCGGACCTCTGGCCGGCGCAGATGAAGTGCTTCGCTCACGTGGAGTCCATCGCCCGGATCTTCCACGAGTCACAAGCAACAAACTCTCCTCTGGTCGCCGATGCGGATTTGTTGATGCTCATTTGCGATGCTGCCTTCTACACGTACGAGAGAGGCATACCGGAGCCTTGCATTCCCCTGTGTCTCATCGCGGAAGCACATGCGAATTTATACGACGAGAGCGATCTCATCTTGGTTGACATGTATCGGGCCAAGGGATCTGTGGAGACGGAAACGAACCAATTCCAGGCGTGTTATGACAGTTTCGTCGCTGAGTACAAGCACTGGCAAAGAGCGGTGGCAAGGGATCTGGTCCAGTTGCCAGACATTCGAACAGTGTTTGCCTGCGGTGGGATGGCTAACGGTCTCCATGCTCTCAATCGGTACAGGGAAGCCGAAGAATGGTATGGAAAGACGTTCGAGGCATGGAAGGGTTTGCCCGGGGACAAGAAAATCTACGTGAGTGTCATCGATCGCGACGTGTAGTCTAGAACTCCGCTGACCAGACAGACGGCGAATCTGAGTACATGCCTATGGCTGCAAGGCCGCAACAGAGAGGCGAAAAAACTTCTGCTAGAAGCCATAACCGACAGGAACGATTCCTCCAATTTCCGGTAGGTCGAATCCGCCTGGATCGGTCGGATGTTTAGACACACACTGACAATCTGTAGTACCGGCCACTGCTTGTACACCCTTGGTAATGTCGAGATCGCGTTGGACGAAATGGCAAATGCATTCGAAACACACAAGCAAGTGCTGAAGTTGTGGAAAGCCTCACTCGGAGATCGACACCACAAGACGGCGGACATCTGCCACAAGCTCGGGTGGCACTTGAACCAACAGAGGAAGTACGCGCCTGCAATGTAAGTCTCTTGTCTGGGATGTGATGATAAATGTCTGTATGGATTTTCGCTGCAAAAGACTGACCGGACCAGAATTATGCTCGAACAAGCCCTGGAGGTTTACTCAAGTAGCCAGCTTTATCGCAACGAGATCGCTCGAACAACCTACAAACTGGGTTGCGTGTTGCAAGATTCGGGCAAAATCGAAGAGGGGAAGGGGAAGATAGACGACGCCGAGAAGCGGTACCGGGCCATCAAAGGGATCGCGGATGATGAGGCTCTTGACCTTGACGAAAAAGATTATGATGGACTGGTAATGTTCTGGTCGCGTTAGATAGAATTTGGAGTAGCGGACGTGCGTTGTACGTAGACTATACGTAGTTCCTATGCAGGACGTCAAGCCGACGCTTGGTCAATTGTTTACACTTTTCCCAGAAACGTGCCAAAGAGACTTGCTTCCAATCCGATATTATCCAAGAAGTGAACGTGAGTGGAACGCTGATGACGAAGTAGTACCACCACGGCGGGTTGTCCTCGAGTATGTCGATGCTCATGCCAAACAATGAAGCCACGAATGCAAGCGGGATGAAAATGAAGGCCAACCTCGTGAGCTTATGGCTCCGACTCGCCTGCTCGACACCCTTTTGAGCATCGATCGTTTGCGCCGCTGACACTAGGATGTCTTGGTATCTTTCGCATCGTGCGGACAACTGGACGCAAGTCTTTAGCAAGAACTCGTGGTCTCTGTCAAGCGTATTCTGTATCTCTTGTATCTTCTTTACCATCGAGCTATCGGTAGACCTTGGCCACAAATGAGACCCTTGTTGCTCGATGAGACGTTTGTTGTCTTCCAGAAAGCCTTCGACACGTGCAAGAAGAGAAGCGTTGTATCTCAGCTGCCCCAGGGCAAGAAAAAGCTGTGAAGGCTCAGCATCCAGGTATTTGAGGCAGTAGTTGATGTCCCGACCTAGATGGTTGAGAAACTGTGACCAAGATTGCGCAGCAGTGAAGAGTAGGCGACTGAGTAGGAAGAAAGGATTTTGTCTCAATAGCTCAAGTTCCTCCGTGTCGCTGGCGTAAAGGTCGTTGAGAGGATCGTACGGGTGGAGTTCATCGGCCGATGGAGTGTGTTGGCCTGCTGACGTCGCTCGTTTTGGGCCTGTCTTTGTACTGAATGAGATAGCTGGGACCATGGAAGGCTGGCCATTTTCCTTGCCATAGGACGCCCACGGCAAGTCGAACCGGTTCTTCAGACTTCGGCCTTTGTCGTGTAAGATCAACCCTGATTTACTGTCAGATGCGTGGATGTTGAGGAACATGTGGTACGTGACATTTACCTTGCCATGGTCTGCCTTTCGGGTTGTTTACCCAGAATGACACCATCTGCTCAACACTGAAGTACTGACTGTTGTGCATGTGGACCTTGCGGAAACGAGTCGATCCGTATTGCTCGGTTTCGAATTGCTGATCTTGATATTCTTGAGTCCTTCTTTCAACCTCCTGTCTCTCCTCGGAGCTGGGAAGCGTTGGCTCGCGATGGTCTCTTGACCTGCACAGGGTCGCGAGACGTATGTTCACGACACTGGTAAGACTGGAAGGCAACTGGGGCAACTCAAAAAAACTCATCGGCGCTTGGGTGCCGCTCGCAAGTGTCGGACCGATCAGGTAGTCATCATGAATGTTGGTTTCAAGATGCGTGATGAATAGCTCGGGACGAACATTGTAGTGAACTCCGACCTCAGCAAGGTTTTCGGGAGAAGGGAATCCGGCGACAAAGGTTATGCGTGGATGATCTTGAGGAGCGCGCAGTTCTGCTTCAACATGGATTGGGTGTTCGGGATCCTGGACTGAGGTCTGTGTGATATCGACGGTTTGGAGTGTTTGGAGGTGTTTGAGGCGGCCTGGAAGAAAGCTGAGGAGTCGTTGACAGTAGAGCCAGGCTGACGGATAACGCTCTATGTGCGCATGCACGAGCTCCTTGTATGCCTCGGTCGAATGATCATGTCGGGCAGGACTTCTGCTAATGCTGCTATGTGAGTGTGAATGTGAGTGTTGCATGCCAGCAAGGGTACCGATAAACTGCCTGAAAACGAAGAAAGACTTTCGCCGCGTAAGGACGATCTATCATGTGTAAATACCAATACTCATGAAGTTCTAGAGTCTTTCGCTCATCATCTAGCCAGCCTGGTAGTGAACCGCGAGGCTGTGTCCAAGACTGAGCCTCTGTCTGTCAGATTTGTGGCGTTCGATCGGCCGCCAGCCCAGAGTGCAGTGAGCCAACGAGCATGGTGAAAGGCCTTAGCTCGCCTGGAGGCGCTGTTGGCCTATACTGTTGCCTACGCTTTTGCATATGTTGGAGTCACGCACCTGGATGTGAACATAATAATGACGTGTTGAAGTCAGCGTCTTGCTCTCCAAGATGGATAATAAAGACGCCCGCAGGAAGCACAGATCCTGATCGGTCGTGTCACCTCCAGACAGGGTTAGGGTTTAGCTTACGGATATTTACTGACTATGCAGTACTGTATGAGCCTTTGTACAATAGCACAATTGGGAGACATACAAGAGAACAGCTTGTTACCAGTGCGCTTCAGTTGCTCAAGCTCTTGTTCAAAGGCGATGACCGGTCGGAAATGAAGGGGTTCGCGTGTGCTTACGAATAGTTTGCGATGCATCGAAGGATGGGAAAGCCCCTATTTCGTGCCTGTCCTCGAGTCAGCTGGCATTACATGATGACATTGCGAGAAGGAAGCATGGGTGATAGGAATGGAATGGACGAGGGAACATGGATGGGGATTAAATCAGTTTGAAAAGACTTTTGCGTTATAACGTCCGTCCTCACGTAGGGAAACACCAGGTGACCCGGAACAGTTATGTGCTAACACCCATTTATATTTCCTCGTCGCGAAGCGATTGACACTAAATCGCTCCCTACTATTCTCGAAGCATTTCTCCATCAGACTGAATGTAATTGATAAGTTGATTCCAGATGTGCGTACTGTAGTACCTGGATCCATGGCTCCCTCCATCATTCCATCATTACTCCGCGCATGCTAGAGAACGACATAGCAGGCTGATAAGGTTAAGGGTGGGTTCTTCAGGTTCGTCGGGGTGCGTAACCCACTATGCATATATTTCTAGGCTGTCGATCACCGTTGCTGAACCTTATGCAGCTATGTAAGCGCCGAACAGGATTTTGCAAGGAGCACGCTCGCACCTCCGCCAGCTGGGGCTTCATACTGCGGGGGCCGATATCGCGCCCAAAGTCTCGCTTGATTCGCTGAAAGCTCGCCATGCAGCCAAGCCGCACGAGCCCGTTTGTCCCTCTGCCGTCCGGGAGGACGGGACAGTCCCCGTACCGCATGCTGCGAGGTGGCGTCCTACGACTTCGGACAAAAGGTGGGGTACGATCACGTGGAACAGATGTGTGCGTAGTTCGCTAAGCTCAGCAAGTCGGATGACGATTCGCAAAAAGTTTACTAGGACAGAGTGGGAAAATCTCATCAGAGTACAATTATCACGTGACCCTAGATTGATATTCTGTCCGCATCCATTAGCTGCACAATTGGTGTTAGTGTTACTATGGACGTCTACCGAATGCGCTCTAGACTCTCTATCGATGTAGGTATGGTGAAAGCAACGACCGAGGTCCTTCCAAGATCGTCGTCGTACATCATCCGCTAAACTGTCATTTGAATACGGAGCAAGCAATGTTTTTCAGCCTCTTACGGCGTCTGGTTGCAAGGGATATTCTGCCAATGATGGCATGCTCAGTAGGTTGAGATGTTGCGACAGATGGTGACTCTACGTCTTGAGCAGCTTGCAAATATCGTTAGCGCGAATGTCAAGATGACATAGTAACATAGGAGAAAGCTTGCCTCTCTTTGAGCGCATCAACGCCAGCTTCTCGCATGTAGCTGTGACTCGTTCGTAGGAGGGCCTAGAGATACGCTGACAGGCTAGCAAAGCACGCTGTCACATCACGCTGGTACATCCGCTCTGCTTCATCTAGCTTTCCCTGAGTGCGGTATAGAAGGCCTAGGTTGTTAACTGTGCCGAGCGTCGACATGTGATCAGGCCCGAGTGCGCTCTCATAGCCAGCTAGAGCACGCTGGTACATCCGCTCTGCTTCGTCTAGCTTCCCCTGAGCACAGTATAGAGCACCTAGGTTGTTGACTGTGTCGAGTGTCGACGTGTGATCAGGCCCAAGTGCGTTCTCATAGCCAGCTAGAGCACGCTGGTACATCCCCTCTGCTTCATCTAGCTTTCCCTGATCACCGTATAGAATGCCTAGATTGTTGACTGTGTCGAGCGTCGACGTGTGATTAGGCCCGAGTGCCTTCTCCTTGCCAGCCTGAGCACGCTGGTACATCCGCTCTGCTTCATCTAGCTTTCCCTGAGTGCGGTATAGAAGGCCTAGGTTGTTGACTGTGCCGAGCGTCGACATGTGATCAGGCCCGAGTGCGCTCTCATAGCCAGCTAGAGCACGCTGGTACATCCGCTCTGCTTCATCTAGCTTTCCCTGAGCGCGGTATAGAATGCCTAGGTTGTTAACTGTGTCGAGCGTCGACGTGTGATCAGGCCCAAGTGCCTTCTCGTAGCTAGCTAGGGCACGTTGTAGCATCTGCTCTGCTTCACCTAACTTTCCCTGTCTTTTGAGAAGGAACCCTAGATGGCTTATTGGCCGTGCTGGTAGTTGCTGCTTCTCCAGTATCTGTTTCACACCCATTTCATCGGAAACATGTAACACGTGTTGTAGCAAACGGCGGTCTAGCTTCCAGTACTCGTTATCATCTTCCGATGGTGCAATGCTCGCTAGCACGCATACCGAGATGGAGAGTAGCGAGGCTGCATCAGCCTCTGGCGACAGCGATCTGCCCCACTGATGTGGGACTGAATGCATGGTATATGAGCCTTCTCCCTGACTGTCAGCTAGAGAGCATGCCTTCAGCAAGCCCATGGCGCTCGAGAACTCCAGTTCGCTTGATGCCAAGTCTGTAAGCCACGTGGGTAATCTGAACTTTTCGAACTCTTCGATATCCTGGGCAATGTGACCGCTGGAAGCCAAAAGTCCATACCAGAAGTCATCGTGGTGAAAGAAAGCCCACAGTCGCAAAAGCCAAGCCGCTGCCTCGCTCTGTCGTAGTACCTGCTCGTATGAGATCTTCCAGGTCGTCAGCATGCTGCGTTCGTAACCCTCTAATGGGAGTTGGTCATGCTTTTGCATGAGAACAGACCAGGTCTCGTTGAAGAACTTGATGTATTTCAGTACGTCAACGTCTGTTCGGCCGATGAAAGCGCCAGCTTGGGTGAGTGCCAAAGGCAATCCGTTCAGCTTTGTGATAAGCAAATGGATATCTGTGAGATGGGTTAATACTCTCGTGTTATCATACAATCAACCCGGTACGGGGGGCCAAAGACCAACCTTGTAGCGATCGGCCAGCCTGACGCTCCAAAATCTCTTTCGCCTCACTTTCATTCACACGCCCAAGCGGGAGGGTTTCTCCAATCCTCTGCAAGTTCGATAGTCGGCTCGTGATCAATACTGATCCTTGGTCCGAGTGAGACATCGCTTCCCTTGGATCAAATCCTTGCTCGTCTTTCCCTGGCCCTCTGAACTCTCGGTCCACATTGTCAATGACGAGGAGCCACTTCCAATTGCCAGGCAGAGATAGCCACTGTAGCACGCTCCTCATCACGGCCTGTATGTCGACTTGTGCACCATCTAGCGCCGCTGTTACAGCCACTTGCAGCTGTTCCCAGGGGATTCGCTTTGCAGCGTCCAGAAAGGACTGCTGGAGACGGTCTCGTGAAGAGCCGTCTATCCAGATGACCGCGCTGTATTCGTCCTGATGGTTTCGTGCGTAGTTCACGGCGAGCTGCGTCTTGCCGATGCCACCAAGCCCGTGGATGACGAAGACTTTGCGCCCGCTCTTCTCGGTCGAGGCCGGCTGGAGTTTTCGCTCGATCTGGTGAAGCTGTTCGTTACGTCCTACGAATTTTTCGATGGAAGGGATGCCTTGTAGGCTGAATGGTACGTTGAATGGATCTAGTGTTTGGAGCCGGTCAGACTGTATTCAATGATCTGAAGAATTGCCGCTATTGGATCAACGGACCTTTCTCAACCGCTTTGTGAAGCTCCGGCGCCCTCTCCACTTCCTGAACGTCTACAAAGCTGAGGAATTCTTTGGCGAAAGCAGCTGCTGTTGCGGCAGCGTACTTCTGCCACATGTCGTTCTTGTGCGAGTCGGCATAGTCACAGATGCCTCTGATGACTATACAGGGGAATGTATCCATCAGACCCGCCGCTTCCATCTCGATGCACAAACACTCGTTGCGTACGTCGTCCGGCAACCTCTTGAGGATCTTATCCCTTTCATTAGCGTTCTTCACCAAGGCATTACCAGATGCGATGATGCCGTAATGAATCTCTGGGTCGGTCGTGTCCCGCCGCTCGCGAGAGATCGTATCAGCTTCTAGGCAGTTGTCGCAATCTGCACCGCCGACATGCTGCCTCCATGGCGCAAAGAGTCGATCACTTTCGGCGCCCGGGTGTGCGAAGCCAGGGTCCTTTAGCGACCTCTTCTTCATCTTTGGATTCTTCTCCAGCATGTCTTTGAGGACGAAAGGCACTACCGAGCCTTTTCTCAGATGTTGTGCTCTAAGCTTGCTCAGTGCGTGGAGAAGCATTAATGGCGGTTTATTGAGGTGTCCTGTCGTAGAAGTCTCCCCTTTGTTCTTAACGAGGTCGTGTTGAATGACGCCTCCAGACGATCCGTGGGGCTTGCCGACAACGACATCTCCAAGCCGAACGTCTATGCCTTCAGACTGAGTCACACCGGCTCCGATACCAACCATCAGTCCGAATCGGATGTGTGGGAGTGATGACAGTAGTTGATTTGCAGTCGATCCTGCGGCGGTCGTTCCGTACACCCCGTCCGGCAGTGAGGTGATAACCACATGGTGTTTCCCGATGGATCCCCATGTGTATGCATTAGGATCGTGCGGTGATTGTCGGAAATTTGCAGGTTTGTCGTGTTCAACGTCGAGCATTGCGGCCGCGGCTGCGAGTTCGTATGGGAGTGCAGCGATCCAAGCGACAGTGTACCGCTGTGGACTATCCAGCGGCTCCAGTTTCGCTTGAGAGGCCATGATGTCTGTATCAGTGACGGAATGGCACTTCGTGTGCCGAAGAAGATTTAGGGTGTCGATGAGTGGGGCTCATAGGGTAACTAGCCAGAGAAGAGCAAATATGGGGATGTCTTTGTACGTAGTAAGATTCCCACATCATCGAAAAGCCTTACGAGGCAGCTCTTTCAAGCCACACAACTTCAGCCTTGGAGGTGGAGGCGAGGTGCATACCTCTATCACGAGGCCGAGCGCGACATTAGACAAGACGGGACAGTCTGCAGCTCTGCCGCTTCTGCTAACATCCATAACAAGGTAGCTACGCCTGTCAGCCTGATATGCACCGACCCTTTCAAAGACTGTTGCGGCGCAGCCGCAGTACCATAGCGCTTCCAAAAGGGCAGTTGGATGAACAATTCGCAGTCGCTGCGCATGCAAGCCGCATGCATGGCCAACATGCATATCGTCAGCTGAAGGCAGGCGATTTGCGCTCGGTCCCTTACTGTAAACATTGCTCAACAACATGTACTTACTAAATACCGTCCTGTACGTATGCATGGCGAGCATCCTTCAGTTGGGGGTTTACTTCGTCCCCCTGCGTACAGAGCAGACGTGGATCGACTGCTACTAGCTACATATGGAGAATGCTGAGGATGAGGAACGTGCCATGCCCTCAGAGTACGTACTACTGTAAGCGGCTTACTGTACCCAGTCAGTCGGCTGAACGCCACGACGACGCACGAGCTTTGCCAACGCAATGCGCCTGAGCCCTCCTCTTGCTCGGTAGCGGCAACAGGTTGAGGAAGGCAAAGCGGCAAGTTTTTGGTCCTTTCTGCATGCACTACAGCTCTACGTCAGTCGGAGTTGTTAGGCAGTATTCAAATTATTTCTAATGTTCTATTTGCTCTTTCTGGTCTGTTGCATCGTACTAAGCCTAGCTTAGCCTAGCTTCTCGAACTCAATTTCCACTGCTCTCCTGGCTGCCATGGAATCCCGCAGTCGTCTCACAGGACATCTGTCACCGACATTTGTCGTGTTCTTTGCCACAAGCCCAGAGCTATCGCATGGCGGCTGGCGTCCCGTCCGTGTCGCCCCGCGCCCTAGCCCGAACGAATCAGATCAGACACTCAGCGCGATATCGGTCCGTGGATTTCAGCCAGCGGAGGCGCGAGCGTGCTCCTTGCAAAACCCTGTTCAGCGCTTACATATCTGCATTGAGGTTCAGCAACAGTGATCGACAGCCTATAAATGCATGCTTGGTGTGACGCGCACCACGACAAGCCTAAAGAACCTACTCTTGACCTCATCAACCTGTTGTGTCGTTCTTCGGCCCGAGTAGAGTGATGATAGTAAGATGGACAGCAGCCATTGATTAAGGGACTCATACCCAGCTTCTGCGGCGATAGAAACCTCTCGGAAATCCTCGGGTCTAGTGCCGAATCGATGGTAATGTGCAGCGTGCGCGGCCTCGTGTATCAATGTAGTTGCGACTAAGAAAGTCATGCGAGCGTTGTCCTCGGGTGTTCGGGTTTTGTTCATCACAGAGTCGTACAGGCTTCGGCTGATTCGGATATTGCTGCCGAGTCCGTTGACGTCCTCGTCTGGCTCACAGGCTTGACAATCTGCAGTAACTCGGTCTTGCATGTCTTCAACTGTGAAGCGGACTCGTAAGGCCAGGGCGTACCTCTGTGCGTTTACGGCTCGAATATCGTCGGCATCCAGCTCACCTACAGCTTTGTCGCAAGTGTACTGTACAGGAGTATTCTCGGGCAGTATAGCTGCATAAGTCTTAGGAAGTAGGTTGGCTGACGAGTTGGTACCGAAGTAAAAGCAGTAGTCGTGTTGTAGTCCCTGCGGACTATTCATCAGTCTAGTAGCGAGGACGGCCGCATCGTAGAAAGCAGTTTTCCAGTCGATGTTGGCTGGGAACTTGTTCTGCCTGAACAGCTCGTGCACGTGTTGTGATCTGGTTTTCCTGTTGTTTTGCATGCTTGCTGAAATCGATTGAGTATATGGAAAGAGGGAAGGTCGAGATCAGAGCCGGTTGCCCATCTTAATAAGGCCATGATGATGGAGACTGGAGAACAAAGGGCGGCGTCCATAGTTATCTTTGTCGCCCATGCGTCCACAATGTGATTGTAAATTTGGATACCAGGCTTGAAAGCCTCTTTGTTTGCAAGGCTCTTTGTTCAAGGGTGAACAATCGGCTTTGAGGGCTGGCAAGCAGATGTACAGCGGATCGTTGCAGCGCGACTGCGAAGAGAGGCCAGTAAGCGACATATGATCCAGAATCCAGTCGTGCTGGTAGCAAACGAAGAGCAAGACGAAGGAATGTGTCATACTCGTCATCAGAGATGCTCTTGGAACTGGCCATCCGGAAGATCGCCTGGATGGTGAGGCTCGAGCCCAACGACTCAGCATCGATTTTGATGGTCCCTCTTATCGTCTGGTCGGTTTGCTGTTGCTGTATATAATGGATCTTGCGAGGGAAAAGTACAAGAGAAGAAAATGAGAAACGAGAATTGAGAAATGAGGGAAATGAAATAAGCTGACAAAATGAAAGATCAAGATGATGTATAAGCGGACCCAAGGATCAATGTAATCTAGATAAGTTAGCAGTAAAGACACGATACGAAAAGAATGACTGGTGAAAGGTGTTCGAACCACGAATAACTCATCTTCATGCAACGCTTGCGAGTCTGCATGGTTGCTATCAGGCTGCCTGTCGCTCATGCATACATAGAAAGCTGCGAGACAGGAGGATGTCTTGACTCACACAAGCAATACATGCAGGAGGATTGAAGGCGGTGATAGGCTGGCTGCGTCATGGGTCATCTCCGGTATGGATTCGTTGGAGGGGAAAAAAGCAGGAAACCGGCTGGACGGTATTCTATTAGTGTAGTAGTAGTATCTCGGTGCCTGACAGCATTGGCGTCACTCCACCGTAGGGGAGATTTCGTATTGGCCTTGTTTGTCCCATGCACAGAAAAGTCCGATCTAGATCCCGACGGCAGGCGATCGTCCATGAAGATGCCGAGTTTGGTATGGGAAAGTGACGTTGCTAGGATATCGATCCGATCGCGTGCATGTGCTCCAGCCTCCTCAAACCGTTTCGCTAGGGAAGAAAAATTCCAGCCAACACCGTGCAGTCACGTGTGGCATCGAGTGAAGTGGTTTAGAGCTCTGAGGTACTAGGGATTGATCGATTGATTGAATGAGTGAATGGATGAAGAGTGAAAGTAAAAGGTGCACTTGTAGAAGATGAAGAGGAATGACGAAAGAAAACGCGTTGCTAGGCAAGCGCGTCAGCGAGAAAGTTTGTCCAGCTTCTCTCGCGCGCATCTCAAGCCACCTGACGACACTGTGAAACAACCTTTCTACTCCACCAAGCTCTTTACTACCTGACCTTACCTTTACCTCGACCTAGGTACTTGCAGCTTGCACTCAATTGTAACGACACACACAGTTACGACTCTCTTACTTCGACATACACACCCTGCTCAATACCATATTCACTTGGACTCGTCATACTTCGACCATCACTGGCAACGCCCACCTCCAGCCACCATGCCTCCCAAGCGGAGCAAGAAGACTGAGGGCTCCAGCCAACCTCTTCCCGAAGCACAGAAGCCAGTCCGTACTTCGGGCAGGAAGAGAAGAGCCAGCGATGCCTCGAGCGTGCAGTCCGAGGCACCGGCCAGCAGCCAGGCTGCCATGACCGGCGCGCCTGCAAAGAAACGCAAGACCAGGAAAGACAAGACTGCCGCTTCCGAGGAGCCGGAGACCATAGTCGAGGAAGAAGAGGTCGTGGTGACCCAAGCGCCGCAGGTCGTCGCCTACCCTACCCTCGACACCGTGAACGAGGTTGAAGCCGCAACGGCTGGTGCTATGGACGAGACCGAGGATCACACACAGTCCCGCCATGTCCACTTTGGCTCTGACGATGCTGTCGACAAGTCCACCGCAACACACAAGACACCCCACACCAAGATGGCGATTAAGCGTCGGGTCACCGAGTCGCCGAGTGCCAGTGTCAGCGCCAGCGCAAGTCCCAAACGCTACCGTACAATCACACACCGTACCTCTCTCCCCGCGTTGCTCTCCGAAGAGCACCACGAACCCATCCACGTCGTCCAGGAGCACCGCTTTGTCTCCCTCCGCGAAGCTCTGGACGAGCGCATTCGCCGCCACATGCGCCGCAGCCAGGCCGGCGAAATCTCAGCGGAACTCGACGACCTCAACACTAATTTCAGCATCAAGGAGCTCGAAAACTTGAGAAAGGAAACCGCGGACAAGGAGGCACGGATCAACCAGCTTGTTTTTGAGCTGGAGTCCCAGAGGCAACTGGGCATCGATGCCAACTACGACTCCAAAGCCGAACAAGAAAGACTCCGTTCTGTCGAACTCGAGCTCGAAGTTCTGCGAAAGCAAGTACTTCTGAACCGCGCCCGCGGACACCTCGACAACCAGCCTGATCAGAATATGATGGTCCTCGACAGCCAAGAAGAGATTGCATACCCCCGCCTTGGTCGTGAGGAGCAGATTCCTGCGACACCCTCTGGAGCGAAAAAGAGATCCACCCTCTCGGCCGAACTCAGGACCTCTGGCGGCGAACTAGCCCTTCCTACGCCAGGTCACAGACAGTGGGAAGACGAGCGTCGACGCTTCCAAGACTCAATCCTAGCACTCAGCAGAGAAGCCAACGAGGCGACCGCAAACTTGCAGATTTTGGACATCGAGCTCAGATCTCTTGGATTCTCCGAGGGCGACGATGTCGACGGACTGACTATCGTAAGGAGCATCCGCGAATCATTCGAGCTCGTCCGTGAGAAGCTTGACCTCATTCTCCCAGGTACTGTTCCGGAGGGTGCTTCTAATGAGGAAATTCTTGACCTCCTCATGGTCAATGTCAAGGAGTTTGCGGACCAACTGCGTATTCGTGACAGGGAAAACCAAGAGCAGATTGCTCTCAACACTGATCTTCGCATCCAGATCGACAAGCTTATTGACCACCTCGCGGCGTCCGAAATCAGAATCAAGATCCTCAAGCAACGCTGGCGTGAGTTGGACGAGGGATCCGAGCGCAAGGAGCGCGATCTCGAAGATCTGGAAGCAGAGATCGAGTCTGCAGAGGAAGAGAACAAGGCTTTGGAGGCCGCACTGAAGGAGAGGAACCTCTACGCGCAGTCTCTCGAGACCGACATTGCCAGCGTGCATTCGAGCGTTGAGAGGCTCACCGCTTCCTTGCAAGGTTACCGCGATGAGGAGACTAGGCTGCAGAACATCATCACTAAAATGGAAGAGGCTCATGCTGCCGCGGTCATCAAGATGAACACTGAGCGCGAGGCTACGGTATTGGATTTGGAATCCCGTCTCAACGCCGAGAATGCCCTCCGTGACGAAGCTGAAAAGGAGAACGACGCCCGACAAGTCATCATCCATGGCCTCGAGGCCCGCATTCTGGCCGTCGAGACCGAACGGGATACTCTGCATGTTGAATTCCAGAAGGCCCAGGCAGACTTGACTGCTGAACGCATGGTGCGTGAGCAGACAGAGACCGATATGGTGCAGAAGGACGTCGAGATGACCGACCTTGTGACCCGGGTCAACAACCTTGACGACGAGCTTAACACTATGAACGCCGAGCTTGAAGAGCTGCGTGGCATGAACGAAGCAGAGCGTCGCCAGCGTGAAGCTGCCGAGACCGACTTGGATGATCGTAACGCTGAGATCGAGGATCTGAACCAGAAACTGCACGACCGCGGCACTGAGGCGAACAGCCTTCGCCAGAAGCTGTTCGAGGTGCAACAGCAAAACACCATCAAGGTCAAGGAGTTGGAGGACGCTGCCTCTGATCGTGATGCTCAGTACCAGGAGGACATTGCCGAGGAGGTTGGCCGGCGCGAGGACGCCGAAGAGGTCATCCGTGTCCGCGAGGCCCTCATTACTGACTTGCAAGCAAGCCTGACCGAGACAGAGGAGAGAATGGCCGCTCTGCTTGCGCTTCGCGACGCCCGTATCGTTGAGCTGGAGGCCGAGGTCGCTGACAAGACTGCTGAGATTGCCCTTCTTCAGGGTGACCTGCGTGATGCTGAATCGCGAATGAGTCTCCAGGTGACTGAGGATCAAGGCCGCCGCGAGGAGCTCGAGGCTTCCATTCTGTCCCTCCAGACCACAATTACCGGCTATGAGACTACTATCCAGACCATGGAGCGCGAGGCCACCCAGGCAACCGACCTCCATAACTCTGAGATCGACGACCGCAACTCGGCCATTGCTTCGCTCAACCACAACGTCGCTGTTCTTCAAGGCAAGGTCGCTGATCTCGAGAAGGACAAGGCTGGTCTTGAGCACCGTGTGAACGCCGAAGCCGAGGCGATGCTCATCCTCTCGTCTGACAAGGAAGACGAAATCAACCGCCTCCAGAACGAACTCAACAAGAAGCAAGAAAAGATCCTCCTTGTCGAACAAAAGGTCAGAGACGTCGACAACAACTATCTTAAGCTCCTCGAAGAGCGTGATGCCGAGCTCGAGAACATGCGCGCCCAAGCCGAGACCACCACCACTACCGTCGAGGAAATCAGCATGCAGCGCGACAGCCTGAAGCAGCAGTTCGAGGCCTACATCCGCCGCTCCGCCGGCGTCATCGACAACCTGAAGGACGCGCTGGAGAAGGCCCGCAACACGGTCGACAACGAAGGCGATGCTCTCAAGGCCGAAGGCGGCGATCTCCTGGAACAACTTGAGGGCTTGGATGTCGTTACGGAGATGGTCTCGAAGAAGAAGGTTACTACGCAGACTCACTCTTCTTCCCAATCCAGCGCCGGCGCCAGCAGGAAGACCCCGGCCAAGGCTAGCAGGAAGAAGAGGATTTACGACTCTGGCTTTGGTGTTGCCAGTGATGAGTTTGAGGACAGCGTCGCGAACTGATCGATCTTGTCATCGACTCAGTGAGGGAAATTGTTATGAGCGACACATTTTGTTGTGAGACTATACCCATGCAAGCATGGTGTGGGTGTTCAGGAACGATCGATCCATGGCCGATCGTGCTGGCCATTGGGCTGGTAGCTTTTGCTCACGCGGAAATGGAACAAAGGGGACTTGTTAAAATTTTCTTTGTGTGTGGTTTTTGGGCGATTTTTTGTTATTGTCTTTTCTTTCCTTTTTCCCTCTCATGAGCATGATTATCACTGAAGCAGGGTTCTTGGATTAGTGTTAAGAATGGAAGCGAGAATGGGGTCAGATAAATTGTTCAGGATATTCCCAGTACGAGTAAATTTAGCCAGCATTTTGACCTATTCTTGTTGTGACATCTTGGCAAGGCGAGGCACCATACCGCACACTGAGCTCCACGGTCATTCTGGGTCTTTGGTCCCGTCATTACTTGCTGTATGTGTGCGCTCGTCTCATCGATTTGGAAATGATCTGTCGACATCAATCTCATCATCGATTTTGGTTGGCGAGGCGTCCTTCATCCGGAGCCCTGCATCTCAGCCCACTATTGGTAGTCCCCCTTACATCACCAGCGTACAGTTTCCCTTCCTGCGGCTCCGTCACTTCCTCGCTCGTGAAGCAACAGTGCCCAACATCATCGTCACCCTCCATGTTCACGACACCCCATTTGACCGGCAGGACAGCAGCGTCGACATCGCTCTCGGGCCTGTGAGCGGCTGCCGCGAGAGCCATCGAGCAACTACCTGCGATTGGGATGATGCCCGGAAGTCTCTTGAAACTGATCGCTATCACAACCAGTAGCATGCAAGTCCCAAACACAATCGTGCTCAAGATTGCCGAAGAACTATAGCCCACCGCCGAGAAAGCCGCACTCGGATCCTCGCTTTCCATCCCGTCGTCCCTCCAGATAGCGACGCGTGCCAAGA